>Ga0209254_10005446_pt1 | contig 11714 bp, 13 predicted proteins | sample FrelakmetDIP11DI_FD_187148 | JGI IMG/M metagenome (GOLD analysis project Ga0209254, IMG submission 187148) | Freshwater lake sediment microbial communities from the University of Notre Dame, USA, for methane emissions studies - DIP11 DI (SPAdes)... | ecosystem: Environmental > Aquatic >... | reverse complement strand
CTGCTCCCGTCGGGACGGCGACAGGGACGTCCAGGCGACAAGCACTCAGATGCGCTTGAAAACCAGCGTGCCGTTCGTGCCGCCGAAACCGAACGAGTTCTTCAACGCGAAATCGATGCGCATGTCCCGTGCGGTGTTCGCGCAGTAGTCGAGATCGCACTCGGGATCCTGGTTGAAGATGTTGATCGTCGGGGGCGATACCTGGTGGTGCACGGCCAGCGCTGTCACCACCGACTCGACACCACCGGCGCCGCCGAGCAGGTGCCCGGTCATCGACTTCGTCGAGTTGACGACGATCCGGCGGGCCGCGTCGCCGAAGGCGGCCTTGATCGCACTGGTCTCGTTGATGTCGCCGAGCGGCGTCGACGTCCCGTGCGCGTTCAGGTAGTTCACCTGATCGGCATTGACGCCGGCGCTGCGCAGTGCCGCCACCATGCAGCGACGGGCACCGTCCATGTCCGGCGCGGTCATGTGATAGGCGTCGGCGCTCATGCCGAAGCCGACGAGCTCGCAATAGATGCGCGCGCCGCGCTTCGTCGCGTGCTCGTAGTCCTCGAGCACCATGATGCCGGCGCCCTCTCCCATGACGAAGCCGTCGCGGTCCTTGTCCCACGGACGGCTCGCGGTGGTCGGGTCGTCGTTGCGCGTCGACAGCGCGCGCATGGTGTCGAACCCGCCGATTCCGAGCGGACAGATCGTTGCTTCCGAGCCGCCGGCGATCATCACGTCGGCGTCGCCGTACTCGATCAGCCGCCCCGCCTCGCCGATCGAGTGCAGCCCGGTCGTGCACGCGGTGACGATCGCGAGGTTCGGGCCCTTGAGCCCATACTGGATCGACAGGTTGCCGGCGATCATGTTGATGATCGACCCCGGGATCAGGAACGGCGAGACACGGCGCGGGCCGCGCTTCAGCAGTTCGCTGTGGTTGTCCTCGATCATCGGCAGGCCACCGATGCCCGAGCCGATCACGCAGCCGATGCGTTCGCGGTTGGCATCGGTGATCTCGATGCCGCTGTCCTTGATCGCCTGCACTGAAGCGGCGATGCCGTAATGGATGAACGCATCCATCCGGCGCGCTTCCTTCGGAGACATGTACGCGGCGAGGTCGAAATTCTTCACCTCGCCCGCTATGCGGCACCCGAGCCCCGACGCGTCGAAGCGCGTGATGGGGCCGATGCCGGAGCGTCCCGCAAGCAGCGCTTCCCAGGACGACGCGACGTCATTGCCGACCGGGCTGACCGCACCCAGTCCGGTGACTGCAACTCGCCGTCGTCCCGTCATGCGCCGCCGTCAGCCCTCAGGCCTTCTTCAGGTGGGTGTTGATGTAGTCGATCGCCTGCTGGACGGTGCGGATCTTCTCGGCCTCTTCGTCGGGGATCTCGCACTCGAACTCGTCTTCGAGGGCCATCACCAGCTCGACGGTGTCGAGCGAGTCCGCGCCCAGGTCTTCGACGAACGCGGACTCGTTCTTGATGTCCGCTTCGTTCACGCCCAGTTGCTCGGCGACGATCTTCTTGACGCGTTGTTCGATGTTTTCCATTTACGACTCTCCTCCTACCTCGGTTTTTGATCAGGGCGATCCAGCCGGATGCGCTTGTCTGTGCTTCTTGTTTCGGCTTCCGAGCCCGGCCAAAAAGGCGCGCGGATTCTAACAGAGCACCCTGCCCCACTCAGTTCATGAACATGCCACCGTTGACGTGAAGCGTGGTGCCTGAAACGTAGGACCCTGCGGCGGAAGCGAGAAACACGACCGCCGCAGCGACCTCCTCCGCCTGCCCGAGGCGTCCCAGCGGGATCTGGCCGAGGAGCGCCTGCGTCTGCACCTCGTTCAGCCCGCGCGTCATGTCGGTGTCGATGAAGCCCGGCGCGACGCAGTTCACGGTGATGTTGCGGCTGCCGAGTTCGCGCGCGAGCGCGCGCGACATGCCGGCGACACCGGCCTTGGCCGCCGCGTAGTTGGCCTGGCCCGCGTTGCCGCTCGCGCCGACCACGGAAGTGATGTTGACGATGCGCCCGTGCTTCGCCTTCATCATCCCGCGCAGCACGCCGCGCGACAGGCGGAACACCGCGGACAGGTTGGTGTCGATGACCGCCGCCCAGTCGTCGTCCTTCATCCGCATGGCAAGCGTGTCGCGCGTGATGCCGGCATTGTTGACGAGAATGGAGAGCTTGCCGTGTTCCTTGCCGATCGCGTCGATCAGCGCCTCACACGCCGCCGCGTCGACGACATCGAGCACGGCACCGCGCCCCCGCGCCCCGAACTCAGCGAGCCGCTGTCCGATGCCGTCCGCGCCAGCCTGCGTGGTCGCGGTCCCGATGACCGTCGCGCCCGCGCGTGCAAGGTGCTCGGCGATCGAGCGCCCGATGCCGCGCGAAGCACCGGTCACGAGTGCGACCTCGTCGGCCAGGCAGTTGGGCTGGAACACCTGCATGTCTGCTCCTAGGCAGTGAGTCGGGCCAGCGCGTCCGCGAGGCCGTCGGCGTCTGCAATCGAAACGCTTTCGAGCGACGGCGCGATGCGCCGGGTGAGGCCCGCGAGCACGCGGCCGGGACCGCACTCGACCACGTGCGTCACGCCATCGGCCGCCATCTTCTGGATCGTCTCGGCCCAGCGTACAGGGGATGCCGCCTGGCGCGCCAGCGCATCGGCGATGCGCAGCGGATCGGACTCGATGGCCACGTCGACGTTGTTCACCAGCGGAATCGCCGGCGCGCCGAGCGCAACGCCGGCGAGGCTGGCCCGCAGGCGGTCGCTGGCGGGCCGAAGCAGGGACGAGTGGAAGGGCGCAGACACCGGCAGCGTCAGCGCGCGCTTCGCGCCAAGGCGCTTCGCGGCTTCGCACGCGCGCGCCACCGCCGCTGCGTGCCCGGCGATGACGACCTGCGATGGCGCATTGAAATTCACTGGTTCGACGACTTCACCGGCCGCGGCTTCCGCGCACGCCTGGCGCACCTCGTCGTCGGACAGACCGAGGATGGCGGCCATGCCGCCCTGCCCGACCGGGACCGCTTCCTGCATCGCCTGCGCGCGGATGCGCACGAGTTTCACCGCGTCCGCGAGCGCGAGCGAGCCCGCGGCGGTGAGTGCCGTGTACTCGCCCAGGCTGTGGCCGGCCACGACCGACGGCTCCGCGCCCCCGGCCGCGCGCCACGCCCGATACACCGCATAGCCGGCCGTCAGCATCACCGGCTGCGTGTTTACGGTGAGGCTGAGGCTCTCCGCCGGGCCGTCCTTGATCAACGCCGCGAGATCCTGGCCCAGCGCAGCCGAGGCTGTGCGCAGCACTTCCTCGACGGCCGGGTTGCCGGCGAACGAATCGAGCATGCCGACCGACTGCGATCCCTGACCCGGAAAGACGAATGCGATTTTCATGTCACCACCGAACGAGGACCGAACCCCAGGTGAACCCGCCGCCCACGCCTTGCAGCAGCAGATGGTCGCCGCGCTTGATGCGACCGCTGCGCACGACATCGTCGAGCGCGAGCGGGACGGAAGCGGCGGAGGTGTTGGCGTGGCGGTCCACCGTGGCCACAAGCCTCTCGTCCGGCACGCCGAGCCGCCGCGCGGTCGCGTTCAGGATCCGGACGTTGGCCTGGTGGGGAATCAGCCAGTCGAGATGCGACGCATCGAGCTTCGCCTGCGCGAGCGTTTCCACGGCGGAATTGCCCAGCACGTTGACGGCCAGCTTGAACACCGCCTGGCCATCCATTCGCAGGAAAGGATCGCCCTCCACCTTTCCATTGGCAACCCGCCCCGCGGTGCACAGCACGCCCGCGTGGCTGCCATCGGCCTTCAACTGGACCGCCAGCACGCCCGGCTCGTTCGACGCCTCCAGCACGACCGCGCCGGCGCCGTCGCCGAAGAGCACGCACGTCGTGCGGTCGGTCCAGTCGAGGATGCGTGAGAACACTTCGGTGCCGATCACGAGCGCCCGCTTGTGCGCGCCGGTGCGAATCAGCGCGTCGGCCGTCGCGAGGCCGTAGATGAACCCGCTGCAGACAGCCTGCACGTCGAACGCCGCGCAGCCGAGCGCGCCGATCCGGGCCTGGATGAGGCACGCCGTGCTGGGGAAGATCTGGTCGGCCGTGGAGGTGCCGACGACGATCAGGTCGACGTCGCTGGCGTCGAGTCCAGCGGCCTCGAGCGCTGCGAGTCCCGCTCGCGCGCCGAGTTCGGTGGCCGTCTCGCCCGGCCCCGCGATGTAGCGCTGCCGGATGCCGGTGCGCGCGACGATCCACTCGTCCGAGGTCTCGACGCCGCGCGCGGCCAGTTCGCGCGCGAGTTCCTCGTTGCTCACGACCCGCCGGGGAAGGCCCGAGCCGGTGCCGGTGATGCGGGAGTACAGGCGGCGTGCCGGCATCAGGCGCTGGCGGCAGCCGAAGGCCGCGCGCGGTGGAGACGCTCCAGTTGCTCGACGTAGGGCTGCATCGCGACGATCGTACGCTCGAGCACACGATGGCGAGCTTCCTCGTAGCCTCGCTCGAGCGCCGACCCGAAGCCGATCGCGTCGGCCGACCCGTGGCTCTTCAGCACGAGGCCACGCAGCCCGAGCAGGCTCGCGCCGTTGTGGTGCCGGTAGTCGACGCGTCGCTTCAATCGGTTCAGCACTGGCCACGCCGCGATCGCCTGCACCTTGGCGAGCGGACCGCGCGTGAACTCCTCGCGGATGAAGCCGCCGAGCATCGTGGCCAGCCCTTCCGAAGCCTTCAGGGCGACATTGCCGACGAAGCCATCGCACACGACGATGTCCGTCGTGCCCTTGAAGATGTCGTCGCCTTCGACGTTGCCGTAGAAGTTCAGCTGGCTGCTGCGAAGCAGTTCGCCGGCCTCCTTGACGACGTCGTTGCCCTTGATAACTTCCTCGCCGATGTTCAGGAGGCCGACCGAGGGCCGTTCCTTCTCCTCGATCGCCTCGACGAGCGCGGCGCCGAGCACGGCGAACTGGAACAGGTGGTCGGGTCCGCAGTCGACGTTCGCGCCGAGGTCGAGCATCGTCGTGAGCCCGCCCTTCTGGTTCGGGATCACGCCGGCGATGGCCGGCCGGTCGATGCCGTCGAGCGTCTTCAGCACGAAGCGCGCGATCGCCATCAGCGCCCCGGTGTTGCCCGCGCTGACGCAGACGTCCGCGCGGCCTTCCTTCAGGAGGTTGATCGCCACGCGCATCGACGAGTTGCGCTTGGTGCGCAGCGCTACCGCGACCGGGTCGTGCATCTCGATGACCTCGTCCGCATGCACGACCTCGATGGACGACGACGCGCGCGCCGGCAGCGCGGCCTTCACCTCGGACTCACGCCCGACCAGGAGCAGCGACGCATCCGGCTGGCGCCGCAGGAACGCGAGGGCAGCGGGAACGGTGACCCGGATGCCGTGGTCACCGCCCATGCAATCGATGGCGATTCTGGCCGTCACCGGAGGCTCGTTAGCGCGACACGCACGGGCCGCCGCTCAGCACTGGCGCGCGGCGGCAAGACATGGGGTTCGATGGCCGAACGCGGCGTCGCGCGGTGGGCGAATCGGATCCGGGACGGCGGCTTGCCCCGGCCTTACTCGTCGTTCTTGGTCGCGACGACTTTCTTGCCGCGATAGAAGCCGTTCGGGCTGATGTGATGGCGACGATGCACTTCGCCGGTCGTCGGCTCGATCGCCGTCGGCGGATTGCTCAGGAAATCGTGCGCGCGGTGCATGCCGCGCTTCGAGGCCGACTTCTTGTTCTGTTGGACTGCCATGGCTAACCCCAAGAAAAGAAACGGAAATTGTACCCGACCCGGCGCCGTGGCGGAAGCTCATCCGTCGGCCGACCCGCCGCCGTGGCCGCTCTTGAGGCGGGCCAGGACTGCGAACGGGTTCGGGCGCCGCTCCCGCGCCGGTTCGCTTTCCCCGTCCAGGGGCAACGCGCAGTCGTCGTGACGGGGCACCAGCGGCAGCGAGAGGATCGCCTCGTCCTCGATCCACGGCAGCAGGGCCATGCTGGCCGACCCCACCACCTCTTCAACTGCCACATCTTCGATCGGCAGGGCGTTGAGTTCCTGCTCGTCGTCGACGAACCGAAAGGCCACCTCCCGCTCGAGCGGAAACGGCATCGGTTCGTTGCAGCGCTCGCACCGCAGAGGCAGCCGCGCCGAGAGCTTCATGACGGCGCCGGGATGGCCTTCAGCGTCGATCCGGCCGGCGATCTCGTAGATCACGCGCGCGGCGGGATCGAGCACGGACTGCGCGAGGCGCGGCAACTGGGTCATCGTCGCTTCGCCGCGCAACGTCTCCTGGCTGCGCGCAAGTCGAAAGGCGTCGAACGTCGTGGAGTCGGACATCGGATGGGCGCAAGGAGCGGGCCGCTAAACTGCCGCCGCGATGGTCATCGTACTCGCCTCCACCTCGCCCTATCGCAGGGAACTCATGCACCGGCTGCGCCTCCCGTTCGAGGTCGTGGCGCCGGCGGTCGACGAGGCGCGCCTGCCCGGAGAAGCACCGCTTGCGCTCGCGCTGCGCCTGGCCGAAGCCAAGGCGATCGAGGTCGCGCGGCGGCGGCCCGACGCGGTGGTGATCGGCTCGGATCAGGTCGCCGAACTCGACGGCGAGCCGATCGGCAAGCCGCACACGCATGCCGCCGCGCTTGCGCAACTCGAGCAGATGCAGGGACGCCGTCTCGTGTTCCACACCGCGCTCGCCGTTGCCGCGCACGGCCGCGTCGAGGCCGACTCGGTTCCGACGGCGGTGACCTTCCGTCGCCTTTCGCGCGATGCACTCGAAACCTATCTGCGAACGGACCAGCCTTACGACTGTGCCGGTGCCGCGAAGATCGAGTCGCTCGGCATTGCGCTGGTCGAGCGCGTCGAGTCGGACGACCCGACGGCGCTGATCGGCCTGCCGTTGATCCGGCTGACGTCGATGCTCCAGACGGCCGGCATCGTGGTGCTCGGCGGCGGACTCGGCAACTGAGCCGGCAGCTGAGCTCCATGAGCGGAACGCTCTACCTGTTGCCCTGCCCCATCGCGGCCGGATCGCTGCATGCGTCGCTGCCGGCCGAGGTGATCGCCACAGCGCGCCGGCTCGAACACTTCCTCGTGGAGGACGCAAAGACCGCGCGCGCTTTCCTGAAGGAACTCGGCCATCCGAAGCCGATCCGCGACCTGGCCATCGACGAGATCGGCCACGCGCCGCCGGCCGAAAGCATCGACGCCTGGCTGGCGCCGGTCTTCGCCGGCCGTGATGCGGCCATCGTTTCGGAAGCAGGCTGTCCTGCGATTGCGGATCCCGGCGGCACCATTGTCGCCGCTGCGCACGCGCGCGGCATTCGCGTCCGGCCGCTGGTCGGGCCGTCGTCGATCCTGCTCGCGCTGATGGCGGCCGGCCTCGATGGGCAGCGCTTCCGGTTCCACGGCTACCTGCCCGTTCCCGCCGAGGAGCGGACCGCGAGCCTGAAGGCGCTCGAACGCGAGTCGAAGGCGCGCGCCGAGACCCAGGTGTTCATCGAGACGGCATACCGGAGCGCTTCGATGTTCGATGCGGTCCTCGCCGTGTGTGCGCCGTCGACGCGCGTCGCGATTGCGGTCGACCTCACCGGTCCGGGCGAATTCGTGGGCATGCGGACCACGCAGCAGTGGAAGGCGGTCGAGAGGCCTTCACTGCAGCGCCAGCCCGCGGTGTTCCTGTTGCTCGCGCCCTAGCCTTCGCTGCCCGTGGTCGCCTGGGCGTAGTCATCCGGCTCCCACGCGACGCGGCCGTCCCGCTCGAACACCTTCAGCGCCCGCAGGCCGCCGCGCCCCGCGCAGGCCCCGCCGACGCACTGGCCGGTGGCCGGGTCGTACAGCGCGCCGTGCGTCGAGCACACGAGAAGCTCCGCGTCGAAGTCGAAGAACTCGCCGGGCTGCCAGTCGAGTTCCATCGCCACGTGCGCGCAGCGATTCAGGTAAGCGCGCGCGATGCCGCCGAAGCGCACGACGAAGGCCGGCACCGCGCAGCCGGCCACGCTGACTTCGAAGCGCACTCCCCGCCCGCCGTCGACCAGGGCATCGGACGCGCAGATCTCGATCATCCGTTCGCCTGCAGCCAGCGGCGCAGTTCGCCGACATCGCCTGCGAGCGTCAGCGGTTGGCACGCGGCAAGCTGCTCGCGCGGATGCGCGCCGTACGTGACGCCGATGCCGGCCGAGCGGGCGGCGGCGGCCATCTCGAGATCGTGGGTGGTGTCGCCGATCATCACGATGCGTTCGGTCGCGACGGAGAGTTCCTCGGCCAGTTCCAGCAGCATCGCCGGATGCGGCTTGGGATGAGTCTCGTCGGCGCAGCGCGATGACTCGAAGAAGGCGCCGAGTCCGGTCTGATCGAATGCCCGGGCCAGGCCGCGACGGCTCTTGCCGGTGGCCACCGCCAGCGGCACGCCGCGCCCGCCCAGTTCGGCGAGCAGTTCGCGGACCCCTTCGAACAGCACGATCTCGGGCTCGCACGCGAACCAGTGATGCCGATAGCGCGCCGAGAACTCCTCGATGCGCCCCGCCTGCAGTTCCGGGACTGCACGCGAAAGCGCGTCGTGCAGGCCGAGCCCGATCACGTGACTCGCCTGTTCCATGGTCGGCACCGTCAGCCCGAGGTCGGCGGCGGCCTTCTGGATGCATACGGCGATCATCGACGTCGAGTCGACGATCGTGCCGTCCCAGTCGAAGACGATCAGGTCAAACCGGCGCGACATCGAGTCCCTTCAGGAATGTCGAGCACTCCGGAGGCAACGGCGCCTCGAACACAAGCGGCTGGCCGCCCACCGGATGCGCGAGCCGGATCGAGCCTGCGTGAAGGAACATGCGCGTGAGCCGCGGCCGCGCATCGGCCCGCGCGAGCGCCTTGTTCAGGTCGAAGTCCCCGTACTTGTCGTCACCCACGATCGGAAAACCGAGGTGCGCGAGGTGCACGCGGATCTGATGCGTGCGCCCTGTCAGCAGTTCCGCCTCCAGCAGCGAGAACCCGCCGTAACGCTTCACCAGCGCGAAGACCGTGTGCGACGCCGCGCCCTCCGGGTCGACGTTGACGCGGCGCTCGCCTTCGCGCGTCACGTACTTCGTCAGCGCCAGCCGCACGTGCTGCCGATCGTTGACCCAGTCGCCCTTGACCAGCGCGAAGTAGCGCTTGTCGACTTTGCCCTCGCGCAGCTGCTCGTGCAGGCCGACGAGCGCGCGGCGCGTCTTGGCGAGCAGCAGCAGGCCGGATGTCTCGCGGTCGAGGCGATGCGCGAGTTCCAGGAAGGGCTGGTTGGGCCGGGCCGCCCGGACGCGTTCGATGAGGCCGTGCGCGATGCCACTCCCGCCATGGGCCGCCAGCCCGGCCGGCTTGTCGACCACCAGCAGGTGCTCGTCCTCATAGAGAACGGGGGGCATGTCGGCCGGGGCGAACGGGGCTGCCGCCGGACGCGCTTCGGCCACCCGCATCGGAGGCACCCGGACCTCGTCGCCGGCGACCAGTCGGTAATCGACGGCCACGCGCCCCTTGTTCACCCGCACCTCGCCGCTGCGCACCACCCGGTACACGTGGCTCTTGGGCACGCCCTTGGCGATCCGCAGCAGGAAGTTGTCGAGCCGCTGGCCCTCGGACTCGGGGCCGATTGTCAGGAGGGCCACGCGGTCCGCCGCGACGGTCGAGGACCGTCCGGCGCCGCCGGCGTCGCGCTCGGGTGCGTCAATTCCCGTTTTACGGACAGCACCCATCTTGCATATACTTGAGCCGTTGAGGTTTTTCGGCACTTCCGGAAGGTGCGGGGCGAGATGCTCCGCTTGGCGCCGTGCCAGGCGCGCCCGGATGAACGGCTCCGGCTTCGGTCGGTACCGGCCCGGAAACCCGGCAATCGCGGGGAATTGTAGCTGCGCCGAACACGCCATCCGGCGGAAGCGCAGCGAAGTTGCTGCCCTCGCATTGGCGCCGTGGTCCGCGATTTGCGGGCAACGGTTCGGAAGCCGATCGGGCTTCCTGGATTCGCAGTCGGGCCGCCCTGGCGGCCGTGTGGCGCAAGCCATGGACTGCGCGGGCCCGCGTTGAGCGGGAGCCGCTGAAGCGAACTGTTTGGACCCTGAGCGCGGCGCGCGGCGCCGCAAGAACAACGAGATCAAATTCGGGAACCAGCTCCACATGGTCGTTGCCCCTGTCGTGTCGCTGCACGCCGCCCCTCCCGGCGCGGCATGGGCGCGCGTGGCCGGACCCGACCACGCTGTCCTCGGCCGGAAACCGGGTGCGCCGCTTCGTCGGCGCGCCCGGGTGTCCGTCCACTGATCCTCGTCCGCTCGGACGTCCCTGCCGTTCGCTTCAGCCTGCTGAGCGCCCCTGAAAAGGCGCAAGGAGTGCTGAATGAAACGCATGTTGTTCAACGCCACGCACGCGGAAGAGCTGCGCGTGGCCATCGTCGACGGCCAGCGGCTGGTCGACATCGACATCGAGAACGCGGGCCGCGAGCAGCGCAAATCGAACATCTACAAGGGGGTCATCACCCGCGTCGAGCCCAGCCTGGAAGCGTGCTTCGTCGACTACGGCGAAGAGCGTCACGGGTTCCTCCCGTTCAAGGAAGTGTCCCGCGTCTACTTCCGCGAAGGCGTGGACGTCCGCACCGCCAGCATCAAGGAAGCCCTGCGCGAAGGCCAGGAACTGATCGTCCAGGTCGAGAAGGAAGAGCGCGGCAACAAGGGCGCGGCGCTCACCACGTTCGTCTCGCTGGCCGGCCGGTACCTCGTGCTGATGCCCAACAACCCGCGCGGCGGCGGCGTCTCGCGCCGGATCGAGGGCGAGGACCGGCAGGAACTGCGCGACACGATGGACAAGCTCGACGTGCCGGCCGGCATGTCGATCATCGCCCGCACGGCAGGCATCGGCCGCAGCGCCGAAGAACTGCAGTGGGACCTGAACTACCTGCTGAAGCTGTGGCACGCGATCGAGGATGCCTCGAAGCCGCAGTTCGAGCTCGCGGTCGATGACCCGGACAATCCCGGCAAGAAGAAGATCACGTACGTCGACGGCAACACCGGGGAGGACGGCCAGCGCCTGAAGCGCGCGAACGCGCCTCCGTTCCTGATCGTCGAGGAATCCAACCTCGTCATCCGCGCGATCCGCGATTACTTCCATCCCGAGATCGGCGAGATCCTGGTCGACACCGACGATATCTACGAGCAGGCGCGCCAGTTCATGGCGCACGTGATGCCGGACAACGTCACCCGCGTGAAGCGCTACAGGGACGACGTTCCGCTGTTCTCGCGCTTCCAGATCGAGCACCAGATCGAGACCGCGTACTCGCGGCAGGTGCCGCTGCCGTCGGGCGGCTCCGTGGTCGTCGACCACACCGAAGCGCTGGTCGCCGTGGACGTCAACTCGGCGCGCGCGACCAAGGGTTCGGACATCGAGGAGACGGCGACACGCACCAACCTCGAAGCGGCCGATGAAGTCGCGCGCCAGCTGCGCCTGCGCGACCTCGGCGGCCTGATCGTCATCGACTTCATCGACATGGAGGACGCGAAGAACCAGCGCCAGGTCGAGAACCGGTTGAAGGACGCCCTGCACTACGACCGCGCGCGCGTCCAGATGGGCAAGATCTCGCGCTTCGGCCTGATGGAACTGTCGCGCCAGCGCCTGCGTCCCGCCCTGTCGGAAGGCAGCCACGTGACGTGCCCGCGCTGCAACGGCGTCGGCGTGATTCGCGACACCGAGAGCTCCGCGCTGCACATCCTGCGCATCCTGCAGGAAGAGGC
>Ga0209254_10005445_pt1 | contig 11715 bp, 10 predicted proteins | sample FrelakmetDIP11DI_FD_187148 | JGI IMG/M metagenome (GOLD analysis project Ga0209254, IMG submission 187148) | Freshwater lake sediment microbial communities from the University of Notre Dame, USA, for methane emissions studies - DIP11 DI (SPAdes)... | ecosystem: Environmental > Aquatic >... | reverse complement strand
CACCCGCGGACCACGAAGCGACTTTCCTCCGCCTCGACTGCGCGCGCGCGCACACCTTGCTCGGATGGCGGCCGCGGGTCCCGCTCGAGCGTGGGCTCGCGATGACCGTGGACTGGCAGCGCGCTGCCGCGCGCGGCGACGACATGCGCGCGTGCTCGCTTGCACAGATCGACGCGTACGCCGGCGCGGCGCGCCCCCTCGTCCGGCCGGCCAAGGAACTGGAATGGACCACCCAGTCAGCGTGATTCCGGGCGACCTGCTGCAGCTGGCCGCGCTCGGCCGCCACGGCTTGGTGCTCGACGACGTCACCGACGACGGGCTGGTGCGTGTCGTCCTGGTCGAGGCGCCGGCTGGCGAGGGTGCGAAGAGCTCGCCGCTCGGCGCCGCGCAGTTCGACGAGCCGCCGCGCGACGTGCCGCTGCCGATGGCGCTCGGCCGCGTGCGCGATCTGCCGCTCGCCGCCCTGGGCGCGCGCGCCGGCAGGCTCTCGCGCCCCGCGCTCGCCGACGTGTTCCGCGAGGTGATACAGCGCGACGTTGCGGCCTACGCGCGGCACCACCTCGCCCGGGCGCCGTTCCTGCCCGGCGAGACCGCTATACCGGCTTCGGGCAAGGTGCTCGACGCCGCGGACCTGCGCAATCTCGTCGATGCGTCGCTCGACGGGTGGCTGACCACCGGCCGGTTCAACGACGGCTTCGAAGCGCGGCTCGCCGCGTTCCTCGGCGTGCGGCGCGCGCTGACGACCAACTCGGGCTCGTCCGCGAACTTGCTCGCGCTGAGCGCGCTCACCTCGCCCGTGCTCGGCGACCGCGCGCTTCGGCCCGGCGATGAGGTGATCGGCGTCGCGGCGGGCTTCCCGACCACCGTCAACCCGGTGCTCCAGAACGGCCTGGTGCCGGTGCTGCTCGACGTCGCGCTCGGCACCTACAACATCCGCGTCGAACAGATCGAGGCGGCGCTCACCCCGCGGACGCGCGCGATCATGCTCGCCCACACGCTCGGCAATCCGTTCGACCTCGATGCCATCCTCCGCCTGAAGGAAAAGTACGGACTGTGGCTGATCGAGGACTGCTGCGACGCCCTCGGCAGCACGTGGCGCGACCGCCGCGTGGGCGCCTTCGGCGACATCGGCACGCTCAGCTTCTATCCGGCGCATCACATCACGATGGGCGAGGGCGGAGCGGTGTTCACCGACGATCCGGAGCTCGCGCGCATCGTCGAGTCTTTCCGCGACTGGGGACGCGACTGCTACTGCCCCCCGGGCCGCGAGAACACCTGCGGCAAGCGTTTCGGGTGGAAGCTCGGCGCGCTGCCGTCCGGCTATGACCACAAGTACGTGTACTCGCATGCGGGGTACAACCTGAAGATCACCGACATGCAGGCCGCGGTGGGGCTCTCGCAGCTCGACAAGGCGGAAGAGTTCATCGCCGCGCGCAAGCGCAACTTCGCGCATCTGCGCGCGCGACTCGCCTCGGTCGAGGAGTTCATGATCCTGCCCGAGGCAACCGCGGGAAGCGATCCCTCCTGGTTCGGTTTCCCGATGACGCTGCGCGAGGACGCCGGCGTCAACCGCGTCGACCTGCTCACGTATCTCGACCAGTACCGCATCGGCACGCGCCTGCTCTTCGCCGGCAACCTCACGCGCCAGCCGTATTTCGCCGGCGTGAAGTACCGCGCCCCCCTCCCGCTCACGAACACCGACGCGGTTATGGAGCGCACCTTCTGGGTGGGCGTGCATCCCGGCCTCACGCCGGAGATGCTCGACTACGTCGCGGAGCGAATCGAGGTCTTCTTCGGAGTGGGATTCTGATGGCTGCTATCGAAACCTCGCAGGGCCCGGCGCCCGCCGTCCGTCCGTCCACGGTGCCCGCGGGTGCCGCGCGTCGCGAGCCTGCGAAGTCGCGCATCCCGGCGCAGCTGTTTGTGCTCGAGATGGCGAACAACCACATGGGCGACGTCGGCCACGGCGTGAGTGTCGTGCGCGCCTTCGGCGAGGTGTGCCGGCGCTTCCCGGAGCTCGCGTTCGCATTCAAGCTGCAGTACCGAGACCTCGACACTTTCATCCATCCCGCCATGCGGGGTCGCGAGGACGTGAAATACGTCAAGCGTTTCTCCGAGACCCGCCTGTCGCGCGCCGACTTCGACCTGCTCGTTGCAGCGATCCGCGCCGAAGGCTTCCTCGCGATGGCCACGCCGTTCGACGAGCCGTCGGTGGGCGTGATCGAGGAGCAGGGGCTCGACATCGTGAAGGTGGCGAGCTGCGCCTTCACGGACTGGCCGCTGCTCGAGCGCATCGCCGCCACCGACCGGACGATCATCGCCTCCACCGCCGGGGCGCAACTCGGGGACATCGATCGGGTCGTCAGCTTCCTCCAGCATCGCGGCAAGGATTTCGCGATACTGCACTGCGTTGGCGAGTACCCGACTCCCGACGCGCGGATGAATCTCGCGCAGATCGACCTGCTCAAAGCGCGTTATCCGGGCGTTCGCGTCGGGCTTTCGACGCACGAGGAGCCGGGGAACGAGGACATCGTCAAGCTCGCGGTGGCGAAGGGCGTGGACGTCTTCGAGAAGCATGTGGGCCTCGCCACGGAAAAGTACTCGCTCAACGCCTACTCGGCATCGCCGGCGCAGTTCGAGCGCTGGCTGGCGGCGGCTCGCTACGCCCGCCTGCTGTGCGGCGAGGGCACCGAGCGGCGGACGCCGAGCACCGAGGAGGCGGCGAGCCTTCGCTCGCTCCGCCGCGGGGTGTTCGCCCGGCGCGACCTGGCGCCCGGCGAGGTGTTGCGCGCCGAGGACGTCTACTTCGCCTTTCCGCCGGACGACACGCAGTTCACGGCGAACGACTGGTCCAAATACAGCGAATTCGTCGCGACCGCGGCGATCGCGTGCGACCAGGCGGTTTCGCCGGCGAACGCCGCGCAACGTGACCACCGCGAGCGCGTGTGGGATATCGTCCAGCGCGTCAAGGCGTTCCTCAAGGAGAGCGGCGTGGTGGTCCCGGGCAGCGCCGACCTCGACATCTCGCACCACTACGGGCTCGAGCGGTTCGCCGAGGTCGGCTTGACGATGATGACTGTCGTGAACCGCGACTACTGCAAGAAGCTGCTCGTGCTCCTCCCCGGACAGTCGCATCCGGAGCAGTTCCACAAGCTCAAGGAGGAGACGTTCCACGTGCTCTACGGCGAGATCGTGCTCGAGCTCGACGGCGACCCGCGGGTGTGCGGCCGAGGGGACGTCGTCACGGTGACGCCGGGCGTGCGGCACGCGTTCCGCAGCGAACGCGGCGCGGTAGTTGAGGAAATCTCCACCACTCACCACAAGGACGATTCCTACTACGTCGATCCCGCCATCACGGCGAACAAGCACCGCAAGACCTTTCTTACCTACTGGATGAGCTGACGAGCGTGAGCGAGCCTTACCGGGTTGCCGACTTCATCGCCGACTTCGTCGCCGACCTCGGCGTCCGCCACGTCTTCCTGCTGCCGGGCGGCGGCGCGATGCACCTCGTCGACGCCATCGCCAAGTGCCCGCGCCTGCAGGCGGTCGCGTGCCAGCACGAACAGGCGGCGGCGATTGCGGCCGAGGCGTACTCGCGCATCGACAACCATCTCGGCGTCGCCGTCGTGACCTCCGGGCCCGGAGCGACCAACGCCGTGACGGCGGTCGCGGGTGCTTGGATCGAGTCAGTTCCGCTCGTCGTCGTATCGGGCCAGGTGAAGCGTGCCGACCTCATGCGCGACGCGCGCCTGCGGCAGGGCGGCGTGCAGGAGGTGGACATCGTCGGGATGGTGAAGGGCATCACCAAGTACGCGGTGACGGTGATGCGCCCCGAGGACATCCGCATCGAAATGGAGCGCGCGACCCATCTCGCGCGGAGCGGCCGGGCCGGCCCGGTGTGGATCGACGTGCCGCTCGACGTGCAGGGCGCGCCCCTGGATCCGACCGCGCTCGCGTCATGGCGAGGCGAGTCCGACTCGATGGGCGGCGCAGCCGAAGACCTGCCGATCGCGGCGGTGCTCGACCTCCTGCGACAGGCAGAGCGGCCACTGATCCTCGCGGGGCACGGCGTCCGCCTCGCCGGCGCCGCCGAGGCTTTCAGGCAGCTCGCCGAGGCGCTCGACGTTCCCGTGGTGACGACGTGGAACGCGCTCGACCTGCTTCCCTACGACCATCCGCTGCTCGTCGGCCGCCCCGGCGTCGTGGCGCTGCGTGCGCCGAACTTCGCGGTGCAGAACTGCGACCTGCTCATCAGCATCGGCAGCCGCCTCGACAACGTCATTACCGCATACAACCCGCGCGGCTTCGCCCGCAACGCGCGGAAAGTCGTGATCGACGTCGACCGCAACGAGATTCACAAGCTGGACATGGACGTCACGCTCGGGATAACGGCCGACGCGGGCGAGTTCATCCGGTCCTGTCTTGCGGCCGCGACTGGGGCGCCGCTGCCCCGACGTGCCGCCTGGAAGCGGAAGTGCGCGGACTGGAAGCGGCGCTTCGCCGTGAACGACGGCAAAGCGTTTCCTCGCGACGGGGCGATAAGCCACTATCACTTCGTCGATGCGCTCTCTGACGCGATTCCCGAGGACACGATCGTCGCCACCGGCAGCTCCGGGCTCGCGGTCGAGGCCTTCTACTCGGCGTTCCGCAACAAGCCCGGCCAGCGCGTTTTCCTCACGTCCGGCCTCGGCGCGATGGGATACGGCCTGCCGGCGGCGATCGGCGCCTGCTTCTCCGGCGGTTGCCGGCGGATGGTGGCGGTCGAGAGCGACGGCAGCCTGCAGCTGAACGTTCAGGAGCTCGCGACGCTGAACGGCGCCGCGCTGCCGGTGTGCCTGTTGATCATGAACAACGGCGGCTACGCGTCCATCCGCAACACCCAACGCAACTACTTCAAGGGCCGCTTCGTCGGCACGGGGCCGGAGGCGGGCCTCGTCCTTCCCGACCTCGAGAGGATCGCCGCCGCCTACGGCCTTGCCTTCCTGCGCATCGAGGACGCGTCGGAGCTGGTCACCGGACTCGGCTACGCGCTTTCGCAGCACGGGCCGCTGCTGGTCGACGTGCGGCTCGTCAGCGACGAGTCGCTCGCGCCGAAGGTTTCCGCGCTTCCGCAGCCGGACGGCTCGATGCTCTCGATGCCGCTCGAGGACATGACCCCTCTGCTCAGCCTCGCGCAACTGCAGCACGAGATGTCGGTGCCGCTCGCCCCCGCGTCGGTGAAGGCGCGGGAAGCGCTGCCCTCGTGACCTGCCGCGCCTGCGGCGGGCCGTTGCTGCCCGGGGCTGTCCTGCGGCTGGCCGGAGCGCCGCGTTCGGCCCAGGGCTTCCTCGACGATCCTAAGCAGGCGGGAGAGGTCGACGACCTCAACGTCCGTCAGTGCTCGGCGTGCGGGCTCGTGCAGCTCGACGGCGAGCCGGTGCCCTACTACCGTGACGTCATCACGGCTGCCAACTGGTCGCCGGAGATGATGTCGTTCCGGCGCCGGCAGGCGCGCGACCTCGTCGCGCGTCACCGGCTTGAAGGCCGTACGGTGCTGGAGGTCGGCTGCGCCAGCGGCCACTTCCTCGACCTGCTCGGGGAGGCGGGCGCGATCGCCACCGGGCTCGAGCACGGTGAACGGGCGATCGCAGAGGCTCGCCGTCACGGGCGTCGGGTCGTGGAGGGATACGTCACGGAGAACCCGCCCCTCGCGCCTCCCTATGCCGCCTTCGTGTGCATCAACTTCCTCGAACATGCGCCGCACCCCGCTGAGTTCCTGGGTGCGATGTATGCGCTGCTCGCTGACGATGCGGTGGGTCTGATCGAGGTTCCCGCGCTCGACCAGGCCATCGAGCGCCGCCGCTTCTACGATTTCGTACGCGACCACCTCTCGTACTTCAGCCGGGAGACGCTGGTGCGGATCCTGGAATCAAACGGGTTCGACGTACTCGGCGTCGAGCGCGTCTGGCACGGCGACGACCTCTGCGCCATCGTACGCAAGCGCCCCCGGGCGGACTTCCGTGGCTGGGTGGACGATAACCCGGTGGTCGCCGAGTTCATGTCGCTCGTTTCCGACCCGCGCTTCCCGAGCGTTGCGATGTGGGGCGCGAGCCATCAGGCGCTGACGCTCGTGGCGATGGCGCGGCCCTGCCGCGTGCGCTTCATTGTCGACTCCTCCCCGGGAAAGCAGGGGCGTTTCGAAGCGTGCCTCGGCCTGCCCGTGGTCGCGCCTGCGCGACTGCGCGACGAGCCGGTCGATCTGGTGATTGTCACCGCGGCGGGCTATTCAGACGAGGTGGTGCGGCAGCTGCGCAGTGACGTGGGCTACCGGGGCGCGATCGCCGTGCTGCGCGACGCGCGCTTCGAGCTCGCCGGTGTGGCGGCCGGTGCCACCTGCTAGCGTCGTCGGCCATGTCCTCGGATATGTTCCGCGCGAGCACCGTTGCGGTACGCGGGCGCACGCCGCCCACCGACGGCGCAACCGGGGCGGAAGCGGACCCGTTCGACGCACTGCGTGGCAGTGAGTGCTTCCGCCGCCTGGCGGTGGAATTGACGGGCAGGAGCGTACTCGTGACTGGCGGCACCGGCTTCGTGGGCAAGTGGCTGCTGGAAGCACGGCGCGCTTTCGCGTCCGTCGCCACGCCGCCGCGCATGACCGTGCTCGCCCGCCGCCCGGAACGGCTCGCGGCGGAGCATCCGCGCCTCGCTGCGGAGGTGGACATCCTCGCGGGCGACGTGCGCTCGCTGCGCCCCGGCGATCTCCGCTTCGACTACATAGTGCATGCCGCCAACGACACCGGGCCCTCGGTGACGGCAGACCCGGGCACTGCGGTGTCGGTGATCGTCGAGGGCACGCAGCGCGTCTTCGACCTCGCACGCCGGCATCCGCCGCGCGCACTCCTGCTGCTGAGCTCCGGGGCCGTCTACGCCTCGAGGCCGGTGGGTGGAGGGGCGCTCGCGGAAGAGGATGACGCGCTCGCGCCGCCACCGACGTTGCCGGGTGCGGCCTATGGCAACGCGAAGCGTCTTTGCGAGACGCTGGCCGCGGTCGCCGGTGAGCGCGACCGCCTGCCGGTCAAGATCGCGCGCCTGTTCAGTTTCGCCGGCGAGCACCTGCCGCTCGACGATCAGCGCGCGTTCGGCAACCTGGTCCGCGACGCCGTCGCAGGCGAGGCGGTCACGCTGCAGGGTGACGGCTCCGCAGTCCGCTCCTATCTCTACGGCGCGGACCTTGCACTCTGGCTGCTCGCCGTGCTGACCGCCGGCGCTCCGCTGCGGCCCTACAACGTCGGTTCGGACCAGGCGATCACGTTGCGGCAACTCGCGACGCGGGTCGCAGCCCGGCTCTCCCCCGGGGGCGCGCTGCCGGTGAGATGCGGCAGCGCCGGAGTGGCGACGAGCTCCTCCTACGTGCCCGCGATCGGGCGCACGAGGCGCGAACTGGGCGTCGAGGTGTGGACGGATCTCGATACCTGCATCCGTCGCACCGGCGAGTACGCCCGCCACCTGCAGTCCAAGGCTTCCTCGTGCGGAGGCGGGTCATGAGTGGCACCCTGCCCGCCCACGTCATCTTCGATCTGGACGGCACGCTCGTCGATTCCGCGCCCGGAATCCTGAGCGGGCTGGACGCGGCGCTCCGCACCCACGGCGTCGCACCCGCCGTCCCGCTCACGTCCGCGATCGTCGGTCCGCCGCTCGCCGAAACGTTGGTCCTGCTCTGCGGGACGATGAACGCAGAGCGGCTCGCGCAAGTGGCCCGCACGTTCAAGGAGTACTACGACAGCGAGGCGTTCCGGCAGCTGCACGTTTTCCCCGGGGTCGACGCGATGCTTCGCCGGCTCGCGGACGAACACGTCACGCTGCACATCGCGACCAACAAGCGCCTGCGTCCCACGCTCGCAATACTCGACCATCTCGGGTGGCGCGGCGTCTTCGCTTCGGTGTTCGCGTCCGACATGCGTTCGCCTCCGTTCCCAGACAAGGCGGAGATGCTCGGCTCCCAGCTGGCGGAGCAGGCGATCGCGGCGAACGCGTGCGCGTACGTCGGCGACCGGGCGGAAGACGGTCGTGCAGCGGACGCGAACGGCGTCGCCTTCTACCTCGCCATGTGGGGCTACGCGGCGGCCGACGACGCCGACCTGCCGCCGCGCTGGCGGCGCGCGTGCTCGCCCGCGTCGATTTCCTGGCGGCACAACTTGCCTTACAACGCGACGAGCATCGCCGATTCACCGCGGAGACCGTCATGACCGTCATGACCCGACCCCCACAGTCGCGCTTCGTGTCCTACGCGCAGAACTTCGAGGACGTGCTCCTGCACCGTGCGCTCGGCCACATCGACCGCGGCTACTACGTCGATGTCGGCGCGCACGACCCGCTGGTGGGTTCGGTCACGAAGAGCTTCTACGACCGCGGCTGGAGCGGCATCAACGTCGAGCCCGGTCCCAGGTTCGAAGCGCTCGCGGCCGCCCGCGGCCGCGACCGTAACCTTCGCTGCGCGATCGGCCCCGCGGGCATGCTCACGCTGCACGAGATCGCCGCCGGGCTGTCCACGCTCGACCCCGAGATCGCCGCGTCGCATCGCGCTGCGGGTCACGCGGTCGTCACGCGCAGCGTCGAGGTGGTGCCGCTCGACGAGGTGCTGGGCGCGGCGCAGCCGGCCGAGATCCACTTCCTCAAGGTCGACGTCGAGGGCGGGGAGGAGCAGGTCCTGCGCACCATCGACCTCACGTGCTGGCGGGCATGGATCGTGATCGTCGAGGCGACCGCGCCGCTCACCGACCGGCCGACGCATCACGGCTGGGAGCCGCTCCTGCTCTCCGCGAACTACCGGCACGTCTGGTTCGACGGCCTGAACCGCTGGTACGTCGCCGCCGAGCGGCACCACGAGCTCGCGCGCCACTTCGATCGCCCGCCGAACTTCCTTGACCACTTCGTCACGCACCGCGAGCACCTCCTCCACGAGGCGCTGCAGCGGGTGCACTCCATCGCCGCCGATTCGTCGCTCTCCCGGTTCAAGCTGCCGGGTTTCGAGGCCTACCCGTCGCCATAGGCGCGCGCCGCACGCCAGCGAAGCGTCTGCCTCTCGCGGCGCCATCTGCAACCGGATGTTTCCGCCCCCCCGGCCTCCCCGGAGTGAGCAGTTCACGCAGGTATCATCCCGCCCATGAGAAGGTGGATCGCGCTCGCCGTCGCCGCCGCGCTCGCGGCTACGCCGGCCGCGAGCCAGCAGCTCACGGCGCTTCCGGAGCTCGGCGACTCCTCGCAGTCGGCGCTCACGCCGCAGACGGAGAAGCGCATCGGCGACATGGCGATGCGCGAGATCCGGCGGGACCCGCAGTACGTGGCCGACCCGGAGGTGAAGAGCTACCTCAACGCCCTTGGGCAGCGCCTCGTCTCGGCGAGCGCCGAGGTTCGGCAGCCGTTCATCTTCTTCGCCCTGCGCGATCCCACCATCAACGCGTTCGCGATCCCCGGCGGCGTGATCGGCATCCACACCGGGCTGATCCTCGCCGCGCAGACCGAATCCGAGCTCGCCTCGGTGCTCGCGCACGAGATCTCGCACGTGACCCAACGGCACATGGCGCGCCAGGTCGCCGCGCAGCAGCAGGTGCAACCCCTGATGCTGCTCGCGCTCGCGCTCGGCGTCCTTGCGGCGCGCTCCAATCCCCAGGCGGCCCAGGCGGCCATCGTCGGCAGCCAGGCGGGGATGGTGCAGACCTTCCTCAACTACAGCCGGGATTTCGAGCGCGAGGCCGACCGCGTCGGGTTCCAGGTGCTGCAGGGCGCGGGCTTCGACCCCGCCGGCATGCCCGCTTTCTTCGAGCGGCTGCAGCGCGCCAACCGGCTTTACGAGAACAACGCTCCGGCCTACCTGCGCACGCACCCGCTCACCTCGGAGCGGATCGCCGACATGCAGGGACGCGCGTATTCGGCGCCGTACAAGCAGTTGCCGAACTCGCTCGACTTCCTGCTCGTGCGCGCGAAGCTCCGCGCCGAGACCGGCACGCCCGAGGAGGCCGTCGACAGCATCGCCGGCCTGCTGCGCGACGGCCGCTACAGCGACGCCGCGAGCACCCGCTACGCCTACGCCCGCGCGCTGCTGCGCGCCAATAACCCCAAGGCGGCGGCGGCCGAGCTGGCGCAGCTGCGCAAGCTCGACCTCCATCACCCGATGATCGAGAACCTCGACGGCGAGATCCGCGCGGCCTCAGGCGACCTCGACGGGGCGCGCACGCTCTACGCGCGCGCGCTCAAGGAGTACCCCGGGAACCTGGGGCTCGCTTACGGCTACGTCGAGACGCTGCAGAAGCTGGGCCGCAACGCCGAGGCGATCGAGGTGCTCGAGGACCTGATTCCCGCGAACCGGAACGACGCCGGGCTGTGGAACCTCGAGGCCAAGTCCTACGGGGCGCTGGGCAAGCGCGTCGGCCAGCACCGCGCGCTTGCCGAGGTCTACTATCTCCAGGGCGGCCTTACGGCCGCAATCGAGCAGCTCAACCTCGCGCGCGCGGCGAGCGACGGAGACTTCTACACCCTCTCGAACGTCGATGCGCGGCTGCGCGAGCTGCGTGCCGAGCAGGCGGAGGAGGCGAAGGAGAAGAAGCGGTAAGGGCGGGAGGCCTTATTCCGAAGATGCGCCCACCTTGCGTATCAACCGCTCGCAGCGGCCGACGACGCGTTCCGCCTCGTTGCGCAGGCGCGACGCGAAGAAGTCCACGGCGATCACCTGCTGGAGGTCCCGCCGCTGCTTCGCGAGCACCGCGGCGATGGCCGAAGGATCGGCGATCCCGAAGCCGGCTCGCAATGACTCCACCGTCTTGATGATCGCGGCGTAGCGCGGATTGCGGTCGAAGAGCGCGACCAGCTCCACGGTCTCCGCCGTGTCCAGCGTACGCGCGGCGAAGACGTGCGCCGTTGCGCCCGCGCGGCGGATGCGGTCGGCGAGGCGGGAGAACGCCTCCCGCGATGCCTCCGACTCCGGCAGCAGGTACACCCCCCCCTCGCGCAGAGCCACCGCGCCGAGCGTTTCGAACGTCCGCAGCACCGCCATGCGCGCCTCGACGTCGCTGACCGGCAGTTCGGCGGCGAGCAGGATCCAGCCCTTCGCCTCGACGACCGGCGGCGGTGCGGTGCGTTCTTCGCCTGCGCTCGGATTCTTCTGCATGGCGTTGGAAACGATCGGTGCTCGGACAGGAATCAAGACTCCCGAGCGTCGAGAACGATTGTCGCGCTGGAGCGACGGTCCGGCGCGAACGGCAGGCCGTGAGGCGCGCAAAACGTCCGGGTCCGACGCGCGCCGAAGGGAAGGATCACGGGGCGTGCGTCATAATTCCTCGGTTCAAGAGCCGGGACGGCGAGCATGGACTTCGACAAGGACCTCGACGCGCGCGGCCTCAACTGCCCGCTGCCGATACTGCGCACGAAGAAGGCCCTGACCGACATGCAGAGCGGCCAGGTGCTGCGCATCCTCGCCACCGACCCGGGGGCCGTGAAGGATTTCCAGGCGTTCGCGCGGCAGACGGGCAACGAGCTCGTCTCGCACTCCGAGGAAGCTGCGGAGTACACCTTCTTCATGCGCAAGCGCTGAGCGCGGCGCCCCATCGTCGCGTGCGGCTCCCGACCTTGCTTGGTGGCCGTCCGCGCTCCGCCCGGCTGAGCCGCACCGGCTTCTCCCTGCATGCACTCCCAAGGAGCCTGCCGGCGGGATCTCCGGTGCGCGTCGGCAGCACAGGGGCG
>Ga0209254_10005444_pt1 | contig 11716 bp, 8 predicted proteins | sample FrelakmetDIP11DI_FD_187148 | JGI IMG/M metagenome (GOLD analysis project Ga0209254, IMG submission 187148) | Freshwater lake sediment microbial communities from the University of Notre Dame, USA, for methane emissions studies - DIP11 DI (SPAdes)... | ecosystem: Environmental > Aquatic >... | reverse complement strand
CACGGTCATCAGCCTGGCAAACGGCGAGCTCCAGGGCTACATCGTCACCCCCGATGCGACTGGCTACGAAGCCAGTTTCAGCCTGTTCGATCCCCAGGCTGGGGCGCGCCTGGTCGAGACTGCCCTCTCACTGATTGACTTGATATCAAAATAATTGCCAGGAGAAGCCATGAGCACCAACAACACCTTACCCTCTGCCATCGTCGCCGGCCATATCTGTCTTGATATCATCCCCAACTTGGATTATGTCCCATCCGGCGAGTTTTTGCATCTCCTCGAGCCCGGTCACCTGGTCAACATCGGCCCTGCTGTCTTTTCTACCGGCGGCGCGGTCTCCAATACTGGCCTGGCTCTGCACATTTTGGGCATTCCCACCCGCCTCATGGGCAAGGTCGGCGACGATTCCTTCGCCCAGGCCGTGCTTGGGCTGATCCGCCGTTTCGGCTTCGGCCTGGCAGATGGCATGATCGTTGATGATTCGGCCAGCACATCCTATACCTTCATCATCAACCCGCCTGGCATCGACCGCATTTTTCTGCACCACACCGGTGCCAACGACACCTTCATTCCGGATGACATCCCTTACCAGGAGCTTGAAGAAGCAGCCCTCTTCCATTTTGGCTACCCGCCCTTGATGCGCCAGATGTTCCTCAACGATGGCGCCAATTTGGTTGAGATCTTTCGCCAAGCACATGCCACGGGTATCACCACCTCCCTCGACCTGGCATTCCCGGACCCGGCCTCCCCCAGCGGGAAAGCCAATTGGCGCCTCATCCTGGCTGCCACCATGCCTCACGTGGATATCTTCACCCCAAGCATCGATGAGGTCCTCATCACCCTCTATCCCGACCTTTACCAGAAATTCACTGCCCAGGCAGGCGCAGCCGGTTTCCTGAGCCTGGTCACCCCCGAGCTGCTCAGCCAACTTGGGAGTGAGCTCCTGGAAATGGGTGCACGCCTGGTGCTGATCAAACTGGGCGAGCGCGGCGCTTACCTGCGCACGGCCAGCTTACAACGTCTGGCAGGGATGGGGCGCGCCCGTCCGGCCGCCTTGGATACCTGGGCGGACGTTGAGTTGTGGGCGCCGTGTTTCCAAGTGAATGTGGTCGGCACCACAGGCTCAGGGGATTCGACAATTGCAGGATTCTTGGCCGGGCTGCTACGCGGCCAACCTCCTGCTGAAGCGCTGACCACCGCCGTTGCCGTCGGCGCCTGCAACGTTGAGGCCTCAGACGCCCTGGGTGGGCTCCGTTCCTGGGACGCCACCCTCTCGCGGGTTGGCGCTGGTTGGTCGCGCCTGCCCTTGGAGCTGCACACCTCCGGTTGGCAACGACTTACCGGGTCTGCCTTGTGGCGTGGCCCGGCGAAATAAGTTCACTTCGAGGCGCACATGATCATCACCGTAACCCTCAATCCCGTTCTCGACCGCACTTACCTGGTGCCCAGGCTCGAATTCGATGACGTCCTCCGCAGTGTCCCGGCACGCCTGGATTGGGGCGGTAAAGGCTTCAATGTCTCGCGCGCCTTAAAATCCCTGGGCACTTCCAGCCTCGCCATGGGCTTCCTCGGTGGGGCTACCGGCGAAAAAATCACCAACGGCCTGCTTAACCTTGGAATCGACACAGATTTCACCTCCATCCAGGAAGAAACGCGCACCAATATTGTGATCCTCGAACAGACCGATGGTGCTTTACAAGGACCAACCGGTCATCACCTGAAAGTCAACGAGCCAGGCCCAACCATCACAACCTCCGAGCTCGATCGTTTCCTGGGTCAGGTAGAAACTCACCTGGCTGCCGGCTGCAGCCAGCCCGGCCGGGAATTCACCCGCCAGACCTGGATTTTTTCAGGCAGTCTGCCTCCCGGAGTCCCGCCGGATATCTATGCCAGCCTCATCCATCGTGTCCAATCCGCTTGCAAGCCGGATTTCCATGCCCGTGCTGTCCTGGACACCTCAGGGGAAGCCTTGCGCCTGGGTCTGCTGGCACGGCCGTACCTGGTCAAGCCCAACCGCCAGGAAGCCGAATCGATAACCGGCTTTAGCTTAAATACACGCCGTGACCTGGATCGCGCCGGCGCCATTTTTATGGATATGGGCGTCCAGATCGTTGCCATTTCCCTGGGTGCCGAAGGTCTCTACTGCTGCTGGGACCGGTCGCTGCTGCAGTCCAGGCAAAATACAGTCCTGGTTCCGGCTGAACCCATCCAGGGTGGCAATCCCACCGGCGCTGGGGATGCCTTGCTGGCAGGTCTGGTCTACGCCCTCGAGAACGACCTTGCATTACCTGAGGCTGTCCGTTTCGCAGTGGCCTGCGGTACTGCTGCCGCCCAGGGTCCGGGCGTTGAGTTGCCTGCTGGCATCCTGTCCAGTTGGACAGGTACAAAACCCGCATAAAGTACAGTCAGAGTCTGCCATACCGATTGTGTTCCCAGGCACGTTATCCCTGTAAAATCTAAAGCATGGACAACCAACAACCTTGCGGAACTCGGATGCCTGCCAGGTTTTAGATGAAACAAGGAGAATTTAAAATGAAATCCAAATCGGTCAGCATTATATGGGGCGTGTTGCTGGTGGCAGCGGGTGCCCTCTTCCTGGCTCAAAACTTCGGCTATATTGAGACGTTATCCGAACAGATCTGGCTGATTATCTTCGCCGGTTTGAGCTTGCTCTTCTTTACCAGCTACTTTGTGAGTGGCATTAAAAACTGGGGCTGGCTCTTCCCTGCCTGTATTTTCGGAGCGTTGGCGCTGGGCTTTGCCCTGACTGAGTTGGGCGGTGCTGACGAGATTTTTGGATCAGCAGTCATGTTCGCCATCGCCATCCCCTTCATTGTGGCGTTTTTCTTGAATATGCGCGAAAATTGGTGGGCTCTGATCCCGGCCTGGGTCATGACCGTCCTGTCTTTTATCGTCATTCTCTCGACGAGTGGTAACGATGACATCATCGGCTCCCTGGTCTTATTCGCCATCGGCCTGCCCTTCCTGGTCGTTTACTTCCTCAACCGCACGCGTTGGTGGGCGTTGATCCCCGGCCTCATCATGGTCGTGCTTTCCTTCGTCCCCTTGCTTGAAGCACGGGCCTCCAGCGATTTTATCGGCGCTTTGGTAATGGCTGGCATGACCTTACCCTTCTTTGCCGTCTACCTGAACCGGCGCGAGCACTGGTGGGCGTTGATCCCGGCGGGAGTCTTTTCAACCATCGCAGTCACCGTCCTTCTGACCGCTACCCATATCTTTTCTGGCAGGTACGAAGCGATTTATGGCAGCATTTTCCTGTTGGGTCTTGCAGCCACCTTCGGCGTTCTCTGGCTCTTGCGCTCTCGCCACGATACAGAATGGGCGAAATTCCCGGCATTGGGTCTGGCTGCCGCCGCAGTGGTCGTCTTCATCGCTGGTCTACAGTGGATGTACGTCTGGCCGGTATTGATCGTCGTCGCCGGAGCCGTCCTGCTCTTTTTAGGGCTGCGTCCCAAGAAACTTCCCCCTACCCAATAACAACTGCAGGCTGAAATAAAAAAACCTGGCTGGATAAAAATCCAGCCAGGTTTTTTACTCATGGATTACTTGCGCTGCCCTGCGAACGGCAGGTACATCTTCCACGTGCCCGGGTTCGGGTACGGGGAAGTGTTCGTCGAGTCGAACAGCAGACGACCGTCCACAACTGGGCCTACTGGCGAGAACTGCTTAATGTAAGCAATCGCCACGTCCAACAGCAGGTCGCCCGTGTACTTCACGTCGGTGCCATTCTTGAGGACAGTGTAGCCATCACCGCCTGACTGCATGAAGTCGTTGGTGATAATGCGGACTGTGTCACTTGGACCCACCAAGGTCTCCGTACCGCCAACGCCAGTGGGAGTCTTCCAAATGCCGTCAACCACGGCTACCTTGGCTGCGGTATCGCAGTGGAACTTGACCTTCAAGCCCGAGACTTGCGGGAAGCGCCCCGTCGAGATCGCCGTGTTGCACTTCGGGCTAAAGCCGTTCTTGAAGGCGGTGGTTAGCTGCTCTCCGGTCACGGTCAGGATCACTGTCGAGTTCCCGAAGGGCAGGACCGCAAACGCCTCGCCCCAGGTGATCTGGCAAGAGGCTTCACCGCCGCTTGGGGGATCGCACTTGATATCCGCCCGCAGACCGCCCGAGTTGATGATCGCCGCGTCCACCTCCGGATAGAACCAGCGTTGAGCGTCCGCCATCATGTTGCCCATCGCCGATTCATTCAAGCGGGTTGGGTCTCGCAGGATGTCAAACTGCTGGCTGCCGATCAACTGGTTGCGCAGCGGCGCCGTGTCGGTGTTCGCCTGGTCGACGATCGCCTTCACATCCGCGCGCTGTGCCACACCCAGGTTCTTTGCCAGGATGTTAGCGCCGCCAGCCCATATAACATCGCCGGCATCAACCAGGAGCTGCATGACCGAGAAGTCTTTCCCGGCGTTCGAGCTTTCCATCACCAGGATATGGCCGACCATCGTATTCGCCGGCCAGTGAGTGTGCCCGCCAACGATCAGGTCAACCGAGCTGGACTGGAGATCGTTCGCCAGGGTAATCAATGGACCTTCCCAGGCAATCCCGGCAACGTTGCCGATTGGATTCTGGCCAAGCGCAATTCCTTCATGAACGGCCAGGACCTGCACTTTGACGCCCAGATCTGCCAGCCGCTGGGATTCCGCAAGCACTGCAGGGGCAGCCGGCAGGAAGGTCAGCGTCGCAACATTATCGGGCTTGACCAGCTCAGGTGTGATTTCGAGAGCGGCTCCAATGACACCCACCTGCACGCCGTTGATGGTGTAAACCTCACTCGCTTTCAGCCAGGATGGGATCAGGCCAGTCGATTTCTCAACCACATTGGCTGCCAGGTAATCGAAGTTCGCCCTCGCCTGTTGGTCCCACAAACGCTGCAGCCCATAATCGAACTCATGGTTGCCCAGGGTCGTCAGATCGGTTCCCCAGGCGTTCAGTACGTCGATTGTCGGCATGTCATTTAGGAGGCTCGAATTAGGCGGTGATGCGCCTACGCTGTCGCCAGCCGAGACTAACTGCGTGGTCCCAGGCAGAGCTGCGCTGTATTCATCGAACATCGTCGCCAGGAAAGCTGCGCCGCCAACGCTGACCGTCGAAATCCCATCCATCGTAATCGTGGTGGGATCAAGCTGGCCATGGTAGTCGTTGAAGGCCATCAGGTTGACCTGCTTCACTGTGTCCTGTCCCACCAGGATTTCGGTCAGCGGTCGTCCCTGTGCCTGCTGCGGCATGGGGATGCCCATCAGGTAGGCGATGGTTGGGGCAACATCGATCGTGCGCGCGGTCACAGTGGAGTTCATCTTGATGTCCGGACCTGCCGCCAGGAAGGATGCCCGCATGTTCACGTTTGCATCTTCAACCTGGACATCCGGTACGTAGCCATGCTGCCCGAAGAAGTGCGAGAACGAAACCAGGGTCCCCGGAGTCGCCGCATCGAACTGGTATGGCGGGTAAGCAAACACCACCAGGTCGCCTGTGCGCGTCGGGTGAGCCATGTCTGCCGTGCTATTCGGGCCATTCGGGATGTAGCGTGCTTCCGCCTTAGTAAACATGCGGTCGATCATCTTCCAACCTTCGGGGGCGCTGTCGCCGGTCCAATCGTTCGGATCGGCCAGGGCTGCAAAGGCGTCTTCGATCTTCTGCACGGTGGAATTCACATCAGCGGCAGCGATTTGCTTGATGGTCGAGCCTGAGGCCGATGCCGGGTCGCGCCCAGCCACGTTCAGGTAGATCTGCACGGTTCCGCCAGCCCAGCAGGCCTTGGCGCTGCCGATCGTCTCGCCAGATGCGGTGCGGCAGTTGGAGGTCTGCGGCTTCGAAAGCAAGCCCAGGTCAACCAGCACCTTGCTGGCGTCGATCGCCAGGAACTGCGCGGCAAAGCCGTGATCCGAAGATACGAAGGTGTTCACACTTCCTTCGACTTCCAGGCGCACGATCTGCCAGGTTTCGGCCGCCTGGTGATAAGCCACGCGCAGGATCGCTTCGCGCTCAGTCACCCGGTTGTCCTTCACGCCATCGAGATTAACGTCATCGTATGCCGGGTTGGGCTGCCCGTTCGGTAGCGTTTCTGTGACCAGCCCCAGGAACTGGTGCTGGAATTCGTCGGTGACCGGGTACCCAACCATGACGATGTCCCAGGTGAAATTATCCAGCAGGTAAGCCAGGGCTTTGTAAGAGAATTCAGCCCAGTAGAGCCCCTGGTCAGCGTAGGTCTCTTCACTGACGATGCCGGCTTCTAACACCGCATAATCGGCACCCATCGACACCGGCATATTCACCGCCAGGTATTCCTCAAAGTCGGTGAAGCCAGGCTCTCCCGGCCAGGTAGGCCAGGTGGCGATTGCCCGAGTTACGGAGGAGTGGAAGAGGCGCACCTTGGAAAGATCCGGCGCCAGTTCTTCAACCTTGAAGATGAAACCGCCTGTCTTGCCATCGTACGTGCCCCCTACAATCTTGACTTTGGCTTCGGCCATGTAGCCTTTCGGCACATCCGCCACGGCGTGCGCCCCGTCCTTATCGAACGAGAACATCACCGCTTCGTAATTAACCTGGCCATCGTCGCTTGGGTCATAAATGAAGGCATTCAGGCCGTATTTATCGACCCCGCCGTCCAGGACGCGCATGCGCATCTGGTAGGCCGGGCTGAATGTGGTCGGCGTGTTAATCCAGCCATCCGCCGGTGCAGGTTGTGCTTCAGGGAAGGCTGCCTGCCCCGCGAATCCTGCCGGGTGGTCAAATTGAAGCCCGAAGGAGGTCACAAATGCCGCATCATCGGTCGCGCTGACAAAGTTCGTAGTCACACCCCGTCCGGAGAAGAAATTGCGGTAATCGACCGTCGGTCCCTGGATGACGCCGTTGCGCCCGCCGGCAAACTCAAACTGCATGACCTTCTTGCCGGCGCGCTCCGCAGCTTGCGCCAGGGTTTCCGCCTGGAGCACGCCTGCGTCGAACGCAGCCGTTCGTTTGCTCTGGAAATCGGTTCCGGAACCACCATTCTTGTGGAAGGTGTTATTCGTTGACCCGTGCACCCCAGACCAGGCGCCAGTCATCAGCGAATACCAGCCGGCTCCTGTGTTGGGCGGCGCCTGGGTCAGCAGCCCGTTACCTTCCGCCATCGCCCCGTATTTAAATTCATCGCTTAATTCTGCAGGTAGATGGCCTACGAAGTATTCTTGCATCAGGTCCTGGCGGGCGCCATCTGCCACAAAGAAGATGACCTTTGAATCGCCAGGCTCGTGTGGCTCTCCTGTTGCCTGGGCGCGCAAGGCAGGCGTGACCGCTCCCAGGAGAAAAGCCAAAATGACAAGGATATAAAGCATCTTTTTTTTCATAGTTTTACTCCCTCAATATACGATTCCTTTCAAGTAAAGATAGGATTGGAAATAGCCAAGGGCAGGGCAATACACCCCCCTCCGCTTATTAGTGTATCATAAGATTCCGAAACTTCAAACGGGTTGAGCTTGCACCTGTGTTAATTTTAGGTTAAGAAAACTCGCAGAGAGGGAAGCAAACTAACAGACCAGTGAATCCCAACTTACATCCGGAAGACCTCATCGTAAGTTAATATTTCAGCCTGTGGATCGTTCAAAGTTGTCATCAGTGCCTGCCAGTTCTTGTCGACAGGATTTTCGGCCAGTTCTGCGCTTTTAAACTTGTAAACATCATCGTCTACTTCCAGGTAGACCACCAGGTGATTCCGGCTGATAAAACAGCTCAAATCCAGCACTCCCGCCTGCCGGTAAATGTCCATTAGACCTGGTGGTACGTTCTGATGGTACAGGATGTACTCGCCGACACTTTCTGGCTTCAGTTCGCGTTGGATAAGGAATCTACGAATATTCAAATTTCCTCCTAAAAATAGTCTTTTCAAAAATTCTCATGTGTCACACACCTCGTGACACAATTTCCTACAAGTGATATTTCTCTGCTAGCTTTTCAGCCTCTTCCAAATTTGCATCCACCGTAATTAGCAGCCCGCGCGCCCCGACTTCTTTCACCAGCTCATCGACCTCGTCCGCTTTCGCAAACGCCTGCACGGACTTGCCGGCTTCCAGGATCCGGCCGATCAACGCGTACCAATCAGCGATTCGTTCCTTCCCAGCTCCCGGCACCCATTGAATCACCCGCAGGCGTTCAATCCCGAGTAGCGCCTCCAGGTGTGGAATCGCCCCAATCCCATCCAGGTGATAGAAGGGGTATTCCATCGCATCCACCATATCTCGCACGTGCGGCAGCACAAATTCCCGGTACATGCGGTTCGAGATCATGTAGGAAAAATCTTCCTGCATCGGGAATGTCGTCCCCGGCGCCCAGATACCCGCCCATCCGATCCCGCCCCGGTTGCCAGACCGCTTGAGAATTCCTTGAAACTCGTCGAACAGCTCAATCCACAAGCGCTTAACATGCTCCATGGCGCGTTTCACTTCCCGGGGTTTTTCCAGCAGGTCAGCCAGGAAATTCTCTGTCCCGTACAGACCTGCCAGGATATCGGTGATGCCCTCCATGGCAAACAGCGTAACGAAATGGTGGTCCTTCGCAAGTGCAGTCGACCGTTCGCTCAGCGCACGCGCCTGCGCATACCAGAAAGTATCGCGCCGGAGCTCCATATCGGTCACCTGCTCAACGGTCTCGAAGCAGGGATAAGCCCACATCGTATCCCGGTTCACGAGCTGCATGTTCGCCCCAAGCACGCCTGCCATGGCGCTCGAGCTGCAATCAATATAATGAAAAGGTACTGCCTGTCCGAAATAGCGCTGGCTCTCCATCAGCTTCATTTGCCGCTCGATGATGAAATCGCGGTCCTTCCACCAGCGCTCCAGGGGAACCGCCACATACTCATCAGCCTCTTCGGGCGGTAAAGTAATCAACAGGCACGGAAATTCCTGCTCGCCAAAGATCCACCAGTTTTCCAGCTTCGCCTGGATTTCCGGCAGGGAATTTGAGAAAAAACGTCCCATATTCATTTGTCTGACCTGTACTTTCCCTGGTTACTCTCCCTGGATAGCGCCGGCTGTGGCAGCCTTGACGATTAAGCGTTGCGAGAGCAAGAAGATGATGATCACCGGCAGAACAGTGATGACGCTGATCAAGGCCAGGTCTGGTCGGAAGAGCAGCACCTTGCCATAAGCAGATGGGTTTGGATTCAATGCACCGGTTTGCTGAGCCATCACGTAAATACCCACAGGCAAGGTTTTCAGTTTATCCCTTTCCAGGAACAAGGAGGCCGCAAAGAAACCGTTCCAGAAAGCTGCAAATTGGGTGAAAAGAATCATCGCCAGCACGCTCTGCGCCAGCGGTAATCCGATATACCAGAACATCTGGAAGTCCGAACAGCCATCCACTTTCGCCGCATCCACGATATCCCTGGGCATCACCGTCTTATAGTAGGTATAGGTCAGGTACACCGCAAATGGAGAAAGCCCCGCGGGTAGAATCACCGCCCAGGGAGTATTGATTAACCTCAACAGGTACAGCTCCATGTACATCGGCAGGACAGTGGCATCGGAAGGTGTGAGCATCAAGATCAGGGTCGCCCACAATAAGACTTTACGCAGCTTGAAATTAACATTCGCCAGGACATAACCCGCCGGGATAGTGACCGAAATACACAGCGCCATCGCAATCACCACGTACCAGACGGAATTCCAGGCCCAGGTAAACATGATCCCGCGGTTGTAGTTGGAGAGGCGCGTCCAGGAATCAATCACATTTTGCCAGTTGCCAATGGAAAGGGCGGGCATGTTCGTCAATTCGACATGGGTCTTGGTGGGCGCAATAAACAGCCATAAAACTGGCACACCGAAAAAGATGATGCATAAAACCAGGATAATCAGGCGGAAGGAATACGAAGTTGGATCCAGTCCAATCTGGTAACGCCAGCGAGTATACGAATGCCTTAAGGAAAAACCGCCTTGAGGACTTTCTGTGGAAGGAACAGATGCCATGGTTTATTCTCCCGTCACCAAGGTTATTTCCGGGCGACTTCGGTCTTGAAGAAGCCGGTCCGGGTGATGATAAAGATCGCCGCAATCAAGCTGAACAAAAGCATGATCAACGAAATCACGGCTGACTTTCCAAAATCGCCTGTACGGACAGTGATAAAGGCACTCCACATATTCGGCGACCAGTAAGGGTCGATCGGAGAAGAAGTCAGGAGTGCGGTCTGCATGATATAGGGTTCGGTGAACAATTGCAGGCTGCTGATCGTCAGGGTAATCACCATAAACAGCACATAACCCATGACCAGCGGGCGTTTGATATGAAATGCCAGCGCCCAGGGTCCACAACCATCGATTAAACCAGCTTCGATCACCTCTCGATTGATCCCGGTTAAGGCTCCATAAAAAATCGCAATCCAGCCTCCAGCAAACGCGAAAAATCGTAAGATCACCAGGAACGGAATTAATGTCTGGTTGTTTAATATATCTCCCGCATTCTTAGCTCCCGTTACCTGGAGCAGGGGACCAAACGGGCTGACCCCAGGGTCGAACATGAAAATCGCGATCAACGCTACGGCAGATAACGTGATGGCACCGGGTATGAAATAAATCGTCCGCATGAAGCGCCCGAGACCATCATCGGCTAAATTCAAAACCAGTGCGATCCCTAAAGCACCGACAAAACTGACCGGCATGGAAAAAAGCGCAAATTTAAAAATATTGCCAAAACTGATCGCTAATTGGGGATCGGTAAAAATACTTTGGTAATTCGATAGACCTGCGCCAAAGTATACCGGTCGAAAAGCGCCATACTTGGAAAAACTGAAGATAAACGCCAGGATGATTGGAACAAAACCGAATACAAACATCCAGACAAGATAAGGCAAAATTAAGAGAATCGCAGAGTTAAATACAAATTTCTTTTTTGGTTTTACACCGGGCGCGGAGGATGTAGCCACACTCATCAGATTACCTCCAAACAGCGAGATAATGGTTTACGGGGGTGCAAATTGCACCCCCGTAAACTCAATTACGTTAATTTATTCGGATGGGAAATCGTCAAAACCGTCAGTGACTGCTTCATAACCAAGCTTGGAGGCCTGGTCGAGCATGGCCGTCTGGAACTCAGCCAGCGCTGCTTCGTAAGTCAGTTCACCAGCATTGATCTTGGTTTGCAGAACGCCCCAAAGGGTGGTGACATCGACAGGCGATTCTGCAGCCATCGTCCACATGTGGGTGGATTCCTGCTTGAGAATTTCACCTGCTCCAACCGGATCCTTCAGGTATGTCAGGGTAGGCATGCGCTCTTTCAGCCATTCATCGGCCGCAGGCACGTACGCCGGGTAGGTACCCTGGTTCTTGATTTCATCGGTGGTCATGAACTTCAAGAAGTCAACAACCAGCTCCGGATTCTGGCTGTGGCGTGATAGCACCCATGCAGCGCCGCCCCACCACCAAACCCAAGGATGATCCTGTCCTTCCCACTTTTGGGCAGGAGCAACGCCGATCTTCCCGACAAAATTCGGATCGGCAGGATCGTAGTAGGTTCCGCGAATTACATAATCGCCGAACCAGGAGGAGGACGGCATAAACAGCCAGTTATCGCTTTTAACGATATCTGAGGCCTCGGTCGTGAACATGTTGGTAAGTAGGTACCAGCCTTCTGAGGTGGCTTTATCCAGGTACTGCATCGGTTTTACGCAGTTCTCATGGAGGGCATTGATGCGCAGCTGACCAGCTCCAAGGATTTGCTGGAAGGG
>Ga0209254_10005443_pt1 | contig 11716 bp, 14 predicted proteins | sample FrelakmetDIP11DI_FD_187148 | JGI IMG/M metagenome (GOLD analysis project Ga0209254, IMG submission 187148) | Freshwater lake sediment microbial communities from the University of Notre Dame, USA, for methane emissions studies - DIP11 DI (SPAdes)... | ecosystem: Environmental > Aquatic >... | reverse complement strand
CCCGGATCGATGGTGGCAAACCCCTTGAGGTCCTGCAGCAGGACCAGGGTGAATCCTATCAGAAAGCAGATCAGGCTCAGTTGTTTCTTGGTTGATTTCTCCATGCTGGTCTCTCCACGATATGTCCAGGAGAGAGATACGCAGTGCTCCCTTATATTCTCTTCAGTCAGAAACGGGTGAATTTCCGTCTTTGGAGGGAAATCTGCCCACAAGGACCACGAACAGGCGTGATTGCGGCACAGGAGGGTCGGCAACCGTCCCGACTGATATCCGCTCTTCGGGATACCCGAGGTTCTCACAGAGTACAATGGTGATCCCCTCTCCTGTTCCTCCCAGCATCGTGCACAGATCACGGATCCTGAATGCCGGATCGGCAAGAATGAAGATCCGCTTCCCACAACGCAATTCACTGGCAATGTCTGCTGACAGGGGGGCATTCCCCTTTCCGTGGAGATCGATGATGGTAACGGTATCGATCGGGATATGCAGCCGGGACGCGGCCAGCTGGAGCGAGGAGATCCCCGGGATGATTTCGCCGCCAAGAAAACCAAGGCCTGCAAGCTGGGGATCACCGGTCGAGAGTACCACGGCATGGTCCGGGATGAAGAGCGATGAAAAATCAGTAATCACCCGTACTTCACAGCCTTCCGGTATGAAGCGGGAGACGAGATCGAGTGCCCGGCTCGAACCCATGATCAGAACTGCACCGGATATTGCCCTGATCGCCTCCTCGGTGAGCAGACCAGGCCCGCAGCCGGTTCCCACGACCTTCATCCCGAATCCCCCAGGATCAACCCCCTCCGGTCAAGAACAATGACCCGGAGAGCTGGATAGCATGACCTGCCCTTCCTGAAGGCCTCCCTCATCCTCTCATCAAATTCAGGGCGTAGCGAGAGTTCCTCGACGGTCAGGCACCCGGTCCCGTCCAGGATACCGGGATCAAGAAACCTGAGAATGAGCCCCGGAAGCCCGCAGAGCACCGAACCTTCCCGGGCTACCGCAAGTGCTTCCCTGAGTTTTGCACCGGCAAGAATCACCTCATGATCCGGGAAGAGAAGGCGGGAGTGGCGAAGCCCGATCCTCCCGGTCGTGAGAACCACACGATCTGCGGTCCTGACCCGTTCCATTACCGATTCGGAGAGGTGGTCGTCCCATGGCTCTACAAGGCCGGTTGTACCGAGAATCGAGATGCCCCCTCTGATGCCGACTTTCGGATTGAGGGTTGCGGAACTTACCCGTTCTCCTTCGGGGACAGCCAGGGAGACCCGCGCTCCGTCAAGGCCGGTCTGCGCAAGGGCTTCATTCATTGCCAGGAAGATACATTCCCGTGCCGGCTGGCTGATTGCCGGCTGACCGGCATAGTATCGCGGGGTATCCCGGAAAAACCGCCCGATACCCTCTCCCGGTACCAGCTCCAGTCCCCTCGCTTTCCCGGAATACGCTGCAGAAAAGAGGAGGCCGGCAGTGGCATCAGCAGGATAGTCCCCTGCAAACTTCCGGCAGCTTGCATGTCCGCCGGAGGCAGATACCGGGACAGGAACGGTAAGACCACAGGGTATCTTCACCGTGACAGAATCGACCGTAATCCCGGTGGAGAGGATCGCAGCCTTACAGCAGGCAGCCGCGGTTGTTCCGGTGGTAAAGCCCCGTTTCAGGACAGATCCCGATGACGTGAGCACGGCAAGCCCGGCCCTGACCAGGGAAAGGCTGTCAGGGTTTCTGCATGCGCGGATCCAGGATTCAGGGTAGGAAAAACCGGTGACCGGATCATTGATCGTATCATCAGGCATGGAGTTCCGCGTGGATAGTAATGATTTCGTTCATCGCTGCAACAGCGACCGGGGTCCCTCCCCGTGTCCCTTCATTGGAGATGGAAGGGACGCTGGTAGTCCTGAGATCTTTCTTGGACTCGGCCGCTTTGACAAAGCCTACCGGGGTCCCGATGACCAGGGCCGGCCGGCAACCGCTCCTGACCAGGTCACAGACCGAGAGAAGTGCCGATGGAGCATTCCCGATCACCACAATGGAGCCATTCATGGTCTCTGCAAGCGAGAGGATGCCAGCCCTGCTCCTTGTGATTCCCTCGGAGGTCGCGCGGTCTTCGCCGTAATCAAGGGCACAGATGACTTTACTGCGGTGCCCCTTCTTCTGGATTCCTACCTGGACCATCCTGATATCGCTGATGATGAGAGCCCCCTCTTCGAGGGCAGCGAGGCCGGACTCAACCGGTTTATGGCAGAACCGGAGGAGATCGGCCATGGCAAAATCACCGACCGCCACCGAACACCTCTGGCGGATCCGGTCCTCGTATCCACGGTTCCCGATAACCTTCCGGGCAAGGCCCCTGCTGCTCTTCGAGATTTCATATGCCTCGGCTGTTGTTGCGCCAAGATCAGTATAGGTATTTCCTGTGGTATCCCCGCGGGGTGATGATTCCTTTGACATCCTCTCCCTCCCTCCAGATCCTGCTCTCCTCGCCACCAACGATGACTGTGGTGTGCATGTCGACTTTCTCCTCAGATGCTGCGATTGCTCCCAGTGTGGTAATGATGATCTCTTCACCATCACGATATGCATTCCGTACGATCCCGACCGGTGTCGTCCCCAGCCGGTACTTCCCGGCAATCTCCATGGCCTGCGCGAAGTTATGCGGCCGCCCTCTGCTCCTGGGATTATACAGGACCACAGGGATTCCCATGGAGAATGCTGCATGGAGCCGTCTCTCGATCACCTTGGGGGGGGTGAGGAGATCAGAGAGGCTGATGGTGGCAAAATCCCCAGAGAGGGGAGAACCGAGGAGGGAAGCGGCAGCCTGCGAAGCGGTGATCCCGGGTACAACCTCCCAGGGGAGGTCAATTCCTTCATGCTCGAGGATCTCCAGTACGATGCCTGCCATTCCGTAGATCCCGGCATCCCCCCCGCTTACCATGGCAACAATTCCCTCCCGGGCAAGCTCAATCGACCGCTGCGCCCGCTCGACCTCCTTTCCCATGGAACTGGTGATGATCTTTTTTCCTCTGATCAGGGGACCGAGCTGGTCGAGATAGGTATCGTTCCCGATGATGTACTCGGCAAGAGCGAGTGCTTCACCTGCCCGACTGGTGAGCTGGGCAGGATTTCCCGGCCCGATACCCACGATGAAAAGGCGGCCTTTACCGGGCAATGGCAACGGTCACCCCCTCTTTTGCAACTTTCGGGAGCACCAGTTCTCCCCGTTTTGAGACCGCGAGGGCACAGGGCTCCGCAACCCCCGCGAGCCCGATCCGGGGAGCCCCGGATGGGGACACGGGGGTGTGTCCACTGAGTGCCTGATCGTCGAGGTAGATGAGAGCACCCCCGAGTGCACGGACGGCATCGAGGATCCCCTGCTCCTGGGACTTCTTGACCGTGGTGGCATAGACCAGTACTTCATCGGTGCGGATACCAGCGGTCTGGAGGGATTCCCGGATCACCATTTCCACCGTTTTGGCAGGTATCCCTTTGCGGGACCCAATCCCGATAGTGTAGTCTCCTTCCCCCACAAGGAATGCAACACCAGGCCCCCCGATGACCAGGGCCGGGCCTTCCACGGCATACACCCGTGCAGCCCCATCCAGAAAGCCAGCATTGACGGTCTTTGAAGAATCGCGGTTGACAAGATCGTATCTTCCGGCAGCTGCAATACCTTCAACGGACGGAACGCCAGCCCGCTCTGTCGCAGTAGTGATAACCGGCAGTATCCCGAGAGCTGCAAGCTTCCGGGCCAGCTCGTTCGCACCGTGGTGCCCTCCGAGGATTGGAATGGCCAGCCGGAGGTCAGGTGTCACGACCACCACCGCCGGGTCAGTCCACTTGTCCCGGACGAAGGGTGCAATCCCCCTTACCGCGATGCCGACCGACATGACCGCTGCAATCTCCCGGTACTGGTCGAATACCTCTCCGAACACGGTGGAAGAATACTCAACCAGATCAGCAGACAGGCATGCTGCCACCCGGGCAGCAGCACCTGAAAACCGGGGGAGGTAGATGACAGCCCTGGTCATGAGTAGAGTACTGACCTCCGGTGGCCCCTGGCAGCCGGTTCCAGCACTCCTCCGACCAGGAGGAGGGCAGACCGGGTTATCCCTGCCGCAGAAGTTTTCTCTCCAATATCGGCGACTGTTCCCCGGATGATCTGTTCATCCGGCCAGCTGGCATGATAAATTACCGCTGCCGGGGTGGAGGACGGACACCGGAGCCTGGCGATGATCTCATCGATCCTGTCAGCGCCAAGGAAGAAGACCATGGTGGCGGTATGGGTGGAAAGCTCGGGAATCTCGTCCCTCTCAAGGGTCTTTCCGGCCGGCCGGGTTACAATCAGGGTATCTGAAACTCCGCCGAGGGTGAGTTGTATCTGAAGGGCTGCCGCGGCGGCAAAGAGCGAGGATACCCCCGGCACCACATCATATGCTATCCCTTCATCGGCAAGAATCTGCATCTGCTCCACGATTGCACCGTAGAGTGCCGGATCGCCTGAGTGGAGCCGCACCACCAGTGCTCCCTCCCGGGCATGCCGGATCATCAGCGGCATGATCTCCTCAAGAGTCTTTCCATGGGAGTCAACCTTCAGTTTCGCCCCTGAGCGTTCAATGAGGACCGGGTTTACCAGCGATCCGGTGTATACGAGCAGATCTGCCCGGAGGAGGAGGTCCATGCCCCTCACCGTTATCAGGTCCGGTGCACCGGGTCCTGCCCCCACGAAATAAACCCGTGCCATATCAGCGCCTCGCAAACAGGATGCTCATATAGTCGCTCTCTTCCGGTAAATCCCTGTCGCGGCAGACCCGGGTATCCCCCATGAACATCCGCTCAACCAGAATAAAGGAATGGTAGCCGTCCTTCCGGAGCTGTTCAGCCGCCTCCCTGGGTCGCCTGACCTTGAGCAGGATCCTGCAGGGTACATCATCCGGTCCGTCCGTGACCAGGAATCCTTCGGAAAGGGAAACACCAGCTACTGACGCAAAAGCGGTGATAGAGCTGATGGCCGGTTCGGTCCGGCACTCGATGCCGGGATACCGGACCCTGATAGTCTCACAGAGCCGGGAATAGGTGGAAAAGAAGTTCGGGTCACCGAGAATCCCGAGCACGGCCATACCCTCTTCTGCAAACGGGGCAATCTGGTCAGCATTCTGCTCCATGCATGCCGATATGACTGCCTCGTCATCAGTCATGGGGAACTCGAGAATATCGGGTGTGCGATAGGGGAGCACGAGATCATAGGCGATCCGGCCGGGCACAAATACAGCGTCGGCCTCTCTCAGCAGGCGTACGGCCCGGAGGGTGAGATATTCGGGTTCGCCCGGACCGAGGCCGAGTCCGATCAGCATCCGGTCCCTCCGACAATGATGTAAACCGGATCAAGAGGCTTCAACATCAGGTCGCCTGCCAGGGGCTGCGATCGTGAGACCATGACATGGACAGCTTCCCGGAAGATAGAGAGGCGGCGCATCTCCGCCACTGCGGAGGAGAGGGTTGAGAGCAGCACCGCATGGACTACCAGGGTGCGGACCCTCTTCTCTGCCAGCAGGGCAAGGATATCCGGGAGGTCCCGGGACCCACCGACAAACGCTGTATCCACCCTTCGTATCCTCCTGAGAAGGTCAGCACCATGCTCGCAGGAGATCTCGATATTTGTCAGTCCCGACCGTGCAACCTCTTCCCGGGTACAGCGTACCGCCTCCTCCCTGATATCAACGGCATAGACCTTCTCCACCAGGGGTGCGGCATGGAGGGTAACCTTACCGGTACCGCAGCCGATATCAACGAAGACATCTCCACCCCGCAGCCCGAGTTTCTGGAAGGAGATGGCCATGATCTCGTCCTTGGTGGGTCCGCCCGGGAGGTTCATTCTGCACCTTGCTAAAACTTTCTTGCGGGAATGTATTAAGACTTGGATAACAGGCTTCTCCCGGAAAGAAAGATATCAGAAGGGGATGAGGGTTTCACCGTCACGGTAGAGTGATACAACCCACCCGATAACAATCACCGCAGGTGGCGCAACCCCGGCCTTTTTCGCAATTTCTGCAATTTCCTGGAGGTTTCCGGTCGTCACCCGCTGGTCCTTCCGGAGTCCCCGTTCAATGATGGCAACCGGTGTTGCAGGATCCTTTCCCTTGTCGATCAGGGATGCGGCGATCAGCGGGAGGTTTTTTACCCCCATCAGGATAACAATGGTTCCCCGTTGCCGTGCAAGGAGATCCCAGTCAAAGGCCGACTCCTCTTTGGCAGGGTCCTCATGCCCGGTGATAACCGTGACCTGGGAGGCGTATTTCCGGTGGGTAAGCGGGATCCCCACAGCGCCCGGAACAGCAAGTGCGCTGGTGATACCGGGGACCAGTTCCACCGTGATTCCTTCCCTGCGGAGCACTTCGAGCTCTTCTCCCCCCCTGCCGAACAGGAAGGGATCTCCTCCCTTGAGCCGCACCACCTGCTTTCCCTCCCTGGCTTTTGCTACCATCAGTGCCTCAATCTCTTCCTGCTCCAGCGTGTGGTGTGACCCGAACTTCCCGCAGTCGATCTTTTCTGCCCGCCCGGGTATGCTGGCAAGGATCTCCTCGCCGGGCAGCTGGTCATACAGGATCACGTCCGCCGCATCAATAACCTGCCGTGCCCGGATGGTGAGGAGATCCCCGCCCCCCGGCCCGGCTCCCACAAGGTATACCTTGCCGTTCATCGTTCCAGCCCCAGTTTCTGGTATGCTTCCCTGATCAGGTCCTTTCCCTGGTTCCTGAGAATTTTTCCATACCGTCGTGCGTCTTCCATGGACATGACATCCTCTTCGATTCCAGCCTGCCGGGAGCCGTCAAGGGAGAGGATCTCTCCGATCAGGTGACCGCTCCGGCAGTAGATACCCTGCGGGGTAAAACAGCCGCCGCCAACCTCTTCCATCACTGCCCGTTCGACCTCCACCTCAAAGCGTGTTTCAGGGTGATCGAGGAGGGAGAGGATTCCCCTTACCGCAGGTTCATCCTTACAGACCACCGCAATCGTACCCTGGTTTGGGGACGGGATATACTCTTCCGGGGAAAGCCTGGTGCCGGGAACAGAGAGCTCCATCCGTTCAAGTCCCGCCTCTGCGAGGACGATAGCATCATACTGGCCCTCTGAAAGCTTCCGGAGCCTGGTATCCACGTTTCCCCTGAGCGGGTGCACATCGACTCCCGGCATGTGGCGGAGGAGCTGTGCTCTCCGCCGGGTACTCGATGTCCCGATGGTCCTGACATTCTCCTGCGGGACGGTATGGACAAGGAAGTCGGCCGGGGAGTCGCGTTTGATGATGGCGCAGGTGGAGAGCCCGGCCGGGCGTTTTGCCGGTATGTCCTTCATACTGTGCACAGCAGCATCAATATCACCGGCAAGGATGGCATCGTCAAGCGCCCGCACGAAAACACCCTGGCCGCCTATCTCATGGAGGGGGATTCCGTTGACGGTATCTCCCTGGGTGGTGATAATGGAGAGCTCTGCCTGATATCCCCGCTCACCCAGCAGGGCTGCCACCCGCTCGGCCTGCACCAGGGCAAGCCTGCTTCCCCGTGTGCCGATCCTCAGATGCATGCCCGGTATGCTGCAGCAATCCGCTGGATATCCTCATCGGTATGGACAGCGGAAAGGAAGTTGGTCTCAAACTGTGACGGAGGGAAGAATATCCCCTCTTTCAGCATCGCCTGCCAGAAGGTAAAAAACCGTGCAGTGTCACATTCTTTTACCTGGCGGTAGTCCCGGGGTGGTGACGGCCGGAAGAAGTACTTGAACATTGATCCAAGCCGGACAAAGGATCCCCCCTCCCTCCTATACACCCCTTCCCCGATCTGTCTCACTGCGTCATCCATGACCCGGTAGATGCCATGGTGGGCATGGAGCCACCGGACCGTTGCCATCCCTGCCGAAAGGGAGAGGGGATTTCCCGAGAAGGTTCCCGCCTGGTACACCGGCCCGGCGGGGGAGACCATCTTCATGATCTCATCCCTTCCCCCGAATGCTCCGATGGGAAGGCCGCCACCGATGATCTTTCCGAGCGTAGTAAGGTCGGGCCTCACCCCGTACCTGACCTGCGCTCCACCAATACCTATCCGGTAACCGGTGATGACTTCATCGAAAATGAGGAGAACCTCATGAGCCCTGGTGATCTCCCGGACCTCCCGGAGGTAATCTTTCTCCGGTAGCACGGGGCCGATATTCCCGAGCACCGGTTCAAGGATGAACGCGGCTATATCCTTCTCTTTCCGGAGAAGGTCTTCGAGGGCTTCAGGGTCATTGTAGGGAACCTGCAGGGTATGGGCGGCAACATCCGGCAGAACTCCGGCCGAGTCAGGCACCCCGTGGGTAGTCGCTCCGGACCCGGCCTTGATCAACACCCCGTCGTGGGCTCCATGGAACCCCCCCTCGACCTTGACAATATCCTGCCTGCCGGAGAATCCCCGTGCCAGCCGGATGGCGGCCATGGTAGCCTCGGATCCGGTCGAGACAAACCGGATCATGTCCATACCGGGATGGTCCCGGGTAATCAGGGCTGCATACTCAGGTTCGAGCGGGATAGGTGTTCCATACAACCATCCTTTCGAGAGCTGCCAGGTGATAGCCTGGTGGATGACGGGATGGTCATGACCGAGCATGAGTGGTCCGTAGGCCATACAACAGTCGATCAGCACCTCCCCTTCAACCGTGGTAATCTTTGATCCTTCAGCCGACCGGGTATAGAAGGGATAGGGACGGATCGCCCGCACCGGGCTGCTCACTCCCCCGGGCATCAGCCCTTTCGCCTGATCATAAAGGTCACTGCTCTTCATACAGCCATCCTGCCACATCCGCGGCAAAGTAGGTGATGATCAGGTCTGCCCCTGCCCGCTTGATACAGAGGAGACTCTCCATCACCGTTTTTCTCTCATCGATCCATCCCTTTGCTGCGGCAGCCCGGATCATGGCATACTCTCCACTTACCTGGTAGGCGGCGACCGGAAGTCCAAGCTTTTTTATCTCGGCGACAAGGTCGAGGTAGAACCCGGCCGGCTTCACCATGAGGATATCCGCCCCTTCGCGGGCATCAAGTTCAGATTCCCTGACCGCCTCCCGCCCGTTTGCAGGGTTGATCTGGTAGCTGCTCCGGTCACCGAACGAAAAACCTGAATCAGCTGCTTCCCGGAACGGCCCGTAGAGGGCGCTGGCGAATTTGGTGGAGTACGACATGATCGCGGTATCCGGGAACCCCTCATCGTCAAGTGCTTTGCGGATATACGCCACCATGCCGTCAAGCATGCAGGAGGGGGCAACAATGTCAGCACCGGCACGGGCATGACTCACTGCGATCTGTGCCATCAGTGCGAGGGAGGGGTCGTTCAGGAGGTCCAGGCCACACGGCCCCTCTCCAATGATTCCACAGTGGCCATGATCGGTATACTCACAGGCACAGACATCGGTGATTACCACCATATCCGGGACCAGGGCCTTGATCGACCGCACCCCCTGCTGGATAACTCCCGCCGGGTTATAGGCTTCTGAGGCTGCGGCATCCTTCCGTCCCGGAATGCCGAAGAGCAGGACAGCCCTGATACCCTTCTCCCTCAGCTGTTCCACCACCAGGGCAATATCGCCGGGCGGGTACCGTACCTGTCCGGGCATGGAGGGGATGGGAACGGGGCTGCCAGCAGTTTCATCAATGAAGAGCGGAGCAACAAGGTCGTCCTTTGACAGCGCATGCTCCCGCACGAGGGGCTGGATCAGTTTCACCCGCAACCTTCTCATTCTCCGTTGCGGAAACATACTTTATCTCCCCGTGTAATTGCAGCGACCAGCGCTTCTGCAGCATCCAGGTCTCCGTCCTCTGCGCAGAGGCGTATGGAAACCGTCACGTCCGAGAGGATCTTGCTCACCAGGGCCCGGGTGAGATCATCGACGACCTCTCGTGTCCTTGCAGTACCTGCACCCAGCCGGCCGATGGCACGCTCACGTTCCCGCAGCCGGATTGCCTCAGCCCAGGTGTGGAGGGCAGCCAGGGTGTCATCGGCGGCCTTTCCGTTCAGGAGCCGGATGAAATGGCAGAGTTCATCTTCGACAAAAGCCCGTGCCTTCTCAGCTTCATTCAACCGGGTGGAAAGCGTCAGCTCGTTGATTCTCCGGAGGCTGTCAAGGGTAAACAGGTGGATACCAGCGATCTTTTCTGCACCCTCCTCCACGTCCCGGGGCTGGGCGATATCGATGAGGACCAGCGGCCGCGGGTGGCCGTCGAGGGGCCAGCACCGGCTCTTCATGATTTCCCGGAGCCCATCGCAGTGGATGACCGGGTGGGGGGCCGATGTACAGGATATGACTACATCAGAGAGGATCATGTAACGGGGAAGATCATCCAGTTTCACCGCTTTTCCCCCTATCTTCTGTGCCAGCATCTCGGCACGCCAGAACGTTCTGCTTGCAACGTAGATTGCCGTAAGGTTCCTTGCTGCAAGGGCCTGGGCAACCAGCATCCCCATCTCACCAGATCCGATCACGAGGATATGCTTACCCTCAAGGGTTGCAAGTTGTTCCTCGGCAAGGAGTACGGCAGCGGACCCGATCGATACAGCGCCCCGGTTGATATCGGTCTGCTTCCGTACCTCAACCCCCACATGGATGGCTTTATTGATACAGAGCTCCAGAACAGGGCTTGCTGTATCGGCCTCTTTTGCCCGGGCAAGACCAGCCTTGAGCTGCCCGATAATCTGGTCTTCCCCGACAATCATCGAGTCCATCCCTGCTGCAAGCAGGAGCAGGTGGCGGAGGGCATCGACTCCGGTCAGCAGATAGAAGTCCGACCGTCCCTCCCGTTCAAGGAGCGATGCCAGCGCTGTTGCCTCCCCATGGACCAGGATCTCGATGCGGTTGCAGGTCTGGAGGATGATGACCCCCCTGAACCGGTCCTTTGCCCCTGCCAAAAAGGCCAGTTCATCAGGGAACCGGAACTGTTCAAGCCGGTCCACGGTTGCGGTATGGTGGCTGACACCAGCTACGGCAATCGGGGCTGCGAGCAGATCCTCCATCAGAGATACCTCTCCGTAACCATTACCCATGCGAGCTCTTCACCTTTCCCCAGGGCATTCCAGACTTCGGTGTCGTGGAGCACCTTCCAGAGTATCTCCCGTCGTGTCCCTGAGTCCGGAACAGTTTTCTGGAGATATAACCGGAGACGCTCCTGTAAAGCGATCATGTGGTCGAGATGAGGGAATTCTGACTCCAGGTATTCCCGGAGAAACCGGGAGAGTGCGGGGCTGGCTCCGCACGTGGAGATGGCAAGGAGAAAATAATTGCCCGTGATGACGGAAGGGATCAGGAGATCACCAGCCTCTCCTGACGCGTTATTGAAGAGGATGGAACGCTCCCTGCACCGCTTCCCGATCCGGTCGTTCAGGACCCGATCTGGCGTGGCTGCGATTGCAACGAATGTTCCTTCGAGCAGCTGGTCAAGGCCGTGATCATCGATCCCTGTCAGGTCCCGGGTCAGCCGGTTCACCGGAATATCATCGAAATGAGGAGAAAATGACCTGCTTACAACCGTTATCTGTGCCTCCTGCGAAAAAAACCGGGCTTTCCGGGCTCCGACATCACCCCCTCCAAAGATCACCACCTTTTTTCCGGTAAGGTCGAGCATGAGGGGGATCATGTGTATGAGATCTGGCTGGTCTTTTAAATTAATATGTTGGAATCGTCTGGGAATTCACGAGCAGAGAAA
>Ga0209254_10005442_pt1 | contig 11716 bp, 9 predicted proteins | sample FrelakmetDIP11DI_FD_187148 | JGI IMG/M metagenome (GOLD analysis project Ga0209254, IMG submission 187148) | Freshwater lake sediment microbial communities from the University of Notre Dame, USA, for methane emissions studies - DIP11 DI (SPAdes)... | ecosystem: Environmental > Aquatic >... | reverse complement strand
GTCTTTTCACACCAGGGCAGGTTCAGGATCCAGTCGATGTAGTTGCGCACCACCGTGGCCTCGGCCGACATGGGCGTCATCATCTTGAGCTTCTTGAGCTCGTGTTCGACTTTTTCGGTGGCCTCCTTGGAAAGCTTCTTGTTCTTGAGCTTTTCTTCGATCTCCCGGATCTCGTCCCCGAGATCGTCTTCCGACCCCATCTCCTTCTTGATCGCCCGCATCTGCTCGTTCAGGTAGTACTGTTTCTGGGTCTTCTCCATCTGCTCCTTGATGCGGGTCTTGATGCGCTGATCCATCCGGAAGACCTCGGTCTCCATCTTGATCAGGCTCAGGAGCAGCGGCAACCGCTCGGTCAACTCGAGGGTGTCGAGCAGCCGCTGTTTGTCCTCGAGTTTGAAGGAGAAGTGGGAGGCCACGGTATCGGCCATCTGGGACGGGTCGGTGATCGAGGTGATGTTGGAGACCAGCTCCTTGGAGATGCTGCGGTTGTGGCCGGCATACTCCTCGAAGGCCTCGACGACGGAGCGCATCAAGGCGGTCGACTCGGCCGGCGACAGCTCCCGTTCGGCCAGGCGCTCGAGCTCCGCCCGGAAAAATTCCTCCTCCGGCAGGAAACGCACGACCCGCGCGCGGCCCTTGCCTTCCACCAAGGCCTTCACGGTGCCGTCCGGCAGACGCAGCAGCTGGAGCACCTTGCCGATGGTGCCGATCTCGCTGATGTCTTGCTCGCCGGGGTTGTCAATGCCGGCCTTTTTCTGGGTGGCCAGAAAAACGACCTTGTCCTTGTTCATGGCCTCGCTCAGGGCGTTGACGGACTTGGCCCGCCCCACGAAAAGCGGCGCCACCATGAACGGGAACACCACGATGTCTCGCAGGGGCAGCAGGGGCAGCACCAGTCGAAGTGTGTTCGCTTCACCTTCTTTGAAAAACTTGGGTATGTTCACCATGGTCCCCACCGAAAAAGAAGCCCCAAGCGCAAGGCTCAAGGCGTGATTAAAAAAGTTAAAAAACCAATTCTATCGAAATCGGGCGCAGCCCGATTTCGTCAGGCTTGTTTCTTGGTCTGTTCGAATAGCAGGATCGGATCTTCCTTGTTCAGCACGACATCCTCGCTGATCACGCATTCCTTGACATTCTCCAGCGAGGGCAGCTCGTACATGATGTCGAGCATGCAGGACTCCATGATGGCGCGCAGCCCGCGGGCCCCGGACTTGCGTTTGACCGCCTCGCGCGAGATCGCCGAAAGCGCGCTGTCGGTGAAGCGCAGGTTGGCCCCCTCCATTTCGAACAGTTTCTGGTACTGCTTGACCAGGGCGTTCTTCGGTTCCTTGAGGATGCGGATCAGGCTGTCCTCGTTGAGCTCGTGCAGGGTCGCAATCACCGGAAGACGCCCGAGGAACTCGGGGATCATCCCGTACTTGATCAGGTCTTCGGGCTGCACCATTTTGAGCGTTTCGCCGACCGTGCGCTCCTTTTCCTGGACGATCTTGGCGCCGAACCCCATCATCTTGGGCCCGAGCCGCCGCTGGATGATCTTCTCCAGGCCGGTGAAGGTCCCCCCGCAGATGAAGAGGATGTTGGTCGTGTCGACCTTGATGAAGTCCTGCTGGGGGTGTTTGCGGCCGCCCTTGGGAGGCACGCTCGCCAGCGTCCCCTCCAGGATTTTGAGCAGCGCCTGCTGGACCCCCTCGCCCGAGACGTCGCGGGTGATGGAGGGGTTGTCCGCCTTGCTGGCGATCTTGTCGATCTCGTCGATGTAGACGATCCCCCGCTTGGTCTTCTCGACATCGTAGTCGGCGTTCTGAAGCAGCGACAGGATGATGTTCTCGACGTCCTCGCCCACGTAGCCGGCCTCGGTCAGGCTGGTGGCGTCGGCGATGGTAAACGGCACGTTCAGGAAGCGGGCGAGGGTCTGGGCCAGCAGCGTCTTGCCGCAGCCGGTCGGGCCGATCAGCAAAATGTTGCTCTTCTGGACGTCGACGTCCCCGGCGTTGAACGCGGATTCCAGGCGCTTGTAATGGTTGTAGACCGCGACCGAGAGGATCTTCTTGGCCGGCTCCTGCTCGATCACGTACCCGTCCAGCCGCTCCTTGATCTCCTTGGGCGTCAGGATATGGGCGGTGTCCTTGGCGTCCTTTTCGGTTTCCTCTTCGATGATTTCGCTGCACAGCTGGATGCACTCATCGCAGATGTACACCGCCGGTCCGGCGATCAGTTTGCGAACCTCGGACTGGTTCTTGCCGCAGAAGGAGCAGAAGAGATTGTCGTTGTCGTCCTTTTTCTTTGCCATTCTATTTCTCCGGTTTATCCAGGCGTTCCAGATCCTGACGGTTGGCGATGACGTGATCGATGATCCCGTAGCTTTTGGCCTCTTCGGCGCTCATGAAATAATCCCGGTCCGTGTCGCGCTGAATGGAGTCGAGGGTCTTGCCGGTGTGGTTCACCAGGATCTGGTTCAAATGGTCCTTCATCCTCAGGATTTCCTTGGCCTGGATTTCGATGTCCGAGGCCTGCCCCTGAAACCCGCCCATCGGCTGGTGGATGAGGATGCGCGCGTTGGGCAGCGAGTAGCGCTTGCCGTGCGTGCCCGCCGTGAGGAGCAGCGCCCCCATGCTGGCGGCCTGCCCGATGCAGACGGTGGCGATGTGGGGCTTGATGTATTGCATGGTGTCGTAAACCGCCAGACCGGCCGTGACCAGGCCGCCGGGGGAGTTGATGTAGAAATTGATGTCCTTGTCGGGGTCTTCGGACTCCAGAAACAAGAGCTGGGCGATCAGGAGGTTGGCGACCTCGTCGTTCATCGCCGACCCCAGGAAAATGATCCTGTCCTTCAGCAGCCGGGAATAGATGTCGTAGGCCCGCTCGCCGCGGCTGCTCTGCTCGATGACCATGGGTATCAGTGGCACTTACGTTCTCCTTTGCAAACATGGCGCTCCGTGAACGCCGGGAATTTACGACGGGCAGCTCACGACGCGGTCTGCGGCTCCACGTCCTGGATCGCGCTGCTGTCCATGATGAGTTTCGCCGCCTTCTTTTCGAGCAAGGCATGCTTGAAGTAATCCATCTTTTCCGGGTTTTCCCGGTAGTAGCGCCGGATCTCCGCCACGGGCTGTTTGAAGCTTTCGGCCATATCCTGCAAGGCCGCACCGACCTCTTCCTCGCCCACCGAGAGATTTTCCTGCTCGATGATCTTGCCGAGGATCAGGTGACGTTTGACCTGCTTCAGGGCCGTGTCACGATACTTCTCGGTGATGATCTCGCGGCTTAACCCCACGTCTTCCAGCGAGGTGTTGCGGTAGGAAAAAGACCGCTCCGCCTCTTCGACGATGCCCTCGAGCTCCATCTCCACCAGGGTTTCCGGAACCTCGAAATGGACACGCTCCAGCAGGGTGCCGAAGGCCTGCTCGTTCAGTTCCTGCTCAATGCGCTTTTGGTAGCCCTCGGTCAGGTTCGCTGAGATCTCCTGCTTGAGCGCATCGAGGGTCTCGTAGCGGCCGACGCGCTTGGCCAGCTCGTCGTCGATTTCTGGCAGGATCTCCTGCCGGATTTCGGTCAGGGAAACCTTGAAGTTCAGGCTCTGGCCGGCCAGGGTCTTGTTCCCGTAATCGCCGGGGAAGGCCAGGGGGAATTCCTTGGTCGCCCCGGGAGTCATGCCGATCACCTGCTCGTCGAACGCTTTCAGTACCCGGCCGTCGCCTAGCTTCAGGCCGAAGTTCTCGGTCCGCGGTGTATCCGCAAAGGGTTTCCCATCCCGAAACCCCTCGAAATCGATCAGCACGTGGTCCCCCGCGGCGGCGGGGCGTGTTTCGGAAATTTTCTCCAGCTTGGCCAGGTTTTTCTGCAGCATCTTGAGCTGCGCGCTCACCTCGGCGTCGTTCACGCGATATAGGTTCCGCTTGAGGTTCAGCCCCTTGAACTCCACCTCCGCGATGGGAGGGGTCACCTCGACGGTGGCGTCATACGTGTAAGGCTGCTCGGATTTGAGCTCGGGCGGGTCCAGCTTGGGACGGCCCACGACTCTGAGATCTTTTTCCTTGATGGCATCGATGAACGAGTTTTGGATCAGACGGGAGGACACGTCGGCCAGGATGTCTTTTTTGAACATTTTTTCCAGAACCGAGCGTGGGGTTTTCCCCGGCCGAAACCCTTTGATTTTGGCCGTCCGTTTGACCTCATCGAAAGCCTTGTCGATCTCCCTGGAAACTTCCTCCTTGGAAATTTCGATGCGCAACGTTTTCTTGACACTGCTGATGTCTTCGACCGTGACCTGCATTATGCCTGTACCCTTCCTCCGAATATGATAGTGATCCTGATCAGTTGCCGGTTTGGTAAAGCGACAAGCGTGCCAGGGTGGTGCGAGAGGGGAGACTTGAACTCCCATTCTGTCGCCAGAGCTGGATCCTAAATCCAGTGCGTCTACCAGTTCCGCCACTCTCGCAAACTGAAAGGTTCCCGCCCCCAAGACAAAAAAAAATACCCCCGAGCCCCACCCGGGCCTCTAACCGCGGATAAAAACTACATAAACGTAATTTTTTCGCGCTTTTGATTCAGTATAAAGTCAAACGCTAACGATGTCAACAACGGCGGGCATCCCAAGAGATGCGCTGCCGGAACCATATGACGCGCGCTTGCGCAAACGATCGAGCCGTGTTAAAGATGCCACCTGATCGGGGCGTGGCGCAGCCTGGTAGCGCACCTGCTTTGGGAGCAGGGGGCCGTCAGTTCAAATCTGACCGCCCCGACCATGAATTAGGACATAAACACAGACGGTTGAAACGTTCGGACTCCCAAAATCATGTCTCTTTTCCAAGAGTCAAGGGGGCCTGAACATAAATTTCAGAACGGGCACCGGCGGCCGAATGCTTGACTTTTGATGGCCGATAAATCAGAACGGGCGCCATGGTCACGCCCAGCGACATTCCCGCCGTCCACCGCCGGTTCAGGACCGTCGGCTCCGCGCTCATGCGCGTGAACCTCAACAACACCCACAGCGGCAACATCTCCTGCCGGGATCCTCACGACCCGGATCGCTTCTATGTGACCTCCGCCGGCTCCCCATGCGGCAACCTGGCCGTGCGGGACATCGTGCGGGTGCGCTTCGACGACATGCGTTGGGAGGGCCCTGCACGCCCGTCGTCGGAGGCGAACACGCACCGCCGCGTCCTCCGCCTGCCCGGCGTGAACGCCTGCGTGCACTGCCACTCGATCGCCAGCACCCTGCTGGGCTTTGAATCACCGCAGGAACCGATCTTCCTCCTCAGGCCGGATACTCAAACGGCGGAGCCGGACGACTGTCTTTTCCAACCGGTGGATCTCTGGGGTGCGGGCCTGGTCGGCCCCGTCACGGTGGGAACCTACCAACGCACGGTCGGCTCGGCCGAAATGGAGGAGCGCATCCCCGGCTACCTGCGGCAGGCTCCCCTCACCATCGTCATGGGCCACGGTCCGTTTGCCCGGGGCGAAAGCCTCGAGGAATGCCTGCATCACCTGAGCGTCCTCGAAAACAGCGCGGCGGTGGTCATCGCGCTCAGGCGCCGGGGGGTCGACACCCTGGCCATTCAACGGGCCATCCGGACCCATGGAGCGCATGCGGCCTTCCCCCTGCCGCCCCGACGCCTGGGTTGCGGGGACCTGCTCCCGGATCCGGCGGCGGACGCGGCGACCCGCCCCGATTTTGCCTACTGGCTGTCCTACCATTTCAATTACGGATTGGGCGCCTTCGGCACCGGTTCCATGAGCCGCAAGCTGTCCGCCGACGAGATGCTCTTCTGTCCGATGTCGGCCGCACCGGATGGCGTTGAGGTGCCCCTTTACCGCATCCCGCTCAACGCCGGGGGGCCCGAAGCGGCGGACGTGCACCTGCACCGACTCATCTACGCGCACACGCCGTTTTTCGCCTGCATCCTGGCATCGAGCCCCCTGGCGACCGCCGAAGGCATGGCGGCCCTGGCCGCGGCCGATGGGACAGGGGTGCTGACCGGCATGCCGGCTCCAATCGAGCGGGCTCCGGAACGGCGCCCGATGGTGGTCCCGATCGATGCGGAGGCCGGCTACTACAACGTCCGCCTGCCGGTGGCGGGCGTGAACGCGCTGGCGTCCGGTCCTGCGGAAAACCCTATTCCGGGCCTGCTCCGCTTAGGAGACGGCGGCTGTCTCATCGCCGGCGGCGGGGTGATCGCCGCCGGGGAGGAGCATCTCGGCCAGGCCGCCTACCGGGTCTCCTTGGCCGAGCGCATCGCACGTTTTCGCCATGAGGTCGAGCTCAACCACAGGCTCTTCGGTGGGCCGCCGGCAGCGGCATTCGAATGAAGCGGATCCTTCACTGCAAGCGCTACGGCTCCGGCAAGCCCCTTTTCATCCTGCACGGGCTTTTCGGCTGTTGGGACAACTGGCACCCGGTGGCGAAGGAACTCTCACGGCGCTTCTGCGTGCATGTCCCGGACCTGCGCAACCACGGACAGTCCTTTCACTGCGCGCGCTTCGACTATGATGTCATGGCCGGCGATGTGCAGCAGTTGATGGACGCGCTCGCAGTCGACCGCGTTTCGCTCCTCGGCCATTCCATGGGCGGGAAGGTCGCCCTGCGGTTCGCCGCCCTTTTTCCCGAACGGCTGGAGCGGCTGATCGTCGTGGATATCACCCACCGAGCCTCCCGTCCGGTTTACGCCGAAGCGGTCGAGGCTCTCGCGCGTCTGGACGTGAACTCGATCACCCGCCTGAAAGACGCCGAGGAGAGGCTCCGGCCGGCCATCCCGGACCCTGCCGTTCGTCTTTTTCTGCTGAAAAACCTGGATCGCCTCCGGGATGGAAGCTTCCGTTGGAAAGTCAATCTGGCCGCCATCCGTCCTGCCCTTGACATAATTTGCGGGCCGGTGGCGGTCCGCCGGACGCTCGTTCCCTGTCTTTTCATCCGCGGCGGCAGGTCCGACCACATCAGCGACGCCGGCTGGCCTGAGATCAGGACTATCTTCCCGCAGGCGGAGCTGGCGACCCTCCCCCACGCCGGCCACTGGGTGCACATAGACGACCCACCGGGCTTTCTGCGCGTCGTCAACGAGTTCATGGCGCACCCGTAAGGATATTCTGCCAAACCGGAACGCCGCCCCTGCTGCTTTACAAGCTTTTCGATTGGTGGTAGCAATCCATTTTCGTAACCACTCGATGGCCGATGTTGGCAAAACGGAACTCATGGTCCGACCCAGCGTTTTAGAAAAACTCCAAGCGGTCCAGCCGCTGGCCGAGCTGTGGTGGGATTCCTCGCCGCTCGTGTACGACAATTGGCGCCGGCGGATGATCGCCAAAGCCGCCGACCCCGCAGAAATGATCGTCTGGCTGGACCGGCTTTTCTGCGACGCCAACCCGCCCGGAAAAAACATCTTCCGCGGCGTCACCACCAACCCCCGGCTCACGCTCAACGCGATCAGGGACAACCCCGCCTACTGGTCCGGTTGGATCGACGAGGTCATCCGTGCCGACCGCCGCGCGGATGCCGAGACCATTTTCTGGGAGACCTACAAGGAAATCGCCCGCCGCGGCGCCAAGGCCTTTCTGCCGCAGTTTGAAACCAGCGGGCGCAACTACGGGTTCTTCTCAGCCCAGGCCGACCCGCGCTCCCGGCATGATGCGAACCAGATGACCGCCCAGGGGATCGAGCTCCACGGGTTGTCGCCCAACATCATGATCAAAATACCGGGCACCGCCGAAGGCTACGAGGCCATCCGCCGCCTGACGGCCCGCGGGGTGCCGACGAACAACACCGTTTCGCTCGTGATCTCCCAGGTGGTGGCCTGCATGGACGCCGTTGCGCTGGGGTTGCGGGAAGCCAGGGCTGCCGGGGTCGACCTTTCCGGCTGGCGATCGGTCATCACGGTGATGAGTTCGCGCTTCGGCACCCTGGGGGCCCTGCAGCCGGAGGCGGAGGAGATCGGTTTGGACTTGAGTGAAAGCGACGTGCGCTGGGCGGAGATCGCACTGATGAAGCGGGCCTGCCGGTTGATCGAGGAAAACCCGGATTACCCCGGCAAGATGCTGCTGAGCTCGATGCGCGTCAGCCCCGTCGTGGACGGCTACACCCATGTCTGGCACCTCGAGAAAATCGCGGGCGCGGACATCGTCTACACCCTGCCGCCCTCGTTTCTGGAATCCCTGCTTTTCCAGGCGCCGGATTTGGAGTTCACGAACCAGTGGGCGGAACCGGTGCCGCGCCCGGTCCTGGAAAAGCTTCTGCGAATCCCGTACTTCGAGAGGGGATACCGGGAGGATGGCTATTCCAGCGGAGAGTTCACCACCCACCCGGCCCTTCTGACCACCGCCAAGGAATTCAGCCTCGCCGCCCGCCACATGGTGGAGTTCATTGCCGAGCGTCTTCGTCTTTTTTCTTGACTTAACCCGCAACATCAACAAATTGTATGAACCGGTCGGGCGGGGGGCCCGACCGATTGGCGATTTTTGAGATGGCTTTCAAGCAACAATGACCTCGCGGCAAGAGGCCGCGCCCACAACCAAAGCCCAACTTCATAGTGACCTTTCATGAAAAAAGCGCCCGACAAGGACGACGGCGGCGGCGCCGGGCAGATCCCCGAATCCATCCTGCTCGGCATGTACCGCAACATCTATGCGACACGGCAGTTCGAGCTGGCGTGCATCGAGTACTACCGCCAGGGGCTGATCCGCGGCTACCTGCACCCGTACATCGGCGAGGAGGCCGTGGCGGCCGGCGCCTGCGCGGCGCTGCGGCCCGACGACTACATCGGCAGCACGCACCGCGGGCACGGCCACTGCATCAGCAAGGGCGCCGACCTGCGGCTGATGATGGCCGAGATCATGGGCAAGGCCACCGGCTACTGCGGGGGGCGCGGCGGTTCGATGCACATCTCCAGCACGACGCTCAACCATTTAGGGGCGAACGGCATCGTCGGCGGCGGCATCCCCATCGCCACCGGGGCGGGCATGGGCATAAAGGTCAGGGGCACCGACCAGGTGGTGGCGGCCTTCTTCAGCGACGGGGCTTCCAACAACGGCGTGTTTGCCGAATCGCTGAACCTGGCGGGCATTTACCAGCTGCCGGTCGTCTACCTGCTGGAGAACAACCACTACGCCGTCTCGACGCCCATCGAGTGCGCCACCGGCTGCTGCGACCTGGCCGGCCGGGGCCCGGCCTACGGCGTCCCCGGAATTTGCGTGGACGGCAACGATGCGCCGGCCGTGTACCGCGAAATGCTCAAGGCTGTGGGGCGCGCGCGCCGGGGCGAAGGCCCCACCCTGATCGAAGCCCAGACCTACCGTCACGGCGGGCATCACGTGAACGACCCCGGGCTCTACATGGATCCGGACACCCTGGCCGAATGGAAGGCGCGCGACCCGCTGATCCTCATGCGCCGGGCCATCGCGGATGACCGCCGGGTGGCCGCCGTCGAAGCCCGGGTGGACGCCGAGCTGAAAGCGGCGGTGGAGTTTGCCCGCAGCAGCCCTGAGCCGCCGGTGGAGGAATTCCTCTCCACCATCAAGGAGTGAGGAACAATTGAAATGGCTGAAATGATGTACCGCGAGGCCCTGCGCCGGGCGCTGGACGAGGAGATGCAGCGCGACCCGCTGGTGTTCCTCATGGGCGAGACGATCGCCGAGCGCGGCGGTTCCTACAAGGTGACGGAAGGCCTTTTGAAAAAATACGGCCCCCGGCGAGTGATCGACACCCCGATCGCCGAAGCCTCCTTCACCGGCATGGCGGTCGGGGCGGCCCTCATCGGCTGCCGCCCGGTGGTCGAGATCCTTTTCGTCGACTTCGCCATGCTGGCCATGGACCAAATCGTCAACCAGGCGGCCAAGCAGGAATTCATATCCGGCGGCCAGTGCCGCGTGCCCATGGTGCTGAGGACCCAGGGAGGCGCCGGAAACGGTCTGGCCGCCCAGCACTCCCAGAGCCTCGAAGCCTTTTTCTACCACACCCCCGGCCTGAAAGTGGTGATGCCGTCCACCCCGCACGACGCCTGCGGGCTGCTCAAGGCCGCCATCCGTGACGACCAGCCGGTCATCTTCATCGAGCACAAGCTTCTCTACATGACCCGGGGCCCGGTCCCCGAGGAGGAATATGTCATCCCGCTGGGCCGGGCCGAGGTCAAGAAAAGCGGGACGGACGTCAGCCTGATCACCTATTCCCACATGACCCTCAAATGCCTCGAGGCGGCAGCGGCGCTGGAGGCGGACGGCATCCGCGCGGAGGTGGTCGACCTGCGAACGCTCTCCCCGCTGGACAAGGAGACGATTCTCGCATCCGCCCGCAAGACCGGCCGCGCGATCGTCGTGCACGAGGCGGTCAAACGCGGCGGGGTGGGCGGGGATATCGCGGCCATGCTCATGGAAGAGGCCTACGACGAACTGGACGGCCCGGTGCTGCGCATCGCCGGCCGCAACACGCCCATCCCTTACAACCTGAACATCGAAAAAGCATGCGTCCCGTCGGTGGAAGATATCGTCGCGGGCGTTCTGCGCATGGTGTAGCGGCTATGGCGGTTAAAATCATCATGCCCCAGGGCGGGCAGGACATCACCGAGGGTTACGTCGTCCGCTGGTTCAAGAAAGAAGGCGAGCCGATCCGGCGCGGGGACGTCATCTGCGAAGTGGAGACCGAGAAAGCCGTTTTCGAGGTGGAAAGCCCGAGCGACGGCGTACTCCTCAAGATTGTCGCGGCCGCGGGAACGAAAGTGCCGATCTTCGCCGTGATCGGCGTCATCGGAGAGGCGGGCGAACCGCTTGACCTCGACCAGTTGCTGTCCGAGCCGGCGGCGGCGGAAAAACCTCTGGATGTCTCCGCCATCCGCAGCCGGTTGCCGGGCGCGGGCGGTGAGGCAGGCGACCGGCCCAAGATCACCGGACGGGCCCGGAAACTGGCCTCCGAAAAGGGGGTCGACCTGAGCGGGGTCACGGGCAGCGGCCCCCAGGGCCGGATCACTGAAAAGGACGTACTGATCCACGTGGAAAAGCGCAAGCTGCCGGTGCCGGCGCTGCGCGGCCAGGCAAAACCCCTGTCCCGCATGCGTCAAACCATCGCGCGCCGCATGGTGCAGAGCAAGCAGACCATCCCGCACTTCTACGTCACGGTGTCGGCGGACGTCACCACGGCCCTCGCGCTGCGAGACCGTGTCAACCGGGAACAGGGTGAAGCCGTTTCCATCACCGACCTGATCGTGAAAGCCTCGGCCCTGGCCCTGCGTGAGAACCCCGCCGTGAACTGCCGGCTGCTGGAGGACACCATCGTTTATCTGGAGGACGTCAACGTGGGCATCGCGGTCAACCTGGACGACGGGGTGATGGTTCCGATGGTAGCCCGGGCGGACCGACTGGCCCTCATCGACATCGCCCGCAGGTCCCGGGAGCTCGCGGCGTGCGCGCGCCAAGGCAAACTGACCATTACAGAACCTGCGTGCTTCACGGTGAGCAACCTGGGCATGCTGGGGGTCGAGGCCTTCACCGCCATCATCAACCCGCCCGAAACGGGCATCCTGGCGGTCGGCGGCGTGCAGAAACGGCCGGTGGTGCAAGACGACACCGAGATTCGCATCCGCGACATGCTGACGATGACCTTGTCGGTGGACCACCGCGCGGTGGACGGGGCCCTGGCCGCCACGTTCATCTCCCGGATCAAGCACCACCTGGAGAACCCGGAGACGTTGACGGCCTGAAACGCGGGACTGCTACTTCGACGTCGCCCCGGTCTTGC
>Ga0209254_10005441_pt1 | contig 11717 bp, 9 predicted proteins | sample FrelakmetDIP11DI_FD_187148 | JGI IMG/M metagenome (GOLD analysis project Ga0209254, IMG submission 187148) | Freshwater lake sediment microbial communities from the University of Notre Dame, USA, for methane emissions studies - DIP11 DI (SPAdes)... | ecosystem: Environmental > Aquatic >... | reverse complement strand
CGCTCGCGCACCAGCCGCTCGACCAGCGCCGGATCCCTGAGCGCCTGCACGCCGTGGTCGATGCGCTCGACCTTGAGCGCGTCCAGCGCGGCATGGATATAGGTCGGTGGCCCCTCCTCGCCGGCGTGCGCCACCGCATGCAGCCCCAGTGCGCGCGCCGCCGCGAACACGCGCTCGAACTTCTCCGGCGGATGCCCGAGCTCGCTCGAATCCAGGCCCACGCCGATGAACTGGCCGAGGTAAGGCCGCGCCTGCTCCAGCGTGGCGAAGGCCGCCTCCTCGCTCAGGTGGCGCAGGAAGCAAAGGATCAGCTCCACGCGCAGCCCCAGTTCGGCCTCCGCGCGCTCGACCGCGCGACGCAGGCCGCCGATCACGGCCGCGAAAGGCACGCCGCGATCGGTATGGGTCTGCGGGTCGAAGAAGATCTCCGCATGGATCACATGGTCGGCATGCGCGCGCAGGCAATAGGCCCAGGCCATGTCGTGGAAGTCCTGCTCGGTGAGCAGCACGCTGGCGCCGGCGTAGTAGATATCGAGGAAGCTCTGCAGGTCCGTGAAGGCATAGGCGGCCCGCAGCGCCTCGACGCTGGCGTAGGGCAAGGCCACGCCATTGCGCTGCGCGAGCGCGAAAATCAGCTCGGGTTCGAGCGAACCCTCGATATGGATGTGCAGCTCGGCCTTGGGCATGCCGCGCAGGAAATCCGGCAGGCGTTCGGCGGACAGGGCGGTGAGGTCCATCGTGGGCTCCCAAAAGGGGTCAGGTTCATTTCTGACGGCCCGGCGGGCGAATCGCCGACATCAGAACGCGCGATCCTCCACGCCCCATGCGAGGGCCAGGGTGCAACGATTCCGCGCAGTACCCGACTCGCAGATCGCACGCCATGGCGCGCCAACCCCGCCTCGACGTCCCCGGCGTCGCCCAACACGTGGTTCAGCGCGGCAACGACCGGCAACCCTGCTTCGCGTCGGCCGCCGACTATGGGCGCTACCGGCAGGCGCTGATCGAAGCGTCGCTGCGCTTCGGCTGTTCCGTGCACGCCTATGTGCTGATGACCAACCATGTCCACATCCTGGTCACTCCCGCCGAGCGCGGCGCCGTGTCGCGCATGATGCAGGCCATTGGCCGCCGGTATGTTGCCGGGTTCAACGTCCGCCACCGACGCTCGGGCACGCTGTGGGAAGGGCGATTCAAGGCCGGCCTTGTCGCCGGTGAACGGTACGTACTGACATGCTACCGCTACATCGAACTCAACCCCGTGCGCGCCGGCATGACCGCCGCGCCAGAGAACCATGCTTGGTCGAGCTACGGCGCCAATGCGCTGGGACGGCATGATCCGCTGGTCACGCCGCATTCCGTGTACCTGAGCCTCACAGCCAGCGCTCACGATCGATGGGCCGCCTATCGTGAGTTGTTCCACGCGCCATCCGACCTGGCAGCCATCGACGACCTGCGCACCCACACGCGTCAGCAGAAGGCCTGGGGCAGCGACCGCTTCCGCGCCGAGATCGAGGCCCTCACCCAGCGCGCCGCGGGCGTCCGTCCTCGCGGGCGACCACCCGCCAATCCCAGAACACTCAAATGAACCTGACCCCTTTTCCCTTTTCCCAGGTCACGGCGCCAGTTCGAAACCGTCGGCAAAAACACCAAGCGTGCAAGCGTCGAAGTCCTGTACGTTCGCGAGGTTGGCCAGCACCAGCGACAGCTCGAGCTCCGTCGAGACACGAAAGGCGCCGGCCGTTCCGCCTGCCGCAGCGACTGCGTCCAGAGCCGCGACGGCTGCACAGTTCGGGGACCCCTGCGGGCACGCGCCGAATGCGACTACGTGAACCGGAACGGCGAATCCGCTCACCAGCGTGCCGCCCGGATTGGTGAAGCTCAGGTCCTGCAGGGCGCTGGCGGCGCCGACCGCGGCCGAGTTGGTCTCACAGGTGTCGATGCCGTCGACCACCAGCACCGCCGAGTAGCGGCGGCACGGCGTGTTGGGATCGGCCGCCAGGGTGGTCAACAGACTGCTGCGCAGGTCGCGCAGCATCGCCGCGAGCGGAGCGCCTCCGTTCGCCCGCAACTCGGCTGGCGCCGCCGGGACGGATTGGGTGTGATCGAGCCATTCCACGATCGCACTCAGATTGCTCGACGCAGAAGTGAGTGGAAAGTCGACCAGGCGGTCGCCACCTGCGGGGTCGCAAACGCCCGCGTTCGATACCGCACCGTGGTAGGTGATGAATCGATGCGTGGGGTTCGGCTGTGGAAAGCACGCAACGGTCGAAGTGCCGTTGAGCGGACTCGCAGAGCCCACGCGCACTCGACCAAGCTGGAAAAACTCGCATGCGGCACGCTCGTAGCTCGTCGTGGAATCGCAGGTCACGCAAGCAAAATCAGCCCGCGACCCGGTGTGGGTAAACACGCTGCACTGCCCTTCGAATCCAGGCATGGTCGGCCCGTCGAGGAGATCCGCATCGAATGCGCAAATGTCCGAGCCAGCGACGTTTTCGCAGGTGAGTACGCTTTGCCCTCCCGGCGTGTCCGGGCATTGCGGATCGGACGTGCAGGACTGGCCACCAATCACCTGGCGAAAGCGCCAGAGCGCGAACTCCACGCCGGACGCTGCCGCTGCCGTAGCGTGCACGGCAATCTTGGCCTGGAACAACGCGCTGTCGTCCGCAATGCCGTCGCCGCTCAGGTCGCAACCCGGCAGCTCGAGCGAGCCATCGCCGCGAGTAGCCACCGCGGAGAACGCCTGCAATCCTGCAGTGCATCCGGCCAGGCCGGTCAACGCGGTGCGGCATTGAGCGTAGCCGGTTTGGCAGCTCGCGTCCCACGCGGAGGCGCAAGTGGAATCCCTGCGAATCGTGTCGCTCACGCACGGGTTGCACGCCTCCTGCGCCACCGTGGGGTTCCCGAGAAACGTGCACGGATTGAATCCAGTGCAGGATTGACTGAACGAGAGCTTCTGCGGTGTCTGCAGCATCGATCCGCTGCTGTCGACCAGGATCGAAATCCGGTTGCGTGTGGGCTGGGCAGCAGTTTCGGACGCGAACACGACCAGGCCCGCGACCAGCCATAAGCGCAAGCATCGTTGCAGTCCACGCATGGGACCACTCCTACGTACCGACGTCGGAGCAGTCTAGTCCAGAGGCTCCTCGGAACGGAACGGAAAAGGGGTCAGGTTCAATATCCGCCGGTCACGCCGCATTTCGTTTACCTGAGCCTTGCAGCCAGCGCTCGCGATCGAAAGACCGGCTACCGTTTGCTGTTCCACACGCCATCCGACCCGACAGCCATCGACGACCTGCGCACCCAAACGCGTCAGCAGAAGGCCTGGGGCAGCGACGTCTTCCGCGCCGAGATCAAGGCCCTCACCCGGCGCGCTGTGGGTGTCGGTCCTCGCGGGTGACCCCCCGCCAATCCCAGCACACTCAAATGAACCTGACCCCTTTTCTGCGCAGGCGCGACCTTGATCCTGCGCTACCCTTGCGGCATGACCGCGGGCCCCATATTCCGCCTCAACGGTGAAGTCGTCGCGCTCGCCGGCACCGACCCTACCGAATCGCTGTTGCGCTGGTTGAAGCGCCGGGGGCTGCACGGCACCAAGGAGGGTTGCGCCGACGGCGATTGCGGCGCCTGCACCGTGGCGCTGGTCGAGCGCGAGGCCGATGGCAGTGCGCGCTACCGCGCCATCAACAGCTGCCTGCTGCCGATGGGCCAGATGCCGGGTCGCGAGGCGCTCACGGTCGAGGCGCTGGCCGAGGGTGCCACGCTGCATCCGGTGCAACAGGCGCTGGTCGATGCCTCGGGTTCGCAGTGCGGCTACTGCACGCCGGGCTTCGTCATGAGCCTGTTCGTGGGCCACGCGCATGGCGAGCTCGACGACCACACCACCGAAGGCAACCTGTGCCGCTGCACGGGTTACCGGCCGATCCGCGCCGCGACCCAGGCGCTGGCCGCGCAACCGCGCATGCCGGATCGCCTGCACGCCGCGCTGGTGGACGCGCGCGCGCCGCTGCCCAGCGTCGCGCTGGCCGACTTCCACAATCCGGTCACGGTCGAAGAGGCGCTCGCGCTCAAGGCGCGGCATCCGCAGGCGACGTGGATCGCCGGCGCAACGGACCTGGGCGTGAACCTCAGCCATGGGCAGGCAGTGGCGCCCGCCTGCATCTCACTGGATCGCATCGAAGCACTGCAGGCGCTGCGCATCGACGCGCAGGCCGTCACCATCGGCGCCGGCGTCAGCCTGACCCGCCTGCAATCCGCGCTCGCAGGCATCTTTCCCTCGCTCGACGAGATGCTGCGCTGGTTCGCCGCGCGGCAGGTGCGCAACCGCGCCACCCTGGGCGGCAACCTCGGCAGCGCGTCGCCGATCGGCGACCTGCTGCCGGTCCTGCTCGCGCTGGATGCCACGGTGCATTGCCAGGGCCCCGGCGGCACCCGCGCGCTGCCGATCGAGCGCTACTTCGAAGGCTATCGCCGCACCGCGCGGGCTGATGATGAGCTCATCACAGCGATCACCTTGCCGCGCGACCCCGCGCGCCGCGACGCCGCCTACAAGGTCGCCAAGCGCCCGTCCGACGACATCAGCATCGTCGTTGCCGCCTATGCGCTGCGCTTCGACGCCGCGCGCCGCGTCACCCACGCGCGCCTGGCCTACGGCGGCGTCGCGGCCACGCCGATGCGCGCAACGGCGACCGAATCCTTCCTGCTGGGCAAGACGCTCGATGCGCCCGTGATCACCGCCTGCGTCGAGCGCCTGCAGGCCGAGTTCACGCCGATCAACGACCATCGTGCCAGCGCCGACTACCGGCGCCAGCTCTGCGGTTCGCTGTTCGCGCGCCATGCCCGCGAGCACGCGCCATGAGCGCGAAGCACGAAAGCGCCGTCGGCCACGTCACCGGCCGCGCGGTCTACACCGACGAACAGCACGAGCCGCGCGGCCTCGCCAGCCTGTACCCGGTGCAGGCGCCGCATGCGCACGCGAAGCTGCTGGCGCTCGATACCGCCGCCGCGCGCGCGATGCCCGGCGTGCTTGCGGTGCTCACCGCCAGCGACATCCCCGGCGAGAACGACACCGGCCCGATCCGCCACGACGAGCCGTTGATCGCGTCCGACACCATCGAGTACTGGGGCCAGCCGGTGGCCTGGGTGGTCGCCACCGACGAGGCGCGCGCGAAGGCCGCCGCGGCGCAGGTGCAGGCGCGCTACGAGGCCTTGCCCGCCTGCCTTTCGATCGACCAGGCGATCGCGCAGCAGCGCACCTTCGGACCGCCCGTGGTGGTTGCGCGCGGCGACGCCGCGCAGGCGCTCGCCCAGTCCACCCATCGCGTGCGGGGCGAAGTGCGCATGGGCGGCCAGGACCATTTCTATCTCGAGACCCAGGCCAGCTGGGTCCAGATCGATTCCGAAGGCCTGGTCCAGGTCACGGCCAGCACCCAGCACCCGACCGAAACCCAGATCGTGGTCGCGCGCGTGCTCGGCATCCCCGCGCATCGCGTGGTGTGCCGCTGCCTGCGCATGGGCGGCGGCTTCGGCGGCAAGGAGACCCAGGCCAATCCGTTTGCCGCAGTCGCCGCGCTGGCGGCGCTGCGCACCGGTCGCCCGGTGCGGATCAAGCTGCCGCGCCAGCTCGACATGCAGCTGACCGGCAAGCGCCATCCCTTCCTCGCGCGCTATGACGCAGGCTTCGACGACGAGGGCGTGCTGCAGGCGCTCGACGTGGCGCTCCATGCCGACGGCGGCTGGAGCACCGACCTCTCGCCGCCGGTGCTGATGCGCGCCATGGTGCACGTGGACAACGCCTACTTCCTGCCGCATGCGCGCATCACCGGCAGCATCTGCCGCACGAACCTCGCCTCCAACACCGCCTTCCGCGGCTTCGGTGGCCCGCAGGGCATGCTGGTGGGCGAGGAGATCCTCGACCGCATCGCGCGTCATCGCGGCCTCGCGCCGGAACTCGTGCGCGAACGCAACTTCTATCGCGCCGAGGCGACGGCCGGGCGCAACACCACGCCTTACGGCCAGCCGGTCATCGACAACCCCCTCCCCGCGTTGTGGCAAGCGCTCAAGCGCGACAGCGACTTCGACGCCCGCCGCGACTACATCGCCGCCTTCAACACCGCGCACCCGCACGCCAAGCGCGGCCTCGCCATCACCCCGGTCAAGTTCGGCATCTCCTTCAACAAGACCGAGTACAACCAGGCCGGCGCGCTGGTGCACCTCTACGCCGACGGCAGCATCCAGCTCCACCATGGCGGCACCGAGATGGGCCAGGGCCTGCACACCAAGGTGCTGGGCGTGGCCGCGCGCGTGCTCGGCGTGTCGCGCGCGCGCATCCAGCTCATGGTCACCAGCACCGACAAGGTGCCCAACACCTCGGCCACCGCCGCCAGCAGCGGCTCGGACCTCAACGGCCAGGCGGTGAAAGCCGCGTGCGAAACCCTCCTCAGCCGCCTCGCACCGGTGGCGGCGCAGTTGCTCGGTGGCGCGATCGGCGACGTGCGCTTCGCCGACGATGTCGTGTACCTGGCATCGAAGCCCGCCCACCGCCTGGACTTCGCCGCAGTGACCGCCGCGGCCTACCGCGAGCGCGTGAGCCTTTCGGCCACCGGCTACTACCGCACGCCCGGCCTCCACTGGGATCCCAAGACCGGCCAAGGCCACCCCTTCTATTACTTCGCTTACGGCGCCGCGGTGAGCGAAGTCGAAGTGTGCGGCGACACCGGCGTGCACGTGCTGCGCCGCGTGGACCTGCTCCACGACGTCGGCGACTCGCTCAACGAAGGCATCGACCGCGGCCAGATCGAAGGCGGCTTCGTGCAGGGCCTGGGCTGGCTCACCTGCGAGGAACTGCGCTGGGACGACGCCGGCAAGCTCCTCACCGACGCCCCCAGCACCTACAAGATCCCGACCATCGGCGAAGTCCCCGCCGATTTCCGCGTGAAGCTCCATCGCCGCACCGCTGCGCCCAGCACCGACGTGATCTTCGGCAGCAAGGGCGTCGGCGAGCCGCCCCTGATGCTCGCGCTCAGCGTCCGCGAAGCCCTGCGCGACGCCATCGCCGCCTTTGCCCCCAGCGCCGCCACAGAAGTCTCCCTCGCCTCCCCCGCTACCCCCGAAGCCATCCTCCACGCCATCACCCGAGTCCGCACGCGCCCTGTGTAGGAGCGCGCTCTGCGCGCGACCGTCCCTTCCATGCCACCCGCGCCCCCATGTCCGAACGCCTCCACGCCCTCCTCGCCCGGTGCCTCGAATCCGAAGCCGTCGTCGTCGCCACCGTGCTAGCGACCCGCGGCGCCACTCCACGCAAGCGCGGCACGCGAATGCTCGTGACCGCCACCGCCACCGAATCCACCATCGGTGGCGGCGAACTCGAAGCGCGCGTGATCGCGGCCGCGCGCGCCCTGCTCGCCCGGAGCGACCTCTCGACTGAAATGCCAATCGCGCTCGATGGCCAGCCCGGTGCCGCCGGCGTCTGCGGCGGCGCGATGCGCATCGCGCTGCGCCGCTGGGACGGCGCGGTCGACCAGGCACGCGCGCGGGCCATCGCGTCGGCCCTGGGAGACGGCGAAGTGGTGGCGCTGGATGCCGGGGACCTGGGCGCAACGGACGCCAGCGCGACGCTGCAGCCCGACATCCGCCTGCTGATCGTCGGCGGCGGTCATTGCGCGGTGGCGCTCCATGCGCTCGCGCAGCACCTGGACTTCGACCGGTGGGTCTATGCACGCGAGGCGGGCGATGCACCGCTGGCAGGATTCCCCGCAGCGACCCGCCTCACTGGCGACCCGTCGCAACTCGCGCTCGCGCTGGAGACGACGCGCGCCGTCTATGCCGTACTGCTCAACCGCGACTACGCCAGCGACGTCGCCGCGCTCGACGTGCTGTGCCGCCAGCCGCCGGCCTTCCTCGGCATGATGGGCAGCCGCCGACGCATCGCCGAAGTGCGCGCCGCCTTGCCGGCGCACGTGCAGGCTCTCGAATCGCTGCAGGCCCCGGTCGGGCTCGAAATCGAGGCGCAATCGCCGCACGAGATCGCGGTCAGCATCCTCGCGCAGCTCATTGCGTACCGACGTCGCCACCAGGATTGAGCGCGATGCGCTGCGCGCTGGATCGAAGCGAGTCCGAAACCGTCGGCATCCAGGTAAAGGCGAGTTCCACGCCGATGCCCAGCGCCAGGCTCGCGAGCGCCTCGACGGTGAGCATGGGCCGCGCCAGCAGGCCGCGCAGTCCGTAGCGCACATCGGCAATGAACGATCCCATGGCTGGCTCCTGGCCGCGCGGACGATGCAGCGCGCCGACGCGCGCTGCCGTCGCATCGAGCAATCGCCGTGCCGGTCGGGATCCGCGCGCCAGCCGTTGATTGGGCTCAGGCGTGCCCGGCGCCGCGTGCGCGCCGCGTTCGCTTTCGAACGCCGGGCATCGCCGGCGGTGGTGGGCCTGCCAGGACTTGAACCTGGAACCAAGAGATTATGAGTCTCCTGCTCTAACCAATTGAGCTACAGGCCCGGAGCGAGCCGCGTTTGGATCGTGGTGGCCTTGCGCTTGTCGCCACCGACGTCCGGCCGCGCGCACGCGGCCGGACCCGGCCGGTCCTGCGGGTCGCGGTCAGCGCGCCTCGGACAACACGATGAAGCCGTCGTCGTCGGCGTCCAGCGCGTCGAAATCGCTGGCCGAGAACGCCACGATCTCGGCGATCACCAGTACGCCGTCGTCGTTGGCGTCGACCTGGTCGAAGCGCGTGCCGTCGGCGTCGGGCGCGAGTTCGGCGCGCGCGATCCTGCCGTCCTTGTCGGTGTCCTGGAGCAGCACCAGCTCCTCGACGAACCCGTCGTACTCGGCGCGGTCGACCTTGCCATCGTCGTTGGTGTCGGCGGCCTCGAAACGCGTGGGCGTGGGCTCCGCCGCCACCTGGGCCTGCGCGTGGGGCGCGGCAAGGGCGAGGGCGAGGGCGAGGGCGAGCAGCGCGGGCTTGGCATGGGTCATGGTCGGGTCTCCGTTGGGCTCAGGCTGCATCCCAGTTGCCGTTCGAGGTCCGGCAAGCGGTTCCGCGGGTATCGTCGACCGACTTGCCGCCGACCGTCAGGCCGCGATGGAAGTCGCGGCACAGGCGTCCGTCGGACATGCGGCGCGTGTTGGTGGGGGTGATGAAGCCCGATTCGCCGGTACGCGAATCCGACCAGGTCACGCGCTGGCCCGAGGGCGCGTCGTTGAGCGCGCGGCGGAAGGCATCGCGCTCGTACTCGCTGTTGGCCGTGCGCTGGAAAATCCGGTTGCCGACCCAGCCACCGGCCACGGCGCCGGCCGCGGCCAGGGCCACGCTGCCGCTGCCGCCGCCGAACTGGGCCCCGATCAGGCCGCCGATCACCGCGCCGGCGACCACCGCGCCAGTCTGCTTCTGGTCATGGCGGGTGCCCGGATCGGTGGCGCAGGCCGCGACCACCAGCATGACCGCGAGCAACAGGAATCTCTTCATCGTGGCGTCTCCGGGGAGCGGGTGCGTGGCGTGCAATCCCATCGGCGCATGATGCCGCAAGCGCGCGCTTCCTGCATCCGCCGGCGCCGGAAAAGCGAAGGCCCGCTCGCGGCGGGCCTTCAAACTGTCACCTTTGCGCCCGCGGGCTACTCGAGGTCGAGGAAGCTGCGCAGCTGTTCCGAACGGCTCGGGTGGCGCAGCTTGCGCAGCGCCTTGGCCTCGATCTGGCGGATGCGCTCGCGGGTCACGTCGAACTGCTTGCCGACCTCTTCCAGGGTGTGGTCGGTGTTCATGTCGATGCCAAAGCGCATGCGCAGCACCTTGGCCTCGCGCGGGGTCAGGCCCGCCAGCACGTCGCGCACGGTCTCGTGCAGGCCGGTGCCGGTCGCGGCGTCGACCGGCGACTCGATGCTGGTGTCCTCGATGAAGTCGCCCAGGTGCGAGTCCTCGTCGTCGCCGATCGGGGTCTCCATCGAGATCGGCTCCTTCGCGATCTTGAGCACCTTGCGGATCTTGTCCTCGGGCATCTCCATCTTGGTCGCGAGTTCCTCGGGCGTGGGCTCGCGGCCCATTTCCTGCAGCATGGTGCGGCTGATGCGGTTCAACTTGTTGATGGTCTCGATCATGTGCACCGGGATGCGGATGGTGCGCGCCTGGTCGGCGATCGAGCGCGTGATGGCCTGGCGGATCCACCACGTGGCATAGGTGCTGAACTTGTAGCCGCGGCGGTATTCGAACTTGTCGACCGCCTTCATCAGGCCGATGTTGCCTTCCTGGATGAGGTCGAGGAACTGGAGGCCGCGGTTGGTGTACTTCTTGGCGATCGAGATCACCAGGCGCAGGTTGGCCTCGACCATCTCCTTCTTGGCGCGGCGGGCCTTGGCCTCGCCGATCGACATGCCGCGGTTGATCTCCTTGATCTCGGGCAGGGAGAGGAACAGCGTGCGCTCGTGCGCGATCAGCTTTTCCTGCTCGGCCTGGATCTCGGGCTTGCAGCCCTTCATGTGCGCGGCGTACTTGGACTTCTTGCGGCCCTCGTTGTCGCACCAGCGCAGGTTGGACTCGTTGCCCGGGAAGACCTTGATGAAGTCCTTGCGCGGCATGCGGCCCTTGCGGGTCGCGATGTCCATGATGATGCGCTCGTGCGAACGCACGGTGTTCACCACGTCGCGCAGCTTGCGCACCATGCCGTCGATCATGATCGCCGGCAGCTTGAGCTTGAGGAACTCCTCGCCCATCTGCGCGCGGATCTTGATCGTCTTCTTCTCGGCCGCGCCGAACTTCTTGTAGTTGGCCTGGAACTTGGCGTACTGCTGGCGCAGCAGCTCCATGCGCCGCGCGACCTCGGCCGGATCCGGGCCGGACTCGCCGGGTCCGGCTTCCTCGGCGGCGGCCTCGGGCTTCTCTTCCTTGTCGTCCTTCTCGGTCGCGACTTCCTCGGTCTCGAGCACGGCCTCGCTGATCTGCGGCACGGGCACTTCGATGTCGTTGAAGCCGACCAGGAACTCGCTCATGCGCTTCTTGCCGTCGAGGTGCTGCTCGTACTCGTCGAGCAGGATCTGGATCGACCAAGGGAACTGCGCCAGCGAGTTCTGGACCTGGTTGAGGCCCTCCTCGATGCGCTTGGCGATCGCGATCTCGCCCTCGCGGGTGAGGAGCTCCACCGTGCCCATCTCGCGCATGTACATGCGCACGGGATCGGTGGTGCGCCCGGTCTCCTCGACCGCGGTCAGCACCGCGACCGCCTCTTCGGTGGCGGTCTCGTCGTCGCTGGTGGTCACCGCCGCTTCGGACAGCAGCAAGGACTCGGCGTCGGGTGCGGTCTCATGCACCTCGATGCCCATGTCGTTGATCATGGTGATGATGTCTTCGATCTGCTCCGGATCGACGATGTCGTCGGGGAGGTGATCGTTGACCTCGGCATAGGTCAGGTAACCCTGTTCCTTGCCCTTGGTGATCAGCTGCTTGACTTGCGACTGCTGTTCCTGGTTCTCCAGTGCTGCGGTGGCCATTCCACACCTTCCCGAATCGATAGGCTGGCAGTATAGACGCGCTGTCAAGGCGAGCCTAAACCCCTGTTGGTACTAGGAAAACGCGATCCGGCCGAGGAACCGGCCAAAGCCCGCGAAGCGACACCATCGTTTGCCCTGGAGCGCACCTCCAAGGCTTGCGCGCACGTGTTTTCGAGCCGCGATGCGTTCCACCGCGCTGCCGGCGGGTCGGGGGGTGGGTGGGTTCGTCGAAAAGACACTCCGCT
>Ga0209254_10005439_pt1 | contig 11718 bp, 6 predicted proteins | sample FrelakmetDIP11DI_FD_187148 | JGI IMG/M metagenome (GOLD analysis project Ga0209254, IMG submission 187148) | Freshwater lake sediment microbial communities from the University of Notre Dame, USA, for methane emissions studies - DIP11 DI (SPAdes)... | ecosystem: Environmental > Aquatic >... | reverse complement strand
GGCCACCCAATTCCGGTGGATTTGGGAAAATATTATGAATACCAGGTAAAAAAAATTATATCAAATTCCACCAAAATTTATCGCGGGCATGCAGGGAATGAATATACGCCTCAATTGTGGAGGTAATACGATTGAAACCTTCACGGATAACGGTACGTAAGGTATTCTCCCACCTGAGGGGTAAGCCAGGGAACTTAAAATCTGCTGACGCGATTTTGGTTTTTAGCCGTCTACAGTATTCCATAAGTACATTTTGTCATTATAAAACGAGCAAACCATCAAATTTTCTGTCATTAATTTATCGCTTTATAACATTAATGCAAAATTGCTTCTGATTTTCACATCTCGAAAATCCATTATTCTACGTAGGGGAAGCTCCTCGACATACCGGTGCTAACCGGTGCTTTGGAGAGAAATTTCAGATCCATGAGGACTGGGGGGAAAAATGAAAACATGTATGTATTAAATAGTGATCCGCCGAATCTTGTTGCCGGGAAATTGGAAATGTTGTTGATCACCCAATTTTAGACCTGTTAATATAAAAAATGCCAGGTGAAAATTCGATTTGTGATTTATTTGCCGTTTGTTCAGGGATAAACAGATGCTGGATCGTTTTTATTTGGAGATATAATTCATTCATCGCAGAGGAATACTATCTATGGAAAATACACCAGACCATCCAATCAACCTCACTCGTTATGCCTGGCTTTCGATCGGCGCCGCAATAGTGACCATATCCATGAAAGCCACAGCCTATACCCTCACTGGTTCGGTTGGTATGCTGTCTGATGCCCTGGAATCGTTGGTGAACCTGGCAGCGGCAATTGTCGCCTTGATATCCCTAAGGATTCTCATGCGTCCGGCAAATGATGAATTTACCTTTGGATTTTCCAAAGTTGAATATTTCTCCAGCGGTTTTGAGGGGGGCATGATCCTGCTCGCTTCGGTAAGCATCATCATCAGCGCTATACCGCGCTTAATAAATCCGGTTCCGTTGGAGCAGGTGGGGCTTGGCCTTGTGATCTCCGTAATTGCCTCCCTGATCAATCTGGGCGTGGCACTGGTACTGATGCGCGCTGGAAAACGGTACAACTCAATCACCCTGGAAGCGGATGCACGTCACCTGATGACGGATGTATGGACCACCGGCGGTGTATTAATTGGTGTTGCTCTTGTATCAATGACAGGCTTCCTAATCTTGGACCCGCTGATCGCATTAGCTGTCGCAGTCAACATCCTCTTTACCGGGTATCGCTTACTTGTCCGTTCAGGTCGGGGGTTGATGGATGTCTCCTTACCCGCTGAGGAGGTAACAGAGGTTAAGACAATCCTGGATTCTTATCAAACCGAAGGAGTTCGCTACCATGCGCTGCGCTCCCGGCAGGCAGCTGCGCGTAAATACATGGTCGTGCATCTTCTCGTCCCGGGAGATTGGACGGTCCGGCAGGGCCACCAGGTTGCGGAAGATATAGAAACCCGGATCATCAAGGCAATCCCAAATTCCAATATTGCTACACACATAGAACCAGTTGAAGACCCCATCTCCCAGCAGGACATCGACCTTGATCGTAGATAACCGATCATGAAAAACTGGATTTGATAAGCAGTTCAAAAGGCTGTAATCTGCGAAACACAAACCCATAATGTCTGGTCACAATAATTCTGAACCAGGGATCACCCGCACAGTTGCTCACTCAGGCTTTTTTAAAATTTTCGAATGCGAAAGGCATCTTCTGGCTAGTATATTGATCCCTGGTAATTTTCTCAATTAGCAGGAATACGATAAAGTAGATATTCGTACATCGGTGGAATGTATTGGGTTGTTACAGCAAAAAATCGTATAATTCACCATAAGGATATTCACTTGTGAAAACCTCTTTAGCATTGAATCAATAAGAAACTTGGATCCTGGCGTTCAATCGTGTTGGTGCAATCATTAATGGGATTAAGCCCAGTACAATGAATATTTTTAGTTACATTGGTAGTATTCCAAGAAAACTGGTTGCCAGAGGATTGGTAAAATCCGGTTATTCCGCCCATTATGCCGCAGCGTTTTTTGATATTTGGTATGAGGATATTTTTAAGAATAAAACAACCAGCCTTAATAAAAAGGTATGGGCTCACAGACGAGGGTTTTTTTCCCGGAGGATTAAAAATTATGGATTGACCGAGGATAATTATAAAGATTATTTAACCGACTTTGATTATTTGCGCCTGCATCCGATTAATGGTCCATACAGCAGGTGGATTGACGATAAACTGACAATTAAGTATCTACTGTATCCATTCTCAGAATACCTTCCGGATTATTATTACCATATTTGTAGTGGTGAGATTCTGCGCCTGATGGACTGTCCTGATGGTTTTGAGGCCACGATACCGGACATTCTCGCCCTGCTAAAAGCAAAGGGATGCCTGGCTGCCAAATTAATTTCTGGAGCAAGAGGGCAGGGTTTCCACAAGCTGGCATATATTGGCCATGATTTTTTTATCAATCATCAATTGTCTTCACAAGAGAATGTGTCCGAATTAATCACCATGTGGCAGAACAACAAAAATATGGAGTATATCCTAACCGAATATATCTCAGCCCATAGTACACTGGAAAAAATCAGTGGTGATACTCCTGGCACAGTTCGCATCGTAGTTATCAGGGGAAAGGATCGACACCCTGAAATCGTCTTTTCCTTTATTAAATTTGCTACTAAAAAATCAGGTGCAAGCAATGCTGCTGCTAGTATGATCTGTCTGGTAGATGAAAATACCGGATACTTTGATGATGGAATAACCCTTAAAGGTGACTCCGTTCTTGACTGCAAATTTCATCCGGATACAAATATCCTTTTGGAAGGAGTACTCCCGAATTGGAGCTTGATAAAGGAAAAAATAATTTTGATCTGCGATCACATACCTCAAGTCATTTATATGGGATTTGATTTAATCATCACCGATGGAGGATTTAAAATCATAGAAATCAACTCCCATTCGGGCATATTTTCTTTCCAGTATTTCCATCCAGTATATAAAACAGAGTGGAGCAGAGAGTTCTTCAGCAGGTTTTTATCGAGATAAAAAATAAAGGGGGTATTATTGCAAGTCCGGTTGATAATCAATAAATCAAACTAAAACAAGGACGTATTTTAGATTTCCACTTATTCATCAGGATAAATAAGTTGTGGGATGAAATCTCAATCCTTGGTTAATTGAACAGATATTTATAAAGTTCATCGTATATCTTTACTGAACCATTTGATTTCTTATAGGAATATTCCGGTTTTATTAAGATTTTCTTTCAGCCCAACATTCCTTTCATATGATTTCGTCCTTGAGACACGACCACTGGTCGTAAGAAAACATTTCATGCAGGGACGCAGTCGGGAAGCATTCGTAGGAATATACAACTATCTGAATCGGATAATATATGAAAGAGGAGCAAAAAAATGACAGAACCAATGGATATCATTCTGGCTTTTCATAATGCTTTCCGCAGCGACATGAGCAAAATTGACACAGCTGCACGCGACACAGCACGTGGCAAACCGGATCTGGCAGCTACGATCGAGCGCTTCCGTTTCTTCAACGAAATGCTGGTCTGGCACGCCCATGGCGAGGAACTAGCCATTTTCCCCGCCCTTGAAATCGTTGCCCCTTCGGTCGCTGAGGCGTACGAGAGGGATCACCGCGGTCTGGATGCCGCATAAGAAGCCTTAAACGCTGCAGTGAATGCACAAGACGCATTGGATGTCGCCCGTGCTTCTGCGGCTTTCAGATACCATCTCGATATCCACCTGGGAAAGGAGGACGCGCACCTGTACCGGCTCATAAAGGAGCGTGTGTCCATGCCTGATCAACTTAAAGTCCTCGGCATTATGTCAAGCGCCGTCCCGCAGGAGCGCTTTCCCGAGGCAATCGCCTGACTGTTTCCCTTGTTGGGAATCGATGATCGCGAAAACGTTGTAGGACTCTGGCAAAAGATGATGCCTCTGCCGGTATTCGCACAGGTGAGCCAGCTTATTCAAAAAGCAATTGGCAATAGTGATTGGGCGGAACTGGTCAGGAGGATTCTCACGTTGACGTGAACAGGGATCATAGGATTAATGGGGGGTAGCAAGCAAACCTTCGCCAGCCGTCTCTCTCCTTTTCTATTCCCGTTTCAAAAGAGTTCTAAAATTACTGGATGGATGTTTCATTGGGGGCTTTATTAAATTTCTGTCCCCACAGGCGAGTAACTCAACAACTGGGCAGCACAAGGAATATCCAGAATGGATATATTTAATATCGGTTCATTCATAATCAAATGCCTATACAAATATTATTTGTATAGGCCAATAATTAATCGCCGCTTATTAGGATTGACATTTGGGTTTTATACAATATATACGGAGTGAGTGCGAAGGGGCTCGAACCCTTAACCAATGGCTTAAAAGGCCACTGCTCTACCATTGAGCTACGCACCCGCAATGAGATAGAAATTCTATCATCTTACTCAGACTGCGTCAATAAATTTGGCAAAAAAATTTACCGGGCATATTAAATCCGCCTGCATTCGAAGCAGGATGGATGTTATAGGATTCTGGAAACTGACCCCTGCTCACACCGTGTAAAAAATAGTATTGATTTTTTTTTGGAAGGATGCTATACTTTAGGGCACATTAACAAAAGTACCCTTTTAAGTTGCGGGCGTGGTTCAGTTGGTAGAATGTCTCCTTGCCAAGGAGAAGGTCACGGGTTCGAATCCCGTCGCCCGCTCTTTCTATCCAAGTTCATAAACAAATATCACCATGGCGACGTGGCCAAGTGGAAAGGCAAGGGTCTGCAAAACCCTTATCACGGGTTCAAATCCCGTCGTCGCCTCTTATAAAATTATCTAACGGGCAAAAAGATGCCCGTTATTTTTAATATCACGGGATTACCATCGAGGTACAGGCAAAACCAGTCGTCGCCTCTCATTTTTTAATAACATGACATTGGGCATCGAGGTACAGGCAAAACCAGTCTTCGCCTCCTAAATTATCTAACGAGCAAATAGATGCCCGTTATTTAAATAGTACGAATTTCCATTGGGGTTCATTCTAAACAGTTCGAAATAATTCATTCAATAGTGTATTTTTTTAGGTCGGAATTCAATCTACCGGTATTATGGATCGCCGGCTCATTTAAGGCGAAAGGGTATACAGACTTCATGGTTTGCGGGCGAGAACTTCCTTGATCATTGCGTCCAGTTGAGGCAATAAAGCCGGGATCTGGGCAGGTTCGGTGTAATACTGGAGGGATTGCCAGACAGCATCTGAAAGGATGACACGCACTGTACTCCAGCCGGGAGCAGTGGGTTCGGGTTTTAATTCGGGCAGAGAATTCGCAAATTTTTCCCAGCTGGGATTTTGCCTGGAAAAACTCTCTAAGAATTCCATTTCCCGGGTTGTTACGGGGAGGGTACCGCTGGCCTGCACCAGTTTGGTATGATTCTGGGGGAGGGTTAGCCAGCGCATAAAGAGCCAGGAAGCCAGCTGCTCTTCCGGGCTGGAATCCAGCATGGCATACGATAACCCATTAACAACCAGGGATTGTTCACCCTCATTGGATGGAAAAGGAATGATTGACCACTCATCCTGGTTGTTAAATTTTTTATCTGCCTTGTCTTGTTCAAGAATATCCTGCATGCCGCCGCTGAATATCAAGGCCTGGCGGTTTGCAAAGTATTCGTAGGGTAGGGGTAAGCGGCTGCGCCAGGCACAACCGGCATCCACCATTTTGCGCAGGAATGTAATGGCTTCCTTAACCGAAGGTTTGTCGAAGGTGTAATCCCCGGAATTCAGCCGTTCTGTAATAGTGCTGTCAAAACTGTTCAGCCAGTTAAGAATGGCGGGGTACCTGGAATCCAGGATATAACCGCCAACATCTTCATCATCTGGATTGTATTTGGCGGCGCTGCAGACCTGTTCATAGAATTCCTGGGGTGTTTTGGGGGGTGATTCAAAACCCAGTTCTCGTGCCCAGGTATCGTTGTAAAAGAGCAAAGTCGCGCTCCTCATGGCGGGAATACCCATCTGGCTGCCATCAAAAGTTTCCTGCTGCCAGAAGTCTGGTAGATAACTGGCTATTTCTTCTCCGCTCAATCCCCAGCCGGGTTGCTGGATGTAATTCTGCAAGGGAACCAGGATATTCTTTTTGGCATGTAATTCTTTCAAATCTTCAATCGGGGCGGCGATTACGTTTGGCAGCTTATTGGTGGGATTCTCGTCCTCAATTTTTTCACGCAGCAGCCGGGTACTGCCAAGCGGCTGGAGGGTCACCTCAACCCCCCAGATATTATTAATATTGAATTCATAGGTGAGGTCATTGATTGCCTGGAGGGTTGCACCAGTCCAGGGATGCCAGAAGGATATCCGGGTACCATCCAGGGATTCCGGGTCTACTTCAATGGGAACTGAACTGGATACTACAGTAGGAGAAGGTTTCGGGGTCGCGGTATTAATTACCGGAGTGGATTGAATGGTTCTCGATGGAGTGGGGCTGATACTTTGAGTTTCACATGCAGAACTGAGGAACATTACGCAGGCCAGGATGAAAAGGCATAATTTATTCAATCGATTGGGATAATTTAGCATTCGTATTCTCAAGGTATCATTTTTCTTTTCATTTGGACAATCCATTAATCGGATTAATCAAAATCGGTTGGCTCATCAGGATTGCGCAAATGTTGGAAGAAACGTAAGATTTGCTGGTGTGTAGTCCGGCCGGTTGATAACGGCGGAATTTCATTTTCGGGAAAAAAGGAAGCCTGAGCTGTTTCTATACTGTCTGCAGGTGCTCCCCCGGTGATTATGCAACGGAAAAAAAGTTTATATATATGGAAAGGATGAGCTGGATGGCCATGCAAATTGCGGTCATAAACTGCAAGTAATTTGTCAGCTTGGACAATAAAACCCGATTCCTCAAATACTTCCCGCTCTACCGCCCGGCTTGGGGGTTCACCAACATCCACCCAGCCGCCCGGGAGGGTCCAACCACCATCAGAAAGCTCTTTCACCAGCAAAATATTTCCATTCAAAAAAACCACACCGCGCACATCAACTTTCGGAGTGGCATAACCGGCCTGGGAATCAAATATCTCAACAACCTGATCTTCTGACAGGTTGGTATGAGCGGAAAGGATCTGAGCTGCTATCCTGTTTACTTCTTCATAGCGCAATTTATCGTATGGGTTTGAACTATAATTCAGACCATTTTGGGCAATAGACTGCAGCTTTTGTGCCCACTCCAGCCAACCGGGGTGGCGGTTGATTTGATTGAATTCTGCGGCTTTCAATTGACACACCTTCCAGAAGTTTGTATAATGAATAGACACCAATTCTAAACGTTATTTGCCAAAAGGAGTAGGTGGGCAATTGGCTGCCAGAGACGGAGTGCCACCGGTTGAAAGCCTCCCCAGCCATACCTGCTGAAGTCGTTTGGTAGAACTGCTGAAGAAATCTCTGCCTGGCAGAGAGAATAGACCGGCACGGGCGGCCCGTTATTGCCAGATGGGAACAAGCGTACCAGGATTTTTCTGGTAAATTGAGGTGGTACCGCGGAAGACAAACCTTTCGTCCTCAGGGATGGGAGGTTTTTTTCATGGAGTTTGATGGAGGAAATCGGAAAAATGCAAAATATACCTTTTGAAAAAACCTATGATTTTGAAGGAACGGAGAAGCGGCTCTATGATTGGTGGGAGAAATCCGGCTATTTTGAGCCAATCAATGATCCCAATAAGCCTGGATTTGACCCATCCATCAAACCATTTGTCATTTCCATTCCGCCGCCCAATGTAACCGGTGAACTGCATCTTGGACACGCCATGTTTGTATCGATGGAAGACCTGATGATCCGCTACCACCGTATGAAAGGCATTCCAACCCTTTGGGTTCCCGGGAGTGATCATGCCGGTATTGCCACCCAACTGCAGGTTGAAAAATCCCTGGCAAAGGAAGGTCTCACCAGAGACCAGATAGGGCGGGAAGAATTTCAGCGGCGTGCCTGGGCATGGAAGGAAAAGTACGGCGGTATCATCCAAACGCAAATCCGCCGCCTTGGCGCTTCCATGGATTGGAAACGCGAACGATTTACCCTTGACGAAGGTTTATCCAGGGCAGTTCGGGAAGCATTTGTACGCCTTTATGATAAAGGCTTGATTTATCGCGGACCACGCCTGATAAACTGGTCGCCAGGTTTGCGTACGGCAGTATCCGATCTGGAAGTTGAATACAGCCAGGAGAATGGAAAACTTTATTACTTCAAATATTTGCTGGCAGACGATCCGGATGCATATATCCCGGTGGCAACCACACGCCCGGAGACCATACTGGGAGATACAGCGGTGGCTGTTCATCCCGATGATGACCGTTATGCCAGCTATGTCGGGAAAAAAGTAATTGTCCCCATATTGAAGCGAGAAATTGTGGTTATTGCAGACGAGTATGTGGACAGGGAATTTGGTACCGGCGCATTAAAAATCACCCCGGGGCACGATCCAAATGACTATGAAATTGGTCAAAGGTACGGGCTTGAAATTATCAGTGTTCTGGATGAAGAAGCCAGGATAAATGAAAATGGGGGACCTTACGCCGGGTTGGATCGCTTTGAAGCACGCAAGAGAATCTGGGAAGATATGCGCGCGGAAGGTCTGGTGATTAAGGAAGAAAAATATATGATGAATGTCCCCCGCTCGCAACGCGGCGGCGAGATTATTGAACCGATGGTTTCCAGGCAGTGGTTTGTAAAGATGAAACCCCTGGCAGAACCTGCGTTGGAAGCAGTCCGGGATGGTAGGATCAAGATTATCCCCGAAAGGTTCACCAAGGTTTATTTTAACTGGCTTGATAATATTCAGGATTGGTGTATCAGCCGCCAGCTCTGGTGGGGGCATCGAATACCGGTCTGGTATTGTGATGACTGCAAGGAGATGACAATTTCCCGTGAAGACGCCCTGGTTTGCGGGCACTGCGGGAGCCGGAATATTACCCAGGATCCGGATGTGCTTGATACCTGGTTTTCATCGGGATTATGGCCATTTTCCACACTGGGTTGGCCTGAAAATACACCGGATTACCAGTACTATTATCCGACATCTGTGTTGGAAACCGGGTATGACATCCTCTTTTTCTGGGTTGCCCGCATGATCATTGACGGCCTCGAGTTTACCGGACAGATTCCTTTTCACACCGTATATCTGCACGGTTTGATACGCGATGAGAGTGGCCAAAAAATGAGCAAAACCAAAGCGAATGTTATTGATCCTTTACAGGTAATGGATGAATTTGGGACAGATGCTTTGCGATTTACCCTGCTGGTAGGGTCCTCACCTGGAAACGATATGAACTTGAGTATTAAAAAGGTGGAATCAAACCGTAATTTTGCCAATAAACTCTGGAATGCTGGACGCTATGTCATTTCTGCGGTTCAAAAATCTCCCTCCCACCCGGTTGGAGATGCGGATTGGACCCTGGCAGATTCATGGATCTGGGCGCGTTTGCAAGGATTGCTCAGGGAGGTCGACCGTTTATTCTCAACCTACCAGTTCGGGGAAGCCGGTAGACAAATCTATGAATTCTTCTGGGGAGATTTCGCGGACTGGTATGTGGAAATTTCAAAAATACAAATAGCTGAGGGTGGGGATAGGGCATATTACACCGTCTCCAGATTAGTGGATATTTTTGACCGGGTACTGCGATTGCTGCATCCTTTTACGCCTTTTATTACAGAGGAAATTTGGGGTCATCTTAAAAATGCTTCCCGGGAATCCTTACCGGGTTTATATCCGGAAAATCACTGGGGGGATGCCTTAATGATTGCGGCATGGCCGGAGGCTGAGGTCATCAAAGATGCGGAAGAGCAACAAATTGCCGAGTTTTCGCTTGTCCAGGATCTGATCCGGGCAATTCGCAATGTGCGATTGGAGAAGAACATCAAACCCGGGAAGCCGATCCCTGCAATAATCGATGTCGGTACCCAGGCTCCCAGGCTGGTTTATCAAAAAAAGGTCCTGGCGGCTTTGGCGAAATTGAATTTAAATGAATTGGTTATTCAGGCGGGGATTAAGGAAAAACCAAAAAATCTACTATCGCTGGTTGTATCCGGAATCGAAATATTCCTGCCCAAACCCGATTTGGTGGATGATCAGGCTGCAAATGAAAGCCTGGAAAAAGAATATGGTGGGATCCAGAATCAAATAAAGCGGCTGGAGGATCTTCTTGGAGGCGAGTTTGCTACTAAAGCCCCTTCGGGATTGGTTGAAAAAGAGCGCCAGAAGTTGGAAACCTATCGATTATCCGCCCAAAAAATGATGGAGCAGTTGTTGAAGTCGAAGAAAAATAACTGACCACACCCATCTCCAATCCTGATTTTAGGGTCACATAATTTACCCATCTCCTATTCCCAGGGGAAATCGGACGGGTGGATAATTGTTGAATTGGTAAGCAAAGGGGGAAGGAACAATGGTATGGTTACCCAACCCGCTTCTTTTCCAGATCGAAAATTCTGCGCAAAGTAGCAATGGTCGATGCATAGGTGGAATCCATGCCAAAATAGGACATGGTTCCGGCAGCCAGGTTTCTGGCTTTGTTCATGGGATTGTCAGAAACATAATGGAGGATACCCACATCAAACGGCACTCCGTAAAGGTTACCGATTTCATTGATGGGATGCCGTTTGGGACGATACATCTCATAAACAGCCGATAGGTATGGCCCGGCTTCCATTTCAATGTCTGTGTAGCCTTCCCTGTAAAAAACATCCATATACTGCGCATTCTGCAAGAAAGTTCCCATCACGCAGACAGCTTTCTGATTATCAAGGACAGTTCCGAAGATAAGATAGGGTGATACGTCTGCAGCCTGAAATATATTCTGGAACAAATAAGTATTCCTGGAGTGTTCATCATGGATGACATTGGGAATCATAACATCGCCGATGACTCCATTTAATGAGGCTGATTTTCCCAGGATGTAAACCCCAAGGATAGGGTAGATATGTTCTGCAAGCTTAATAAGGATGTTGTAAGCAGATAAACCCAGCGGGTAATCAATATTTAAAATGATGGCGTTGCTTTTCTCCAGGAATGAAAGATCACCCGTTGACAACCTGGCATCAATGGTTTCCGGGCGTAAATCGGACAGGTGAATTACCTGGGCATCAACATCGAAATAATGTTCGCTGGGAATTCGTACGATCCCGGAATTATGTTCATAAGCAAATTTATCCTTCAGGAGGCTCTGACCTTCCTGGGTCTGCTGGTATTTTTTCTGGACATAGTAAAAAAAGTTGGCTTCATTTGAGGGTGAATTTCTCTGGCGAATTGCGTTCCATTCATCCAGAAGCGGCTGGTTTCCTTCCTTCTGCAGGTAGTCTAGTAGTTCTTGTTTCCGCTGCAAAGCGAATCCAGACAGCAGGTTTACCACGCCGTGGGTATTACTGGATATAAAATATACAGGTGATTGGAGGAGGTCCCGGCAGCGAGATTCGATATTCTCCCACCAGGCGCGGGTTGCCCGGTAATATTCCGTCAGAGAACCGCTCAAGAGGCGCACTTCAAAATCACACCGCTTGCTTTTAATTTGAAGGAGGAGCTCCAAATAGTTGTCCCCCATTACAGTTTGCAGCCTTATCAGGTCATCATTTGAGATCTCTAAATCTCCGGCAAGTCGAATTGCAGCATTGGGGGATTGTTTGGATTTATGGATA
>Ga0209254_10005438_pt1 | contig 11718 bp, 7 predicted proteins | sample FrelakmetDIP11DI_FD_187148 | JGI IMG/M metagenome (GOLD analysis project Ga0209254, IMG submission 187148) | Freshwater lake sediment microbial communities from the University of Notre Dame, USA, for methane emissions studies - DIP11 DI (SPAdes)... | ecosystem: Environmental > Aquatic >... | reverse complement strand
GATTCGGTCACCACCTGGCGGATGTCGACCCCGCGACTTTTAGCCACCAGGTAGCCATTTGGGATGGAACCCATCAAATAAGCCCCAAGACAATAAAGTGCGAGAAGCAATGGGTTGACTGGCATGATCTTAACTTATGCGCCTATGAATTTATATTACGAAATAACCTTTTCTACAATTTAATTAACCCTTTACGAAGAAACCTGTTGCGTTGAATTGATAGTTTACCCTTATTTGATTTGATACAATTCAATCATCTTTTTTCGGGAGATTAAAAACATGGACGACTCATTAAAGTCAATTTATCAGAATATTATTGATGGCAACTTGGAGGGAGTAAAAAAGGAAGTGCAGTCAGCCGTGGAAGCCAAACTGCCGGCAGATAAAATATTAAAAGAGGGGCTGGTACCGGCTATGGCCGAGGTGGGACGCCTTTTTGAAGCCGGCGAATTTTTTGTACCGGAGATGCTGGTGGCGGCGCGTGCCATGCAGGGCGGGCTGGCGATCCTCAAACCCCTGCTGGTGGCGGCGGATGTGAAGCCGGCCGGCAAGGTGGTGATCGGTACAGTGCGCGGCGACCTGCATGATATTGGCAAGAACCTGGTGGCGATCATGCTGGAAGGAGCTGGCTTTGAGATCCATGATCTGGGCACAGACGTGGCTCCGGAAAAATTTGTGCAAGCCATTCAGGAAAGCGGGGCACAGCTGGTGTGCATGTCAGCCCTGCTGACCACCACCATGACCAACATGCCGCTCACGGTGCAAGCCATCCAACAGGCTGGTCTGCGTGATAAGGTGAAGATTATGGTCGGTGGTGCTCCGCTGACGGATGCATACGCCAGGCAGATCGGCGCAGATGGCTATGCCCAGGATGCCAGCGCGGCAGCGCGTTTGGCGCTGAGTTTTTTGTAAACAAGACTACAGAAGAGGTTTCATGAAGCCTCTTCTTTTTATTTAATGTGACAATTAAGCAAATGGTTGGATAAATACCTCTTAAAGAACAATTAATTTTATAAAACGAAAGAAATAAGAAGAGAAAATTCTTTTAAAGAGCACCTGACTCTTAATCGGAGGACTGTCAGTAGATCGGGTCGTCCGACATTGAACAGAGGACGGTCAGTAGATTAAGTGGCTCGAATGGCTTCAGATCGAACCAATTATTTCTTGATACCAGGCTTGAATTTTTGTTCTTAATGTCTAATATACCTGGCCATACGCAATGAAATCGTCGGTCTCATAACCCGGAGGTCGTTGGTTCGAATCCAACCCCCGCTACCTTAAACCACCTGAAAAGGTGGTTTTTTATTGCGGTAGCAGATTGGGAACTATAACCCTGGGATTATGAGCCTATCGGGGTCTTCATAAAAGAAATAATTTCATTTATTTCCCCGATATATTTGAGCAAATAAAGCAATAAGCAAGTGACTCTTAATCAGTAGGTTCCTTGAAGAGATTTTCTTATGTCGCAGATCATTTCATTCTCTGGTGCGTCACTTTTTATCGTCATCATAAGGGTAATGAAATATCGCGATTTTAATCTTTTAATCTGCTTTTAATAAACCCAACCTTATCAACTAGTCATTTCAATCTAATTAAATACTAATAACCTGTCGTGTTTTGCATAGAAATTCAATAAGAGACTTGAGTTCAAATGTAATATTTGGATGGAAGATAGATGGCCTAGATGAATTTTATAAAAACTAAACCAAAATAAATATGAAACTCATTCTTTAGGCAATAATTAGGCTCTTTCACAATATTGGGAGGGGTCTTACAATCTAATGTTGGTAGAGTAATAAGGTATCTATAATTTATTCATTAGGAAGAAAAAAAATGAACAAAAAACTTCCAATAATACCTTTAACGAAATTGCAGTCCTCAAGAACCATACCGCTTGAAGGGCCAGCAACACTCAATATTGAGAAGGAGGTTTTTTCAGATGGTATTTTGCTGCTATCACCAGATTCCATCATTCAATATGCAAATTCATCCGCATCAGTGTTATTAGGATATAAAAACCAGGATTTGGTTGGAAAAACTATTGCTATTCCCGGATTGGAGAACAATACCTATCCGCTTCACAAAATAAGCATTTTAGATTCACAAAGGGTTATTGAATTTAAAACCAGCGATATTACTCTGAATAAAGAGCGTTTCTTGCTGGTAATATTGCAAGATGTAACCAGGCAATATGAACATCTTGAAAGATTAAATTTAGCAATTGAAGCCACCCAATTAGGCTTGTGGGATCATAATTTTAAAACAAATTCTACTTCGGTTAATTCATATTATGCCACCATGCTGGGTTATACCGTAAAAGAGTTTGATTCCAGCAGCTGGATTAATCTGGTTCACCCCTTGGATTTAGATATGATTTGGGATGAATGGAACAAGCATATTTCCGGATTGATTCCTTTTTATTTTGCAGAATATCGTATTCGCACAAAATCAGGAGGCTGGAAGTGGCTGCGCGCAAGAGCGATGGTAAAAGACAGGGATGAAAACGGCAATCCATTGCATTATATTGGCACCCATCAGGATATTACCAAACAAAAACAGGCTGAGAGAGATTTGCAATTGTTATATGACATTACTGCGATTTCGATCGAAATTTCCAACCTTGAGCAGAAATTGGAAAAAATCCTTAAGAAAATATTAGGAGCACTGAATGCGGATAAGGGTTTGATCCACTTATGTCAGAAAGAAAACAATTCGATCGAGCTATCAGCTCATCAGGGATTTTCTCAAAAAGAAATCCATAATTTAGAAGAAATACCCATTGATGAACAAATTTGGCAGCAGTCTATTCGAGCCTCGGAGAAATTTGTTTCTATAATGGAGTCTGCAGAAACACAGAAGAGACTATCAAATATTTCTAATACCGCTTTGATGAGTGTTTACCCGATCACAATACGCCAGCAAACGTTAGGTGCCTTAAGTATTTTTTGGACAAAACAACAACCCTTTACTGATCTGGATGACCATGTAGCCCATGTAGCCGCAAAACAATTAGCCGAATCTATTGAACGGGAGAATTTACGTCAGACAGCTGAGCTGGCTGCTGTTAATAAAGAAAGACAGAGGCTTGCCCGTGAGCTTCATGATTCCCTGTCGCAGTCTCTGTACAGTGTTTCCCTCAGCGCCGATGGAGGAGAAGATTTCGCTCGAATGGGTGATATTGAAAAAATAAGCAGCGTTTTCAGGCAGATTAAGGACACCATCCAACAGGCTTCGCGGGAAATGAGATTGATGGTGTATGAATTGCGTCCATCTATTTTGGCTCAGGAGGGTCTGAATCAGGCATTGAAAATGCGTCTGGATACTGTGGAAAAACACGCAGGTATGCAAGCGACACTTGAAAATAAACTGACAAGTGTCATTCCTTCACATATTGAAGTTGAATTTTATGGCATCGCCCAAGAAGCATTGAATAATGTTCTAAAACATTCAGGGGCAAAATCAGTAAAAATCTCTCTTAGCCATATGGATGGAAATATTCTTATGGAAATTCGTGATGATGGTCAAGGATTCAATTTTTCTGAAGAGCTTTCTTTTGGTGGATTTGGGCTTTCCAGTATGAAAGGGCGTGCAGATCGAATTGGTGGTAAGGTAAGTATTATATCTAACCCCGGAGAAGGAACCTGTGTTAGTGTCCTTGTACCATTTATAGAGTCCTCAAGAAATGAAGATTTAAGCTAATAAAATGACAAACAAAATTCGTATACTCGTTGCCGATGACCATGCCGTTGTTCGGCAAGGAATACGCACAATGCTTGAACCTAAAAATGAATTTGAATTAGTGGGTGAGGCAATAAACGGAAAAGATGTCATCAATAAATGCGTTAAACTAAAACCAAATCTGGTAATAATGGATTTGCTTATGCCTATGATGGGTGGAATAAAGGCGATTGAAGAAATAAGGCATAAAAATATAAAAACACAAATCCTGGTGCTAACAAGTTATCCTGAAGAAGAAAAAGTAATTTCCGCTCTTAAAGCTGGAGCGAATGGATATATCCTAAAAGACTCCTCACCAGCAGAACTGGTCCAAGCCATCCATGCAACCATCCGGGGAGAGATGTATATCTATCCAAACCTTGCGCCAAGAGTTTTAGAAAAACTGATCCACCCTGAATGGGAATCCCCTGGTGTCTTAAAACTTACCAAAAAAGAAATCGAAGTGATTCGTTTGGTTGCCAAAGGTATGTCAAATATAGAAATCGCACATGATTTAATTATTAATGAAAGTACAGTTCGTTTTCACATGAATAATATACTTTCTAAATTAGGTTTAGAAAACCGCACCCAGGTGGCTTTATTTGCGCTAAGAAAGGGCATCTCGCCTTTGCATGATAATTCGCAAGATTCTAACCTCGACAAATAAAAAACTAGCTTTTTGTTGAGGTTTCTGCATTTAGTAAACCCAATATTTTGTAGTTGTTATTAAAAGAAATTATAAATATGATGATTGTATTATTAGAATAATAGGCATTTACTAATGTATATAGGAGGTGGATATTTGAAGAATTAAGAATAGTTATTTCAGATTCATGATTAGACCATGCTTACCCATAATATTGAGGAGAAAAATGAAAAAGCTAAATTTGTTTTTAATAATTGGTTTGATTTTCGTGCCGCTTGTCTCATGTAGCACGCCAATTACTTCAGCTCCCACACCTGAAGCTCCAAAGGAAAAAACCGCAGTTAAACCCAGCGGTAAAATATGTGTTATTTTGGACAGCGGGGGGGTGGATGACAAGGGTTACAACCAGTCTGGCTGGGAGGGTGCTCAAAAGGCAGCAAAAGAACTCAATTGGGATGCTGTTTACCTTGTTTCAAATCAGCAAACCGATTGGGAAAAAAATATTATTGAATTTCAAAAATCAAACTGCACCCTGATTGTTGCAGTAGGATTTGTTGGTGGGGATGCATTAAAGGCTGCCGCAGAAGCAAAACCCGAACAATATTTCCAATTAATTGACTCGGCTTTCGATCCCTTACCTAAAAATGTTTGGGCACAACTGTATGCGATGCAGGAAGGTTCATTTCTGGCAGGATACCTTGCGGCAGGGATGACCAAGACGGGTAAGGTGGGAAGTTTTGGTGGAATGAATATTCCACCTGTTGCTGATTTCTTTATTGGTTTTGCCCAAGGTATTGATTATTACAATCAGAAAAAAGGCACCAATGTCCAGTTATTGGGATGGAGTAATAAAACTTTGGATGGGAACTTCGTTGGAAATTTCTCTGATACTGAAGCTGCCCGGCGATTCACAGAAAGCATGATGGATGAAGGCGCAGATATTATCCTTCCTCAATCAGGTGTTGAAGCTTTGGCGGCTGCAGCAGCTATTAAACAGCGCGGTGGAGTTTTGGCCATTGGTGCTGATGCTGATCAGTTCTTGGCAGACACCGCCAGCGGTAAAGTGTATCTGACCACCATTATGAAGAATTTGGGTGTTGCCATTATTAAGGCAGCCCATCAGATCGCTGACGGCACTTTCAAGAGTGGGATATATACTTCCAACCTTGCGGACGGTGGTTTGGCATTAGCCCCATTCCATGATTATGATTCCACGGTACCGGATACTCTGAAAGCAGAACTTAAGGAAATTAAGCAATTAATTATCGATGGCACCATCGTGGTCGATAATTGGGCATCGCTTTCCTCAAAAAAATAATTAACTAGAGCTAAAATAATTTCACTGCAGATGAGAACCCTCTCGATGATTCGAAAAATGATATATTGAGAGGGTTTTCAATTTTATTATGAAAAAAGAAAATAAAATGCAAGTTGAACTGGAAATTTCTAATATTTATAAATCCTTTGGTACTGTTCAGGCGAACAAAGCCATTTCTCTGCAATTTGAAAAAGGGAAAATACACGCCATATTGGGAGAAAATGGAGCAGGTAAAACCACCCTGATGAATATCCTGTATGGATTATATCAGCCGGACCAGGGGATAATATATTTTCGCGGCAATCCAATTCAATTTTCAAGTCCGCGGGATGCCATCCGTAATGGCATCGGAATGGTCCACCAGCATTTCATGCTGGCTTCTGAACTGACAGTTTTGGAAAACGTCATTGCCGGGCAGGAACCAAGCAGGTTGGGATTTGACATTGATTATCGAACAGCAAAAGAAAAGATTCGTGCCATATCAAGCCAGTTCGGTTTGGATGTGGAACCCGATGTTAAAATCAACGATTTATCAGTAGGAGTTCAGCAGAGGGTTGAAATTCTCAAATTGTTGTATCGTGATGCCAGAATTCTCATTTTGGATGAACCCACGTCTGTTTTAACTCCTCAGGAAATCACCAATCTCTTTCAGGTCCTCAAGTCATTATCCAGCAAAGGGAGGACAATTATTTTTATCACCCATAAATTAAAAGAGGTAATGGCTATTGCGGATCACATCACCGTCCTTAGAAATGGAGAGCTCGTAACTTCCACTTCGCCTCTTTTGGTAAATGAGCAGGAATTGGCTGCCTTAATGGTGGGTAGAAATGTGGAGCTTTCGGTAAGTAAATCAAAAGCCATCCTAGGGGATGTAATGTTGGAAATCCAGAACCTTGAAGTTCTGGATGATAGGATGAATGTTGCCATTGATAACCTCTCTCTTTCAGTTCGTTCGGGAGAAATATTGGGTATCGCTGGGGTTCAAGGCAATGGTCAAACCGAACTGGTCGAAGCAGTTACGGGGCTTCGCTCGATATTATTTGGCCATGTAATGATTAATAAAATTGAAACCACCAATCTTCCCCGCCGGCAAATTATTGAATTGGGAATTGGCCATGTCCCTGAAGACCGTCAGCGGGATGGTTTAATCCTTTCTTCGCCTGTCTCCATAAATATGATGCTTTGTTCATATTACCAGAACCCATTTACCAAAAGGTTTATTCTTCAAGAAGATATTATTTTAAAGGAGGCACGGAAAAGGGCGGATGATTTTGATGTGCGTACCACAGATGTCAGAAACCCGGCCAATATCCTTTCGGGTGGCAATCAACAAAAAGTAATTATTGCCCGTGAGTTCTCCCGTCCATTAAAGTTGTTGGTTGCCTCACAACCGACCAGAGGGTTGGATGTTGGCTCAATCGAATATGTTCATCGTCAAATTATTAAAAAACGGGATGCAGGCACGGCTGTCTTATTGGTCTCGACTGAATTGGATGAGATTATGGCCATTTCAGACCGTATTGCTGTAATTTATCGTGGAAAAATTCAGGCCATTTTGGACACAAAAAATTCAATACGGGAAAAGATTGGAATGCTTATGGCTGGAGTGATTCCGGAAGACATTACTCACATGGATCGGAATAATAAAAAAAGACAATGAAAAAGAATTTGCTGCTGCCCTCCGAAAAAGGAACTGTCGTGCCCAAAAAAATGAAAATTATTGATTATTGGAAGTCCGTCCGATTGCCTATCCTGGCTTTTCTGGCAGCTTTATTGGCAGGGGCAGTGTTGATAGTTTTAACCGATCTCAAGTTTTATGCACTATTTAAAAAAACTTTTTCCCAAATATCAACAACCCAGGTAATTATTGCTATTACGTCCATCGCTTTGATTGCTCTATCTGTATGGCTTGGCGTTTCAAAATGGGTAAAAAATCTATTAGAAAAAAAGGGTGTAACAAAAAGATTAAGCGTTTCCCTTCGCGTCTTTACCCCAATAATTGGATTCATTATTTCCATTTTTCTGCTCCGACTGTCTGGTTTTTCAGATATTATCGATGCCGCATTGAATATCACTTACATCTCTTATCATTCTTTATTGGAAGGTTCTTTGGGCAATATTGTTGATATTATGGCTGCCTTCCATTCAGGTAACATACAGCAAATTACAGAGTCTCTTAACCCAATATCCGAAAGTCTTGTGGCTGCCGCTCCATACATTTTCGGTGGACTATCTGTTGCAGTGGCTCTGCGTTGTGGAATTTTTAATATCGGAACTGAGGGGCAGATTTTTATGGGGGCACTCGCTTCAGTTATTGTCGGTTACTCAATCAAAGGTTTACCGCCTTTGATTCATATACCCTTGGCTATGTTGGCAGGTGCGTTGGCAGGGGCTTTTTGGGCGTTTATCCCGGCGATATTAAAAACGAAATTTGGATCGAATGAAGTCATTAATACCATCATGCTTAATTACATTGCTTTTAGTTTAGTGGATTTCCTGCTTACTGGTCCCATAAGGCGACCTGATCAGTCAATACCTTTTAGCCCATATATAGAAATTAGTGCTGAATTGCCACGTTTATTGCCATATCCAAGCCGATTTCATATAGGGTTTCTCATCGCTGTTGGAATTGCAATATTAATATATTGGTTTTTATTCCGAACCCCTGCTGGTTTAGAGATTCGCCTAGTTGGCCAAAACCCAAATGCATCCCGTTATGCTGGAATTAATATCAAGAATAAATACCTGCTTGCTTTTCTGATATCCGGTGCGATGGGTGGTTTGGCAGGAGCTAACGAGGTTCTTGGTGTAAGTCATTATCTTTCCGGGACAATTTCCCCGGGTTACGGGTTTGATTCTATTTCACTTGCTATCTTAGGAAACAACCATCCTATTGGTGTAATTTTTACAGCTCTCTTGTTTGGCATATTGCGCAATGGCAGTACGCATATGCAAAATATTGCCCGCGTTCCTGTGGAAATCATCACTGTAGTACAGTCTTTGGTGATCGTTTTTATTGCTGCACCGACTATCATTCAAACGCTATTTAGGTTAAAAGGAAAGGGGAAGTCAGAACAGTTAATCGTTACGCGGGGATGGGGTAAATAACAGGAGAAGTGTTGATGATTAAAAATAATAATAACAAGCACACGCCTCAGGAATTGATACTGATTGCTGAGAGAAGTCGTTTCCGCAGAATTGGCATTATCATCATATTAATTGGAATTTGCACTGCATTGCTTTTTGCATTTGGCACGGATAGGAACCAAAAAAGTACTTTTGTTTTAAATTCACCGGAATCGTTTTCAACTAAAATTGCCGATTTGGTTGTCCCGTCTTTATATGTGATCCTTGCCATTTCCTTTATCAATATCCTTTTAGGTACATATCAATTGACAAAGGGGTTCGGCCGTAATACTAATAAAATCCTTGGTCTGGCAATATTTTTATTCGTTTTCTCTTTATTGGTATGGGCCACCAAAGATAAAAGTTTAAACCTCACAGGCATGCTTCGCCTTTCGGTTGTCCAGGCAATTCCATTGATATTTGGTGCCCTTTCCGGAATAATGAGTGAGCGATCAGGAGTAGTAAACATAGCAATCGAAGGATTAATGTTAATAGCCGCAATGGTGAGCGTTATCGTGTCAAGTGCTACCCAGAATATCCATCTCGGGTTGTTGGCTGCCCTTCTTGCAAGTGGTTTGATCGCCTTGGTGCATGCCATACTTACTATCCGTTTTAAGGTAGACCAAATTATTAGTGGCATGGCGATTAATATTTTTGCAACAGGAATTACCAGTTATGTCGGTATAAAATTTCTAATAGCATTTCCTGAGTTCAATCAAACGGCCCTTTATCCCAATATTGCAGTTCCCGCTTTATCCAGCTTACCCGTTATTGGCCCCATTTTCTTTAACCAAAACATGTTCTTTTATCTGGCTATTTTACTATTGGTTGTGATCCAAGTTGCGCTTTTTTATACACCATGGGGATTAAGGACGAGAATGGTTGGAGAGCATCCCAGAGCAGCTGACACTTTAGGTATCAATGTGTATAAAAAGCGTTATGTGTCGGTTGTCCTGAGTGGTTTATTGGCAGGTTTGGGCGGAGCTTATTTAACCTTGGGCGCTGTTGGTCGATTCAATCGTTTAATGACAGCCGGTCGGGGTTTCATTGGCCTGGCAGCCATGATCTTTGGCAACTGGAATCCCTTTGGTGCTCTTGGAGCAAGTCTCATTTTTGGCTTCTCAAGTTCCCTCGAAAGTAAACTATCCATTTTACAGGTCCCAATCCCTTCTCAAATCCTCGCCATGGCTCCTTATATTGCCACAATCGTTATTTTGGTGGGTGTGATCGGCAAAGTGACTGCACCCGCAGCTGATGGCCAGCCGTACGAAGGGCAGGATTAACCTCTATGGTAAATGCAATCCATATTGATTTTAATGTTCCATCCAAAATGCGGGATGGCAAAATTCTGTATGCCAACATTTTCCGCCCTGATGAACCAGGAAAATACCCCGTAGCCCTCACCCGTACACCTTATGAAAAAGATTACATGACCGGCTTTCCATATCTGGATATCGTGCGCTTCGCTAAATGTGGGTATATTGTGATTGTCCAGGACGTTCGTGGCCGCGGCAGCTCAGAAGGAGAATGGGAGCCCTATGTTAATGAAGCCCGGGATGGTTATGATAGCGTTGAATGGGCTGCAAAAATCGAAGGCTCTAACGGCAAGGTGGGTATGTGGGGTTTCTCATATCTTGGGTACGCACAATGGGCGGCTGCCTTGCTAAAACCACCCCATCTGAAAGCGATCATGCCCGCTTTCACACCATCCGATGCATGTAATGGTTTGTTTTGGCGTGGTGGGGCTTTGGAATTGGGATTGATTGTTCATTTTTTTGTCAATTCATTGGGGTTGGAGACGCTCTTTAAGCAATTCAGTAAGAAACCGGAAGAATTGGAAACAGCCATACGCCAATATATTCAGGAGGTGGATCATATTCCTGAAGGAGGCCTTTCATCGCTTCCTCTGAAGGATCTATCCCCGATAAAGAATACTGGACTCGGATTGGATTTTTTTAAAGAGCTGATTAACCATCCCCTAGATGAAAAATTTAAGCAATTACCTTATTTGCTTATCCATCATCTTTCTGAAGTGCAAATACCAGCATTAAATATCGCCGGTTGGAACGATACATTTTGCCAGGATACGATTAATAATTTTACCTATCAACTGAAATTATCACAGAACAAACAAATGGTCCATTCAAAACTCCTGATTGGTCCCTGGTCACATTTAAATTATTCAAATGTGATTGGAGAAGTGGACTACGGAATGAAGGCCTCAATGAGTTTTATTGATCAGGAGTTCGACCATGTGGGTTTAATGAAAAAATGGTTCGATTTTTGGTTGAAAGATGAAAAAAATGGCTTCGACGAAGAACCGGCGGTGAAGATATTTATTGGTGGTGAGAATAAATGGATGATGGATGACCAATGGCCTCCTTCAGGAGTAATCAACACGCCTTTTTATTTACATGAAAATGGCTTGTTATCCAATCAACCACCCCAGGCCGAAGAAAAATTTGATTCCTTTTTATATGATCCGCAAGACCCCGTCCCAACAAGAGGTGGCACTATTCTCTTGCATCCATACTATATTCCGGGTCCGCGTTATCATCGCTTTATGGAAAATAGAAAAGATATATTAAGCTTCACAACTGATCCTTTGCAGAATAGGATTAAAGTGGTCGGTCAGGTCAAAGCGTATTTATGGGCTTCCAGTTCTGCTCATGATACTGACTTTGTTGCCACACTATTGGATATCCATCCTGATGGACAAGTCTATAACATTACAGATGGCATTATTCGAGCCAAGTATCGCAACGGAAGCACTCCTGAATTTTTGCAGGCGGATACACCTTATGAGTTTCACATCGATCTTTGGAGTATTGGGCATGTTTTTCTTCCGGGTCACAGGATTCGTTTGGATATCACAAGTTCAAATTTTCCCCGCTGGGACCGTAACTTAAAT
>Ga0209254_10005437_pt1 | contig 11719 bp, 14 predicted proteins | sample FrelakmetDIP11DI_FD_187148 | JGI IMG/M metagenome (GOLD analysis project Ga0209254, IMG submission 187148) | Freshwater lake sediment microbial communities from the University of Notre Dame, USA, for methane emissions studies - DIP11 DI (SPAdes)... | ecosystem: Environmental > Aquatic >... | reverse complement strand
GCCCGAGCCGGTGCGACTCCTCCACCCGTGCATCGGCCGCCACGCTCTCGCCGGGCCGGAGCACGAGCACGTCGCCCGCGACCACGTCGCGCGCCGCGATCTTCGTCGGCGTGCCCGAGCGCAAGACGAGCGCGGTACCGGGCGCGATGCGTTTCAGTGCGGAAACGGTGCGCTCGGCCTCGCTCTCCGTAACGAAACCGAGCACGCCGTTGGCTGCGAGAACTGCGCCTATGGCAGCTGCATCGCCGACGGCACGGTTGGCGAGCGCGAGCCCGGCCGCCCCGCCGAGCAGCGCGACGGGCAGCGAATTGAACTGCCCCAGGAGAATGTCGATGGCGCTGCGGCCCTCAACGTCCCCGATCTCATTCGAGCCGTCGCGCGAGCGCCGAACGGCGGCTTCGCGCTCGCTCAACCCGCGCACGCTTGCGCCGACGTTCCGAAGAAGACGCGGCAATGCCAGCGCGTGCCAGGCAATCGCGCGTGTCGAGGATTCGGACGCCGCAAAGCGCATAGGAAGAGCCAGCTTCGCTCCCATTCTACCGTTCGCCCCGAGCGATCACTTGATCTTGGTCAACCGGACCGTGAGGATGTCGCCAACCGGAGCTCGCGCAAACGCGAACTCGGTGAGATCAAGGCGCGCCGTTCTCAGCGCCTTGGTTCGCGATCTGCTCGGGCACCGCAACGTCAAGCCGACGTCCAACTTCTGCGCGGGAATGCGCACCCGCGAGGCCGCTCGGCGTTCTACATGATGGCGCACGGAGGTGACGCTTCGTTGACAACAGTCAAGTCGGACGATTATTCGATGATCGGCGTGCGACAACATGGCACGCCAGAAACGGTGCAACGCGAATCGATGCGCGTTCAACACGTTGCGAACGCTTGTCAAGTCGTCGCGCCCAGTAGTCGCTCACAATGCGGCTGCGATGATCAAATGAGGGCAAAGGAGTTGGTCTTCCGCACTTGGCCACCCCCAAAAGCTCTCCCGCAGGGCCTGCCGCGCGAGAGCGCGGCGCGAATCCTTCACAATTGAACGAGCCATGATCCCACTCTACGACACTGCCGCCGAAGCAAAGGCACACGCCAAAGCCATCGAATCGCTCGTGAAGGAAACACAGTTGCTTCCAGACGTTGTACGAGCCACCTACGAGCACGAGCTCGTGCTGCTCAAGCCCGACGCGCGGGTGAAGGACTTCCTGGTGCTCTTTACCCTGCGCAGAGCGCGTGAAGCGCTGCGATCGGCGCAACACTAACCCGGATATTTCACATTGAAGCGCAAGATGAGGTCGGCGGAATCATAACTTCCCACGTTGAATCGGTTGTCGAAACTGATCACCGTGGAGATTCCGCCGATGCCAAATTGTACCGCGACCCAAGTGTCGTTTGCGAAGCTCGGACGGCGTGAAATTGAGGTCCGCTTTGATGGTGGCGAGGTCAGTTCCGACGGTGGATTGCTGTTGCTGCGGCAAGTCGAGGGACGACTCGGATTGTTGAAGGCGGTGGCGCAAGCGCTGCCTGATCCGCGCGACCCGTGTCTGGTGCAGCACACCACGGAGCAATTGCTGCGGCAGCGGGTGTTCGGATTGTGCCAAGGCTACGAAGACCTCAACGACCACGACCGCCTGCGCGACGATCTGGCGCTGCAAACGGCGGTCGGTACAGATCAAGCGGCGGCCTCCAGCCCGACGCTGTGCCGGTTTGAGAATCGTGCGGATCGTGCCGCGGCGGTGGCTACGCAACGAATTCTGGTCGAGCAGTTCATTGTTTCGTTCAAGCGCGCACCGGAGGAACTGGTGCTCGACTTCGACGCCACCGACGATCTGGTGCATGGCCAGCAGGAAGGCCGCCACTTCAGCGGCTACTACGACAACTTCTGCTTCCTGCCGCTCTATGTGTTCTGCGGCGAGCAACTGCTGGTCGCGTACCTGCGGCCGGCAAAGAAGGATGCGGCGCTGCATGCGGCGGCGATCCTCAAGCTGTTGGTCACCCGGTTGCGCCAAGCGTGGCCGGGGGTGCGCATCATCTTCCGTGGTGACTCTGGTTTCTGCCGGCCGCTGTTGTTGTCCTGGTGCGAGCGCCATCGCGTCCATTACGTCGTCGGCATGGCCCAGAACAGCCGCCTGCTGACCGAGGCCGAGTGGTAGCGCGAACAAGCGGCCCGGGCCTTCGCCTGGACCCAGCAACGACAACGTATCTTCGGCGAATTTCCCTACCGCGCCCGCAGCTGGCCATGCCACCGCCGGCTGATCGCCAAAGCCGAGAACAACGCCCAAGGCGCCAATCCCCGCTTCGTGGTCACCAATCTGCGCGACGAACCGCAAGCGCTCTACGAAACAATGTACTGCGCCCGCGGCGAGATGGAGAACCGAATCAAGGAATGTCAGCTCGGCCTGTTTGGCGATCGCACCAGTTGCCATCTGTGGTGGCCCAATCAGTTTCGTCTGCTGCTGGCGTCGCTCGCCTACGTGCTGCTGGAACGACTGCGCACCATCGGCCTGGCCGGCACCGAGCTCGCGCGCGCGCAAGTCTGGATCTTGCGCTGTCGTTTGCTCAAGGTCGGCGCCGTCATCGTGCGCAACACCCGCCGCATCCGCTTCTTCCTCGCCAGCGCCTTTCCTTACCAAGCCGCCTTTCGCCTTGCGGCACAGCGCTTTGCTACCGGATAACGACTGCCGAGTGCCGTCCCCGTGCGCGATGATGATCAACGGGGGTTGGGGGTAGTCCGTCCAAAATCGGCCTTCCTGCTCAAAAATCAGGCAGCCAACCGCGTCGACCTATCGTCACACACTCAATTCGCCGTGCTCGTGCCAAAATCACCGACACTATGAAATATGCGGGCTAGACCTGCAAGCTGCCAAGTCTAATAATGGGCCCCGCCCCAGGAAAGCCTTCCCTAAAGGGCAGTAGCCGCAACGCCGTGCTCGCTCGCTCCCCAAGCGTTCTCGCGAAGCCGCGTTTCGATCTCGGTCTCGGCCGCGAGCCAGTCATCCAACTCGTGCCCGGGTGCAAAGCCTCGGCGCTCGGCGCGGTAGTAGGCCGCCGTTGCCACCATCTCGTGGCGCACCCGGTGCTCTGTCTCAGGAGCAGCCTCGTGCCGCCCCTGTGTGGCGAGCATCGGCACATGGGCCGCGAACCGGTGAAGCGTCTCGTCGTAGTCGCTGTGATGAATGTCCATGGGTTCCTCGTCTGCCGCGGCAACTTGCGCAACACGGGTTGACGATATCCGCGAGAGATTACAGAAAGGTGACCGTCGTCGGCGATCCGAGGGGGAGAAGCTTGGCGCGCCCACCCTCGCTGCCGGCTTCAGCTTGAGCCTTGGTCCCGGCGCTTCCGGACAGTCGTCTTCCCTTGTGGCGCCGAGGATTGTCGCGGCGCACGGCGCGCTCTGGTAGCCGGGCTCACTGCCGCTCGAAACTTCGCATCAACTTCGGCTTCTGCCTCGAGCCAGTCGGCCACTTCGTCTCCAGGCGCGAAGCCCCGTTTCTGGGCGCGGAAGTAAGCCGAATGCGCGATGAGCGCGTTGCGTTCTTCGGGGCTCGGCGCCGGTGGCGCAGCCGCAGTGCGAGCGGCCGGGGCTTCCTGCGCAGAAGCTGCTGTCTTGCGCGATGTCTTGGGGGCGGGCGACTTTGCGGTGTCTCGACTGGGGGCCACGGAAACTCCTTCGGTGCAGCGTACGCAGCTGCTCTCTGTTGAACGTGACCCTATCTTAGCGAGAAAAGTGCCGCGCCGCAGCACACACGTCGCAACTGCCAGCCCGCATGCCCGAGAGTGCCGCGATGCCGAGCACGACCGGATCATGGGGAACGCGAGGGTACGCAATGCGACGCGATTCGAGTGCCTGGTGGTTGCGGCCCAGCATTTTCAAGAGTCAACTCGCCTGGAGCAGCGTCATGTCGTTGTTGCCGTCGGAAAGGCTGTTGCCTGGCATCAGTTGTCGACAGTGACGACGAACATTGCGGCTCGGTGCGTGGTGCGGCCCAGTCCTGCTCCCAAAGATCGGTCTTCCACGGTCCGACGCTGCCGCGGTGGTTCGTCCCCGAAGCTGACTATCGGCTCGACCACAATCCCCGACGCCAGGTTGATAATGCCCGCGTGTCAATTCAAGCGATGAAGGGCACCATTCGCGTCGGCGCACGGTCTAGCAAGTGATATGCAGGATCGCGTTGGCTTGGTCTGGGTGCTCCTGGAAGTCCGCGATGGCGTCTGCCGTCGGCAGGATGACCAATTTGATTCCCCGCCGCTTGGCCTCGTGCTTCACCGCTTCCATGACCGGTAAGGCCCCCGTGCCGGTGCCGATCACAAGCCGCCGGCAGTTTCAGGGTATGTCCTCCTCGATTGACAGCGGAGCGTGCCCGTAGTCACCGCGGAACTTCTTGGATGGCTTCTTCTTGCGCTTGCGGATCTGCTCGCGGTCGATTACAACGTCATTCGTATAGGTGACTCCATCGATGCGTATGGAACCAAAGGAAAATGCTTCGAATCGCATACATGCCTCCGCCTGATAGGAGACTATCGTGCATCATTTGCGCCTTCAATGAAGCACCACGGATTGGCGCGGTACTGGCGGTCGCCTCCGTGCACCCGCTCTTGGACGAGGTGATTGTCGTTGACGATGGGTCCACTGATGGTACGTCCGAGATCGTAAGATCGTTTCCGTCCACACGATTGATCTCTTACGCAAGAAATCGTGGGAAGAGCTGCGCGATGGCGACTGGGATTGCCGCTGCCACCAATGATTTCCTCATGCTCCTTGACGCGGACCTCAAGGGCTTGGTCGCAGACAATGTCACAGCGCTGGCTGCGCCTGTATTGTCGGGAAGAGCAGATGTCAGCATCAGTTTGCGGCGAAACAGCCTCCGTATCTACCGAGCTATGGGAATCGATTTCGTTTCCGGCGAACGTGTCATTCGCAAGGAATTATTAGGCGAAGCTTTGATCGATATGCGCGGACTGCCGCGTTTCGGGATCGAGGCATTTATGAATGAGCGAATCATCGCCCGGAAACTCTCTATCGCAGTCGTTCGCTGGCCGCGCGTAACGCAAGCACGAAAAACGGAAAAAATAGGGCGGTGGAGAGGCATTTGGGCGGAGTGTCGTATGTTAAGGGACGTCTTGCAAGTTACCTATCCTCTAGCGGCAATCTCCCAGACCTACCACATGCGTTCGCTCCGAATCCCCGTTGATCAAAGATCAACGGTCGAAGGGAAGTCTGGTGCATATCCGTTCTAGGCTGCAACGGCTTGATCGATGCTATAAGGCGTCAGGATAGCGATAACCGTGAACCGCTTGGAGTTTTCGGACCGTCTTGACGATCAGTTTTCGGCGCCTCTCGCGGTTGCGGTAATGGGCCGTTGCGACTGCGGACCGCGTATGCCGCTGCTCGCCATTTCCCCCTATTCGCGGCCGAACTACGTCGATCACACGGTCACGGACCAAGCCTCCATCCTGCCCTTCATAGAGGACATTTTTGACCTCGGTCGGATCGATCAGGGAGTCGCGAAATCCGTTGCGCAAGGTGGCTCATTCGACCAGATCGCAGGCTCGCTCGACGGCATGTCCGATTTCGGCCGCGACGAGATCAGCCGCCACAACCGCGACCAGCGCACGTTGATCCTGGACCCCGCGACTGGCGAAAGCCTCCGTCGCTAACCGCTGAATTGGAGTTTCTTCGAGCCCTCGCTGCGTCTGGCAGTGGGGGCTAATTACTTGTGACCACAATCGCGCTGGTCACGCTGCGTCTGGATCCCTAGTTTGCGCCGCAGGTCGTGATCCCGCTCGTCGGAATTGTGCTCGGCAACCTCATTAGCGGCGTGAGTGTCAACCTTAGCGCGTTCGATACCGCAATCGTGCGTGAGCGCGCGGCGATCAAGGGTCGGCTGGCTTTGGGGGAGCAGGCAGTGACGTCGCCGCCGATGCGGTGTCGTCGCTACTGTCGTCGTTGGGCCAGAATTGCGCCGTTCGCTCGACGCTTTCCCAGCATCGCGCCAGGTCCGTCAAGCTTCCCTCCTCCAGACCGGCGGCCCAGCCAATACACAATCCGAGCGCGCGCTGAGTTTCTGCAGATGCTCCTGGGGCCAGCCGCAACATCAAGGCGCGCGTGGTCGCCAGATCATTGAGCATGCCGAGCGCCTTCTGCAATTCGCTAAAGCGATGCAGAAACTTCTCGAGCTTACGGCCCGAAAAGAGTGACCCGAAGAACTCCGCCGTATAGCGGAGCTTCTTCGCCGCGATGCGTAGGGCATGCCGATCGATCGCGGAAAGCTCGGCCAGGTGCTTCGCCCGCCTGCGCAACTGCTTGTCGCGCCGCGTGAGTAGCGCTGCGGCCACCGGCGTCACCGGAACCGCAAGTGCCGTACGCGCGCGAAGCGCTACGACAAACTCGGTCAGATCCAGCAAAAGGCCGAAGTAGCGTGGCGAGTGCAGCGCTTCGCGTGCCGCCAGCCGGGCGCGTTGGCGCTGGGCTCCGGCCTTGCGCGCCAGAGCCCGCAAAGCGCGCTCATCGGGAAACGTGGCCAGCAGCTTCGGAAACGTTTCCGCCAGCAGGACATCCCAATCGCGCGCCTCCCCCAACAATCCCGCAAGCCAGCGCAACTCGACTGCTAACGGGTGCGCCTTGAGCGCGGTGTCAATGTGTCCAAACACCGTGAATGCCGTGCGCAAGCGGCGGGATGCGACCCGCATCTGATGGACATGCTCCGGGTCGTAGCGTGGAGCCACGCGCGCCGCCTGCCAGTTGCACTGCAAGTGTGCGAGCCCACTCCCAACGATTTCTGCCATTGCATCAGCGAGCGTCGCATTGTCAGGCAGCAACAGTGGCGTCGCCTTGCGCGGTTGCGACAACGGCTTGCGGAGCCACAGGGCGTAGCCACGCTCGGCCTTGCTTCGGGGCTCCACTGCCAACGGCAGAGCACCGGCCATATCCCGTGCAAGTGGAAACAGCGCCGACGGAGTGCCCGCCTTGAGCTCGAGCTCGATTTCGCACAATGGCCAACTGCGTCGCCCACCGAACGTGCGCACCTGGCCGCGATCCATTGCGCATTCGATCACGGCACCATCCGCAGTGTTCAGCAGCCACGTCGTGCGGCGGATCACGGTCTCGAAACGCGGGCCGAGCTCGCCCTTGGCCTGCCACTTGGCGAGCTTCTTGCGCAGCCGCGCGTCGCCAATCTTGCCAAGATCCAGTCTCCCAGGAGTGACGCGATGCTCGCTTTCCGCACGCGCATACAGGCCCCCCGACCCGGAATCGTCCTCCTTGAGCGTCTGCCACCAGTCACGCCCCGTTCGCCGCAGGCGCAGTGTCACGCCGGACCTGCGCAGATCCGCGTCAGGAGTATCGAAATAGGTGGATTTCAGTATCCGGGTAGTTGGCTTCTCTGCCGCATGTCCTAGCAGCAGCGGCAGGCGTGCAACGCTCGCGGCAGCCTTGGGATCGAGGGAAAACTTCAGTTCGACTTCGATAGGCATATTCACGGGCGCGCGTCTCGCCTGACCGGCCCAATGGCGATTCTACGCCGGGATTCCTTCGCCGGATCGTTTCTTCTGATTGCAAAGATTGAGTGCTATCGACCGACGCTAGGGAGACCACGCATGGGTCGAAACACGATACTGCAATCGCTGCGCACCGCGGTCGGGTTCTGCCGGAGCCGGAACGGCTGGCAGCGCATCGGCTTCGCGCTGAGTCTTGGCATCATCGCCGTTGCGCTGGCGGCACTCTACCAGACCCTCGAGTGTATCGACGTGGATGAGACAATCGTGGCCCTCCACGCGATGCCGGCGCAAAATATCGCGCTCACCGCTTGCTTCGTTTCCGCCGGGTATTGGATGCTGACGGTCTACGATTTCTTCGCGCTCCGTCCGCTTGGCCGGAGCAAGATTCCCTACCGCGTTGCCGCGCTCGCTGCCTTCACCAGCTATGCGGTCGACCACAATGCCGGCGCGACCGCGTCACCGGTGGGGCCATTCGCTATCGCATCTATTCCGGATAGGGGCTCGATGCGATCGACGTGGTCAGGGTATGCGTTCTGGCCGGCCTCACTTTCTGGCGGGCAACTCGACCGTCCTCGGATTGGGTATCGCGTTCGAGCCGCAGGCCGCCACGGCGATCGATCAGTTGCCGCCCTCGGTCAACCGGGCCTTGGCTCTGCTGATCCTCGCCATTCTCGCGAGCCACATCATCTGGGTGTGGCGGGCGCCTCCGAGTGTGCAGTATCCATGGCGCAAACAAATTACCGTTCGTCCCATCAATCTGTCCGCGATGCATTGGGGAATCGCTGTTGGTTTCGCCGCCGCGCAGACGACCTCCTCGGCCTGCGAAACACACCGGGTGTGGATCAAAACGCAGGTGGGGCTGGCAGAGCTTGATGTCATGCGTAGGTATGAATGATTCACCGGGCGCTGAGGCGCGAGCGCGTCGCCGCCTGACGCCCCAATCCGGCGCGCGCGCCGCTGGCGACGCTGCCGGCGCGCCCGATCCGGGTCGCGGGGACCACGCCAGCGCAAGCTGCGGGGGAACGATAGACACTTCCACGATCGCATTCATATCGCATCAACCGCTCTGGTATCCGCGGTAGTGGGTCTACTCGCGTCATACGTTGCGGCAAGCCGACAGGTGCGCGCATCGGTGAGGCACGGGCGATCGTGGCCGAAACGCCGCCAATGCTTGCCGCCATTCGATCCCAAGAGGAAGCGATCACGCAAGCCGGACCGGAAATTCTGCGGACAGGGTGGGCGCGCGTCACGCGCGGCGAGTAATTCCCGAGACCGACGCTGGGTCCGGGAAAATCCTGCTCCGCTGCTCCGCTTCTGACCTACTATTGCTGGACCCCGAGGTTGGACCTCTCAGCGAGCACTGCCCATGCCAACGTGGACGACGCGCGACGGAATCGAAATGGAACTGCGCCCCATTCAAGATGGCGATGCCGATCTTCTGATGTCGTTTGTCAAGCACCTGTCGTTCGGTACCCGCTACTTCCGATATGGTCGCGGAAACTTTGAGCTTCGCGAAGATGAGATTCAAAGTGTCTGTCAACCGGATCCCGCACGCTGCGTCCACTTGCTTGTTCTGGGGCGCACCGCCACCAATCAGTCAGTCGTAGGATCGGGAAGAATCGTGTTTGAGGCAGGAGAGAAGAGCTGCGAGCTTGGAATGTCGGTGACCGATTCCTGGCAAAGACACGGCGTTGGACGTCGACTGCTGGAGGCGCTGATCGAAACGGCGCGGTTCAAGGGTCAGACGCAAATGTGGGCGCGCGTCCTGGCAACAAATCGAGCCATGATCGCGTTTCTCCTGGGTCGTGGATTCGTAGTATCGGATGATGGCGACGGCATGGCAGAGAAGATTGCCCGACTCGCCCTGCAAGGGCCGTGACCCGGTGACCTAACCGCGGCGACTAGCGCATCTTCGCGCCGCGCATCACGATCAGATTCACCGGCGGCTCGAAGGTGTCGGCCCGCGATGCCTCCCAGAACGCGGTGTAGACGGGATGACTGGGCACCTCGTCCATCAGTTCACCCGGTACGAGCCAGTGATGAAGTGTCGCGAGCGAGCGCACGTCGTTCGATGACACGCGGCGGATCACGTGCTCTGGCCCCAACTCGCTAGGGTGATGCAGCCCCGCTGCAGCCAGAAGCTCCTTCAAGGCCTTCAGAGTGTTCTGGTGGAAGTTGAAGACACGCTCGGCCTTGTCGGGCACGACCAGCGCACGGAAGCGCTGCGGATCCTGGGATGTAACGCCGGTTGGGCAGTTGCCAGTGTGGCAGGTCTGCGCCTGGATGCAGCCAAGTGCAAACATGAAACCACGCGCCGAATTGCACCAGTCAGCACCCAGCGCCACGGTTCGCGCAATGTCGAAAGCAGTAATGATCTTGCCGGACGCGCCGATGCCAATGCGACCGCGAAGGTTCGTTCCGACCAGTGTGTTGTGCACGAGCATCAATCCCTCGCGCAGCGGTGTGCCGACATGGTCGGTGAACTCCATCGGTGCGGCGCCAGTGCCGCCTTCCCCGCCATCGACGACGATGAAGTCCGGAGTGATGCCGGTGGCAAGCATCGCCTTGACTATCCCGAAGAATTCCCACGGGTGCCCGATGGCGAGCTTAATGCCTACGGGCTTGCCACCCGAGAGCTCGCGCAAGCGATTCACGAACGCAACCAGTTCGAGTGGTGTAGAGAAAGCCGAATGACGCGCGGGCGATACGCAATCGACGCCCATCTGGACACCGCGCGCCCGCGCGATCTCGGGCGTGACTTTGGCGCCCGGCAGCACGCCGCCGTGGCCTGGCTTGGCGCCCTGCGAGAGCTTGATCTCGATCATCTTTACCTGTTCCGTCCCGGCGTTCTCCACGAACCGGGACTCGTCGAACCGGCCGTCGCTATCCCGGCAGCCAAAATAGCCGCTACCGATCTCCCACACGATGTCGCCGCCACGCTCGCGGTGATAGCGCGAAATCGAGCCCTCGCCGGTGTCGTGGTAGAAACGGCCGCGTTTTGCGCCCTCATTCAACGCGAGAATGGCGTTGGCCGAAAGTGCGCCAAAGCTCATCGCAGAAATGTTGAATACGCTCGCCGAGTACGGGTTAGCGCATCCATTGTCACCGACAGCGATGCGGAAATCGTGACTCGCGATGTCCGCAGGGACGATCGAATGATTGATCCACTCGTAATGCGGTTCGTAGAGATCGATCATCGTGCCGAACGGGCGCTTGTCGATAACGTTCTTGGCCCGCTGGTAGACGATCGAGCGCTGCGCACGAGAGAAGGGCTGCTCCTCATTGTCGCCTTCCAGCAGGTACTGGCGGATCTCCGGGCGAAAGAACTCGATGGTGAAGCGCAGGTTCGCGACTACCGGGTAGTTGCGGCGGATAGCGTGCTTCACCTGGACGAAGTCAAGCAGGCCTACGAGCGCGAAGAGCCCGAAGAACCCTGCAGGCCAGTACCACTCTGCCCCCGACCGCGCGAGTACGACGCATCCGGCACAAAGCAGGATGCACGCCATCCACGACCAGTAGCGCTGCGGGAAGATCCGGTCGAGCGTGGCAATCATCGTTTTTTCGATCGCATTCGAATTACCCCTCCGTCCGTACCGAACGGGCAGCGCTTCCGAGCATGGGGATGTGCGCGCGCGCAATTGCGATCTTAGGCGCCGAATTCTTGAAATACGATGACTGCGCTGTTCATCCGCCCGTCAACATTGCTGGTGTCATCCGGAAGCCACAAAGCACGGCTAGGATAAGTAGCGGCGCACACTGCGCGAAGACCATTCATCCAACAATCCCCTAAGGAGCGGAAATGAAGAAACTCAAGAGCCACCACGAATCCGCAGCTGAGTACTTCGAAAAGGCAGCTGAACATCATCGCGCAGCCGCTGAGCATGCCGAGGATGGCGAGCATGAAGCAGCGACACAACAGGCACACATCGCGTACGGATATGCCCTGCTGGGACACGAGCAGGCCGCGAGCGCGACAAAGCAGTACGTCGAGTTGGAGACCGAGACGGACAAGGAATGAAGACGGATTAGCACTTGCGGCTCTCGAAAGGAGAGGCGTCGTTTGTTTTCGGACCTGGGGGACTATGCGATCAACTATTGCGCGCGATCAAGCGCCTTCTAATAATCGCTCCGACAATTCGCAGAACGAATTGTCACTCGCGACGCACGCACGCGAGATTTTCGAGCAATTGCAATTTGGCGTTTTTCAAGAATAGGCCAACTCCCGCCGCTCGGG
>Ga0209254_10005436_pt1 | contig 11719 bp, 13 predicted proteins | sample FrelakmetDIP11DI_FD_187148 | JGI IMG/M metagenome (GOLD analysis project Ga0209254, IMG submission 187148) | Freshwater lake sediment microbial communities from the University of Notre Dame, USA, for methane emissions studies - DIP11 DI (SPAdes)... | ecosystem: Environmental > Aquatic >... | reverse complement strand
GAAACCCTTAAGCGAGGAGGGCTCCGAACCCTCCATCCTTCGTTTTTTTTATTTTTAAGGGCAGCGGGCGCTCTGACCGCTTCGATTTGTGAAATGGAAAATGGGAGCGAGGGACCGCCCCGCTCCTAACATGGAAGGATCACTTCAGAGGATACTTGCCATGCTCCAATGCTGCCTTGCCCATCGCCACCAAGTTCTCGTCAGGGCAGTCACGAGGCGTCTCGCAGCCCGTGGACAGGATGAATCCCCCGCCCATCCCAGCCTTCTGGATGCACGCCAACGAGGACCTGGTGACGATCTCCGGCGTGCCGTTCAGCGCGGCTTCGATCGGGTGCACGTTGCCCATGATCGCCATCTTCTTGCCGACGGCCTGCTTGGCCATGGCGATGTCCACCTTGTGGTCGACGCTGAAGCAGTCGACCCCAATCTCCGGCAGCAGCTTCATGGTGTTGGTGGTGTCGCCGCAGATGTGCATGATGAAGGGCACCTTATATTCCCTCTTGAGGTCGTGGATCATGGCCTTGGCTGGCTCGAACACGAACTGCTTGTACACATCGGCGGAGACCATGTCCTCCGAGGCAGTGGGGTCCGGCATCCAGATGTGGGTCGCTCCCGCCTGCATGCATCTCTTCTCCAGCTGCCCAGCGAATTTGGCCGTCTTCTTGACCAACTTAACCACGAACTCCGGCTCGGCGAAGGTATCCATCATCAGCTTCTCCGTCCCGCGCAGGTGACCCGCCATCGTGAACGGGCCCCAAGAGATACCGGCGATGTGGAAGTCCTCGTCCGCGGTATTCGCAGTCATCTCGACCTTGTCCACGATAGCATGCATAAAGTTAGGGCAGGTCTTGGCATCGAAGGGATTGTAGAAATGCATCTTATCCAGGTCCTCTGGCTCCTTGATGAGATCGGATATCACGCTGCTATAGTTGTCATCTGGCAGCTTTACTTCCACCCCGAGGTCCTTGTAGATCATGTTGATGTCCAATTGTGGGAAGACGAAATCCGAATGAGTCATCTTCGCGTACCTCAGCGCAACCTCGGCCGACCTCTTGGCATCGAACCTGATCTCCCCCATGCTCAGACCCGCGCTCTTCATCGGCGTGATGTTAGCGAAGTTGTGCACAGGGACATGGTCCGGTTCTTCATGTCTCAACGCAAGCTCTACTCTCTGCCTATGTCCTTTGTCTTTCATTCTTCCATCCCCCTTCAAGCCCACCGAGGTCAGGACGATCTCCATCGTGATTACTACTCCAAGCACTATATTATGAACCTTATTCACGGCCATCTACGGTATCTCTAAGCCGGAGGCCATATGCCGGGTGTGCATCCCGACCCAGGGCTGTGTCCCGTGAGCAGCGAACCATCGTCCTTGAGTATGGCAATATGGCCTGCTTCAATCGAGATATCTCCTTGGCTTGCTCACCATCAAGCTCTTGACGGTCCCAAGATGCACGCCGTCCAGAAGGTACGCCTGCGCGTTCTCCAGGTCGATCATACCCTTGGAGAAGAGGGGGCCGATCTGCCTCCCTCCCTGAAGGTTGACCGGGGAGCCCTGCAGGCTTCTATTGAGCGATGGGACGACGATGACCTCCTCTGGCAGCTCTGGATATCGGCCGTGTGCCTCCTCCTTGAACCTGCATCTGAGCCAGCAGCGCTCGGTGGTGATGTGCCCGACCCCGTCCCGGAAGAGTATGGCCGGATGGTTGTGCGCCATGACCAGGGTCCTCTTGGACATGACCTCGTTGGAGGGCCAGACGTGGCCGTGCACGAAACCTACGTCCCCGATGACGAAGCCCGTGGCCGGATGGATGTGCACCCCGCGGAACTGGATGTCCTCGATGCCCACGTCGTGGTTGCCCCTCACAACGTCGATGTCCTTGAATGCCCGGGAGAGCGCGTGGAAGAAGCGGGGGAGCTCGGAATGCTCCTGCTCGCTCGTGCCAGGCACCTGGTGCTTGATGTCGCCCAGGAGCACCAGGCGCTCGCATCCCTCCGCCACCTCCAGGAGCTCCTCCTGCATCCTCTCGGTCTGGGAGGGCACGATGACCCCCCTGGACTGCATCTCGTCCTCCAGGCCGATATGGAGGTCCGCCGCGCAGAGAATGCCCTCATCCTCCATTATCCTCAGCACGGGATGGTCGGCGACGGGGCACAGGTCCATTCTCTCACCAGCTCAGATGCCGCTGAGGAGCCTGGCCCCCAGGAAGTCGGGGAGGCCGGCGGCGGTGACCGCCTTGGCCGCCTCCTGGACCGGGTACTCCACCCTGCGCAGGGCGAACTCCAGCTCCCTCTCGTCGTAGAGCAGGTAGCTGGCCCGCCAGTCCCCGTCCCGGGGCTGTCCTACCGAACCAGGGTTCACCAGGGTGCCCTCGGGCAGCCTCTTCACGTAGGGCACGTGCGTGTGCCCGCTGATCACCAGCTGCGCCCTGGCCAGCGCCAGAAGTTCGGCATTGGCGTCTTCCTCGAAGACGTACTCGTCGTCCATGCGGACGGAGCCGTGGAACATGACCGCAGGTACTCCGGCCAAATTCAGGCTGGCCCGGGGCTTCAGCTTCCTCAGGAAATTCATGCTCTTATCCGTGATGCGCTGCGCGGTCCAGTAGATGGCGTTCTTGGCCAGGGGGTTCATGCCCGTGGGGTCTAGGTTGACCACCGCCCGGTCGTGGTTGCCGGCGATGCAGATCGCATCGCGGTCCCTGAGCATCCCGATCACCTCGTTGGGATAGGGGCAGTAGCCCACCAGGTCCCCCGCACAGAGGATGACGTCCGCTCCCTGTCCGCCGATGTCCTCCATGACTGATTTGAGCGCGTGCACGTTGGAGTGCACGTCGGAGATGATGGCGTAGCGCACGGGACCAGCTTCCTCCTAGACGTATAAGAACCTATCAATGTAAGCCCTGACGGCCCTCGGTATGCGGTCGGCGACGTCCGTGGCCAGGAAGCCGAAGCCCATCTCCTGGTAGGCGATGTCCCCGGCCGTGCCGCTGACGAAGGCGGCCAGGCGGGCGGCGTCGAAGGGCGCTATACCTCGAGACAGCAGCCCCACGGCGATGCCCGCCAGCACGTCCCCGGTCCCGCCCACGGTCATGCCCGCGTTGCCGGTGCGGTTGAACTTCACCCGGTCCGCGCAGGCGATGACGTCCACCTTCCCCTTGAGCAGGATGGTCATTCCCGTCGCTTGGGCGAGCTCCATGGCCAGGGGGGCCTTGGCTTCGGGGTCCTTCGGAAGCGGGATGCCCGTGAGGCGCTTGAACTCGCCAGCATGCGGGGTGATGATGCCCTTCTTGCCCTTCAGCAGCTCCAGGTCCTTGGACACGGCCGGCACCGCGTCAGCGTCTATTACCAGGGGCTTGGTGCAGTCCCCGATGATCTCCCTCACCGTCTCCATGGCCTCCTTGTCGTCCCCTAGCCCCGGGCCGATGAGCACGGCGTCCGCCCAGGGGAACATCTCCTCGATCTCATGGGCGTCCCTCTTCACCAGGTGGTTCTTGCCCGAGAGCTCGTGCACGATGAAGTTGGGTGAGTAGGAGGCGATGGGCTCGAAGGCCCTCTCCGGCACCGCGATGCGTACCAGGTCCACTTTAATTCGGTAAGCGCCGAAGGCTGCCAGGGCAGGCGCCCCGGTGTACGGCCCGCCTCCCACGATGAGCACCCGTCCGTTGTCGCCCTTATGCGATTCCGGGTCCGGTATGGGATAGTAGGCGAACTCCCCCGGGCCGACGTACTTCGTGGCCTCCGCCGGGATGCCGATGTCCTTGATCACGATCTCTCCTGAGTTCGCTTCCGACATGCCCTCCTTCACATCATGGAAGGTGACCGTGACCTTGGGGGCGACCATGCGGTCTCCCCCGAACCCCGAGGGCACGTCCACGGAGACGACCAGTGCCCCGGACTCGTTGATGCGGTCGATGAGGCGCGAGTACGGCTCCTGGATCCGTCCCGTGACACCTGTTCCAAGCATGGCGTCGACCACTACCTCGAAGTCGGAGAGGTCCGCGCTCTCCGCCGGGACCACCAGGTCCTTCACCGCCTCGAACGCGTCCCTCGAAATGTCAGAATGGATGCGCTCGATGGGCTTGGCCACCAGGATGGAGACGTTATGGCGCGCCTTGAGATGGCGGGCGGCGACGAAGCCGTCGCCTCCGTTGTTTCCAGGTCCGCAGACCACGGCGATGCGCTTCGTGGTGCCGAAGCGCTCCTCCACCACCTCTGCCACCCCCTTGCCGGCGTTCTCCATGAGGAAGCCGGCGGGCACGCCCAAATGCTCGGAGTTGATATCGAGTACGGTAAATTCCTTGACTGGAAGCATGAGGTTCTCATGCCCCTGGATATGAATAATCCTTTCCTTCCCAGGGTAAACCATTTTATCACCGGGCGACCATTCGAAGCCTGGGAAGATACGTGACGGACATCAGGAGATTGGTCCTGGACGTGCTCAAGCCGCACCACCCCTCCATCGTGGAGCTGTCGCGCCGCCTGAGCGTCCTGGACGGGGTTTCGGGAGTGAACTGCACCCTGGAGGAAGTGGACCAGGAGACGGAGAGCATCAAGATCACCATCGAGGGCAACGCCATCGACTTCGAGGCGGTGGAGCACGCCATCTCCGAGTCCGGCGCCGTGATCCATTCCGTGGACAGCGTCTCCGCGGGCAAGAAGCTGGTCGAAGAGGTGGAGACGCCTCAGGACCGCTGAGAGCGCACCAGGCGCTCGCCGACCTTTAAAAGAAGCAACGACTTCGGCAGGGCCTTGTCCACCAGTACCCTGCCCCTTTTCTGATACCAGGTGCCAGGGTAGGCCTTGTCCGCTTCCACGGTATGCTCCAGGCCGAGGCTCTGGCAGGCCTTGGAGATCATCTCGGTGGTGGGGGACGGCACGGCCAAGGACTTCTTGACCTTGCGCCCCTCCGAGCGCGTGAGGTTCATATCAAAATATTCGGGCCAAAGGACCCAGGCCTTCTCCTCGTCCATGGCCACTACCTCCCTATGGCATTAAGGCGGGCGGCCCCGCTCACTTCACCAGCACTGCGTCGACCGCTCCGTCCTGTCCGGGACGGGAGGTGACCTTGGCCATGCCCAGCTCGGTCTGGATGATGGCGCCCCTGTTGATGATGTTGCGCTGCACGAAGTTGGGGTTGGCGGAGTTCTCCTTCACGGTGATGATCTTGACCTTCTGGGTCTTCTTGGTGGCGGGGTCGACCACGTTGGCATAGTCGGCCTTCAGCATGCGCACCTTGACGTTCGCGCCGCGGGTGCGGAGCTTCTCCAGGCGCGACTCTCCCACGTAGGTGTACTCTGCGTCCCTACCGATCTCGAAGCGCCTCTTCTTCCTGGACAGGCGCAACCTTCCGCCTGAAGGCTTGCGCTTGGACTTGCCCTGCCATAGTGCCATAGTAACCTGGTGGCAAAAATGGAACGTGGTATAAATATGTTTCATTCCTCGGGCGCTTTCCTGAGGAGCTCCGCCTTCGGCCCGCCGTCCAAATCCAGGATGGCGGCGAATCCGTCCTTGGCCGCCCCGGGGTTCATGTACAGCGTTCCGTCCTGCTCCAGGACGCCCCTGGCCTCATGGATGTGGCCGCTGAGCACTACCCGCGGACGGAACTCCTTGACCAGCTTGGCTATGGCCGTGCTCCCCGCGTGCCTGTTGACCGAGGTCATGTCCCACGTCCCATAGGGAGGGCAGTGCACCACCAGGACCATGCCCTTCTCCATTACGGGGCGCAGGCCCCACTCGATCTCCTCCTCCACGATCTCGTTGGGAGTGTTGAATATGGTGATGTTCGAGCCCCCGTGCCCGCCGAAGGTCCATTCCCCCAACCTGACCTTCCGCCGGTGCAGGGAGGTGGCGTGGCGCTCTATCTCCTCGAGGGTACCAGTGGGGTCGCAGTTACCCGGCACCGCGTACGCTGGCCGGATCAATTGCGAGAGGAACTCGTCGGCCCAGGAAGGTGGACCGAAATGCGTGATGTCCCCCAGGACCATTGCTCCGTCCAGGCTCATCTCCTCCAGGTAGCGGTTGGCGAAGCGGACGACCTTGTTGCGGCCGTGGATGTCGGAGAGGACCAGGAACCTCATATTCGCACCGAAGCCACGAATGCCCGTTGACCGGATTAGTCTTTTCCTCGTTCAAAGGACGATGCCGAAGCTCAGGTCCTGGAACACCAGCAGGTAGGCCAGGGCGAAGCCCAGTATGGCGCCCCCGTTCAGCAGGGGCAGGCCGGCCTGGGGATTGCCCTTGCGGACGAAGTGCATGAGCACCAGGAACCCAATGGTCGAGCCGATCAATGCGCCCATGGCCACCAGCAGGTTGGCGTTGGATAGGTGCGCCGAAGCTTCTGGCAACGAGAGGAAGACCGAGACCGTGAGGATGGTGGGTATGACCGCGTCACCGACCCCCATGAACATCGCCCCGCGCTCCTCGGCAGGCTGCTCGGATAGCGGCTTCGTGGACATCGAGTCCATGCTGAAGTCCTTCTCCTTGGGCACCACGAACACCACCGGCAAGCGCATCGGCACCACTCCCTCCGCCAGGGCGATCATGTGCCGGGTCTTGTACACCGAGATGGCATCGTACACGGCCAGTATGATGAGGAGGATGAGCACTGGCAATATCCCGAAGGATATGCCCAGCACCACGGCGGCGCCCACGCCGACGATGAAGCCGACCAGGTCGACCACGTACCACTCCGGTTTCAGAAGGAGCGCCGCCACCAGGCCTATGCCGATGAACAGCGAGACGAGCATGGCCCAGTCCGCGTCCGGCCAGAACTGGTAGACCACTGGTAGCAGGACGAAGATGGAGGTGACCGCGACCGCGAAGAGGAAGATGCCCTTGATGACCTTCTGCAGCCCGAGCTTGATGAGCAGCAGGATCAGGCCGGTCATGAGGATGAGCATGACCACGTAGATGAGCGGGTTCACGGGATTGTTCTCATCAGGGAAGGCGCCATAGTCAGCCGGGTAGAACGGTGCCAGCGTAAGGGCTACCAGCTGCACCGCTAGGAAGAGCAGCAGCATCCAGACGAAGGGCAGCCTGTCCCTCATGGTACGCTGGGATGCTCACCGTGCTAAATAACCCTATCCTCCGGTCCAGCTTCTTCGCTCGCCTTCGTTCCGAGCACGCATACCTTGATATGCGATGCCGTTGTGCCAAGGCGAGAGAGAATGAGGACCGACAATCTGCGTGAGTTCTTCCCCGAGCGCTACCCCCGCCGCTTGGACATGGCGAAAGGCATACCGGACATCTTCGAGCTGGTCAAGGACGCCGTCCACGAGAGGGAGGGCGTGGTCCGCGCCGGCCTGATGCTCGGGCTGGCCGAGCTCGGCGGGTCGGCGGACCATGTGCTGTGCGGCCTCCACCCCCTGGGCACCAACATCATCCTCATGAACAAGGCGGCATTGAGAAGGGTGGAGTCCACCAGGCCCGAGCTGGTCAAGCCCTTCATCTTCCATGTGCTCATGCACGAGTACCTTCATACCGTGGGCCTGACGGGCGAGGGCGAGACCCGGCTCAAGGTGCTGGAGATATCGAGGCCTCTTTTCGGCAACGACCACCCGGTCACCCAGATGGCCGAGGACATATCCCGCTTCCTGCCGTCCATCGCCTATCCCACGCGCATGCCCTTGCCCGAGGGCACGGAGATAGAGCTGGTGGAGGGCTTCGACCGCTCCAGCGCCACCTACTTCGCCTAGGCGGCGAGAGGTGTCTTCATCTCGTCGGGCACCTTCCGGCTCTCCCGGTCGGCCAGGAACAGCAGCGGCAGGCTGATCGCGCCCGCCAGCACCCCGAAGTAGAACGCGGCCTCGATGCCCCAGCTGGAGATTATCAGGCCCATGGCCAGGGACAGGGCCACGTTGGTCCCGTTGGCGAAGGTGGACATGACCGAGAGGCCGGAGGCGCGCATGTCCGAGGGTATGAGGCTGTTCCGCCAGATCATGGCCGCGGGCGTGGCCAGGCCATGCGCGAAGGCGCAGACCAGGAAGAGGGCGCCGGCCACCCACAGGTCGCTCATGAAGGGCAGGGTCGCCAGGGGCACCATGAGGCACAGGACGCTCCCCATGACGATGTAGCTCTTCCTAGTGCGGATCATCAGCCTGGTGGCCAGGACGGACCCGATTGCCGATGCCACCATCAGAGCCGCGAACACCACGCCCAGAGCGCTCGCCGGCAGCCCCGCCGCCACCAGGAACGGCTGGTAGAGGAAGATGTAGACCACGAAGCAGGCGAAGCGGAACAGCTCCGCGGCGGTTAGGAGCTTTAGGGCCGGCGATCCCTTGAAATACGACAGCGTCCGCTTGACGATATCCGAGTACCTGGCCTCGTTGTTGCCGTAGTTCTCGCGGAACGTGAACATCACAAAGACAGCGGCGGCGAAGCAGACGATCGAGCCGAAGAGGATGGGGAGGCTCAAGGTGTAAACCGCCAGGACGGAGCCGATGATGCCGCCCAGGACGCCTACTATGGAGATGAGGCCCAGGGCCATGCCGAAAACGCGCTCCGCCTCGGCGGCCTTCCCCTGGCGCTTGAGGTCGTCGACGTACCAGGCCTCGATGCTGCCGCTCAGAAGGGCCGAGCCTATGCCCAGCACGACCTCGGCGGTCATGAAGAGCACGAATGACGACGTCAGCGCGTACACCAGCAGGCCGACCGCGAAGATCACCGTCCCCACGACGATGCTCCTCTTGCGCCCGTACTTGTCGGCCAGATTGCCGGTAGGAAGGTCGAAGATGGCCAAGGCCAGGAAGTTGGCGGCGAAGACGATGGTCATCTCCATGTAGCTGAGGCCGTTGGCCTGGAGGAAGAAGATGTAGAAGCCCATGAACACCATGGTGGAGAGGTTGGACATGAGCAGGTAGACGATCAGAAGCTTTGATGTCCTGGTGATATCAAATCCCATGCTCCCTCACCTCGTCCCTCGAGCCTGTTCTGCGATTATATATTCTAGCTCTGAGCGCCCCTTCGCCCTTCTTATCATGTCATGAAGGAGAGGTGGTCACGGGTCATACGGCACGCGAGCATTAGTGGCTTAAAGTGGTCACTATGACCAATGAAAGATGGATGGAAAATGGATGGAATGAGGAAAATATTAACGGGCCGTGGCCGGCTCCTGCGTCACCGTGGCGAAGGACACGTTGCCGGACCGCTTGGTGATCTTGACGCGCACGCGGGAACCTTTACCGGTCCCGGGGACGTAGATGATGACATCTCCTCTTCGAGCCACGCCGTCGCCCTTCTTCCCGACGTCCTCGATCATGACCTCGTAGATCTGCCCCTCGATGACGGCGTCCAGCTCCTCCTTCTTGAAGGCGACCTTGCGGACGTTCACCGGGCGGTGCGCGCCGCATGCCTCGCACTCGAGTATGAGTATGCGGTCGGACCGGTTGATGACCGTGTCCGGGCGGCCGCATTCCGAGCACAGAACGAACGTCTCCGTGTAGGACATGATGCGGTCGGCGATCTGCTGCGGGTTGAGCTTGGCCTTGAGGATGAGCCTCTGGCCCTCGACGTGGCCGGGGGTGCCGAGCTCGCGGAGCAGGTACTGGACGATATGCTCCTCGTCCCTCCTCAGGGCGTTGACGATCTCGCCGAAGTTGCGGATGACGGTGGTCTTGCCCTCCTGGAAGATGTCGGGCTCGGGAACGGTGAAGCGCTCGTGCTTCTCGATCTTCTCGGGGAGCTTCTCCTTGGCCCTTTCCAGCAGGGAAAGATAATCGTCCTCGGTCATGGCTATCGCACTCGACCTTGGTAGCATGACCTCATTAATAAACGTTGCTTCAGGCCCGATGCATCATTCATGACTGGTACTTGCGCTGCAGCGCTGCCTTGACCAGACCCAAATGCAACGGAGAGGGCTTCCCCGGACGCGATTTGAACTCCGGGTGGAACTGCGAGGCCAAGAAATACGGATGGTCGCACAGCTCCCCGATCTCCATCTTGACCCCGTCCGGAGCCTTGCCGCTGAAGTGCCAGCCCACCCTCTCGAACTCCTCGATGTACTTGGGGTTCACCTCGAACCGGTGGCGGTGGCGCTCCATTACCAGGTTCTTGCCGTAGAGCTCGAAGGCCTTGCTTCCCTCGGTGACCACGACGGGCTGGGCGCCCAGGCGCATGCTGGCGCCCTTGCGCTTCACCTCCCTTTGCTCCGGCAGCAGGTCGATGACCGGGAACTTGGTCTCCGGGTCTATTTCGGTCGTGTTGGCACCGTCCATGTCCAGGAGGTGTCTCGCCACCTCGATGGTGGCCATCTGGAAGCCTAGGCATACGCCGAGGAATGGTACTTTGTTCTCGCGCGCGTAGCGCGCCGTCATGATCTTCCCCTCGATGCCGCGGCTGCCGAAGCCGCCGGGGATGAGGATGCCGTCGGCGTGCGCCAGCTCGGCGACCACGCCCTTCTCCTGCACCACCTCGGAATCGACGAAGCACATCTCCACCTTGGTCTCCAGCTCCGCGCCGACGTGGTGGAACGCTTCCAAGTGCGAGATGTACGAATCCGCGAGGTGCGTGTACTTGCCCACGCAGGCGATCTTCACGCTGCGCGTGGGGTTGACGACCCTGGAGAGGAAGGTCTTCCACTCCGTCAGGTCGGCGCCCTTGTCCTCCAGCTTGAGGTGCTTCATGATGTAATCGGTGAGCCCTTGCTCGTCCAGTATCAGCGGCACTTCGTAAATGGAGCGCGCGTCCGGCGCGGAGATCACGGCCTCCAGGGGCACGTCGCAGAACAGCGATATCTTGCGCTTGATGCCGTACTCCAGGGGCTCCTTGGCCCTCGCTACTATGACGTCAGGCTGGATGCCTATGGCTCTGAGTTCCTTGACCGAGTGCTGCGTGGGCTTGGTCTTCTGCTCTCCGACCGTTCCCAGGATGGGCACGAGGGTCGTGTGCACGAACATGCAGTTCTCCCCTTTGCCCAGCTCGGTGTTCATCTGGCGGACTGCCTCCAGGAAGGGCATCGATTCGATGTCGCCGACCGTTCCGCCCAGCTCGACTATGCAGACGTCAGCTCCAGTGGCGTCGGCCACGGACTTGATCATGCACTTTATCTCGTTGGTGATGTGCGGGATGATCTGGACCGTCTTCCCGAGATACTCGCCCAGGCGCTCCTTCTCGATCACCTGGCGGTAGACCTTCCCGGTGGTGATGTTGTGAGCACTAGTAAGGGAGACGTCCAGGAATCTCTCGTAGTTACCCAGGTCCAGATCGACCTCGCCCCCATCGTCCAGGACGAAGACTTCCCCATGCTCGAAAGGGTTCATCGTCCCCGCGTCCACGTTCAGGTAAGGGTCTATCTTCACCGCCGTGAGCTTCAGGCCACGCGACTTCAGCAGACGGCCGATGGATGAGGAGGTGATCCCCTTCCCCAAGCCGGATATGACCCCGCCCGTGACGAAAATATACTTCATCTGTGCCACGGGAATGGGAGATTCATTTGAGGTTATTTATTGTTTCGTTCCTCGTTGGCTGGGCGGAGGGATGGGGCTCTAGCCCGATGATCATGATATCTCCAGCGCTGACGCTGAATGTCAGTCCTCGAAAAATAATGCGAGTGACGCTCGATGCATTTTGGTGCTTGATGTCCTGCCAAGGAATTGGGGGGGAAGGCACGAGGCCTTCCCCTTGCTATATGTCATTGCGTAGGAGGTGATCCATCTGCAGGTTCCCCTACAGATACCTTGTTACGACTTAACCCTCCTTGCTAAATCTCAGTTCGAAAACCCCA
>Ga0209254_10005435_pt1 | contig 11719 bp, 10 predicted proteins | sample FrelakmetDIP11DI_FD_187148 | JGI IMG/M metagenome (GOLD analysis project Ga0209254, IMG submission 187148) | Freshwater lake sediment microbial communities from the University of Notre Dame, USA, for methane emissions studies - DIP11 DI (SPAdes)... | ecosystem: Environmental > Aquatic >... | reverse complement strand
GGTGGAAGCGCCGGCGGAGCTGCCGCCGCAGATGGCGGCTTTTAAGCGGCAGCAGGCACGCTGGGCGACCGGCGCAGCGCAATGCCTGGTCAAACTGGCCGGCTCGCTGTGGCACGGCCGGCTGCGGGATTCGCTTCAGGGCGCCGCAGGGCAGCCCTGGCAGAGCATGAGTGGTGGAGGGCAACCACAGGCGCTCCCCTGGAAGGCCCGCCTGGAAGGGCTGCTCCACCTCAGCGTCTGGTTTGCCCATCCAATGTCGCTCGTGCTCCTGCTCCTGACGCTGCCGATGCTATTGGGACGCATCCCGCTAGCCTTCAACCTGACGGTCTTTTGGCTGATGGCGATTGGACCGATCCTGGCCTATGCCCTGTCGCAGCGGCACCTATACCCCGATTGGGGGCGGCGCATGGCCTATATGCCAGCCCTGGCTTTGGTGGGTACCGGGCTGGCCCTGTCCAACAGCCTGGCCATCGCCCGCGGGCTGACGGGGCGGAGCATGCCCTTTCGTCGCACGCCCAAGTTTCGCGTGGAGGGTCAAGGTGACCGGTGGATCGGCAATCGCTATGCCCTGCCGTTCGAGTGGGTCACGGTCGGAGAATTGGCGCTGGCGGCGTATGGCCTGGCGCTGGTCGGCGTGGCCGTGGCCGTGGGCAACTATTTTGCGGTGCCCTTTTTGCTGCTGTATTTAGGCGGCTATGGCTACATCGGCCTTCGAGGCGTGATCGATGCCTGGGCGGTGAGCAGGAGCTGAAGGTTTGATTGCCGTCCCGAGCAATCGGGGGAAGGCTGGAAGCTGGAGCCACCTGGTCCGTTCAAGCCACAGGTGCGCGTACGTGACAGATCTATCACGTACGCGGGCCTGTTGTCTTCCCCCGCAGCAACCAGACAAAGAGGAGCAGGCCGGCCAGCCGCAAGACCGCTGAGATGACAAAGATGGGGCGCAGGCCGGCCCAGCCAGCCAAGGCGGCGCCGAGCAGCGGCCCGGCAAAGGCGGTGACGTTGATCAGCGACGTGTAGAGGGCGATGTAGGTAGGGCGGCGGTCGGAGGGGCAGACAGCCAGCATAATGTTGAACAAGGCCAGGTTGCAGCCTGCCCAGGACACACCGCCCAGGATGGAGGTGGGGATCATCCATGCGATCGACGGCACGAGCGCCGTCAAAAAGGCGTAAAGGGTCACGCCGAGCGCCGTGACGATCAGCAGCCAACGGTCGCCCCGCCTGGCGCCGACCTTACCCCAATAGAGATAGCCGACGATGATGCTGGCGCTGTTGATTGTGGCGATCAGGCCGATCCAGCCATCGCTGGCGCCCAGCTCACGCACGCGCAGGATCGACCATAGGGCAGCCGGCAGATAGATTCCCCAGTAAAAGACAAAAGAGGCGGTGGTAAACCGGACAAAGCCACGCTGTTTCAAGACGCCGGCCAAGGTCCCGGCCCGATAGGCCGGGAGGGTGTGGCGCAGCGACGGCCGCCCGGCCTTACCTTTTGGCACAACAGGACGGGCCACCGCAAAGGAAGCGGTGCTCCGCAGGGCCGTGTCGGACACCCGGATGCGGCGCAGATAGGGTATGCTGAGCAGCGACAGGACGGTGCCGACGCCGAGGACCACCTGGTAGTTGAGCGGCACAGGCATAAGCCCAAGAAGCTGCCCGCCGATCAGCGCCGCTGCCGTCTCGGCCGCAGCCATGAGCAGCCAGCGGACACTGACGGCCGATCCGCGGTGCTCGGGCGAGACCAGCTCTGGGATCAAGGCGATGATGGCGGTGTTGATGACCGCTGCCGGCACGGCAACCAGGGTGCCGAGGACGATCAGCGCCTCGACCTGACCGGTTTGCAGGAATGGCACGGCGATCATGGCCAAGTAGCCGAGCCGCTGCAGAACGCCGGTGGCAAGGATGATCGGCATGGGGCGGCGCTGGCGCTCGATCAACCGGGCGGCGGGGATCAGCCACACGACGTTGACCAACGCCGGCAGGGCGGTCAGCCAGCCTATCTGGCTGGTGGTCGCGCCGAGGCGCAGGGCAAAGACGGCGACGTAGGTGCTGGTCAGGCCGCTGAGCACGCCAAACCAGATGGTGTCAAGGTATAGGTTGTGGAGGTTGCGTCCTTCGACGGTGTCGGGGGAGGTGTACCAGGGCATCCGCTCCCACAGACGGCGCAGGGCTCTGGTCCCGCGTGCCGCCGGACGGGCGGACAACTTACGGGTGCGCTTCACCTCGTCCCTCAGGATCTACCAGGGCATCGAGGGCAGCCTTGAGCCGGTCGTAGGTCTGGAGCCAGGTTTCTGGCACGACGCGCATGTCGCCAATGACCGGCATAAAGTTGGTGTCGCCGTTCCAGCGAGGCACGGCGTGGATGTGGACGTGGTCGGCGACGCCGGCACCGGCACACCGGCCAAGGTTGACGCCGATGTTAAAGCCATCAGGCTGCACCGACCGGCGCAGGGCGGCCAGGCCACGGTTGAGGATGAGCATCATGTCGGTCAGGGCTGGCGTGTCCAGGTCCTCAAGACTGGGAACGTGGGCGTAGGGCACAACCATAAAGTGGCCGTTGTTGTAGGGGAAGCGGTTCAGAATTATAAAGGCGCGCTCGCCGCGGAGCAACAGCAGGTTGTCACGGTCAGCCAGCGAGGCAGCGGCATGGCAAAAGATGCAGCCCTCGACCTTGGGTGCGGTCAGGTAGTCCAGCCGCCACGGCGACCACAGGTGTTTCATGGTTGGCTCTCCTTTTGTCTCTCCTCAAGCAGGCGGGTGATGAGTGCTTTTTCCTCCTCGACGGTATGGATTTCGCCATCGAGGCGGGCGTCGCGGACGGCGTTGAGCAGGCGGCTGAAGAGGGGCGATGGCTTGAGGCCAAGGCTCATAAGGTACGCGCCGTCGATGACGGGCTGAATGAGACGCAGCTCCTTGTGGTAAAGCCACAGCCGGTCGCGCACACGCTCCGAGTCGGTACAAAGCCAGCGGATCAGCATGGCTGCCGGGCTGAACTGGTGCAGCAGGGCATAGACGGCGTGGTTCGAAAGGTCAGGCCGGTCGAGGTCGGCCTCGCGGTCGTGCAGGTCGGCCGCCTGGCGCAGCAGCTTCAGGTCGTTGTGAAAGATGCGCAGCTGGTCGATCAGCGCCACCAGGTCGCGGCGCTGCAGGCGGGCGGTCAACAGGGCAAGGTACAGGCCGGGCGCCGGGCGGCCGTTTTCTCCCGGCGCGTCCCACAACCGACCCACCACCATCTGCCGCAGGTGGGCAAAGAGCGCCTGGACCTGCTCGTCGCAGCGCAAGCACGGCTGGATGTGGGCCAGGACGTGCAGCTTGTCCAGACGGCACAGGGCATGTTCCGGCTCCTGTTCGTGCAGGATTAGGTACAGCTCGTGCCGGATGCGCTCGCCCGACACGCGAGACAGCATCGGCAGGGCGTTGTCGATCAGCTCGGCGGTGCGGGTCTCGATGGTGAAACCGAGGCGTTGCTCAAAACGGGCAGCGCGCAATATGCGGGTTGGATCCTCAATAAAGCTTAGGCTGTGAAGGACGCGGATGAACTTGTCTTTCAGGTCCTGCTCGCCGCCGTAAAAGTCCAGCAGCTCGCCATAGTGGTCCGAGTCGAGGCGGATGGCCAGGGTGTTGATCGTAAAGTCACGGCGGTGCAGGTCCGCCTTGATCGAGCTATCTTCGATCTCTGGTAGGGCGGCAGAGTAGGCGTAGAATTCCAGACGCGCTGTCGCAAAGTCAAGAGACGGGATGCCAAACTCGGCTTCGCGGCCGGCCAGGATGATTTTGGCCGTGCCGAACTGCTTGTGGCTGCGGGTGTGAGCGTCGATATCCCGCGCCAGCCGGCGGGCCAGTTTGATGGCGTCGCCCTCGACCACCAGGTCCATGTCGAGGGTGGGAGCCCCGAGCAGCAGGTCACGGACAAAGCCACCGACGACGTAGAGTGGATAGCCCATCTCCTGGGCCAGGCCGCTGGCCCGCTTGAGCAGATCCAGCAGCGGGCCGGGCAAGGCGGCTGCGATCTTGGCGGCGATCTCGCCGTGGCGGGGCGGCTGGACAGCCGGCCGGCCCCACAGCTTGATCAGATCGGTGCGGGTGACCACTCCCACAACCTGGCCGTCGCTGACTACCGGCACCTGGCCTACGCCGAACTGGGTCATCGCTTGCTGGAGCCTCTCCACCGAGTCGGCCGGAGTGACATGGATATCCCCGGCGGTCATGTAATGACTGATCGGCATGTTGCCCAGATTGAGGCGGATGGCGCGGTCGATCTCGCGGCGGGAAAGGATACCTACGATCTGCCCGTTGTCGACCACCGGAAAACCCTCAAAGCCGTACTTGACCATGATCGCCGCCGCATCTTCGGCGGTGGTCTGCGGGGACAGGGTGTGGACACCGTGCGACATGATCTGAGCGACGGTCACGCTGGGGTGGATGTGCTGTTCCAGGAGATCGACCAGGCGTTGGCGCGTCTCCTCTAGCGTCGCGCTGCGGATCAGGGCCGACGCAGCCCGCGGGTGGCCACCGCCGCCCAGATGCCGGGCGATGTGGCCTACGTCAACGGCATCGCTTGTCGAGCGGGCCACCAGTTGCACATATTCGGTCAGGTCGACCAGCAAAAAGAGGCCGGCCGGGTCGTACAGGTCACGGATTTTGTGGGCCAGGGCCGAAATCTCTTCGACCGGGCTGTCGGTCCGAGCCGAGGCGACGACGACCGTATGCCCGGCAAAATGGAGCGCCTGGGCGCTGGACAACAACGCATCGTACAAGGCCAACTGCCGGTCGGTGAGCGGATGGTGCAGGAAATCGCTCACGACTGTCAGGTTGGCGCCCTGTTCCAGCAGCCAGGTTGCGCAGCGCAGGTCGCGGACGGTGGTGGTGGGATAGGTCAGCGATCCGGTGTCCTCGTAGATGCCCAGCGCCAGCAATGTCGCTTCGATAGGCGTCAGCGGCAGGCGGGCGGCGATGAGCCTCTCCAGCAGCAGGGTGGCAGTAGCACCCGCTTCCCCGCCAGAATAGGTCCAGTTGGGCGGCAGCTCGCGGGTGAGAGGGTGATGGTCGAAGATCTGGACCGCGGTGTCACCGCTCATGCCTTTGGGGGTGACCAGGTTCTGGGTGTCGACCAGGATGATCAGATCGACCTCGATCCGGCGCGGCAGGTCCTCGTAATGGATGAAAGGCAGCTCGTCGGCATACAGGGTAATAAAGTCGCGCAAGTTGCGGTTGAGGCGACGGGGCAGCACCGGCAGGGCGTGATGATAGAGCTTCCAGGCCGCAAGCTGTGAAGCCAGGGCGTCAAAATCGGTGTTCTCGTGGGTCAGGATTAACTGCATCTCTCAGGCTCGCCAGGCACGGAAGCAACCGGGCTGAATTCTAGTCGGCGAATGGCTCGTCCGGCGAGACTTCCAGGTCTTGGATCTGGGCGCTCGGCGGCTCCCCCGCGCCGCCGAGCAGCAGCACTACGCCAAGGATGATGACCAGCAGCCCAACGGTCCCCACACAGCAGATTGGGGTCTCGGTCAAGAGTATGTACAGAAGGTTGCTCTCGCCGGCCAGTTGGTTGGCCAATTCTCCCCACAGCCAGGTGGGCGCCTGCGAACCGTTGATCAGAGCGCCCACTACCGAGTAGACGCTGCTGACCAGGTAGGGCAAAAGGCAGCAGCTCAGCACCAGTCCCAGGCCAGCGACGACACAGCCCAGGTTCACACCTCGTCGTTCTTCCATGATCAAGCTCCTTGATGGGAATGATTCACTACAGGCACGTCCGCATAGACGCCGCGATACTCCGGTGGGAGCAGCGCCGCCAGGTGGTGCATAATCTCTTCCGTAAAGCTGTCCAGATGGGCCGTGGTTACCTTGCCCGACACCGGCGGTGGTTCAAACAGCGGGCCAAGGACGACACGCACCCGCGCCCGGCGCAGATGCAGCAAAGAAGAGACCACATGCTCCTGTCCGGTAGTGGCCGCCGGCAGCAGCCTGACGCCCGAATGATAGGCCAGGTAAGCGGCGCCACTGCGACCGCGCTGCAACCCGCCGGTCTTGCTGCGCGTCCCTTCGGGGGCCATCCCGAGTACACCGCCGGCCTTGATGGTAGCCAACGCCTCGCGCAACGCCTTGCGGTCCACCTCACCACGGTTGACAAAGATGGCGTTCACCGCCCGCATCAGCGGGCCAATTAACAAGTGCTTGCCCCATTTCTCGCCGGCAAAGACGCGGATCGGGTGGGGCATGACGACCATCAGCACCGGCGAGTCCAGCCAGTGCAGATGGTTGACTACCAGAAGGTAGGGCCCCCGATCGGGCACATGGTCCAGTCCGTGGACTTCCAGCCTGGATAGGGTTCTGAGCAGAAATCCAATAACACCCCGGCTGATCCGATACACACGCCCAGCGGAGTAGGGATCGCCCGCTTCAGCCTCGTTCATCTCCCGTTTAGACCTCCTCACGATCAAGCCACAAGATTCACGGTCCAGCCGTGGCCTGGGGTTGGGCAGTAGCGGATGGAACGACATAGCCTATCTGCCAACCCTGCACCTGGACATCGTAACTGGCCACTGCGCCTAGGGGCGTCAATATTATGTCGAATGGAGCGATGGCCCCAACCAGGAACCGCTCCGCTGGGATGCCGACTGTGCGGGCGCCAACGACGTGTCGATCGGCGTCATACAGGGTGACGACAATGACAACCTGCTCGGCTTCAGCCTGACCGGCGTTGCGCACCTGGCCCTGGACCTGGTAGTTCGATCCGTCCAGCCAGTCGCCCTTGTCTTCGACCACAACCAGATCGGGATAACGTGGGCCCAGGTGGGTGCTCGGCACACCGCTGAGGACGCGCGTCTGGTACTGAGCAAAATGGGCAGGCGGCGCCTCGAAAAGGATGGCAAAAGGCGCCCGTCCCCCGCCAGCCACGATGTCGAGTTGGGTAAATGCCGCTCCGGAAGTGAGCAGTTGTCCCTGTTCGTCGTGGAGGGAAACCTGGACCTGCACCTCCTCCGCCGGTCGTGGCGACAGATTGAGCACCTCCCCCAGACACCACAGGCTGTTGACCGGCGTCCAGTGAAAAGCCAGCCCCTGGACCTTGAGCGCGACCGGTGTAGGCGTGGGGACCGGGGTCGGCGCGTCCCCCTCCTCCTTGGGGGGGATGATCAACTCCTGGCCTATGCGCAGGCGACGCGGGTCGCTGATGCCGTTGGTGTTCTGGATGGCCGACACGCTGACACCGAATTGGCGGGCGATGACCAGCAGCGTATCCCCCTTTTTGATGGTATAGATGACCGGCGTCGGCGTGACGGTTGGCGTGGGGGTGTTGGAAGGGGTAGCCGGCACTGGTGTAAAGGTCGCCTGGCGGGTGACGGTCGGCAGAGCAGTTGCAGTCGCGGTCGCCGTCGAGAGCGCAATGGCGGTCGGCGCCGGCACGGGGATCAGACGGCCACATCCTCCGAGCAGCAGGACCAGCCACAGCAGCGCACCGATCCGCCGAATTGCCCAGATCCCCCACCCAGGGGCGGGGGGACGCGATTTTGCCAAGCCTCTCCTCTCTTTTGCCGTCCGAATTGTAACAAAAGAGGGGCTGAAAGTCAAACGCTGGCCTTCCGGTTTGACGGGGGTGATCAGCGGTGCTATAATCAGACGATCTTTTCAGGAGGCAATTCGATGGCTGATCCCCGTGTGGAAGCAATCGCTCGGATCCTGGTGGATTATTCGGTCAACATCCAGCCAGGTGAATTTGTCCGGGTAAGAGGAGGTTATGAAGGCGCACCGCTACTTCGGGCGGTCTTTAAGCGGGTGTTAGAGCGAGGCGGCCACCCCTGGCTGCAGGTTGGCTTGGATAGCGTGGAAGAGATATTCTACAAACACGCCAGCGACGAGCAGCTCGCTTACGTGTCTAACATCGACCGGCAATTGGTCGAGGAGATGAATGCCAGTATCACAGTCTGGACCGAAGTGAATACCAAGGCATTGACCGGTCTGGATCCGGCCAAGCAGGCGCGAGCCCAGGCAGCACGGCGGCCGGTTTTTGAGCGTTTCCTGGAGCGAGCGGCTAAACGGGAGTTAAAGTGGACTTTGACGGCCTATCCCACGCACGCCTTTGCCCAGGACGCCGAGATGTCGCTGGCCGAGTTCGAGGATTTCCTGTACGGGGCAGCGCTCGTCGGCGAGCCGGATCCGGTGGCGGCCTGGCAGGCCGTCTCGCGTGAGCAGCAGCGGTTGATCGATTGGCTGGCCGGCAAACGCGAGGTGCGGCTGATCGGCCCGGACACAGATCTGACCCTGTCGATTGCAGGCCGGACATGGGAAAACTGCGATGGCCACGAGAATTTTCCGGACGGCGAGATCTTTACCGGGCCGGTCGAGGACAGCGTCAACGGCACGGTACGGTTCACCTATCCGGCCTGTGAGGGCGGGCGCGAGGTCGAGGACGTCCGGTTGTGGTTCGAGAACGGCAAGGTGGTCAAGGCCACAGCGGCCAAGAACGAAGCGTTTCTGCTGACCATGATCGACACAGACGAGGGGGCCCGCTACCTGGGTGAGTTTGCGTTCGGCACCAACCAGGGGGTGCAGCGCTTTACCAAGAATATCCTGTTCGACGAAAAAATCGGCGGCACGGTGCACATGGCGTTGGGCACCGGCTACCCCGAGACCGGCAGCCAGAATCGCTCGGCCATTCACTGGGACATGATCTGTGACCTGCGGCGGGGCGGCGAAGTGTGGGTCGACGGCGTGCTCTTGGCTCAAGACGGCAAGTTTCTGATCTAGAGTCGTTGCTTATTTGACGGCAGGCGCAAAAGGGATACAATCACGCAGTTGGCAGCCAGAAGACCGGGCACCTGAAGACAGGGCCCGGTCGCGTTGTCTGACATCGGATAGAGAAGTAGTCATGATCAAGATTGAGGAAGAAAACGGAACAACGGTAGTGCACCGCACCACCGACTATACACCGCCGAGGTCGTGGCGCACCTGGCTGATCGGCCGGCCGCTGGCCGCGGCCGACGCGCCACACCAGACGATCCGCAAGATCGTCGGGCTGGCCGTGTTTGCCTCAGATGCGCTGTGGTCAAGCCCGGGATCGTGATCGCAGACGTTCCGTACCAGGTTGAATAACAAGAGGGATCAATGAATGTGATTGTCGTCGGCTGCGGCCGGGTGGGAGCTGAGCTGGCCTACCGGCTTTACAAGAAGGGGAACCAGGTAACGGTCATCGACCAGGTGGAAGCCGCGTTCGGCAACCTGCCCCCCGATTTTCGAGGGCGCACGGTGGAAGGCCAGGTGTTGAACCAGGACGTGCTGCGACGGGCAGGCATCGCCAAGGCCGACGGGCTGGCGGCGGTGACCAATCTCGATTCGACCAACGCCGTGGTGGCCCACATCGCCCACACCGTGTACCACGTTCCGAGCATCGTCGTGCGCAACTATGACCCACACTGGCGCCCGCTGCACGAGGCCTTTGGCCAACAGGTGGTCAGCTCGGCAAGCTGGGGGGCGCAGCGCACAGAAGAGATGCTCTACCATGAGAAGGTCTATACCGTCTTTTCAGCGGGCAACGGCGAGGTGGAGATCTATGAATTCGCCATTCCGGAGGCCTGGCACGGCCGCCGTGTGGGGGAGCTGGTGCCGGAGAGCCAATGTGTGGCGGTGGCTCTGACCCGCGCCGGCCAGGCTATGCTGCCCAATGCTGACAGCCGGCTCGAAGCCTGTGATCTCCTTCATGTGAGCGCAACCATGGAGGGGAGCGTGGCGCTGCGAAAACGCCTGGCCGGGGAGAAGGAGGGTTAGATGTTTGTCTTGATTGCCGGGGGCGGGCGCACGGGATCGCAGCTCGCCGCACTGCTGGTAGCCCAAAATCACCAGGTGCACCTGATCGAGCACCGGCGCGAGATATTAGAGCGCCTGCATCGTGAACTGCCGACCGAAGCGATCTATGAAGGCAAGGCAACCGATCCACAGGTGATCGAGGCAGCGGGTATCAAGCAGGCCCAGGTGCTGGCTGCCTGCCTGCCGGATGATGCCGACAACCTGTCGCTGTGCTTCGTGGCCCGCAGCCGCTACCAGGTGCAGCGCACCATTGCCCAGATCAACGATCCGCGCAACGCCTGGCTGTTTGACGGCAAATTCCACGTGGACGTTGCGCTTAATCAGTCAGAGATCTTGGCCAGACTGATCGAGGAAGAGATGTCGCTGGGCGATATGGTGACACTGCTCAAGCTGCGCCGGGGGCAGTACTCCCTGGTGGAGGAAAAGATCCCACCCGGAGCCAAGGCAGTGGGTATCGCGATCAAGGACCTGGCGCTGCCGGATCAGTGCGTCATCGCCGCTATCATCCGCAAAGGCAAGATGGTAATGCCGCGAGGGCTGACGACCCTTGAGGCAGGGGATGAGGTGATGGCCGTCACCGACCGCCAGGGAGCAGCGCAGTTGGCAGCTCTCTTTGCGTCACCACAGAACAACAGCCAGAGCAAGGGCCAATAGCAGCTTGCCGCAGACCGGCAGGGCCTAAGAGCTCATCACAAAACTGGACCAGTCTGTTTGCAGACTGGTCCAGTTTCTTTAGGCTCAAACGACGACGTTGACCAACCGGCCGGGCACAACGATCACCTGACGGGGCGGCCGACCGGTCAGGCAGGCCTGGACGCGTGGGCTGGCCAGCGCCAGGAGGCGCGCCTCGCCGTCGGCGACGCCGGATGGAACGGCGATCCGGTCGCGCACCTTGCCGTTGACCTGAACGATCAGCGTCACGGTCTCGTCGGCGGTCAGCGCCGGGTCGTAGGCCGGCCACGGCTGTTGATGTACTGAAGAGTCGCCCTCACGCCGAGACCATAGTTCTTCGGCGATGTGCGGGACAAAGGGCGCCAGCAGCCGGATCAGGACACCGGTCGCCTCCTGGAAAGCGGGCGTCGCGCCGTGCTCTTCCAGGTGTGCGCCCAGGGTGTTGACCCATTCCATCATCGCCGCCAGCGCCGTGTTGAACTTGAAGGCTGGTACATCGTCGGTCACCCGGCGGATGGTCTTGTGCATCACCCTACGCAGCGCGTCCTCTGCGGCCGGCTCCCCGTCCATCTCCCTGCTCTGCTGCTCCGCTGCTCCCTGGCAGATACGCCACACTCGGTGTAGGAACCGCTCCGAGCCGACGATCCCCTCTTCGTCCCAGATCACGTTGTGGTCAAAGGGGGCGATGAACAGCAGGTAGACGCGCAGAGTGTCGGCGCCGTAGCGCTCGACAACCTCGTCGGGCGTGACGACGTTGCCCCGGCTCTTGGACATACGCTTGCCGTCGCTGGCGTGGACGATGCCCTGGCTCCTCAGCCTGGGAAAGGGCTCGCGGAACCCGATCAAGCCGGCGTCGGCCAGGACCTTGGTCCAGAAGCGGGCGTATAGCAGGTGCATGACGGCGTGCTCTGCGCCGCCGACATACAGGTCGACCGGCAGCCAGCGGCGCACCGCCTCGGGGTTGAACGGCCCGGCCTGATAGCAGGGATCGGCAAACCGCAGAAAGTACCAGCTCGAGCAGGCAAAACCGCCCATGGTGTCGGTCTCGCGCCGGGCCGGGCCGCCGCAGGTCGGGCAGGTGGTGTCGACAAAGTCGGGCAGGTTGGCCAGCGGCGAGCGCCCATCGCCGCGCGGCTGATAGTCGGGCAGGTGGGGCAGCAGCACCGGCAGGTCGGCCTCGGGCACCGGCACCGGGCCGCAGCCCTGGCAATGGACAACCGGAATGGGCGTGCCCCAGTAGCGCTGGCGGCTG
>Ga0209254_10005434_pt1 | contig 11721 bp, 7 predicted proteins | sample FrelakmetDIP11DI_FD_187148 | JGI IMG/M metagenome (GOLD analysis project Ga0209254, IMG submission 187148) | Freshwater lake sediment microbial communities from the University of Notre Dame, USA, for methane emissions studies - DIP11 DI (SPAdes)... | ecosystem: Environmental > Aquatic >... | reverse complement strand
CGCCCCGAGGCGCGCGAGCCACGCCTCGACCGGCTCCGCGGCAATCGCCCGCTCGATCGCCGCCGTCACCTGCTGCTTCGACGCGAGGACGGCGGCATCGTCCGGCACCACATCGGGTGCTGCGATCGTCTCGTCCTCCAGGTCGAACAACGCCAGGAACGCCTCCCGCTGGGCCAGGTTGAGACAGGCGACCGCGAGGAAGCCGTCGGCCGCCTCGAAGCAGCGGTAGTACGGGTTCATGCCGAGGCCGCCTGCGATCTCATCGGCCCGGGCCGTGAGATCGGCCCGCGACGCGGCTGCCGCCTCGCCCACGGCCTCGTCCCCGAGCCAGACGAGATCCTGGATCTGGACGGCGAGCGCGGCACCGAGCAGCGACACCTCGACGAGCTGCCCCTCCCCACTGCTGCGGGCGCGCACGAGCGCCGCCAGCACTCCGGTGGCAAGCAGCTGACCCGCCGTGAGATCGGCCATCGGGATCCCGCCGGCGCGGACGGGAACACGGTCGCCGCGGGAGGCGTGTGAGGTGAGCAGCCCCGAGCGGCCCTGGGCGACCAGGTCGTAGGCCGGCCGGCCGGCAAGCGGGCCGTGCGGGCCGAAGGACGTGACGATGCCGACGACCAGTGCGGGATACTCGCTGTGAAGCGCCTCCCACTCGAGCCCGAAGGTCGCCGCCCGGGCCGGCGGCGAATTGTGAACGAGGATGTCGGTGGTGGCGACGACCCTGGCAAGGCTCGCGCGGCCATCGTCGGACTTGAGGTCGAGGACGACCGACCGCTTACCACGGTTGAGCGGGACGAAGTAGCGGCCGAACCCGGGCGCCACGGGCATCACCTGCCGGTAGGCGTCACCCCCCGGCGGCTCGACCTTGATCACGTCGGCGCCGAGCTCGGCCAGGAGCGACCCCGCGAGCGGTCCGGCCACGTACTGCGCCACCTCGAGCACGCGCACGCCCTCGAGCGGCAGGCTCATCGAAGGCCCAGTCCGCGGCGCGCGATCACGAGCTGCTGCACCTCGGCCGTGCCGCCGGCGATCGTCGAGCCGACCGAGGCGCGGTAGAGTGCCGCGGCCCGGCCCTGGATCGCCGCCTCCGGCGAGGCGTCGCTCAGACCCTCGAGGCCGAGCAGGTCGATCGAGGCATCGCCGACCCGCTGCGCGAGCCGTGCGCCGGAAAGCTTCGCCATCGCCGAGGTCGCGCTGCCCGGGAGGCCACGGTCGAGCATGTCGGCGGCGCGGTAGGAGAGCAACCGGGCCGCGTGGAGCTCCCCCCGCAATCGCGCGATCTTCTCCGAGGCGGCGCGATCGAGCCGGTCACTCTCGCGTAACCGCTCCTCGACCGCATCGAGCACCCAGGCGAAGCCGCCGATCTTCTCCGCCGTCACCCGCTCGAAGTCGAGCGTGTACATCAGCACGTCCCAGCCGCCGTTGACCGGTCCGACGAGGTTCGCAGCCGGGATCTCGACGCCGTCGAGGAACGTCTCGCAGAGGAAGCCGCCGCCGAGGGTGGGAAACGTCCGCACCTCGATTCCCGGCGTCTCGACCGGGCAGACGAGCACCGAGATGCCGCGGTGCTTCGCACCGGAATCGGTGCGCACGGCCAGGTAGATCCAGTCGGCGAGCTGCGCGCTCGACGTCCAGATCTTGTGACCCGTGACGACGTACGTGTCACCGCGTAGCTCCGCCCGCGTTGTCAGGGAGCCGAGGTCGCTGCCCGCTCCGGGCTCCGAGAAGCCCTGGCAGAAGACGAGCTCGCCGCGCGCAATCGGTGGCAGCAGTTGCTCCACGAGCGCGGGGGCCGCGAACCGTTCGATCGCCGCGCCGATCGTCTTGTACGAGAGCAGGTACGAGGAGAGCGGCAGCCAGTGGTAGCCGAAGACCTCCTCGACGAGCGTCGCGGTGAGCCGCGAGAGCCCGCGCCCGCCGAGCTCGACGGGCCACGACATCCCGATCCAGCCGGCCTCGCCGAGGGCACGGTTGACGGCGACCGAGTCGCCGTCCGAGAGCATCCCCTGGCGCCACCACTCGGCGTCGCGCTCGAGCAGGGGGCGCATGCCGGCACAGAAGGCGGCGGCGTCGGCGCGGAGGGCGCTCTGCTCGGCTGTCGGTCGCAGGTGCAACGCTGCCCGACCCTACCTGGGAGGATTGCGACCGTGGAGCACAGCCACGTCTTCGTCACCGTCGCCGACGGCACCCGCCTTGCCGCGCAGCTGTGGCTGCCGGACGTGCGGCCTGCGCCGGTCGTCCTCGAGGCGCTGCCCTACCGGATGGACGACCTCACGTCCTCCTACAGCGCCGAGTACGAGCGGCTCTGCCGGGAGGGCGGGCTCGCCGTCTGCCGGCTCGACATCCGCGGCACCGGCTCCTCGGGCGGCCTTGCCACCGACGAGTACACCGCCGCGGAACTCGACGATATCTGCCAGGTGATCGCCTGGCTCGCCGAGCAGGAGTGGTCGAACGGGCGCGTCGGCATGTACGGCACCTCGTGGTCGGGCTTCAACTCGCTGCAGGTCGCCTGCCTGCGCCCGCCCGCGCTCGGTGCGATCGCCCCGATCTACGCCTCGGACGACCGCTACACCGACGACGTCCACTACATGGGCGGGGCTCTGAAGGCGCTCGACCTGATCGACTGGCCGACCTACATGGTCGCGGGCAATGCCCTCCCTCCCGTGCCCGCCGTCTTCGGCGAGGGCTGGCGCGAGGAATGGGCAAGGCGGATCGACGAGGTCGAGCCGTGGCTGCTGCGCTGGTTCGTGGAGCAGACCGATGGGCCCTACTGGCGCCACGGCTCCGTTCGCCCCGGGTACGACCGGATCACCTGCCCGACGATGATCGTCGCCGGCTGGGCCGACGGGTACACGAACATCGCCTTCCGCGGCTTCGAGGCGCTCACCTGCCCGAAGCGCGTCATCCTCGGCCCCTGGGGCCATGGCTCGACTGCAACCGCACGACCCGGGCCGCACATCGACCTCGTGCCGGAGCTGATCCGCTGGTTCCGCCGCTGGCTCGCCGACGAGGAGAACGGCGTCGACACGGAGCCCCCGATCGCCGTCTTCGCCCGCCGCTCGACGCGGCCGGCCCCGGATCTCGCCGAGATGCGGGGCGAGTGGCGCAGCGAGGCGACCTGGCCCCCCGAACGGCTCGTCGAGCACGTCCTCCGCCCCGACGGCGAGGGCAGCGAGACGATGAACGTCCGGGGTGACGTGGGGCGCGCCGCGTGGATCTCCTGCGCAGGTGGCGGCCCCTGGGGATTGCCCGGAGATCAACGTTTGGACGACGCGCTCTCGCTCGTCTTCGACTGGGATCTCTCCGAGGCCGACCTGGACGTGATGGGCCATCCGCGCGTGAAGCTGACGCTCACCTCGCCCGTACCCGTGGCGTACCTGTCGGTCCGCCTCTGTGACGTCTTCCCCGACGGTACCTCCGCCCTGGCGGGCAGGGCGATCCTCAACCTCGCGCACCGCAACGGGCACACCGAACCGGTCGGGCTCGAGCCCGGCGTGCCAACCGAGATCGAGGTCGAGCTCGAGGCGACCTCGTGGGTGTTCGAGCCGGGCCATCGGGTGCGACTCGCGCTCTCGGGAGCGGACTGGCCGAACACCTGGCCGCCGCCGAGCAGCACGCCGCTCCAGATCGAACGCGGCAGCGTGGAGCTCATCCTCCCCGTCCTCGACGGGTCACCGCCGCTGCCGGCCCCGAGCCTGCCGCCGACGACGGGCAAGGACCCCCACGCGCCCGCCAAGGACGCGGAGCAGCCGCCGGTCGTCTGGCGGTTCGAGGACGACCAGATCGGCCACGAGACCCGCGCCGTCACGAGCTACGGCTCGAACTACGAGGCGCCCTTCGGAGCCCACTGCGAGGAGCACTACGAGGGAACCGTCGGAGTCTCGCTCGATGACCCGGCCCTCGCGTGGGCGCGCGCGACGACGGTCTACCGCATCACCTGGCCCGAGGTGGACGTGCGCACGGAGGCACGGCTCGACATGCACTCCGATGCCGACGCCTACCACGTGGTGATCGACCTCGTTGCCGAGGAGGTCGGGCCCGCGCCGGGCGTGGAGCCGTTCCGCCGTGAGCGCCGCTTCGAGCGCCGCTTCCCCCGCCACCTCGCCTAGAGGAGCGGCGACAGGCTTCAGCCTGTCGTCCGGGCTCCTCCGAGACGTCAGCCTCTTGCCGGGATCTGCGGATGTGCGTGCATCGGTCGAGGCAGGCGTCGAGATCGCACTGACAGCACGGGTGCGGTGTGGCCGACGCTCAGTCGACAGCGTGACAGGCAGCGACGTGCTCCGACCCGGCCACGGCAGTCGCGATCGGCTGGAGCGCTGGATCCTCGCCCTGGCACCGCTGCTCGATTCCGAGCCGCTCCGTCTCGCCGTCCGTGACGAGCGGGCAGCGAGGATGGAACCGGCACCCGGGGGGAATGCGCGTCGGATCGGGCGTCTCGCCCTGCAGGATCTGCGGCGTCATCCGCTCGACCTCGGGCACCACCGAGAGCAAGGCCCGCGTGTAAGGGTGACGCGGGTCGTCGAGCAGCTCCTCGGTCGTTCCTTGCTCCACGATGCGGCCCAGGTACATCACTGCAATGCGGTCGGCGATGTTCCAGGCCAGCCCCAGATCGTGCGTGACGACGAGGATCGTGACGCCGGTGTCCTGCACGAGCCGGAGCATCAGCTGCAGAATCTCTCCGCGCACCGATGCGTCGAGGCTCGAGACCGGCTCGTCGGCGACGATGAGCTCGGGTCGCAACACCATCGCGCCCGCGATCACCACGCGCTGCCGCTGCCCTCCCGACACCTCGTAGGGGTACAACGGCATGAATCGCTCCGGCGGTCTCAATCCCGAGCGTGACAGTGCGTCGGCAACGAGCGCCGCCTCGTTCTCGTGCAGCTTCTGGATCCGGAGGCCCTCCGCCACGGCCTCGTAGATCGTCTGGCGCGGATTGAGTGCCCCGCTCGGATCCTGGAACACCATCTGCACCTCTCTCCGGTAGCGGCGGAGTGAGGCAGTGTCGTAGGCGAGAGGCTGACCCTTGAAGTGCACCTCCCCCTGAGCGGGGCGCTCGAGACCCAGGATCGTCCGGGCGAGCGTCGTCTTCCCGCAACCCGATTCGCCGACGAGAGCGAGCACCTCACCGGGATACACGTCGAGGTCGACGCCGTCGACCGCCCGGGCGACGGTTCCCTTGCGGCCCGAGAAGCGGACGTGCAGGTCACGCACCGAGAGGAGCGGCGCCGTCACCGGGGCCCCTCGCGCACGTGCACGCAGGCGGCTCGGTGCTCCGGCCCCGCAGGCCACAGCTCCACGTTCACGGTCGCGCACTGCGGCTCGGCCACCGGGCAACGCGGATGGAAAGAGCAGCCGGCGGGGATGTGCTGCGGATCGGGCGGATCACCGCCCAGGCCCGACGGGGCCCGACGGAAACGCGGATCTCCGATCACCGGGAACGCGGCCGCCAACGCCTTCGTGTACGGGTGGGCAGCGTCGCGGAACACGTCCTTGCTCGGCCCCTCCTCGACGATGCGGCCCGCGTACATCACCGCCAGGCGGCGGCAGGCCGATGAGAGGGTCGAGAGATCGTGCGTGATGAAGATGACCGCGAGGCCGAGCTCGCGCTGCAGGTCCTCGAGCAGCTGGAGAACCTGGGCCTGCACCATCACGTCGAGGGCGGTGGTCGGCTCGTCGGCGATCAGGAGGCTGGGATTACACGCGAGCGCGAGCGCGATCAGCACGCGCTGTCGCTGGCCGCCGGAGAGCTGGTGCGGATAGTCGGCCGCGCGGCGGGCCGGTAGCCCGACGACCTCGAGCAGCTCCGCCACCCGCAGCTTCAGCTCCGCGCCGCCCATCTCCGGCTGATGCAGCTCAACGGGCTCGGCGAGCTGCCGCCCGATCCGTTGTACCGGGTTGAGCGAGTGGAGCGCCCCCTGGAACACGATCGACGCTTCCGTCCAGCGGACTGCCCGAAGGCGCCCGGGCTTCATCGTGAGGACGTCCTCGCCGTCGAGGAGCACCTCCCCCGTGACGGTCGTCCCGCGCGGCAGCAACCGCAGCAGCGCCCCCGCCATCGTGGACTTACCACAGCCCGACTCGCCGGCCAGGCCGAGCGTCTCACCGGACCGGAGATCGAAGCTGACGCCACGAACGGCAGGGACGCCGACCCCGGCTGCACTGCGGTAGGTGACGTGCAGATCGCGAACCGAGAGCAGGGGAACCCTTTCCGGCACCGGCGCGACGGCGTCGGGAAGGGCAGATGCGCTCATGAGCGACCCTCCTTGAGCCGCGGGTCGAGGATCTCCTCGAGCGCCTGGCCGATGAGGACGAAGGCGAGCACGACGACCATGATCCCGAGTCCCGGCGGGAGGTAGTACCACCATGCGTTGCGCGACAGCGCACCCGCCGAGAACGCCTCGTCGAGCATCTTCCCCCAGGAGGCCCGCGTCGGGTCTCCGAGCCCGAGGAACGACAGGGTCGTCTCGGACAGGATCGCGACCGGCACGGTCAGCGTCAGGTTCGCGAGGATCAGCGGCGATACGTTGGGGAACACATGCTGGCTCATCAGGTGCCGGTTGGAGGCGCCGAGCGAGCGACTGCGCTCGACGTACAGCCGCTCCTTGACGGAGAGCACCTGGGCGCGAATCACCCGGGCAGTTGACGGCCAGGACGTGACCCCGATCACGAGGATGATGTTCCACACCGATGGCCCGAGCACCGCCGCGAGCACGATCGCGAGCGGCAGGAAGGGGATCACGAGGAACCACTCGGTAATGCGCATCAGCACCGCCCCGAACCACCGACCGAAGAAGCCCGAGACGATGCCCACGGTCGAGCCGATCACGATCGCGATCAGGGTCGCTGCGAGACCGACGAGCAGGCTGATTCGGGCGCCCCAGACGAACTGCGCCCAGACGCTGCGCCCGAGGTTGTCGGTGCCCAGCGGTGGGAACTCGCCCGGAGTCGCCCACGTCGGGTTGTCGATCGCATTGACTGCCCGAAGCTCGGACTCCGCGGCGAGCAGCGGCGCCGCCAGCGCCATCGCGACGATCAGGACGAGGGCGACGAGCCCGATCATGCCGGGCGTCGAGTGCCGGTATTCCGACCAGGACTGCGACAGTGCACGTCGCCTGCGCTCCCAGGCAATCCGGCGGCCGGACACGCCTGTCTCGAGGGTGCTCACGCGGTCCGCACCCGTGGGTCGAGGTAGGCGTAGAGCAGATCGGCGACGAGGTTGAAGAAGATCACCGCAGCGCTGAAGACGATGAAGAGGCCCTGCAGCAACGGAAGGTCGGGGCCACGCAGCGCGTCGTAGGTCAACAGCCCCAGCCCGGGCCACGAGTAGATCGTCTCCACGGCGATCGCGCCGGAGAGGACGAAGCCGAAGTTGATCGCGATCAACGTGACCACCGGCAGGATCGCGTTGGGTACCGCGTGCCGGTTGCGAACCACAACATCGCGCAGCCCCTTTGCCCTGGCCAGGGTGAGGTAGTCCTCGCGCATCGTGTCGAGCAGCGCCGAGCGCATCACGATCGCGTACTCCCCGAGGTAGGCGACGGTCAGCGTCAGGGCGGGGAGGAACATGTGATGCGCCTGGTCGAGGACGTGCGAAATACTCCCTCCGCTCGCGCTGGGGTCGGAGATGCCGCCGACCGGGAACAGGTCGAGGGAGACCGCCATCGTCACGAGCAACAGCATCCCGAGCCAGAAATCGGGCATCGAGTACGTAGCCATGGTGAAGCCCGTGGACGCGTAGTCGGTGGGCGATCCTCGCTTCCACGCCGCGACGATGCCGATCAGGATCCCGAAGACGGCGGAGAGCAGCGTCGAGATCCCGACGAGCGCGATCGTCGGCCAGGCGCGGCTTGCGATCTCGGACATGACGGGCTCGTTCGAGGTGTACGAGCGTCCGAAGTTGAGTTGCACGGTCTGCCCGACGTAGCGGCCGAACTGCTCGAGCTTCGAGCCGTCGAGCCCGAACTGCTGGCGCAGCTGCTCCTTCTGCTGGACGGTGAGGTTGCGCCCGCGGAAGAGGTTCGCGACCGGGTCCGACTCGACGACGCGGAAGAGGAAGAAGTTGAAGACGACGACGAAGGCGAGCGTTGTCAGGGCGCCGAGAACCTTGAGCGTGACGAAGCGGGCGCTCACGGGCCGACGACGACGCAGGTAGGGGACGGGCGAGGCAAGGCCTCGCCCCTACTCCCTCTCGTCGGCGCTGCGACGTCTGCGAAGCAGGAACGCGACGAGCCCGACTCCGAGCACGCCGGCAACAGCGATCGCAACGATACCGGCGGTGCCGAGCCCGCCGCCGCCGCCGGAAGAGCCGACGGGAGTCAGGTTCGCGTAGGTCGGCGACGTGTTGGAGAACAGCACGGGGCCGACCTCGGCCGGCTGCTTCAGCCAGCCTTCGAAGCGGTCGGTGCGGTAGGCCTGCAGGTCCGGGGTCAGTGCGAACACCTGATACACGGCCGAGTCGTAGAACCGCTTCAGCATCTGGTGAACCAGCTCGACGCGCTTGTCCTTGTCGAGCTCGACGTTCTGCTGCTTGTAGAGCTTGTCGTATTCGGGATCGCACCAGTTGGCGTCGTTGTAGTAGTTCGTGGGGTCTTCGGGGTCGGATGCGATCTGGCTGCACTGGAAGTAGGAGACCTGGGGGTCGGGGTCGACGAACGGCGTCCACGCCCAGTGGAACATGTCGTAGTCACCCTTGCCGATGATCGTGATCAGCTGGTCGGCGTTCGTCGGCTTCTGCACGATCTCGATCCCGATCGCCTTGAGCCAGCCGCTCACGAACTCGGCCACCGGAGGCGCGGTCTCGGACTCGGAGCGCACGTAGTAGGTGAAGCTCAGCGGCTCACCGCCGCCCGGCATCTCCCGGACGCCGTCACCGTTCGTGTCGACGTAGCCGGCGTCGTCGAGGATCTGCTTCGACTTCTCGGGGTCGTACTCGAAGCGCTCCTCGGGCGGGATCTCGGGCATCCACTCGGGATTCGGCGACGGGCTGACGGTCTCCGCCACCGAGCCGAGGCCCAGGTAGACGCGGTCGAGCAGCGCCTCCTTGTCGATGCCGTGGGCGATCGCAACGCGCACCCTTCGGTCGAGCAGCGCCGGGTGCGGCTTCTTCAGCCCGTCGCCGCCGTTGATCGCGATCTCGTCGAAGCCGCCCTGGTTGCCCTCGACGACGACGATCCCGTCCTTGCCTTGCAGCCGCTCGACGGCCTCGGAGGGGAGGTTGTGCACGGCGTCCACCTCGCCCTTCTCGAGCGCGGCCACCATGGCGTCCGGGTTGTTGAAGATGCGGAAGACGACCTCGTCCACCGCCGGCTTCCCCTGCCAGAAGGACGGGTTGGCCTTCATGCGGACGTACTGCCCCCGCTTCCACTCGTCGAGGAGGAAAGCGCCGGATCCGACGCCGTCCTGCGCGGGGTACTTCGCTATCTCCTTGGCGTCGAGCTCGCCCCAGATGTGCTTCGGCAGGATGTAGATGTCCATGGTCGGCAGCTTCGGGTCCGGGACCGAGCTCGTGATCTCGACGGTGCGATCGTCGATCACCTTCGCCGTGAGGTTCTTCACCGTTGCGTCGTAGTTGAGCCATGCTTCCTTGCGAGAGCGGTTGACGTTGTAGGCGATGTCCTCGGCGGTGAGGGGCGTCCCGTCCGACCACTCGAGCCCCTCGCGCAGCGTGTACGTGTACGTCTTGCCGTTGTTCGAGGCTTGCCACGACTCCGCGAGACCGGGGATGGTGGCGAAGTCGGCCGTGGCCTTGTCGGTGAGGGTCGCGTACTGGAGGTTCCACACGTCGTAGTCGGGGACGAGCTGCCCGACAGTGGGGTTGAGGCTGTCGAAGTTCGTCGACGTGAACCCGACCGTGAAGACGACCTTCTGCGGCTCGTCGGCGGCGGTCGCCACGGCGACGGACGCGAGAGCGACGACTCCGCAGATCACGAACAGGAGAGTTCGCTTGGTGACGTTCACAGTACGACCCCTTTCCCTCGTTGCCCCGCTCCCGAGCCCTGCCTGTTCGGCCTGCGGCTCCGCTGGATCATGTCCTGATCTCGACCGGCGCGTCAAGCTCACATCAGGTACCAGTCGAGGAACCGCTCCAGCCGGCGGTAGAAATGGAGTTGCGGCCCGACGCGGAGGAAGCCGTGCGCCTCGGTCGGGAAGGTGAGGTACTCGAAGGTCTTGCCCCCCACCCGGCGCAGCTCCTGCACGAGCTCTTCGGACTGCTGCGGGCTGACCCGCAGGTCGAGCTCGCCGTGTGCGATCAGGAGCGGCGCCCCGACGTTCGCGAGCCGGTGCACCGGCGAGCCGGCCCGATAGCCGTCCGGATCGCGGGACGGGTGGGCCATCATCCGCCCCATGTCCTGGACCCCCTCGCGGTCGCCCTGCGCCCACGAGGTGAGGATGTCGCAGTCGCCGTACTTCGCGACCGCGCAGCGGAAGCGCCGCTCGGGATCGTCCGTGACCGCGAGCAGCGCCAGGTACGACCCGTAGCTCGAGCCGAAGATGCCGAGCCGGTTGCCGTCGACCCAGTCGATGGTGCGGAGGAAGTCGGCGGCAGCGAGGCAGTCCTTCGTGTCTCCCACGCCCCAGTCGCCGTGATTCAGGCGCTCGAAGTCGCGGCCGTAGCCCGTCGAACCACGGAAGTTGATCGCGAGCCACGCGTACCCCTTGTCGAGGAAGTACTGCGCATGGCCGTCCCACTCGTCGCCGTAGTAACTCGTGGGGCCACCGTGGGGGTAGACGACCGCGGGCACCGGGGTCTCCGCCGAGGCTCCGGCCGGCCGGAAGAGAAAGGCCGGGATCTCGACCCCGTCGAACGACGTGTAGGTGACGTCCTCGGGGCGCACGTGCGGGGCGGCGCGGACAGCGCGCGGCGCCGGGACGTGGAGCGTGACGGCGACCCCACCCTCGCGCACGAGCCGGATCTCCGCCGGGGTGGCGGCGTCCTCGTAGGCGGCGAGGATCGCGCCATCCGCTGTCCAGTGGGGTGTGCTCCAGGCTCCGCCCTCGGCAACGACCGTGACGTCGCCGGTCTCGGCAGAGACGGTGACGAGATCGAAGCGGTTGCGGCGGCAGCGAATCGCGACGAGGCGGCTGCCGTCCGGATGCCACTCGTGCTCCGTGACATCCGCCAGCGCAGTCGTCAGCTGCCGCTCGCCGCTGCCGTCCGGGCTCACGAGGTGGAGCTCGTACCAGCCCGACCGCTCGGACGTGAAGGCGATCAGCGATCCGTCGGGCGACCAGGCCGGCGCCTTGTCGGCAAGCCGCTCGGAGCCTGTCAGCGCTCGGGTCGCGCCGGTCGCCAGGTCGGCAACCCTGATCTCGCTGCGGAGCAGGTCGTGCCGCGGAGTGAACACGAACGCCACCGTGGTGCCGTCGGGTGAGACGGCCGCCCCCCACTCGTCGCCGTAGCGCGAGAGCGAGCCTGCGGCCGCATCCAACCCTTGTGGCTCAGAGCCACAAAGTGGTCGCGGCCAGGGATCGGCGACGTCCAGGACGGCCAGGCGCGAGGTGTCGTCCCGCTCGACGGAGACGACGAGGCGCTGGTTCCCGAGCCAGACCGGGCTCCCCGCCTCGACGAGCTTTCGCGGCGGGCCGCCGGCCGCAGCGATCACCCACACGTGCCCCTGGCCGGCGTAGGCGACGGTGGTACCGTCGGGTGAGAGCCGCGGCTCGGTGTCCTCCCAGAACGGCATCGGGTCGCGACCCGTGGTCAGTCGCTGCGGCACAACT
>Ga0209254_10005433_pt1 | contig 11722 bp, 7 predicted proteins | sample FrelakmetDIP11DI_FD_187148 | JGI IMG/M metagenome (GOLD analysis project Ga0209254, IMG submission 187148) | Freshwater lake sediment microbial communities from the University of Notre Dame, USA, for methane emissions studies - DIP11 DI (SPAdes)... | ecosystem: Environmental > Aquatic >... | reverse complement strand
CACCCCAATGGGCAACAGGTAACCACGCCCAACGCTGGCAAAGAATGCAAACGGCGGAACAGACAGGATCACCAGGCCAGTCGTAACCAAAACCATAAAACTGCCCTGGAGAATAACGCTGATCGAACCTCCGGGTAACTTTATAACTGCGCCAATAACCAGGCCAGCAACATAAATGACGATGGATAGCGCAACAGACCAGATCGCCGCCGTAGTGAGTTTTGCCAGTAGTATGCCGCCACGGGGAACGGGCACAGCCAGCATGTCTTTCAAAGTGCTGTCGGCAAACTCACGCCCAAATACCCAGCTAACTACCAGGACAAACAAAAGGAAACCCACAGCGGCTATGATCATGCCATACAAGCCCAGGTAACTAGGCCAGTCAGTTGCGGAATACGCCAGCAGGTCGGCTTTGGCGCTGACAAGGCCCATCTTTCTGGATATCTCCGGATTCTTCGACACGAAGATCAAGAAAGCGATTCCTAATGGCATAAACAAGGAGCCAAGGGCTGTCCATAGGGGCATCCTGGAGCGGATAGCTTTACGCAGCTCGATCCAAACCATATCGGGGAGATTATTCATTTTGCACCCCAGCTTCCATTCCGACCAGCCGCAGAAAATACTGCTCCAGCTCTTCTTCCTCGACCATCAGGCGGGTGGGTGGGGCTCCGGCTTGTACAAGCAAGCTGGCAATCATATCCGGTGCATCGATGGCGGAGGCATCCTCGAGAGCGATGGCGCCATCGGCGAGCAGAAGCGGGGTATACCCTGCCACTTCCAGGGCAGTCCTGGCAAAAGCCAGCTGGCGGACAGCCAACACCAGCAGCCGCTTACGATCTCGCTCCAGCTCAGAGATATTCAGCTCCTGGATCAGGCGACCCTCGTGGATGATCCCGATCCGGTCTGCCAAACGGGCTACCTCAGCCAAAATGTGGCTGGACATAAATACTGTTACATTGTGCTGGCGTACCATGCTTTGCAACAACTCCCGGATCTCAACGATCCCCGCCGGATCTAATCCGTTTGATGGCTCATCCAAAATGAGCAACCTGGGATCATGCAGCAGGGCTTTCGCCAGTCCAAGGCGCTGGGCGTTGCCATGCGACAGTATTCGCGCCCGCCTGTCAGCGTAAGCAGACAGCCCCATCTGCTCGATCATCTCGCCAACAGCTTTGGGCGGCGCACCTGGGTGCAGACGGCGAGCGACTTCCAGGTTTTCACGCACCGTCAGCTCCGGGTAAGCGTGCGGCTGCTCTACCATGTACCCGACCGAAGCCCAGGGCTGGCGCCTACCGGGTTGTATGCGTGTTTGTAACACATCAACATACCCGGCGGTAGGTTTTATCATGCCCAGGAGCAGTCGGATGGTGGTAGTCTTCCCCGCGCCGTTCAAGCCCAGGAAGGCGTATATCTCACCTTCTCTAACATTCAAGGAGAGATCATGCACGGCATTCACATCGCCGTAGCGTTTACCAAGGTTGTGTGTTTCAATCGCCATGCTCATGGATGATCACCATTAGATTTGACGAACTCGATCACTTCGTCGATATAGGCAAACGCCAGGGCAGTCACCGTATCTGCACAGCCATAATACAGAGCCAGCCGCCCGGTTGGGGGATCGAAAAGGGCGGCGCAGGGGAAAACCACGTTGGGCACGTCTCCGACGCACTCATAGAGCATTTGCGGCGAGAGCAAGTACGGGCTGGCACGATGGATCACCTTCCAGGGCTCTTCCAGGTCCAGCAAAGCGGCGCTGAAGCTATAAACGAAGCCGTTGCAGGAGGTCAACACGCCGTGATAGAACAACAGCCATCCTTCGGGCGTTTCGATGGGGATGGGACCTGCCCCAATCTTGGTACTCTCCCAGGGCTCCCTGGGCGACATGACGAAACGATGCCCGCCCCAATGGATCATATCGGGACTGCGGCTGAGGAATATATCGCCAAAGGGCGTGTGCCCGCGGTCGCTGGGGCGGCTCAGCATGGCATACTTTCCACCAATCTTGCGTGGGAAGAGCACGCCATTGCGGTTGTAGGGCAGCAGAGCGTTCTCCATAAAGTGAAAGGATTCAAAATCGTAGGTATAGCCAACACCGATGGTCGGTCCGTGGTAGCCGTTGCACCAGGTAATATAATAACGGTCTTCCAGCCAGACGACCCGTGGGTCGTAGCGGTGCTCGAACGCTGCCAGCTCTGAGTGCTCGCAAATCCATGCAATCGGCTCTTCAGCGATCGACCAATTGATTCCGTCTGAACTTCGCCCGGCGTGTAGTGTCATCTGGCGTCTCTTATTGTCGCAGCGGAAAACGCCGGCGAATCCATCCGCGAATGGCACGACCGCACTGTTGAAAATACTATTGGAGGAGGGGATGAGATTGCGAGGGATGATCGGATTGCGGCTGTAGCGCCACACCACGTCCATACAACCTTGCGGGCGGTCTTCCCAGGGTATATTCTTCATAATTTCTCTGTGAACTTTGCGTATCTATGATTCATGCAGCGCTTCAATGAGTTTGGAGCCCGTACCCGTACGGGAACAGCGGTTGCGCATCCGCAGGCATGGGTACCTGCTCGCTATTGCGCGGCCAGGCATAGGGCAGTTTACCGGTGAAAGGCAAATCGCCGAAGAGCACATCTGCCACCCCCTGCCCTTCGGTGCCCGGCAGCCAGGCTACCACCAGAGCATCGATCAGCGGCAGGTATTCCGTGATGATTAGCGGTCTCCCAGACAATAAGAGCACCAACAGCCTGTGGCAGCGAGACCGGATGCGCTCGATCAGGTGGATGTCGGCAGGCGGCAGGCGCAGGTCAGCCCGGTCGCCAAAGCCCTCGGCGTAAGGAGATTCAGCCAGCACGACAATCCCTACCGGCGCCTCTTGACCGTTAAGTTGATCGAATTGACCTTGCGGGTCGTAGAGCAGCTCACATTCGCTCAGAACGGCTGCACGTATCCCATCCAGGATGGAGACTCCAGGCGTGATGCTCCCGGGTTTACCCAGCCATTCGATCGTCCAGCCGCCACACTGCAAGCCGATATCATCTGCCCCTTGCCCGCCTACCAGGAAGGTAGGAGTTGATTTGGCGAGCGGCAACACCCGCCCTTCATTTTTCAGCAGCACCAAAGAGCGGGCTACAGCGTGGCGCGCCAGCTGCCGGTGCTGGGCAGACCCCACCAGGGAGAGTTGCCGGGGGTCGGGGCGAGGCCGCTCGAATAGCCCTGCTTTGAGCTTGACCGTCAGAATGCGCCGGACCGCGTCGTTGACACGCTGCATGGGGATATCACCCTGAGCTACCGCCCGCTTCATCGTTGAAATAAAGCGCTCGTAATCAACGGGAACCATGCTCATATCGACGCCAGCGCTGATGGCGATTACCACTGCCTGGTAATAATTGTCTGCCACCGGGTCAATCCCTGCCCAATCGCTGATGATAAAGCCAGAAAAACCGAGCTCGCCCCTCAGCACATCCGTCAACAGGTAATGGTGGGCGTGCATCTTAACGCCGTTCCAGCTGGAGAGAGAAGCCATTACAACCAGGGCGCCAGCCTCAATGGCAGCAATATACGGCCCCAGGTGCACCTGGCGCAGAGCAGCCTCATCTAACTGTGTATCGCCCTGGTCCAACATAAACTGGAAGCTTTCATCGTTTCCTGCGATGGAAGCACCGGGCGGGAAGAGGAAGAGCGTGCGCGAGGATCCCCAGGTCGTCCCGCCGTCACCGAGATAGTGCTTGGGGGTCGCTAGCACGGAGAGCGGATCATTCAATTGAGTCCCTTGCAAGCCTTCGATATACGCGCGGGCAAGCTGTTTCACCACCCCGCTGTCTTGGGCGTACCCCTCAAACGTTCTGCCCCAGCGCAGATCCTGCGGCACGGCGACGGTGGGAGCAAAGTTCCAGTATACACCGGTGGCAGCCAGCTCTTCTGCGGTGGCGCGACCGATCTGGCGTACCAGATCGGCATCGCGCGCCGCTCCCAGACCGATATTATGGGGGAAGATCACTGCCCCGCGCAGGTTGTTATGCCCGTGCACCGCGTCGACTCCATATAAGAGAGGAATTCCCAGGCGAGTCTGTAGCGCAGCCTCCTGGAATTCCGCAACCATCGTTGCCCACCCAGCCGGAGAGTTGTCCGGCGGGTTACCACCCCCGCCGCTGAGCACCGAACCGATAAAAAACCGCTTTACAACCTCAGGGCTGAGGCTGTTTTTTTCCACCTGGGTCATCTGACCGATCTTCTCTTCAAGGGTCATGCGATCGAGCAGATCTTCGAGGCGCTCATGTATTGCCATAACGTCCCTTCCTCATAGTGAATACCTGCCACGTAAAGCTCGCCTTCCGTTTCAAGCTGTGCAGGATATTTGGCGTGCTATTGGTGACACTCCAATCCTAATATCACTTGTCTTTGCTCTGCTGTGAGCTGGTAAAATTCCGAATTACTCACCCCAGTGTCACAGTTCTCAACAATTAATATCGATGCATCCCGGCTGAGCAAGGCAGTGTGCCAGGTATTCTGTTTCACGTTATATAACTTTCCGCTCGCCATTACCTTTGCCTGGATTTCATCAACCTTGCCCTGATTCCCACCGATGACCAGCGTCGCCCAACCTTCCAATAACACGAACACTTCATCCGTCTGGGTATGGCGCTCCATAGATTGAATCTCTACAGCCTGCGAACCCGGCTCCCAACGCAGAATTGCCACACGCCAGGAACCAAAATCAATCAACGGTCGGTAACCTTCCCCCTGGTATTCCCGAATCACCAGCAGCTGGTCTTCCATATTGGCATCCCTTCAGTTCCCCATCCAGATATGCACCTGATGATTGAATGGACTTCCTTCCAATACCAACAAGTTTCCATCAACAGGCAGTCCATCCACTTCCATCTTTTTTACACCTCGGCTAACATGCTGCGGGTTATACACTGTGATAGATATTCTGCAACCCCTGAAGATTCGCTCGACATCAAATCCATCCCAGTCAGGTGGAATGCACGGATCGATCCTCAAGCCATCGTACTCCGATCGAATGCCCAAAATCCATTGTGTAACTGCCAAATAATTCCAGGCGGCAGTACCGGTGAGCCAGGAATTCTTGGCTTCACCATACGTGGCTGCTTCACGCCCAGCAATCATTTGGGCGTAAACATATGGCTCACAACGATGCACCTCACTGATTTCCTCTCGTTTGGAAGGATTGATACGCGAATAATAATCGTGGGCGGCAGAACCGTTACCGAGTATCGCCTCTGCTATCATGATCCACGGGTTGGTGTGACAAAATACGCTGCCGTTTTCCTTGTATCCGGGTGGATAGGATGAAATCTCACCCAGGTGCAGGTAATAGCGCGAGTAGCCGGGTTGATGGAGCAGGATGCCATGCGGCGTCGCCAGCTTCTCTCTGACCGAATCCAGTGCCTGACGAGCCCTGGTATCACCAATCCCGCATCCCGCCATGACGCACATGCCCTGAGGCTCAATAAATATCTGCCCTTCGGTACACTCCTTCGATCCGACCGGCTGGCCGAAGTCATCATAAGCGCGCCGAAACCAGGCGCCATCCCATCCCGCATCCTCAATTGCACTCTCCATCTGTGCAAGTGCGCGCTGGTAAACCAGGGCAACCTGGTCATCTTCCCTTCTCGCTGCAATTTGAACCATCTCCCTGGCAGCCAGAATAAACAGACCAGCGATAAAAACGCTCTCAGCCACCTTTCCATCCTTGTTCGTCGTGGTTTGGAAGGATTGACCCGGGGAGCCGGAAAAGCAGTTGAGATTCAAGCAGTCATTCCAATCGGCACGCCCGATGAGGGGTAAACCATGCGGACCCAGGCGATCGAGCGTATATCTTCCACTACGCTGCAAGTGCCCGTATAAACTCTCCTCGCTACCTGGCAGATTATCATAGGGAGCTGCCTCATTCAAAATACTCCAATCCCCGGTTTCCTTAACATAAGCAGCTACAGATAAAATTAGCCACAGCGGGTCATCATTAAAACCTGAGCCGACCTCATTATTGCCGCTTTTGGTGAGCGGCTGGTATTGGTGATACGCCCCGCCTGTTGGCAGCTGCGTGGCAGCGAGATCCAGGATGCGCCGGCGGGCTTGATCGGGCATGAGGTGAACAAATCCAAGCAAATCCTGGTTGGAATCGCGAAAGCCCATTCCGCGCCCGGTTCCTGTCTCAAAATAGGAGGCCGAGCGGGAGAAATGGAAGGTAGCCATCAGCTGGCAAACATTCCAAATATTCACCATGCGGTCTGTGTGAATATCCGGTGTATGCACCTGGAGCTTCCCCAATAAGCCGCGCCAGTGTTCCTGAAGATCAATAAATGATGTTGAAACCACAGCAGGCTGCAGGAAGCGCCGGATGATGGGCAGAACGGTGCGTTTATCGATCGTTTGTGTGCCTGGAGGATCAAACTTCTCCTCCGGCAAGTTTTCTTGATAGCCCAACAAGAAGATGATCGTCCTCCGCTCCGCGGGTTGCAGCGCCACCTTGATATGCATTGCCCCGATGAGCTGCCAGCCATGGGCGATGGAATTGCTCAGGGCTCCCCGCTCGACTCCCATGGGAGAATCCCAGCCCCGATAGCGACCCAAGAAAGCCTCCCGGTCTGTGTCAAAGCCTGCCCATTTCTCCGAGCAGGTAAAAAAGGCAAAATGGTCTCGTCTCTCCCGGTATTCAGTCTTGTGATAGATCACCCCATCCGCAACTTCAACCTCACCCACCGAGTAATTGCGCTGGAAATTGGTTGCATCATCGGTCGCATCCCACAGGCAGAACTCGACTGAGGCAAAGATCGACAAATTGACCTCTGTGGGGCGCCGGTTCGTCAACGACAGCTCCCAGATTTCCAGGTTCACCCCGAGCGGGACCAAGTAGCGCGCGCTGGCATTGATGCCGTGATAGGTGGATTCGATGACCGTATAGCCCATCCCATGGCGGCATTCATAACCATCCAATTCTGTGCGGGTAGGCTGCCAGGTGGGTGACCAGAATTGGGGAGAAAGCGCATCATCGTCGCGCAAGTAGATGTAGCGCCCGCCCGAATCGAGCGGTGCGTTGTTGTATCGATAGCGCGTTAGGCGCCTCAGCCTGGCATCTTTATAAAAGGAATACCCTCCTGCGGTATTGGAAATGATCCCAAAATATTCTTCACAACCCAGGTAATTGATCCATGGCAGGGGGGTGTCAGGTCGAGTGATTACATATTCACGTTGCTTATCATCGAAGTAACCGTACTTCATCGTATCCTCAGCAATTCTATATTTTTCAACTATGGATCACACGGTTTTTACCGCCGCTCTACGAGAATGTGACTTATCAAGCGATCTTGTGTACCTTGACCAGCAATTCATCCACCGTCTCTTCAGGCGATGTTGGCAAAGAACTGTCTATGAAGTGCAGTACATCCATCAAAGGCGTGTCCATCATAAAGCCCATTGGATCCATGCCGATATGCTCAAAAGCATCCCCACCAAAAACAGCCTGCATCTGATTCTGCATCTGCGGATAGAGTGGAGCCAATACATTCATACCGCGTGGATCCTCGGTCCATTCACGCAGGGTCGAGCCGCGATTTAATATGCTGGGCAGCTCAAGGGTGGAATGCAGCGTAACCGTCTCTGAACAGCGAATGTCGGTGGATGAAGCCCCGATCAGGATGTCAAACTCCCCATCCTCGGTAATCCATTGCTTGTAATCCGGGTGGTAATACGCAAAGGCGCGGAAATCAAGAGACACAGTCACGGTCTTGGTCTCACCCGGCATGAGCTCGAGCTTGGCAAAGCCTTTAAGCTCTTTAGGCGGGCGGGCTAAGCTGGATTTATGATCATGCACATACACCTGGACTACTTCCTTGCCTGCCAGCTTGCCAGTGTTTGTCACGTCCACACAAACGGTCAAACCATCCACATCTTGGATGGTTTGCGAGGAAAGCCTGGGGTTTTGATATTCGAATGTGGTATAGCTCATCCCATAACCAAATGGGAATTGCGTCGGAACCTTTTTGGTATCATAGTAGCGATACCCCATATAAATCCCTTCGCCATAGCGTACTGCGCCATATTCTCCAGGAAAGTTTGTATAGGCAGGTGAATCTTCCAGCTTTAGCGGGAAGGTTTCTGCCAGCTTGCCAGACGGATTGACCTTACCATAAAGCACATCGGCAATTGCGCCGCCGCCAGCCTGTCCCATCATCCAGGCTTCTAGGACAGCCGCAGTACCCTCAATCCACTCGCTCATCAACACCGCAGCGCCGTTATTAAGGACGACAATCGTCTTAGGCTGGACAGCGGTAACGGCTTTGATCAATGCAACCTGATGCGATGTCAGGTCGAGGTCAGGCCGGTCATACCCTTCTGATTCTTTGGTTTCAGGCAGGGCAAGGAAAAGCAAAGCTGCATCAGCGGAACGAGCAATAGCACAAGCATCATCGATAAGACCCTGGTCAAAACTGTCTTCCTTGGGATAGCCTTCAGCATAGCTCAGTTTGGTACCCCCAGCCATATTTTGCAGCTCAACAAACGGAATATCCAGCTGGGTTGGATTGATGTGCGAGCTGCCGCCTCCCTGGTAGTGTGCTTCTTTGGCTGAGCGTCCAATGACTGCAAGATGTTTTTGGTTCTTCAAAGGTAAAATGCCGTTGTTTTTGAGCAGCACCATACCTTCTCCAGCCACCCGGCGTGCAAGGGCATGGTGCTTGACGACATCAAATGAGCCGCCTTTTTTCGTCTCAACGGCTTTGAATACGATGTTCAGGATCCGGCGTACCGCCTCATCCAGCGCCGATTCATCCAGTTTGCCTGAATGAACTGCATCGATAACTGCCCTAACCCGCCTATCCCTTGGACCGGGCATTTCCAGGTCCAGACCAGCTTCCAGAGCAGCTACCCGGTCGTGCACAGCTCCCCAGTCGGAAACGACAAAACCCTCAAAACCCCACTCCTCCCTGAGGATCTCCGTAAGCAGCCTGTGATTCTGAGAGGCATAAGTGCCGTTGAGCTTGTTATAAGAGCACATCACCGACCAGGGTTGGGCTTTTTTGACCGCCGCCTCAAAGGCTGGCAGGTAAATCTCCCTTAATGCACGTTCGTCAACTTCAACATTGATCGTGGTACGCTGGGATTCCTGGTTGTTCGCAGCGAAATGTTTCAGCGATGTGCCCACCCCTTTACTTTGCACGCCATTGATGAAGCTGATCGCCATTCCTCCGGCTAAATAAGGATCTTCAGAGTAATACTCGAAATTACGCCCGCATAAGGGGGTGCGTTTCATGTTCACCCCAGGTCCAAGAACTACGTCAACATTCGTGGCGATGCACTCCTCTGCAATTGCCTCACCTACTTTGTTGATTAAATCCACGTCCCAGGTTGAAGCCATGCAGGCAGCGGTTGGAAAGCAGGTTGCGGGAACGCTTACAGTAATAAAGTTATGTATATCTTCAGAGCGCCGTACCCCATGGGGTCCATCGGTAACGATCATCTCCGGTATGCCCAGGCGTTCAACCGGCGTTGTTGTCCATGGACCTGCTCCTGTACAGAGGGCGGCTTTTTCTTCCAGAGACATCTTTTTTATCAAATTCGTGATATCAGTCATGGCTAAATCCTTTCTTATGAATAGGAATCAAAGACGGAGCGAACGCGTATTTCTTTTTGCGCCTGGCTCACTGTCCAGCCAGCTGGCAGTGGACAGGATATTTGGATAGATCGCCCAGAAGGCATATTGAAGTAGTTATCGCTGAAGACGACATCAGCCCCAATCAAAGACACCTCCACAAGCAGCGCCAGAGAGTTTGATTTCAGAGTAACGATTAAATCCCCATGCTCACTCTGCAAGTTCACGGTTATCGCCGGATCTCCCAGCGATAAATGCTTGATTGGAGCAAAGAACGCTGTTTGGCGGGTAACAAATTGATCTCCTTGCCATAGTTCAGCAATAAAAATAATCTCGCGGAAGTTGTCATACGTGATTTGGCTGGAAAAATCCAGCTTGCACGCCAGGGTCGCTCCTTGCGGGGGGATCCTGACAGGTGCATGCCCCGATGCTAGCACTTCACCATTGAGCGTTTCCAACGACCAATTCGCCGTCCCCTCCCAGGGCTCGAGCCAGTCATTGGAGACATAAACTTCTTGTTCAGGCGCTTTGTCTTCGATAGAAAGCATCAGGGGGGCAAAGAAGCGCCGAGCGGCATAATGCAATGCCTTCCAACGCCCAAAATAGTCCAGACTGGACCAGGAGGCAACCGGCCAGCAATCATTAAGCTGCCAATACAGGATCCCGGCGACACGATCTGGGTGTCGCCGCCAATGCTCCACTCCATAGCGGATGCCTTCTGCCTGGAGGACCATGCTCAGGTAGACCATGGAACCGAAATCCTTCGGTAACCGGAATGTATCCAGCATTTGCCCAACCATGAGAGAATTTCCACTGGCATTCTTCTGGTGCTGCTCCATTATGTATGAGGTCATGTTCCAATCTGTTTCATCAGCATAGGTTCGGATGGTCGCCAGAGGCGGCAGCGCCTGGAAGCCAAACTCGCTCATGAAACGGGGGTACTGGTCTCGATAAGCGGTAAATGGTTTTCTTCCGTGCCAGACATCCCAATAATGTGAGTCTCCCTGGAGTTGGCCATTCGGATCAGCAAAAGGGGTATCGGAGGATGGTGAGCTGGGCCAGTAGGAATGATCTGGATCCTCCTTCTGGCACCATTTTGGCAGTGTGTAATGGAAAAACCGATCGTAGGCAACTTTTAATCCCTGGAGCGCTTGGCGGTCCCATTTCCAATCGACCCAACCCCATTCCATCTCGTTATTTCCGCACCACAATGCAAGGCTGGCGCGATGTCTGAGGCGGCGTATGTTCTGAGCAACTTCCAACCTCACATTTTTAAAGAAATCAGGATTGTCTAACGGATAAATACTGCACGAGAATATAAACTCCTGCCAAACGAGGATGCCGTAACGATCGCAGAGATCGTAAAAATGCTCATCTTCATAGAATCCGCCGCCCCAGACGCGCAGCATATTCTGGTGTGTCTCAGCTGCTGAGCGAATCAGACTCTCCAGATAATCAGTTGTGATTCGGGTTGGGAAGGAGTCGGCCGGAACCCAATTTGAGCCTTTACACAAGATGGGAATGCCATTGACAATAAATACAAATGAGCGCCCCCACTGGTCTTGTTTCTGACTCAGCTCAATCGTACGCAGCCCGATCTGGTACCTGCGCTGGTCCAGCAATCCTTCCTTAGGAACGTCTTTGCGTTGGAGAGAGACTTCCACCTGGTAGAGTGGTTGTCCACCGTACCCATTTGGCCACCAAAGCTCAGGATTGAGGATCGGCACTTTCACAATCCCCTCACCTTGCGTAGTAATTGCAGCTTCTTTTTCAATGACCGCACCACTTGGGATCGTGATCCGAACACCCGCGAAAACTGGCATTTCCACCCATTGCTCGAGGCTGATCCGCGCTTCAACGCGGACCTGTCCAGCGCTGTGATCCTGCCGCAAATGAACATCAACAAGCCGCGCCACAGAATAACCCTCCAGGCGGATATCCTTCCAGATGCCGATCGGCGGGATCTGCGGACCCCAATCCCAGCCAAATTGGTACGGCGCTTTCCGTAAATAAGGACCCCCAGGAATAGCCTGGGAGACCCCAGACAGAGGACGAGTGGCTTGCTTCTCCGTTGCAAATTTCACTGGCGAATTGAAAGTAATGGTT
>Ga0209254_10005432_pt1 | contig 11725 bp, 10 predicted proteins | sample FrelakmetDIP11DI_FD_187148 | JGI IMG/M metagenome (GOLD analysis project Ga0209254, IMG submission 187148) | Freshwater lake sediment microbial communities from the University of Notre Dame, USA, for methane emissions studies - DIP11 DI (SPAdes)... | ecosystem: Environmental > Aquatic >... | reverse complement strand
GATCCACTGCAACAAAGGCTTCCCACGCGGCTTGCGAAGGGTGTAGGATCCGGCCCACTTGTGACCGGCACGCAACGCTTGCGGCGGATCACGGGGGTAGCGGGAGGACCCGAATCCGGCTTTTCGGGCGGTCGGTGTCTATTAAGTTTCTATATCACCTCTGTTGGAGGAAATGATGGCCAATCGCAATGTCGCGCGCGCGGTGCGTCTCGCACTGATCGCGGCCAGCACTGCCAGTGCTGGTGTTTACGGATCTGGGGCCGTTGCCCAGGAAGCCGAGCTCGAGCAAATCGTCGTCACCGGTTCGCGCATCCAACGCCAGGACTTCGAGGCTGCCAGCCCCGTCGTCACTGTGTCGTCCGAGACGTTCGACCAGTTGGGCGTCCAGAACGCCGAAACCCTCGTCAACACACTACCGCAGGTCGTGCCCTCGTTCAGCACGGGCAACAACAACCCGGGCGGCGGCCAGGCGTTCATCAACCTCCGCGGCCTCGGTGCGGTGCGAAACCTCATCCTCGTCGATGGCAAGCGCATGACCCCGGGCAATGAGTCGGGCATCGTCGACATCAACACGATCCCGACCGGCCTGATCGAGCGCGTCGAGATCATCTCGGGCGGCGCGTCGGCCGTGTACGGTTCCGACGCCGTGGCCGGCGCCGTGAACTTCATCCTCAAGAAGGACTTCAACGGCGTCGAGATCGGCGGCCAGTACGGCCTGTCCGAGCAGGGCGATGCCGGCAACGGGACCATCGACATCACGATGGGCTCCGATTTCGCGGATGGCCGCGGCAACGCGGTATTCTTCGCGTCGTATGACGATCGCGACGAGCTGACCAAGGGTGACCGCGAATTCTCCAAGCAGGCGGTCTCGCTGACCTCATTCTTCCCGCAGGGCGGCTATTTCCCTGGCGCCAACGGCCCGTCGCAGGCCGCGGTCGACACGTTATTCCAGTCCTACGGCGTCGGCGCCGGCCGCGTGCTGCGCGGCGATACGTTCTCCTACAACCAAGACGGCACGATCTTCGCGACCAGCGCGTCTCCCGCGACGGTCGTCGAGAATTTCCGTGGCGATCCGAACAGCATCAACGTCGCCAGCAACTTCTTCCCGGGCCGCTACAGCTACAATTTCGAGCCCTGGAACAAGCTGATCATCCCGCAGGAGCGGGTGAGCCTCGGCGCGCAGGGCAATTTCGCGATCAGCGACAGCGTCGAAGCGTACACGCGCATGCTGTTCACGAACTACAGCTCGGCGACTTCGCTGGCGCCGAGCCCGGCGCCGACTGGCTCCAACGTCACTAACCTGGCCGCGGGCGCATTCTTCACGGTTCCGGTCTCGAACCCGTTCGTGCAGGCGAACCCAGGCATGCTGGCTCTGCTGAATTCCCGCACGGGTGATTCCGCTGCCCTGCCTAACAGCGGCGCGACCGAGGACTTCCTCTATCGCCGCCGCTTCGTCGAGTCGGGCCCGCGCCTCGAGTCTTACGAGCGCGACACCTACCAGATCCTGGTCGGCACGCGAGGCGACATCACCGACAACTGGAAATTCGACGTGTACGGTGCCCATGGCAAGTACAACAGCATGGAGAACCAGGACGGCAACATCAGCGTCACGGCGGTCGAGAAGCTGCTGGATGCCCCGGACGGCGGAGTGAGCCAGTGCGCCGGGGGCCTGAACCCCTTCGGCGCCGGCAGCTTGTCACCGGAATGCGCGAAGTTCGTAACGGTGCTCGCCAAGAACACCGTGACCCTCGAGCAGAACCTGGCGGAAGCGACCGTCTCGGGCGACCTGTTCAGCCTGCCGGCCGGCGCGGTTTCGAGTGCGTTCGGCGCGTTCTGGCAGGAGCAGATGTTCGAGTTCCTCCCGGACAGCATCCTGGCCAGCGGCGACGTCGCCGGCTTCAACGCGCAGGACGAGATCATCGGCCGCGTGGCCAACACCGATCTGTTCGCCGAGTTGTACTTCCCGCTGTTCAGGGACCTGCCGGGCGTGCAGAACCTCGGCCTGACGGTTGGCTATCGCTGGTCGGATCACTCGAATTCGGGTCAGAACGACTCGTACAAGGCCGAACTGGACTGGACGATCGTGGACAGTGTTCGCGTTCGCGGCAGCTACCAGCGTGCGGTCCGTGCGCCGAACATCGGCGAGCTGTTCTCCCCGCAGCAGGAGGACAACCCGGAGGTTACGGATCCTTGCAACACCGACAGTCCGGCACGCACTGGTCCGAATGCGGCCGCGGCGCGGCAGCTGTGCCTGGCGCAGGGTGTCCCGGCGTCGATCATCGACTCCTACAACCAGACCACCGACCAGATCGATGCGTTGGCGGGCGGCAATCCGGACCTCCAGGAGGAAACGGCTGACACGTACACGGTCGGCTTCGTCTGGCGGCCTGGGTTTGCCGACCGGCTGAGCATGTCGCTCGATTACTACAACATCGAGATCTCGGACGTGATCTCTTCGATCGACCCGTCGATCGTGGCGGGCCGCTGCTTCAATCAGGACGGTGCCAACCCGTCTTTCGAGCTCGACAACTTCTACTGCAACCTGTTCGGACGTGACTCGATCGGCCAGATCCAGGACTTGCTCGAGATTCAAAACAACCTTGCCGTGCTGCGCACGGATGGCTTCGACCTGCAGATCGACTACGCGTTCGACATCGGCAATTTTGGCAGTCTCGGCGTCAACCTCGTCGGCAACTACATGCTGGCATTTGAGGAGCAGCAGTTGCCTGGCGACAGGTTCCAGGACTTCACCGGCACGATCGGCAACTCGCCGGGCGAGACGCTCCCCGAGTGGAAGGCCACGCTGTCGCTGACCTGGAACATCGCGGATGTGTCCACGCAGCTGCGCGCGCGCTTCCTGCCGTCGATGGACCACGAAGAGACCGTGCTGACGGGCAGCACGGATCCCGACGTCTGCGGATGCAGTGGTGTCGATTCGATCACGTACCTCGACCTGACGGCGAGCTGGCAGGCTTGGGAGGCGGTCACGCTGCGCGCGGGCGTCGAGAACCTGACGGACGAGGATCCGGAGCTGTATGACCCGCAGGTCGACTCGGGTACCGACCCGTCGACCTACGACGTGATCGGCCGCCGCTACTTCGTCGGTGCGACCTACAAGTTCTAAAGAAGACGATTCGACTCGGTCGGAACCTGGGGCCGCTGCGCAAGCAGCGGCCCTTTTCTTTGGCTCACAGGTCGTGGCCCGCCTGGCTGCGGTCGCGCGTCCACTTCGAGAGCAGGAACTTGACACCGCCGGCCGGTGGCCGCCCCGCATGCACGGTCAGCGGATCGACCGTGCCGTCCGGTCGCACGTTGTCCCAGGCCAGCGCATCGCCGACGCCGCCCCGGAAACCGAGTCCGAGAAGCGGAAACTCGGTTGCCCCGGCCTCGAACCCTTCATTGAGGTAAACGACGCAGGTGGCGATCCGCTGCCCCCAGCGATCCAGGTCTGGCCGCGTTGCCGGACGCTGCGGATCGATCCAATCGCAGTGCGGCAGGTACTGCTGCCCGGGCTCGTAGCGCAGCAGCGCGAAGCCCTCGCCGTTTTCCGGCGGGTGACCCAGCGCCGCGGCGACGCGCACGTCGAGGCTCTGCATCACGACGTCCGCCTCGAGCAGGCCGAACTTGGCCGCATCGTTCGAGCGAACTGGATCGACCGTGGAACCGCCATCCGACGTAGCGACGCGGGCCGGCCGCAACAAGGGCAGTCCCTTGAGCGCGACGTAGATGCATTCGTCACGCGTGAAGAGGCCAGGCCAGGCTGCGATCCGCGGCGCCTGGCTGCGCAGGTGCGCCTCGGGAAGCGGTCGCTGGTGCGGCAGTCGCACACGTGCGCGAACCCGCTCCCAGTCGAGGGACGGCTCGACCGGGACGGCCGGCCACTGCGCGACGAAAGCGCGCGCGATCGGCTCGCCCGCCGCAGCTGCCGCCTGGGCGAGCGCAAGCCGCTCGCCCGAGTGATCCGCATCGGCCGGGACCAGCATCGCCAGCTGCATCGAGGCGCGCATGTTGCCCGCCGCCGCCGCCCTGATCAGCCAGGAGGTCGCCTCGGCGAAATCGCGCTGCAAGCCGCCCGCTCCCGCCGCGACGAGTTGCGCAAACAGTCCGCAAGCCGTCGCATCGCCGAGCACAGCCGCGGTGCGCAGCCTGTTCACGGCGGCAGCCACGTCGATCGGGCCGCCGAGGCCGGCCAGCTCCCAGATCCCGAGCTGCACCGCGGCCCGCGGGCTGTCCACGTGCGCCGCCCGCTGCAGCAGTGCCCGAGCCGAGCCGGCGTCGCCCGACTGGAGCCGGCGCTGGGCCTCGGCCAGCAGGGCCTCGACGTTCTGCGACATCGGCGTGATCCTCCGTTACTCGAGTCACCGCCAGTCTCGATATCGTACCGGCAATTCACCGCGGGGGATCCCGTCGTCATTCACGACCGCAGCCTTGACCGCCGCCCGGCCTTCACCCAGAGTCCGCGGACCATGCTGTCCGACGCACCCACCGCGTTGTTGCGGGACCTGCCAGGCGAACTCTGGGTGCACCCGCAGCGCATCGACCTACTGAGGGACGCGCTGCTGCTGGTCCGGGTCGACGCCCGCGCGCTCGAGCAGGCCAGCTTCCTCGACGAACGGATCGTCACCCGCGACGCCGCCGGCTGGTTCAACTGGTCGCAGCTGGCCCAGGCGCTGGCCTCCGGCTCGGCGGCAACACCAGCCCATTACCTGTTCCATGTCGGGCACTGCGGTTCGACACTGGTTTCGCGCCTGCTCGGCGAACTCGGCATCACGCAGCTGCGCGAGCCGCTGCCGCTGCGCACGTTCGCCGAGGTGCAGGCCGATCTCGACGCGTTCGAGTCGCGCTGGAGCCACGCTACGTTCGCGGCCCGACTGCCGCTGCTGGCTGCGCTCTTCGATCGTGGCAGCGGACCTCGAGCGGTCAAGGCGACGAGTTTCTGCAACGACCTAGCGCCCGCACTGCTCGGCACGGATCCGGCACGTCGCGCTACGATCGTGTACACGCGACTGCGCACCTACGTCGCGAACGTGCTCGCGGGCGCGAACTCCCGACTCGACCTGCTCGCCGCGGCGCCGCTGCGCCTGAAGCGGCTCGCGGCCCGCACCGGCCATCCGGTGGGCCGCCTCCATGAAATGTCGCCAGGCGTGCTCGCGGGCCTGAGCTGGATCGCCGAGATGGTATCTCTCGCCGCAACGCTGGACGCGGAGCCTCCGGGTCGCGTACTGGCCGTGGATTTCGACCAGTTCCTCGCGGACCTGCGCCCTGCGCTTCGGCAACTCGCCGATCACGTGGCCCCGGGAATCGAGGACGCGGCCATCGCGCGCACGTCCATCAGCCCGGCGCTCACCCGCTATTCCAAGTCGCCTGAGCACGCGTATGACCTCGAGCTGCGGCGCGCCGTGCTCGACGATGCGGAGCGTCGCTTTGGCGCGGAGATTCGCGACGGCCTGGCGTGGTCGGCGCACCTGGCTTCGAGGCACCCTGGGGTCGCTCGAGCACTAGCGCTGTTCGACCGTCCCTGAGCCAGCCAGTGCCGGGGCAGGCTGCACGCTCGACCCGGCTCGCGGTATGCTTGTCGACTCGCCGTTCGTTGCGCTGAAAGACAGAGTTTCCAGTTATGTTCCTCGAGCTACCCGACGTGCTGACCGTGGGCGAAGTGCAGCGACTGCGCGAAATTGCGCGCAGCGCCAGCTTCGTCGACGGCCGCATCAGCAATCCCCATAACCAGACCAAGCAGAACCTGCAGGTCGACACCCGCGACGCCGGCTTCCAGGAGTCGAGCCGCATCGTCGGCCAGGCGTTGCAGCGCAGTGAATTGTTCGTCCGCTTTGCATTCCCGACGCGCGTGGCGACGCCGCTGCTCTGCCGCTACGAGCCGGGCATGCACTACGGCAAGCACCCGGACGCTGCTTTCCTGCCGATGCAACCGACCCCGCTGCGGTCGGATGTGTCGTGCACGGTATTCGTCGCGGATCCATCGGACTATGAAGGCGGGGAACTCTGCATCCACCTCGGCAGTCGCCCGATCCTAGTCAAGGGCCTGGCCGGCAGCGCGGTGGTCTATCCTTCCACAACGATCCACGAGGTGCTGCCGGTGCGGTCCGGTGCGCGGCTGGTCGCGATCACGTTCGTGCAGAGCCAGATCGTCGACGAGAAGCAGCGCGAACTTCTCTACACGCTCAACGAGGTCGCGGCGCTCGAAGGACTCAACATGCAGTGGGACAATCGTGTCCGTCTCGAGCACGTGCGGCACAGCCTGCACCGGATGTGGGCCTCCTGACGCCGCGACCGCATGCGACTTGAGACGGGATGAACGCGAATTTCCTGTTGGCCCGCGCCTCGACCGCCCTCGCCCGCCGGGATCTCGGCTCGGTGGCCGCCAGTTGCCGCCAGGTCCTCGCGACCGATCCGGCGAACCCGGACGCGCTGCACCTGCTGGGCCTCGCGCTTCGGCAAAGTGGCGACCTTGCGGCCGCCGCCGACTGCCTCAAGCGCAGTGTCGAGCTCGCGCCGCGGCGCAGTGACTTTCGCCTGAATTTCGGCAACCTGCTGCGAAGCAGCGGTCGCCTGCGGGATGCCGAGGAGCAGTACAGCATTGCCCTCGAACTCGAACCGAGCTCGCGAGTCGCGCGTCTCGGGCTCGCCCGCCTGCTGAATGAAGGCGGTGCACACGAGGCCGCCCGGGATGAAGCGCAACGACTGGTTGCGAACGACGCGCGGGACGCCGAGGCCTGGGCTGCGCTCGGGCAGGCCCAGCGCGCACTCGGGGACCACGTTGCCGCAGAGACTTCGTATCGCAGGGCACTCGAGCTGAAACCGGGATACGGCCTCGCGCACCACAATCTCGGCGCGTTGCTCGGCGAATTGAAGCATGCGGAGGAGTCCCTCGCGGAACTTGACCGTGCTGTGGCCGCCGGGATCGCCGGCGCCCAGCTGCAGTTCAACCGAGGCCGTGCGCTGATGGAACTCGGCCGGCTGGACGAGGCGGAGGCTGCGCTGTCTGCGGCGGCGACGGCGGCCCCGCGCGATGTGCGGTCGCAGGCGCTTCTGGCAAGGTTACGATTCATGCGGGGCGACCCGGACTACACGCGCGAGCTCGCGGCCGCGGCGTCCCGGTTCAAGGAAGCTGCGCTGCTGCTCGCACTCGGCGACCTGCTGCGGCGCGGAGGCCGGCTGGCGGCCGCGGAGGACATCGTGCGCACGCTCCTCGCCGAGAAGGGTTGGGCGCCGCAGCCCGCAGCCGCGCTTGCCGTGCTGTTGCAGGAACAGGGTCGACTCGACGAAGCGGAGCAGCAGGCACGCCGGGCCTCGGCCGCGATGCCGGACGATCCTGTGCTCACGGAAAACCTGGTCGCGATCCTGCTGCAGCGGGGCGAGGCTCGCGAGACACTCGAGCGCGCGCAACGGGAGCGACGGCGCGCGCCGCGCGATCAGCGCTGGCTCGCCTACGAGGCCACCGCGGCACGACTGCTCGGCGACCCTCGCTACGCGGAACTCTACGATTATGCCCGGTTCGTCCGGCCGTTCGACCTCGAGCCGCCCGTCGGCTTCGACTCGATCGCGGCGCTGCATGCCGAACTCGTGCCGCGGTTGATCGAGCGCCACCGGCTGCAGGCGCACCCGCTCGACCAGAGCTTGCGGATGGGCACCCAGACGACACGCAGCCTGCTCGCCGATCCCGACCCGGTGATCCGCGCGTTCGTCGCGGCGCTCGAAGCGCCGATCGCAGCTTATCGCGAGGCGATCGGCCACAGCGAGTCGCATCCCTACCTGTCGCGAAACATCGGCCGCACCCAGCTGACGGGGTGCTGGTCCGTGCGCCTGCGACGCGGCGGGTTCCACGTCAACCACATCCATCCGAAGGGCTGGATCAGTTCGGCCTATTACGTCGAGGTGCCCGAGGAGGTACGCGACACGGAGGCCCGGAGCGGCTGGATCAAGTTCGGCGAGCCGCGCATGCCCGTGCCCGGTGCCGGGCCGGCGCATTTCGTGCAGCCAGCGGCAGGACGACTGGTGCTGTTTCCGTCCTACATGTGGCACGGCACTATGCCGATCCACGGCGACGAGCCGCGCATGACCGTCGCCTTCGACGCGGTTACGGAAACTGAATAGGTGCCACCGACGACGCTACGGTCATCCTCCACCTCCAGAACACATGCCTGGCGGACAGGCTTCCATCGTGCGACGGGCGTCCTCGACCATCTCCTGCGACGCCACCTCGAGCGCAGAGTACTGGGCCGGTGTCATGCAGCGCTCTTCGGTACGAATTCGCGAACCGGTCTGGGTCCGCTTCGTGCACCAGTAAACGGTCTCGCCCTTCATGACGACGCGCCAGCCGCCCGGTGGGTTGCGCTTTTTCTCGACGGGCGCGGCTGTTTTCGCCTCGCTCGCTGCAGGCTCGGTCGCGGACGGCCGTGCGTCGCCGGCATGGACGAGGCACGGCACGCCGGCCGCCGCGAGCATGCTCAGCATCCAGACTCGTCGCAGTATGCGGGTCATGAGCTTCACCCCCGAACAGGTAATGGCCAAGAGCCCGAAAGAATATAATGACAGTTCCAGTCGCGGCCCTCTAGGTCCCGATCGCGGCTTATAGCTAAAGGGCGGGTCTCAGTTGGCCCTCGGGGGCGGCGCGGTGCGACGGATGTCCTCGACCATCTGCTGCGACGACTTCTCGAGCGCTTCGTACTGGTCCGGCGTCAGGCAACGCTCCTCGGTCCGCATGCGCGAACCGAACTGCGGCTGCTTCGTGCACCAGTAGACGGTCTGGCCTCGCATCACCGTGCGCCAACCGCCCGGCCGGTTGCGCTGCACCGCACCCTGTGCTGGCTTCTTTGCCTCGGTCGATGCGGGCTCGGTCGCAGTCGGCTTCGCGTCTTCTGCATTGGAGACGAACGACAGGCTGGCCGACAGCAGCACGGCCAGAGCCCAGCATCGATGTAGTGTGCGGTACATGGTCTTCCCCCCGATACGATGCGTGGCCATGACACGGTGAGTGTAGCCGCACAGGTCCTGATCATTTGACGCGGCGGACGCGCGTGGCGACGTCGTTCACGGTCACCAGCAGGAACGAGCCGAGCGACGCCTCGCGGATCGTCACCTCGTCGTCCACGGCGACCCGGGCCCGTGACATCGTCTCGCTCTGCAGCCACACCTGGTCGTTATCAAGCGTGACGACGAATCGGCCGTCCTGTTGCTGTCCGACCTGGCGGACGCGGGCCGTAATGCGCTGCGGGGCTGCCTTCGCCGCTTCCGGGTCGAGGTTGCGCTTGGTCCACTTCGTCATGCCAAAGTCGGCCTCCGCGCTGACGGCCGGGGTGGCACCCGTCCCGGCCGCCACGACGGCACTCGCCGCCGCGGCAGTCGGCGCTGCCAGGACGATTCCGGCCGACGCTGGCTGGGCCGAAGGCGAGGCCGACGCGGGCGAAGCCTGCTCAGGAGCTGGCCGGCCGAATTCCGCGTCGTAGCAGGCGAGACGACCCAGGTCGTCCACGACCGCGGCGCAACGATGCCGGACGGGCTCCGCGGCGGTGGCCGACGAGAGCCAGGCGCAGGCCATGAACGCGCCGGACAGAATCCTCAACCACGAGTCGTCAACCATCGGGCCACCTCGGCACCGCACCCTGGAGGGCCGCATTATGAACGGCGCCGGCGAGCCGCGTCAGTGCCTGCCTTGACGGTCGCCTCGGCGGGAGGATCTACTTCCGGCACCTGGGGATTGAGGACCACCGAGTTGAACGCACCCATTGACTCCGCGAGGCCGGTCGGCGCGGAGGCCGAGCTTGAGGGCCGGCCGCTCGCGATCGATCCGCGCCTCCAGATGAACCTGATCGCGGCGGTCTGCGGCCGCTTCGGGCGCGTCCACATTCCTGGCGTGCTCGAGAACACCAGCGCCCTCGGCATCTACGAGGCGTTGAGCGCAGACCTGCCGTGGCAGATGCACTACAATGACGGCGAGCAGGTCTTCGACATCCCGGCCACGCAGTTCGACGCGCTGCCCGCCGACGAACGCGGCGCGCTGTTGCGTGGCATCTACCTGCGCGCGCGGCTCGGCTTCCAGTATCTCTACGATAGCTTCGCGATCTCCGACCACCACGAGCGCGGCGAGCACATGGATCTCGCGCTGATGCGCGTGTTCGAGTTCCTGAAGTCCGAGCCGGTCCTCGAGTTGGCGCGCCGCGTGACCGGCGTGCGCGAGATCCGCAGCGTGGACGCCCAGGCGACCCGCTACCGCTCGGGTCACTTCCTGACCGCACACGACGATCGGGATGAGGTGAAGGGCCGTGTAGCAGCGTACGTTCTCAACCTCACGCCCGGCTGGCGCACGGACTGGGGCGGCATCCTGCAGTTCATCGACCAGAGCGGCCACGTGGCCGAGGGCTACATGCCCGTGTTCAACGCCTTGAACCTGTTCCGCGTGCCGATGCTGCATGCGGTCAGCCTGGTCGCGCCGTTCGCGGGCGGATCGCGCCTCAGCATCACGGGGTGGTTCCGGCGCTGAGGCTCACTGCGCGACGCGTGATCCGCAGCCGGGCCGGCGACAGTGCCGGATGGCAATGTCGCCGGACGGACGCAGCTTGAGGTGAAACTCGCGCTGCCGGTAGTCGACGACGAAGCGCTCGAGGCTGCCGATCAGGTCCATACCGACCAGCAGCGCCGGCTCGTGCTCGAGCCCCCAGATCTCGAACACGTGCAGGTCGCCGAACGTGACCGGGAGATCGCGCAATCGCGCCTCGCCGATACTGATCATTGGCGCCAGGAACGAGACGCCATCGTGCGTGCCGGGAGTGGCGCCGATCACGGTTGCGTCCTCGACGCGATCACCTGCGCTGAGCCGGCCCTGCAACGCGTCGCGCAGCGGTGCGTTGCCCAACGTGCGCTCAGCGCCGGTGTCGATGATGATGCGCACGGGCAGGCGGCCGATGCGTCCATTCACCATCAGCAGCCCCCCACGCTCGACCCGGGCGGGCACCACCAGGTATTCGCTCGGCGCCCGCCGACCCGTCGAGGTGCGAACCGTCACGCTCTCCTGAACGAAATTCACGTCGATGCGTGCCCGCTGCAGCCCGTCGACACCCAGGATGCCGTCGGCGTCCGCGAGCACGTTCGGCGGCAGCACGGGCATGCGGATGTGTTCCAGCACGACGTCGCCGACCTGCAGTCTGGAGACGTCCACGATTGGCAGCGTTGCCGCGCCCGTGACGCCGTGCACGATCACCGACGACGTGCCGATCGCGACCAGACCAAGTTCCTCCGCGACCATCGGAGAAAGCGCCGACCGATTTGCTCCGGTGTCGAGTATGAAGCGATAGGGCCCGCGCCCGTTGATCTCGACTTCGGCGAGCACGCGTCCCGTTCGATCCAGGTCCACGGAACCCGAATAAAGCGGCGCCGGATCGGTGAGTCCCGGCCTGCCAGCGTCGAGCGCCAGCGCTCGTTCGAACGGGGCCAGAAGGAGCAGCATCGCAGCTCCGGTGGCTGCGCGCGTTTGCCAGTTGGCGGGCCGGGCGTTCATGCTCGCACCGGCAGCTCCGGGCTCTTGCGCACCGTGCGCAGCGCGAAGCTCGACTGCACGCGCGCGACACCTGGGAGTCGCGTCAGGTGCTGGCTGTGCAAACGTTCGAAATCCGCGGGGTCCGTGACGACGACCCGCAACAAGTAGTCCTGCTGGCCGGTCATGAGGTAACACTCCATCACTTCGGGCACCCGCCGGACTGCCTCCTCGAAG
>Ga0209254_10005431_pt1 | contig 11725 bp, 10 predicted proteins | sample FrelakmetDIP11DI_FD_187148 | JGI IMG/M metagenome (GOLD analysis project Ga0209254, IMG submission 187148) | Freshwater lake sediment microbial communities from the University of Notre Dame, USA, for methane emissions studies - DIP11 DI (SPAdes)... | ecosystem: Environmental > Aquatic >... | reverse complement strand
GGCGCCTTTGAGCCCGGCAGCGAATGGGTGAATCCTTATACCCTATTGGTGGCCCCGGCAGTCGCTGCGGACGCAGCGGTCAGTTATATGATCATTATGCTTGGCGGCCGCGTATGGGAATACTGGGGATATCGGTGACGAAACTCATTTTGAAAGTCTTTCCGATTGAGCTGAAAAGAGTTGGCCAATACCAAAACAAAGAAAGGAGCAAGCCATGAAAACCGTCACGAAACGTCAGATAGAAGCGCTGTGCAGCGCTACGCAAGGACTATTCTTGGCGGCCTGCCTGTTGTTCAGCCTGTCGGGCTGCTCGGTGTTCATGGCCGCGCAGCTTCCGGACAAGAAAAACCTGGAAGTCTTCAGACCGGGGGTGCCGCGGCAGGTGGTCCTGGCCGAGATGGGGCTCCCATCCGGCTATGAAAACCGCAACGGGGTCCGCTCCGAAGTGTACAAGTTCAAACAGGGCTATTCCCAGCCGGTCAAGATCTCGAGAGCCGTCCTGCATGGGACCGCCGACATACTGACCTTCGGGCTCTGGGAGGCTGTCGGCACGCCGGCAGAATTCTATTTCAGCCCTAAGGACACGATGGTGCTGGTCACCTACAACGCCGGCGACCGGGTGGAGACCGTCGAATACTTCAAGGGCGGCGAGCAGAGCGAGTAAGCGTTTTCTGTTACAGGGCCTTGGTTTGTTAAGGGGCCGATGCGGCCGCGGGTTGGCGTGATTTGAATGCTGAACAAGTCATCGATGAACTCGTAAAAAAGCATCCAAAGCGATGACTTTGTAAAAAGCCCAAGTTCAAGGCGCGCGAATCCCGCGGAGTGAGGCTTACTTACAGTACGCCGCAGCGACTGCGGGATGAAGCGCAACGCTGAAATTGGGGTTTTTACAAAGTTATCAGGCATGGGAGGTGGATCATGAAACGATTCCTGGTGTGTACGATATGCCTGGCAGTCACCCTATCTTTTCTGGGTTGCTCGACGGCGTCCGATCATCGCAAGGCCGTCCGGGCGGAGGATGCCGACCGGCTGACGGCCGGCAAGGTTCAGCGCGAGATCCGCGTGGGGATGACGAGTGCCGAGGTGGCGGAGGCGCTGGGGTCGCCCAACGTGATCGCCACCGACGAAAACCGGCGCGAAGTCTGGGTGTATGACCGCATCGCCACCGAGCATGCGTACTCCGCCAGCTCTGGCGGAGTCGCGGCGCTCATCCTGGCGGGGTTCACCGGGAGCGTCGCCGGCGGAGGGGGGATCCTGCCCAATTTCTTCAGGAGCGAGGGTGCCTCCTCCACCAGCCAGCGGACTTTGACCGTGATCGTCAAGTTCGCCGAAGACCACCGGGTGCGGGATTTTGCTTACCGGCAATCCAGTTTCTGAGCACGGAGGCGGCCATGCGGTACAAGATCGTGATCCAATTCATCGCATTGATGCTGGGGCTGTTGCTGATGCTTAACAATTGCGCTCCGATGGTCCCGAGAGCGGCTTTGCAGCTGGCGCCCGAAAACGCGGGCCAGCGCCTGCTGCAGAGCCGGCAGTTCGACACCGACGAGCCGACCCTGCTCTCCGCCGGCACGGCAGTGCTGCAGGACTTGGGGTTCATGATCGAGGACAGCGAGCCGGCCTACGGGCTGATCTCATGCTCCAAGCACCGCGACGCCAGCCGCACGGAGCAGATGATCGGGGCCTTCGCCCTGGCCATGTTTACCGGCGTAATGCTTCCCGTCGACCGGGAGCAGTGGATTCGCGCGTCGGTCGTGACCCAGCCGGTCGCGGTGGACACCGACTCCGCCAAATGCCGAACGGCCGTGAGGGTGTCGTTCCAGCGGATCGTCCGCAATCAGCTGGGAAAGGTCAGCCGCCTGGAAAGCCTGGTGGAACCGCAGATGTACCGCGAATTTTTCGAAAAGCTCTCCCGATCCCTCTTTCTGGAGGCACACGAACTATGAAAACGAAACGCTTGGTCGTTCTTTGGAGCATAGCCGCCTTGCTGCTGCTGATCTGCGCCTGCGCCCCGGCCGCCCGGCCGGTGCTCGAGGCCGGAGACTCGGAGGTTAAGCTGCGCTCGATCCAGTCGCGCGTTTTCGACACTCCCGATGAAAACCGGACCATGCGCGCGGTGATCGCCACCCTGCAGGACCTGGGGTTCGTCATCGACAAGGCCAACTCGTCGCTGGGGATCGTGAGCGCCACCCGGCTTTCGGGCTACGTGCTGAAGATGACCGTCAGCGTGCGAACGCGGGGGGAAACGCAGGTGCTGGTCAGGGCCAACGCCCAGTACAACCTCCAGGCGATCGAGGACCCCGAACTGTATCAGCGCTTCTTCGTCGCGTTGTCGCAGTCCATGTTCCTGGCGGCCCATCACATGTGAGGCGGCGGCGCGGCCGGCGCAATGCGGTCTTGTCGAGCCAGGATCAGACGGTGTTGTTGCTTGGCTTCGCCCCCCCTTTTTTCAAGTCCTACGCAAATCACAATGGTACACCGTACCTGTCGCCCGCAGTCGTATATGCTCCTCCAATGAGGGTTCCATCATCCTTTAACTTTTGGAAGTAAAAAGAGCAGTCAAGGTGACGAATGAACAATGAGCTGAACGGCAAGAAATCGAGCAATGCAGATTGAGCCGCTTCAAGTCGCCGCGGTCGAACAAACATAGACCGCAACCTGATCCCCGTCAGCGTCCTTCCCCTGCAGCGTAAGCAAGAAATAAGTTTTTCATGGTCCGCTCGCTCTTGAATACTGTATTGCGTACATTGCCGTGTGAGGTGATGTAATCAAATGCAAGGGCTTTATCATTTCAATTTAAATTGGCGATTATTTTGGTTTGGCCCCCTTTTTTCCTTTGTTTTTTCGATCAACTTTGATGCTTTATTCGCCAATCCCCCGGGCTGACGTATCCTTCCCCCTGTACCCACATACCCCTCTTTGCCTCCCTGGCCTCCTCCTCGGCCTGCCAGTATGGGTGCATGTCTGGACCTGCTGCCAGTTTCTCCCGATAGACCTCGGCCAGTCCAGCTTGCAGCATCTCGAGATTGACGTTTCTGCCGTTTAGCAGGAACACCTCGCCAAGCGTCCGGCCGTTTCTGTCAACACCGTATGATTTCACTTCGACCGTTTTGCCCAAAATGAGTTTGGAAAGGTGCTGCTCAGCCTCCAGTGAAAACGGCTGCCCCACTTGGTGCCGTCTGTTCGACATCTCCGGCGCATCGATGCCGAACAGCCTTATCGTTAGCTTCACGCTCCCGTGCTTCACGATGAAGGTGTCGCCATTAACGACTCTGTAAACCTGGTATTGCCCCGCAAGGGATGGGCCGGGCAAGAGAAACAGGGCAAAGATCAGCAGCAGCGATGAGAGGTTAATTTTCCTGGCTCCAGGGATCATTGGACCGACTTCAGCCTGCAAGCCTCTTTTAGCCTCAAGCCGCTGACGCCCTTCATTGCTCGTTACTTGGACTGTAAGTTACGGGCAATAAGGGTTTCTCGTTGATGATCAACTGAAATACATCCGGCCGGGAGTAGTGACCCGTCACGTCAAAATCATATTTGCTGCGGGCAATTTCAGCCATATCAAGATCGGCACTCACTATTCCTTCCTGACCATATAGAGGTCCTGCCAAGACCTTGCCAAGGGGCGAGACGATGACACTACCCCCGCGGCATAGTTCCTCCGGTTGGGGCTCCAAATCTTTCAATCCCTTCAGATCCGGTGGGTACATGGATTTGGTAACATACTGGTTGCAACCCAAAACAAAGCAGCGCCCCTCACAGGCGATATGCTGCAAGCTAGCCTGCCAGCTGTCGCGGGCATCGGCGGTAGGTGCCAGGTAGATTTCAACCCCTTTGCCATACATGGCCATTCGCGCCAACGGCATATAGTTCTCCCAGCATATCAGCCCTCCTATCTTGCCCAACTCGGTGGCCAGAACGGTCAGGGTGCTGCCGTCTCCTTCGCCCCAGATAAGTCGTTCGGAGGCTGTCGGCTTGAGTTTGCGGTGCTTGCCGATAAGTTGCCCGTTTGGATCGAAGTAAAGCAGGGTGCAGTAGAGCGTGCCTCCGCTAAACTGGCCATCCCGCTCGATGACGCCGATAGCCAAATACACATTTGCCTGCCGAGCCGCCGCTCCTAATGCCTGGGTAGCGGGGCCGGGAATATCAACAGCGTTTGACCAATAGGTTTGCCAGGTAAGCCTGCCTTCCGGACTGCGATTACCGACAACAGCCCCAAAGCTCAGTCCTCGTGGGTAGGCTGGAATAAACGCTTCCGGAAAAAGCACCAACTTGGCTCCTTGGGCTGCGGCTTCATGAGTCAGGCGACATGCTTTTTCAACACTCGCTTCACGCCTGAAAAGAACCGACGCAGCCTGTACAACCGCCACTTTGATTTTGGGAAAATCTTCGTTGGTCTTCATAAGCTGTCACCATTGGTAGCTTGCTAATAGTTGATGACTTCATAAAGAGACAAGATCAAGGCGCGCGAATCTCGTGACGCGAGGCGTACTTACGGTACGCCGCAGCGGCAGCGAGATGAAGCGCAACGCAGAGATTGGGCTATTTACGAAGTCATCAGGCCCTGAATCTCACCAGAACCTCATCCGCCTCCACCGCCTGCCCGGGAACCGCCAGAACCTCCTCCACCTCGCCGTCGCAGGGCGAGGCGACGAAGCTTTCCATCTTCATGGATTCGATGCTGACCAGATCCTGGCCGCGGTAGACGCGGTCGCCCTTCTTCACGCGCACCTCCACCACCAGCCCCGGCATCGGGCAGAGCAGCGCGTTCTCGAGGGCCTCGTCGCGCGCGGCCGGCATGTGCCGGGCCAGCGCCCACTCCCGCGGGGCGAATACCTCGAAGATGCGCGCCGTGCCGCAAAAGGCGACCCCGAAGAAGCTGTACTGGTAGTACAGGCGGAACATGTGGGAGCGGCCGTTGATCTTGAGCCTAAGCCGGCGGCGGTAGAATTCGAACTGCGGGGTGACGACCGCATAAGCGATACCGTCGACGGTGACGGTCCACGCGTGCGGCGGAGGGTCTTTGCGCAGGCAGACCTCGAAGACATCCTGGCGGCAGCGCACCATATAGGGGTTGCATTCCAGGGACGCGTGCGCCGCGCCGACCTGGGCGGCCATGGGCTTCAGGGACTCGCGCGTGAGGCTCTGCCGGTTGTGGTAGACGATCGTGGCCGCCATGGCCATGCAATGCAGCCGCTCCAGCGGCGGAGGCTCCTTGGGCAGGCCTTTCTCGAAATGCGTTTCGATGAACGCCGTGGACAGGTTCCCCGCAACGAACTCCGGGTGGGTCAGGACCGCGTTGACGAAGTCCACGTTGGTGGCGGGCCCCTCGATGTGGTAGCCGTTCAGGGCCCGCACCAGGGCGTCGATGGCGTTCTGGCGGGTCTCGCCCCAGGCGATGACCTTGGCCAGCAGCGAGTCGTAGAAGACGCTGACCAGGCTGCCGGCCTCGACGCCGCTGTCCAGGCGGATGTTCGCTCCCTGGGGCGGGGAGTAGCGGGTGATCATCCCGGTCGACGGCAGGAACCCGCGCGCCGGGTCCTCGGCGCAGATCCGCGCTTCCACGGCCCAGCCGTTCCAGGCGACGTCCGCCTGCTTCAGCGGCAGGCGCTCGCCGGCCGCCACGCGCAGCTGCAGCTCCACGAGGTCCAGGCCGGTCACCAGCTCGGTCACGGGGTGCTCCACCTGCAGGCGCGTGTTCATCTCCAGGAAATAGAAGCGGCCCTCCGCGTCCAGGATGAACTCCACCGTGCCGGCGTTGGTGTAGCCCGCCGCGTGCGCCAGCCGGCAGGCGCAGGCCCCCATTCGCTGCCGCAGGTCCGCGTCGACCGCCACCGATGGCGACTCCTCGACGATTTTCTGATAGCGCCGCTGCAGCGAGCATTCGCGTTCGCCCAGGTGGATGACCGTGCCGTGCCGGTCGCCGATGATCTGGATCTCCACGTGGCGCGCCGCCGGGATGTACTTCTCCACGAAGACCCGGTCGTCGCCGAAGGCCTTGCGCGTCTCGGCGCGGCCGGCCTGCATGGCGGCGGCCAGCTCGTCGCGCGCGGCGACGATGCGCATGCCCTTGCCGCCGCCGCCGGCCGCCGGCTTCAGCAGCACCGGAAACCCGATCTCCTCGGCCCCGGCCAGCGCCTCGTCCGGGGTCGCGGCCGGTTTCAGGATCCCCGGCACTACGGGCACCTCCGCCTGGACCGCCAGCGCCTTCGCCGCCACCTTGTCCCCCAGCGCGGCGATGGCGGGGGCCGGGGGCCCAATGAAAACCAGCCCGGCGCGCGCGACCTTCTCGGCGAAAACGGGGTTCTCCGACAGGAATCCGTAGCCGGGATGTACGGCCGCGCACCCGTGATCGAGCGCGGCCGCGATGATCTTGTCCTGGGCGAGGTAGGACCGGTCCGAGCTCGGCGGCCCGATGCACACGGCCTCGTCCGCCGCCTGCACATGCTGCGAGCGGGCGTCGATTTCGGAGTAGACCGCCACGGTGCGGATCCCCAGACGCTTGCAGGTCCGGGCGATGCGGACGGCGATCTCGCCGCGGTTGGCGATCAGGATCTTTTCGAACACGGCTCCTCCTTGGCAGGGTTCAGAGCGGAATGTTGCCATGCTTGCGGTTCGGCCGTCCGGCCTGTTTGCTCTCCAGGAACTGCAGGCTGCGGATCAGGCGTCGACGGGTGTCGCGCGGAAATATCACGTCGTCGATGTAGCCCCGCTTGGCGGCCAGGAAGGGATTGGCGAAGGTCCGGCGGTAGTGGTCGGTCTTCTGGGCGAGGAGCGCCTCGGGGTCGGCGGCGGCGGCGATCTCCTGCCGGTAGATCACCTCGGCCGCGCCCTTGGGACCCAGCACGGCGATCTCCGCCGTGGGCCAGGCGTAGTTGATGTCCCCGCCGATGTGCTTGGAGTTCATCACGATGTAGGCCCCGCCGTAGGCCTTGCGCAGGATGACCGTGATGCGCGGCACGCTGGCCTCGACGAAGGCATAGAGCAGCTTGGCCCCGTGGCGGATGATGCCGCCGGACTCCTGCTCCGGGCCGGGCATGAAGCCGGGCACGTCCACGAAGCAGACCAGCGGGATGTTGAAGGCGTCGCAGAAGCGCACGAAGCGCGCGGCCTTGGCCGAGGCGTTGATGTCGAGCACCCCGGCCAGCACGGCCGGCTGGTTCGCGATCAGCCCCACCGTCTGCCCCCCCAGCCGGCCCAGGCCGCAGATGACGTTGCGCGCGAACTGCGCCTGGATCTCCATGAACTCTGCGCCGTCCATGACGCTGTGGATCAGCACCTTCATGTCGTAGGTGTGGTTGGGGTTGGCCGGGACCAGGTAGTCGAGCGCCGGGTCGGTGCGCTCCAGCGGGTCGCGCAGGTCCAGGATCGGCGGCCGTTGCCGGTTGTTGGACGGCAGGTAGTTGATCAGGCGGCGCACCTCCCGCAGGCAGAGGATGTCGTTGGGCAGGACGAAGTGCGCCACCCCGCTCTTCTCCCCGTGCACGCGCGCCCCGCCGAGATCGGCCGAGGTGATTTCCTGGTGGGTGACGGTCTTGACGACGTTGGGGCCGGTCACGAACATGTAGGATGTGGGCTGCACCATGAAGACGAAGTCCGTGATCGCCGGGCTGTAGACCGCGCCGCCCGCGCAGGGGCCCATGATGCAGGAGATCTGAGGCACCACCCCGCTCGCCCGGACGTTGCGGTTGAAGATCTCGCCGTAGGCGGCGAGCGCGTCCACGCCTTCCTGGATGCGCGCCCCGCCGGAGTCGTTGAGGCCGATGATGGGCGAGCCCACGCGCACCGCGTGGTCCATGACCTTGCTGATCTTCTGGGAATGGGCTTCGCCCAGCGAGCCGCCGATCACGGTGAAATCCTGGCTGAAGACGAACACCTCGCGGCCGTCGATCGTGCCGTGGCCGGTGATGACCCCGTCGCCGGGATAGCGGCGCTCCCGGTCGGTGTAGTCGCCGCGGCCGGTCTTGAGGATGTCGAATTCCTCGAAAGACCCCTCGTCCAGCAGCAGCTCGATGCGTTCCCTGGCCGTCAGCTTTCCCCGGCGGTGCTGGTCCTCGATGCGCTGGGCGCCGCCGGCCTGGAAGGCCTCGTTCTTCATCGACTCGAGGTCCGTGAGGGTGCTTTGAAAGGTCGCTCCGGCCGCCACGCCGGATTCGGCCTGCTGCAGGCGCTGAGCCAGCTTCGGTCCGCTCTGGGGGGCTTGCGTGGGTTCCATGGCGTCTCCTCGATTTGGCCTTTCTTCTAGACTCAAACGGAAAGAGGGGGCAAACTTTTTCTTTAAAAATGTTTAAAGTTTAAAGTTTAAGGTTTAAAGTGGTGGGAGGCTGCTCGGAACGGGTCAGCCTGCGCCCAGGCCCGCTCCCGCACTCCGGCGACTGTATTTTATTAATCTTTAAACCTTAAACTGTAAACCCAAATTATGGTTATCAGAAACTCCGACATCGCCGACATCTTCGACCGGATCGCCGACTGCCTCGAGATCGAGGGCGAAAATCCTTTCAAGATCCGCGCCTACCGCAACGCGAGCCGTACGATCCGCGGGCTGGGGCCTGAGGTCAGAGACATGCTCTCCGCCGGCGGGGAGCTGACCGGCCTGCCCGGCATCGGCCGGGAGCTGGCCGCCAAGATCGGCGAGATCCTGGAGACCGGCACGGCCCAGGCCCTGGAGAAGCTGAAGGCGAAAGTGCCGGAGGGCGTGATCGCGATGCTCAGGATCCCCGGCCTCGGTCCTAAGCGGGTGAGCGCGATCTACCATGAGCTCAAGGTCGAAACCCCGGCCGCCCTGAAGGAGGCGGCCGAGAACGGACGCGTTCAGAAGCTGCCGGGTTTCGGAACCAAGACCGAGCGGCACATCCTCGATGCGCTGGAAACGCTGGCGCAGCGCCCGGTGCGGGTGAGCATCGCCATGGCCCGGCCGCAGGTGGAGCGCCTTCTGGACCATCTGCAAGGGACCACCGGCGTGCGGGCGGCGGCGGCCGGAAGCTTCCGGCGCTGCCGGGAGACGGTGGGCGACATCGACGTCCTGGTAACGGCGGAAGACGACAGCCCGGTCATGGAGCGGTTCACGACTTTCGAGGATGTGCGCCAGGTGTTGGCCCGGGGGGAGACGAAGGCGAGCCTGGTCCTGGGCTGCGGGCTGCAGGTCGACCTGCGGCGGGTGGCGCCCGAGAGCTTCGGCGCGGCCCTGCAGTACTTCACCGGCAGCCAGGCCCATAACATCGCGATCCGCGGCCTCGGCCGCCAGCGCGGGATCAAGATCAACGAATACGGGGTGTTCGCGGGCGACGACCGGATCGCCGGGGACAGCGAGGAATCGGTCTACCGCGCGCTGGGGCTGCCCTGGATCCCGCCCGAGCTGCGCGAGGACCGCGGCGAGATCGAGGCCGCCCGCGAGGGGCGGCTGCCGGAGCTGATCGAGCCGGGCGACATCCAGGGCGAGCTGCATTCCCACACCAACGCGACCGACGGCCGCAGCAGCCTGGAGGAGATGGCCCGGGGGGCCAAGCGCTGCGGGCTCAAATACCTGGCCGTGACCGATCACTCCCGTTACCTCCGGATGGTGGACGGACTGGACGAGCGCCGGCTGCTGGCGCAGATGGAGGAAATCGACCGGCTGAACGCGAAGCTCAAGGGCCTCCGCCTCCTCAAGGGCATCGAGGTCGAGATCCTGGAGGACGGCCGCCTGGACCTGCCCGATTCCGTCCTGGAGAAGCTCGACCTCGTGATCGGCTCCATCCACAGCCACTTCCGGCTGCCGGAGCGCCGGCAGACCGAGCGCATCCTGCGCGCCATGGACCAGCGCTTCTTCTCGATCCTGGGACACCCGAGCGGCCGCCTCATCAACGAGCGCGAGCCCTACGCGGTCGACCTGTCGGCCGTGATCCGGAACGCCCGGGAGCGCGGCTGCTTCCTCGAGCTGAACGCCAATCCCCAGCGGCTCGACCTCACCGACACCTACTGCCAGATGGCCAAAGAGGCGGGCGTTCTGGTCGCCGTCAACACGGATGCCCACAGCGTGGCCGACTTCGGCCAGCTCGCCTACGGCATCGGCCAGGCGCGCCGGGGGTGGCTGGAGAAGAAGGATGTGCTGAACGCACGGCCGCTCAAGGAGCTGCTGATGCTGCTGAAAGGGACGATGGGATCATAAGAAAAGATGCTCGATGCGGGATACTGGATGCTGGATGGAAAAATAAAGGTAGGCGCGGCGGGGTCCGACGGCCTTGGCTACATGAAAGCGTTGCAAAAGGCCGCGCGAATGGGGCTCGGTTGCCTGGAGGTCGCCTTCACCTACGGCGTGCGGATGAAGCCGGAGGAGGCCGAAACGGTGGGGGCGCTGGCGCGGGAAAAGGGCATCGCGCTCTCCGTGCACGCGCCCTATTACATCAACCTAGCCGCGGACGACCCCGCCAAGCTCGCCGCGAGCAAGGAACGCATTCTCTCCGCCTGCCGGATGGCGGCCCTGATGGGCGCCCGCAATGTGGTCTTCCACGCCGGCTTCTACCAGGGCCGCACGGCCGGCAGGACCTTCGCGCGCATCGCCGGGGAAATCGAAGCGCTCCAGGCCGCCCTGAAGAGGAACCGCTGGCCCGTCGCGCTGTGCCCCGAGACTACCGGCAAGCCTGCCCAGTTCGGCTCCCTGGATGAATGCTTGTCGCTGGCGCGCGAAACGGGCTGCGGCTTTACGGTGGATTTCGCGCACCTGCTGGCGCGGGCGCGGGGAAGCCTCAATTACGGCGAGGTCCTGGACCGGCTTCCCCATCGTTTTCATGCGCACTTCTCGGGCATCGACTACGGCCCGAAAGGCGAGCGCAGGCACCTCAACACCACCCCGAAGTTCTTCCGGCCGCTGGCGGAGGGCCTGGTCGGTCGGAAGGTCGAGGTCACCCTCATCAACGAATCCCCCCGGCCCTACCAGGATGCCGCCATGATGAAGCGGGTTTTGGAAAAACTCATGGTGGGATAGCCGGGGTATATTAAGGGTCTCAAAATTGTCCGATTTTAGGGCTGCTGATGACAGCGCAGCAGGCCGGTCTTGTGCGGAGGGAGGCATGGAAAACGATTTCGATGTCCACGATCGTGATCTTCTGGCGAAAGCCCGAACGATGCTGGCGGGAGCCGGTTCGCCCGAGAAAATGGCGCAGCTGGTATTGGCGGCGGTCGGTAAAAACGAGGAATGGCGCGGCAAACGCTGCATCAACCTGCTGGCGCCCGAAGCCCCCACCAGCCCCACGGTGCGGCGGCTGCTGGCCGCGGAGATCGGCACGCGGGCGGCCGAAGGCCACATCGGCCGGGTGAACCGCTGGTTCGCCGGGACCCAATTCATCGACGAGGTCGAGTCGCTGTGCACCGAGCTGCTCAAGCGCGCCTTCCGCTGCCGCTACGCCGACTACCGGCTGATGGGCAGCATGCTGGGCAACCTGGCCGTCTATCAGGCCCTGACCCGGCCGGGGGACACCATCATGTCGGTGCCCCAGCCGTACGGGGGGCACTCCAGCAACCGGCTCGACGGACCGGCCGGACTGAGAGGTTTGAACATCGTGGACATTCCGTTCGACCCGGTCGAGCTGGAGGTCGACCTGGATGCGTTCGCGCGCACGGCCCGCAAGGTCAGGCCCAAGCTGGTGGCCGTGGGGATGTCCATGACGCTGTTTCCGCTGCCGGTGAAGGAAATGAGCGCCGTGGCCGCCGAGTGGGGCGGGCGGTTCTTCTACGACGGCGCTCACCA
>Ga0209254_10005430_pt1 | contig 11725 bp, 5 predicted proteins | sample FrelakmetDIP11DI_FD_187148 | JGI IMG/M metagenome (GOLD analysis project Ga0209254, IMG submission 187148) | Freshwater lake sediment microbial communities from the University of Notre Dame, USA, for methane emissions studies - DIP11 DI (SPAdes)... | ecosystem: Environmental > Aquatic >... | reverse complement strand
GGCGTCCAAGCCTGCGGGAGCCCCAGGCAGCGGGGCTGCAGCACCCTCCGGGCGCCCGGCCGCCGGCTTGGCGGCGGGGACCGGGGTTACCGCAGGCTTGGACGCCGCCACCCTGCCCTCCGCCTTGACCGGTTCAGCCGCCTTTGATGGTGGCCTCCCTTCAGTCGCTGCCAAAACAGGCGCAGCAGTGGCAATGGCTGCGCCTACCGACGGTGCTCCACCCACTGCCCGCGACCGGAGTGCTGCGGCCAGATCTGCTGCCTGCTGATAGCGCGCCTCCGGCCGCTTGGCCAACGCCTTGCCTACCACGCCTTCGAGCCAGTCTGGGACATTGACGTTGACCTGGTGCAAGGGTGGCGGCGGCTCATTCACCTGCTTGTACAGGGTGGCGACCGGGGTTGGCGTGCTGAACGGCGCCCAGCCCGTCACCATCTCATACAGGACGATGCCCAAGGAATAGATGTCGGTGCGCCCATCAACCGGCTGGCCCTGAATCTGCTCCGGGGCCATGTACTCGGGCGTACCGATGCTGATACCGGTCCGGGTCAGGGCCGCGCTCTCGTACAATGCCTTGGCTATGCCAAAATCGGTCAGCATCGGCCGTCCGTCGCGGGTCATCAAGACGTTGCTCGGCTTGACATCGCGGTGGACGATCCCCTGTTTGTTGGCATAATCCAGCGCATCGGCCAATTGGGCTCCAATCGATGCTGCATACGCCGGCTCGACTGGCCCCTGCGCGATCATGTCCTTCAGCGAGCCACCGTCCACAAAGCCCATGGCGATATAGTAGACGCCCTGGGCAACGCCGGCGTCGTACACATGCAGGATGTTAGGGTGGTTCAACTGGGCCACCGCCAGGGCTTCACGCCGGAAGCGGGCGACAAACTCCTCGTCGCGGGCCAACTCGGGCCGCAATACTTTGATGGCGGCGTAGCGGCCCAGGGAATCCTGGTAGGCCTTGAAAACAACCGCCATCCCGCCTTCGCCAATCTTGTCCAGGATCTTGTACGGCCCAAAACTCTTTCCTATTAGTTCGTCCATAGCTCCGTCTGTCCTTTCTAGATCTTGCGGATCACCTGCCTGTTAGGCAGATGGAAACTGCCGGTAATGATAGAGATACCTTTCAGGGAGTAGGCAGCGGCAGTGTTGGCAATGGCGCCACTGTCGCCGGCTGTATTGTCGGCGACGGCTGCGAAAGCCCTACCGTGGGCTCTGGCGTGACCTGCGGCCCCACGTAGACGAGGCGCCAGGAGCCGGCTTCCGGGCTAAGCCTATCTCCAGTGGCGATCATGACGACAACCACGCTCCACCGATACTGCCCCGGGCCACCTCGCGCGAACAGTATGCCGTCCAGGTTGATCGTTTGCTCAGTCTGCCGGGTGTACTCGGCGGCACCCAGGTGTTGCGTATTCCCTTCTCTCCAGATCAGGACCTGAAAGGCCTGTCCTTCCTCCAAGGGCCGGGGATAGCTCCAGCGGAAGACCGTCTCGCCTGAGGCGGACCCGGCGTCCTTTTCTTCGGGTGCGACCAACTGTGCCGACTGCAGGGCCGGGATTGTCGTGCCCGTCGAGGCAACGGTCGGCCGCGGTGTCGATCCTGGCTGTGCGGTCGCAGGGATCAGAGTCGGTGTCCGGGTCGGTATCAGCGTGACGGTCGGCGGCGAGGTAGGGGTCCCGGTCTGAGCCGGGCTCACCGCCGAAGGAGAGAGGGACAGAACAGGCGTCGAGACCGGCGATGTGTCCAGGTGCGCCGTCGCTGAGGCGGTCCCGGTGGTCGCAGTGACCGTCTCTTGTCCCTTGAGCAAGGACGGCACGATTAGGATGCCTGCGACCAGCAATATGATCACGACCGCCGCCGCACCGATCAGGACGGGGATCGTCGGGAACGTCTTTTTTCCTTCAGACGGGGTCGGCGGCGCCGCCACGACCGTTGCCTTTTCCTTACGAGTGTCCACGATCAGCACGGTGATGTTGTCCATGCCGCCTCGCTCGTTGGCCTTGGCCACGAGGGTTCGTGCGGCGTCCTGTGCAGACTGTTCGCGGGCGATGGCCTCGATCTCCCAGTCCTCAACAAGCCCCGACATGCCGTCGCTGCACAGCAACAGCACGTCCCCATCGGCCAGTTGGCCTTCGAACAGATCAACCTCTACGGATGGCTTGGAACCCAGAGCACGGGTGACGACATTTCGTTGGGGGTGCGAGCGGGCCTGCTCGCGCGTGAGGAGCCCCGCGCGTATCTGTTCCTGAACCCATGAATGGTCCTCGGTGATCTGAGCGATCCGGTTCTGACCGATCAGGTAGGCGCGGCTGTCGCCCACGCTGGCGACGTAGACCTTGCGCCCGACAATAGCAGCCGCAACTAGAGTGGTGCCCATGCCGGCCTTGGCCGGGTCGGACTGGGCCTCGTCGTAGATCAAGCGGTTGGCGGCCTTGTAGGCTCGAACCAGGCTGGTTCCCACATCGTGGGTCGAATCGCTGTAGTACTGATCGATGACCAGCTTGATCGCCTGGCGACTGGCAACCTCTCCGGCCTGGTGCCCGCCCATACCATCGGCCACCAGGTAGATGCCACCTTTGGTGTCCATCAGGTGCGGGTCCTGGGGGACAGAGTAATCCACGTAATCCTCGTTATGAGGCCGGGCACGGCCGGTATCGCTCAACGTGGCAACCTCGAAATTCATCGATACCTCCTAATGGGGTTTCGCACCGTGGGACTCGCGGCGATCGGTCTGGTCGGCCAGGGTCTCGGTCCCTGCCGCCTCGACACGAGAGGCAGGCAGAACTACCAAAAGATTGACCGGCCCGATGGCCAGGACATCGCCTGGTTGGAGGGGCCATGGGGTTCCGGCCGGAAGGCGGAAACCGTTCACAAAAGTACCATTGGTGCTGCCGCCATCTACGATGCGACAGGCTTCCCGATCACATTCGATAGAGGCGTGCTGCCTTGACACCTGAGACACCGGGAGTACGATGTCATTGTCAGTGCCGCGGCCGACGGTAACGCGGCCACGGTACACAGGATACTGGCGGCCGTCTGAGCTAGTCAGGTAGAGGACAGTCTCTCGCCGGCGAGATTCGGTGTCCGCTTTATCCCCCTCGCCGCCGGCGACCCCTTCGGCCAGACCTGCGGCCGACGCCAGAGCAGCGGCAAGCTCGCCGGCTGTGCCAAAGCGACCTGTTGGCTCCTTGGCGAGGGCCCGGAACACGGCCTGTTCCAGCCGCGTGTTCACGCTCGAGTTGAGCGGTGATAGAGGTGGTGGTGGCTTGTGTATCAGCTCACTCAAGACCTGATAGGGTGTCGTCGCCGAAAAAGGCGCCTCGCCGCTCAGCATCTCATAGGCGACGACGCCCAGCGAATAGACATCTGAGCGGCCGTCGAGCTCCTTGCCCATGGCTTGCTCGGGCGACATGTACTTGAGGGTGCCACTGGCTATCCCCTCGCCAGTGATCTTGGCCATGTTGGCAGCTTTGACGAGCCCAAAGTCGGTCAGGGTGATGTGATCGCGGGCGCCGACTATAACGTTCGCCGGCTTGATGTCGCGGTGCACGAGGCCCTGCTGATGGGCATAATCCAATGCGCTGGCCAATTGTCTGATGATGGAGATAACCTTGTTGATGGGCAATGAGCCCTTTTTCTGGATCTCTTGCTGCAAGGTCGGCCCGTCGAGATACTCCATGACGATATACTGAAAGTTCTCGTTTGAACCGACGTCGTAGATAATCACGACGTTTGGGTGTCTGAGATTGGCGGCAGTGATCGCCTCTCTCTCAAAGCGCCGGGTGAACTCGGCATTGGCGGCCAGGTGAGGAAGCAACACTTTCAATGCTACCGTTCGCTGGAGTACGTTGTCGTAGGCGCGATAGACCACGGCCATCCCGCCGCGGCCTCGCTCTTCAATGATCAGGAAACGTCCCCAGGCTCTGCCTACCAGGTCCTGCATGTGCATTGTCTGCATGGCTCGCTAACAGTATCCTTCCTGGCGAAACCAGGCCAAGGCCCGCTCCAGAGCTGTCTCGACCGACGTCTGCGGCAATCCCAGCTCCCGGACTGCTTTCCGGCTGTCGAACCACAGGCAACGGGTGGCCATGCGGACGCTGGCGAACGATACCTGCGGCGGCCGGCCAGTCAGCCGGCTGAATACGCCCTCGTCAAACAGGGCGGCCAGCATGGCCAGCCTAATCGGCACCCGGATGCGGAATCGCCGCCGGCCAGCGAACTGGTCGACCATGGCCAGCAGGTCGTCCAGGGTGAGGTTGCGGCCGCCCAAAATATATCCTTCGCCGGTGCGCCCCTGCTCGAGAGCCAGAACGTGCCCGGCGGCCATATCCTCCACTGCCGCCACGTTTAACGGCAGCCGCACGTAGAACGGCAGGCGTCCGCGCACACGGTCTATAATCAACTTGCCGGTTGGGGTCGGACGGCGGTCACCAGGCCCCACGGGGATGGTGGGATAGACGGTGACCAATGGCAGGCCATCTCGAGCTAGACGACGGGCTTCCTGCTCAGCCTGCCACTTGGAGCGGTCGTATGGGCCGGACAGATCGGCCAGGTCGGCCAGGCAGGGCTCGCCGTCGGCCGCCGTTGCCTGCGCCTGGACCGGCCTGCCTCCCTGAAGGCGATCCTGGTCAGGCAAAGAGGTGCGGGGCAGCTCTGGCGCAAGCGGGATCAGGATCGCCGCGGTGCTGGTATAGACCGCCCGCGTCACGCCAGCCGCCAGGGCCGCCGACAGCACCTGTCGGGTCCCGTCGACGTTGGTCCGGTAGATGACCTGCTCATCGGGCGCCCACAACCGAAAATCGGCAGCCAGGTGTAACACCGCCTCGCAGCCGGCCACCGCTCGCTCGACCACCGCCGCGTCCAGCAGATCGCCACGGAACAGCTCGGCACCCAGGGCCGGAAGCCGGCCGGGATCGCTCTTTTCCCGGACCAAGGCTCGCACCCGGTAGCCACGCCGCAGTAGCTCGCCGGCTACGTGGCCACCGATAAAGCCGGTGGCCCCGGTGACCAAGACAGGTTTCACTCGCCCACTCCCATGTTTACGGCCAGATCCTCCGCGGGTTGTTTTCCGGCCCGGCACCAGGGTTCCAACTGGCCGGGTCCGCACTAGACGCTTCATAGACGGCGATTACGGGATCGGCACAGTCACCGAGCTCGTTGCAGTTCAGTTCACCCGTCAGCCCTGGAAAGCCCCTGGTAGCGAACAGCGCTTGAATCAGGCCTCGCCGCGGAAGATGCAGCGTGCCATCGGGTTCTTGCACCGCTACCTTTTCGACGGCGGCAAAGACCATCATCGCCGCGTCATAGGCGCTGGCGTGGAACGGGCCGATTGGCGGCTCGCCGTAGCGGTCCCAATACCTTTTCACGAACTCCTGATATCGGTCGCCGTAGCTGGACAGGTCAGGGCTGGAGAAGAACATATGGATGGCAGGCTCGCCGGCAGCCTTCAAAAAGTCGGGCGAAAACAGCCCGTCCGCCCCCATCAGGTGCACCTGCTCCAGGCCAGGGGTCTGCCTGGCCTGCCTGGTGACGGCGGTGCCCGCCGCAAGGAACAGCGGGTAATAGAGCAGTTGAGGCTTGGTGTCGGCGATGCCAGTCAGCACCGGCTTTACGCTGGTTTGGCTTTCGTCTACTGCCTCCTGCATGGTAACAATGCCACCCAACTTGACGAATTCTTCGACAAAGACCTGTTGCAGCGCGCGGGAGTATAGGCTTCCATCGTGGATGGTTGCCACCCTGGTCACTTTCAGCTCTTCCCAGGCAAAACGGGCAGCAGCCCTGCCCTGCACCCGGTCGTTGGGCGCCGTGCGCAGGTAGCAATAGTATTCGGGCGGCCGGTCAGGGGCAGTCAGATCTGGGGCAGTGTTGGACGGCGAGACCATCGGGATGCCGGCCCGGCATATGATGGGAATGGCCGCCCGGGCTTCGCTGGAGCAACTGGTGCCAACCGCCGCCACGAGCCGGGGATCGGCGGCTAGCCTGGTGGCTGCTGTCTGACCACCTTCGGCGTTGCACAGTGTGTCCTGACCGACGAGATCGATCGGATGGCCCAGGATCTCCTTCTTGTCCCCCGCGGCCATCTCAACACCCCGCTGAGCGTCGATACCCAGCGCGGCATCAGGGCCGGAGAGGACGAGCATGTAGGCGATCAGAATGGGCTCCTTGGGGCCGATCGTCACACAGCCCAAGTCGTCGGCGCACCTGGCTGGAACAGCAGCGGTACTCGGTGGAACAGGTGACGACGGGGCGGCCTGGGTGGCGGTTGCGGGCACGGGCTGCGCCGTGAAGGTGGGCGCAGCCGCCGACTGCTCCCCGTCTTTTCCACCGGTCATGGCCACGATCAGCAACGCCCCGAGGGCTAGGCCGACGAGCACGATCAGCCCAACCACCAGCCACAACGGGCGCGACGCCTGGCGTCGACTGGCTGGCCTCTCCGCAGCAGGGATGGCCTGTTGTGGCCGCCCCGGCACCGGCTGTTTGGGCGGAGGCTCCACCGCGGCAGACACAGCGGCCGCAACCCTGTCGGATCCCATCAAGACCGTAGGCGGTTCCGGAGATGTAACCGGCATCTTGGCTGGCGGCTCTGCCGGGGCCTGCGACCGGAGTGCCGCCGACTCTGATCTGCTGATGGCGCCGGCCGGCTGTTCCGCCTCCCTGAGGGGGATCTGCGCCGATGCTCCCGCCAACGCTTCGACAAAGGCAACCGCCGTCGGGTAGCGCTCGGCTGGATCTTTGGCCAGTCCTCGGGCCAACACCGGCTCGACGCCTGCCGGCAGGCCGGGCTGCAACGAACAGATGGGCGGCGGCGGCTCAAAGACATGCTTGTACAACACCCCGTGTGGCGTTGCGCCGCTAAACGGCGTCTGACCGCTGAGCATCTCGTAGGCCACCACACCCAGACTGTACAGGTCGGTAAAGCGATCGACGTGCTCCCCGCGCGCCTGCTCCGGCGACATGTACTCGGGCGTGCCCACCACAGTGCCGGTGGTCGTGAGCCGGGTCTCCTCAGCCGCCCGGGCAATGCCAAAATCGGTCAGCGTCACCTGGCTGGCCTCCCTGCGGTCGCCTCTGGTCGCAACCATGATGTTGGCCGGCTTCATGTCACGGTGCACCAGGCCCTGACGGTGGGCATAATCCAGCGCATCGGCCAGGGGGCGCAACAGAGCCACCACTTCAGCGGGCGGCAGCGCTGCCCGCTTTTTGATGACCTGAGACAGCGTCTGGCCTTCGACGTACTCCATCACAATGTAGTAACAGTTCCCTTCCTGGCCTACATCGTAGATGGTCACAATGTTGGGGTGCTTGAGTCGTGCTGCCGCCCGCGCCTCGCGCAGGAAACGCTCGACGAACCCTTCTTCCCACACGAGGTGCGGGGCCAGGACTTTGACCGCGACACGCCGGTCGAGTAGGGGATCGTACGCCAGATAGACGGTCCCCATCCCTCCTCGGCCGATTTCGGCCTGGATCTCGTACTTGCCCAATCGCCGGCCAACCAGATCGCCCGTCACTGGGTCCCCATCCGCCTTCCTACGGGAGGTACAAACATCTCACCAGGACCTAGCCCAGCATTGTCCGCACATGCGCCTCGGCACGGCCGATCGGCTCGGAGGCCGGATCGCCCGAGCTGAGCGCCTCAGCCTGTCGAAGCATCGGGTAGCCCGCTTCGCGCTCGGCCTGGAACTGGCGGGCAAATTGGCCGGCCTGGATCTCGGCTAACACCTTGCGGAACAGACCGCCCAGGTCAAGCGGCAAGAACTGCATTGTCCGTACAAAGCCGCCATACAGCGCCGTCGGGCCGTGGACGCTCGACGCGCGGTAGAACCCTTCCTCGCGGAAGGAGCGGAAGACCATCTCCATCTCTTGCGACATGTACATTTCCATGACCATGGCTTCAGGGGGGATACCGGAGTCCACACCAACGGTAAAGGCGGTCATGATCGACAGCCCGAGCAAAGCGCCCATCGTCTGCTCGATAAAGAGGTCCAGGTCGGCCTCGCGGCGGGCGTCGAGCTCGATGGCCCCCGCCCGCAGGACGCCGACCGCGTCTGCCAGCCCCAGGACGCGGCGCCATGCCTTGCCGCTGGCGTCCTGCTCCACCGAGACGTAGGCAAAGAAACCCTCCCTATTGAGAAAGCGCTGCCGGGCATTCTCGCCGGCCATGCGCGGCGCCAGCAGCAGGATGTCAATGCCCTCCGCCGGAGTGATCAAGCCATAGGCGAGGTTATAGCCTGAGGCAAAGACGATCGCCATGCCAGGCGAGATGTTGGGGGCGATGTCGGTGACAAAAACCTCAGGGATGACTTCGTCCGGCAGGAGGATCAGGACAATGTCAGCACTCGCCACGGCCTGGCCGATCGACAGGACGGCAAATCCGTCGGCGCGGGCCTGGTCGGCGTATTCGTCGGCGACGTTGCCCACCGTCAGGGCAGCTCCGCGCGGCGCCATAGAGTCACGCAGGTTCAGGGCAAAGGGACGTCCCAGGTGCCCATATCCGATCACAGCCAGCCGCTCCGTGTCCAAAGCATGCGGATCGGCGTGCTGCGCGGTGAAGAAGCGGCCGCCATGCGGCACGGGACTGGTTTGGTTATCAACACTGTTCTCGGTCATCTAGATGACGTCCTTCCGCTTTTGGAAAAAGATGATCAGCCCGACAAGCACGACCATGATGACGATCATCCACAGCCACCGCATGACGACGCTGCCTCTGAAAGACCGTGCGTTTAGTCTAAACACTGCCTTTAGCAGACCTTCTGCGCCCTTGATAGCCTGCTCCCGATTACGGGTCCATTCCTCCTTGTCGTCGCCATATACTTTCATGGCATCGGCATAAGCATCGCCCTGTTCCTCGCGCTGTACCTGGTACTCGTCACCCTGTACCTGGCGCTGGTCCTGGTATGCATCGCCCTGGGCGCGGCTGTCGTCCATATACTCCTGCATCTTTGCCGGGTCGTTGGGTTGGGGCAGGGGCGTGGGTGAAGGATAGGGAGTGGGTGAAGGAAGGGCTGTGGGCTTGACCGGTTCAACCGGCTCAGTCTGGGTTAGGGCTACCTTGGCCGGGTCGTCGTAGAACTCGTCGCTCAGTATGCCAGGAAACGTGGTGCACGTCTCGAAAATCGCCGATCCCATACAAAGGCAGCCAGCAGCCTTTTTCTCGGCATCGCTCTTTTTCAGAATAGCCTCCCACCCTTCCTGGCCGTCTTTGGTCTCCTGGGATCGGTTGTCCCAGCAGGGATCGTCGACCAGTATTCTGCCAAAGCCGCTAATGTTTACCATGGCCTCAAAGGACCAGCGGGTAGAGGCGATGACGCTGATCTGCTCACCGCCGGGGATGAGGTCGAGGGGCAGAAGCGCCCCGGCGAAGAGGAACTGGGGCACCAGGACGACGATGACCAAGAGGATGGCGACGTTCAGGTTGGGTGAGGCGGCGGAGATGGTCAGGCCAAAGAGGTAGCCTGACAGGGTGCCCAGGAACAGGGTAATGTAGATGGCCAGGTAGGACTCAAACCCAGGCAGTTTGGGGTGGACGAAGATGAACTTGAAGAGGAGAAAAACGAAAGCCTGGTAGAAGGCCAAAATGAGGCCAATCCATACTTTGGAAAGGATGTAGGGGCCGATCTTGAGGCCGACGGTCCGCTCGCGTTTGTATATGTCGGTCTCTTTGACGATCTGGAGGACGGAGCTGAGGGCGCCGGTCAAGATGGTGATGATGCCGGCCATGAACAGCATGGTGGTGATGGTGGCCGGTTCGCCCTCCACGGGGTCAAAGATGGTTGGCTTCCACATAAAATCCATGAGGCCGATGGCTGGCGCCAGGAGAAGCATGAGGGCCAGGCTGAGCTTGTCGCGGGCCAGGATGTTGAGGTTGCGGGAGGAGAGGATGATCAGTTGTCGCAAGGCGCTGACACGACGAGCTCCGCCGCCGACAATGGGGCTGATGGGCCGCTTGGCGGCAGGGGCCGAGGGGCCGAGGGGCTGCTGGCGCTGTTGCAGGCGCTGGACGACGTACTTTTGATATTCGGGCGACTGGTGGTAGCGATCAGACCAGTCTTTGGGGCTGCCGCGCTTGTCGTCCTCGAGGACGATGTAGATGTTGTCGAACTCCATGTCCTTCTCGCGGCGCTCCTGGTCGGTGCGGTAGCGATCAAAGTAGACCAGGGCTTCCTCGGGTGGGCCGTAAAAAGCGACGTACCCTCCACGCACGAGAAAGATGACCTTGTCGCACATCATAACGTTCTTGGTGGCATGGGTGATCAGGACAACGGTCCGCCCTTGGTCGGCCAGGCGCCGCAACAGCTTCATCATATTGTATTCGGTGCCTGGGTCGAGGCCGGAGGTGGGCTCGTCGAGGAAGAAGAGGCGGGGCTTGGTGAGGAGCTCGACGCCAATGGAGACGCGCTTGAGCTGGCCTCCGGACAGTTTGTGGATGGGGAGGTCGCGGCGCTCGGCGAGGTCGAGATCGTCGAGGACCTGGTCGATGCGCGTTTTGCGTTCGGCCGGAGTGGTGTCGGCCGGCATGCGGAGCTGAGCGGCATAGTCGAGGGCCTGGTAGACAGTCAGCTCGGCGTGGACGATGTCCTTTTGGGGGACGTAGCCCATCTCGTTGCGAAAAAGGTCAAAATTCCGGTATAGGTCCACGTCGTTGACCAGTACGGCGCCGTTGGTGGCCGGCCAGAAGCCGTTCATGGCGTTCATCAGGGTCGACTTGCCCGCGCCAGATAGGCCGACAAGGGCGACAAACTCCTGGGGATAGATGGAAAGGGAGATGTCCTGGAGAAGGTTCTTCTCCTTGGAGACCCACTTTTGCAGACCTGTGGCGTCCATGCGCAGGCCGCCGGTGTCGGCCAGTTGGCGGACGCCGCCCTCGCGCAGGTCGAGGGGGAAAGGACCGATGCGGATTCCGTCGCCTTCCTTTAGCCAGGCTTCATTGTCGACGCGCTTGTTATTGACAAACACGCCGTTGGTGCTCTTTAGGTCGCGGATGCGGTAACGGCCGACGCCCATGCGCTCGACGATGGCGTGGTAGCGGCTGACCTGGGGGTGGTCTAGGGAGATCTGGTTGTCCTTGGCCCGGCCGATGCGCACCGGCTGGTCATCGGTCGGCAGGCGCTGGGTGACAACCTCCTGCTCTTTTTCTACGACGGGAAGCAGGCCAACGGCAGCCAGGTAACGGATGGCGACCTGATCGGTGATGTACAGCGTGTCGTCGTCGGCCAGATCTTTGCCTGGGACACGTTGGCCATTATAGACCAGGCCGTTGGTGCTGCCGAGGTCCAGGATGCGATAGGTATGCCCGATCCATTCCAGGCGGGCATGGTGGCCCGAAACAACCTTGGCGGGGACGACCAGGTCATTATCATCCTGCCGGCCGAGCGTTACCTGCGGTTTGTCAAGCGGAAACTTGAGCAAGCGCCCCTCGACATAGACCGCCAGTCCCGGCTGTGGCCGCGCCGAGATGCGCAGCCGTTCGCCCAGCACCGGGGGCCACGGCGCTTCACGAAGATCCCCGCCAGGGGAGGGCGTTGGCAGACGGATGGCCAGTTGAAAGCTGCCGACCTGGACGATGTCGCCAGGGCGCAGCGGGCAGGGACGGCGTGGGGGTAGCGGCTGGCCATTGACCATGGTACCGTTGGCCGAGCCAAGATCCTGAACCTGGAACCCTTGAGAGGTGTAGCTCAGTCGCGCATGGCGGCGCGAGACCCGCGGATCGTCGAGCACTAGATCGCAGTCG
>Ga0209254_10005429_pt1 | contig 11727 bp, 8 predicted proteins | sample FrelakmetDIP11DI_FD_187148 | JGI IMG/M metagenome (GOLD analysis project Ga0209254, IMG submission 187148) | Freshwater lake sediment microbial communities from the University of Notre Dame, USA, for methane emissions studies - DIP11 DI (SPAdes)... | ecosystem: Environmental > Aquatic >... | reverse complement strand
CTCATCAAGAGTGACACCGGTGCGATTTTGGCTATAGAAAATTGTCGATACACTGTCCAACAAGGCCTCAAGCGATAGGGTAGATACCACATAATCCTTGATTGTTTGCAGGGTCCTGTGTGGATTTGGCTGGCCATTAGCCACAACTTTAAGACTGGTCGAGGAAGCTTCAGTCGGATTTTCCGCCTGAACTCCTGCAGGAGAGGGAGGATAAAGAAAGCTTTCAAAATCTAGACCAATGATCAGGGTTTTCGGCAGATTATCGGGCATCTGCGACGCAATCACATGCCGCAGGTAACGTGCGTCAACGCCAGGATCACTCCCTGCCAAACCAAGATTGTACACAGGTCGATCTTCAACACGCCAACTATCACTCTGTGGATTGAACCCAATTTCTATACGCGAACTACCAAGCGCTAAAGTATGAGCAGGTCTACGAACCGCATCGTATTGCTTCATTTTCCTGTCATTGGTCTGCGCCGAAGGCTTGCGGTCATTCAGCCCTGATATTCTCGGAGTGTCAAATAAGAGGTATGGGTCAATCACAATATTGATGGCCACAACCAGTAAAGCAAGTGCGACCAGAAAAAATGCGAAACGAACTATAAATTGAGTCGGCGCCATCAATCAGAACTGCCAGTAAAGAAATTCGCTGGGCCTGTTTAGGCCCAACACTCCAATCAGAAAAATCAGTGCCACACAAAGTGCCCAGCGATTACATAGCGTGAAAATAAAAGTATTTCGCCTGGAAGCGAGAAACCTCAACTGATGCCCGTGGTCAACGTTAGCGTCAAAGTACAGCGCCGGCTCAAAACGACGCATGATTTCCATTGAATTCGGGGCACATAATGCTATGAATAGCAGGCCACAGATCCAAAGCGAAGAAAAAACAAAATAATTTCCGGAGCTGATATCAGGGTTAATTCCAAAAAACAGCAGAACATCTTTGGCTACCCCTAACTCATTCAAAATGGCCACCGGCATTGACGCACCATTGAAGCCAAGCATCCCCCTATAAACACCGACAGCCTCGACAACTGAGCCTGCTCGAAAAACCACCATCGTGAAAACGACCAAAAAGAATGTTACGAAAAATCCGATTGGAATCATAACTCGATCGTAGGTAATACGATCCCACGTCTTCGGACGCCACTCCCGCCAGGCGTGATTGATAACCAGCAGCGCTCCGTGCATTCCACCCCATAAAATATAGGTAAATCCGGCCCCATGCCATAAGCCGGACAGTAGCATAGTCAGCATCATGGGCCAAAAAACCAACGCCAGGAATGCGGTAACAGTAGGTGCCTTCCTGCCCATCACTGGTCTTCCACTACCCATTCTGGAGCGAGTCAATTTCATTACCATCGGCGTGTAGAGATAGTCGGTCAAAAAGCGAGTCAAGGTAATATGCCATCTACTCCAGAACTCAATAATGCTTGAAGCCTTGAACGGAGAATTGAAGTTCATTGGTAACTTGATCCCAAATATACGAGCAAGACCTAGCGCCATGTCTGTATATCCGGAAAAATCAAAGTAAATTTGAAAGGAGAATGCCAGTGCGCTTGTCCATGCAGCAAAAAATGTGACCGGAACGCCCTGAGCCGCTGCGGTAAAACCGGGAGAGACATAAGGTGCAATTCCATCAGCCAGGATAACCTTTTTAAATAAACCAAGAGAAAAAAGTGATATGCCGACAACAAAATCAGCCAAATTCAACCGAGTTTTCAATTGATCAAACTGCGGCATCATCTCTCTATAATGCACGATAGGCCCCGCGATCAACTGCGGGAAAAAGAAGACAAACACAAAAAAATCGTCCAGTGTAAACTGCTTAACATTTTTTGCTCTGACATCAATTAGGAAGCCTATTTTTTGGAACGTTATAAATGAAATACCCAGCGGCAATAGCACTTTCGAAATGCCTAAATCGAGCCCGAATATTTCATTAAAATTCTCCACAAAGAAGTTCATGTACTTGAAATAGCCAAGAAAAAATAGATTTGCAGTAATTCCAAAAGTAAGAAGTATTGTCGCGAGTTTTTCATTAGGACAATCAGAAGCAATAAAATTTCTAATTTTTGTAGCAATGATGTAGTTGGTGCCTATCGAAACCATGATGATGATCAGATTAAACGGAACCCAGATGCCGTAAAATGCCATCGAGCATGCAACAATCCATCTCAACGACCACTGTCGCGAGGTCAAAGAACCTAATATAAGGAAGCCGGCTAGTGTTACCGGCAAAAAGATAAAAATAAACGGAAAAGAATTAAATAGCATCGAGCGTTATCACGCTATGCCGCCAGCGCTCTCATCTAATTCTATGTCTGGGCTTAGTGTGAGCTTGATTGGCACACTGCTGGCCGAGAATGAAGAAAGCTCCAGACTCCAGTGCGTTCCGTCAGACGATTCTGATTGAAACTTAAATCCAAGGCGGCAATAAAGGTCACTCACAATTCCATTTTTTTCGGTTGGGCTATAAATTCCGATAACTCGTTGCAAATTTCGCTGACGGGCAATACCTACCAACAAATTAAGAACCAACTCTTCAACACGCCTATTGAGGACACGACAACTCATAAGCCAGGTATCAATTACGAGTGCCGCATTACATTCTTTGCAGATAACCACGCAGATCATTCCATTGTCACCGTACCTGTCACGAAGTCGAATCTGCAAGTCAATAATTGATGCATCAGATTCAAATTTCTCGATTGCGGATTCAGAATATCGCCTTGTTGTTAAGTTGAACTGGTTAGTCTTGTTGATCAGTTGCGCTATACGCGATCGACCAACCGCGTCAAATGTAGACACATAGGCTTCCATTTCCAGTGATTCCAGATACTCCCCCAGATTTGTACTATCCCCTAACACCGCACGACGAGCAGCGTTCTGCTTATAGTGATCAGCGCGCTGCCGATCATCGTTCGTGAACTGTATGGCTTCAAAATAGCCTGCAGAAAGAAGAATACTCGCAAAATAGTCGGGATTATCTGGCAGTTCTGGCACAGCAACCTGAGGCAAAGCCAGACGAACCTGATGGCGTTCTGCAGGGTTGTCATCCATAAAAACGAGCGCATCAACGCCAATGTTGAGCGCTTCAGCTATGGCAACTAGATTAGACGCCTTGTCCTGCCAATTGGCCTGAAATACTGCAATATGTTCTTCTCTCAAACACATTTCAGGATGCTCCCGAAACATCATTCTTGCAATTACATCCTCGTTCTTGGAACACACTGCTAACAATATTCCCCGTTTACGAAGCATCAAAGCCATTTCTTGCACAGACAAATATGCTTCTCCAAGCGCACTACCTTGTCCCAAAACAACACCATGCAAGCCATCATCGCCAATCACGCCACCCCATAGCGTATTGTCCAAATCCAGAACAAGACATTTTTTTGACTTTCCTTTACTCGCTGCAATGAGCCGGCATAACCATTCAGCGTAAAGGGGGACGACCCTCTGAGAGAAAGAAAATTTTCCCAGATTCCATTGTACCGGATCATGCCACTCACTTAGACCGACCATTTGTGCGAGCCCTGCAACATCGAGCACTAGCACTCCGGAAGATATAGCTTCACATAACTCGACATTGAATCGCTGAATTAACCAACGCAACGTGCCGGGCAACTGCGCATCCAGACTACCAAATTCTGAAGTTGCAGCTAACGGTAACGTTTGAACAATAACGGTTGCGCCACTCGCTTCACGAATGGCCGCAACGAACTTCTGCACTTGAGAGACACAACTAGCTACAATTGAGTTTGCCTGGGTCAAGTCACCAGGACAGGAAGTCAAATTAAAACCCTTGTAGTCCAATGCCAATAAAACAAAGTCATCACGCCTTGTATTCGTTTCTGAAAACGCATCAAGCGCTTCCGTAGCGAATGTACCAAAAGGTGCGACATGAGCATTGATCCAAAGACGATGCCGGGGTGCTGTAGCGATTACAGATGAAGCTATCAGGTCAGCTGTTGCATTTGAGAGGATTGACAAACTGAGAGAACCATCACCGCCGGGATCAGTTTGGCGGCTCAAAACGCGCGCAAAAGTGTGTAATTGGCTGAGATCAAGGCGACTGGTTGCCAGACTATGGGCCTTGGCATAGGAAAACTCTCTCCCTTCGCCCAAAGTTCGCAGATTTTCGCGAAATTTACTCCCGACATCGGGTAACCACTGCATATCCAAAATATTCAGAGACATATCTGGTGCGGCCATTAAGATTCTGACTATATGGGCCTTAAGTGAAATCCCACGCTACTTGGCTTGCTTATTTTCGATAGACTTCACAAGATCCCCGACGTTATCGATTCCACTGATTTCACCGGCACTAAACCGAACTCCAAATGCCATTTCAATGCTCAGAAACAACCTTACATTGCCCAAACTATCCCAGTCAGGAACCTGCGACGCATCCAAATCTGGAGTAGCCACTATTGAGTCGTTGTCGAACACGTCGCGAAGTATTTTTGTCAGCTCATCATATATTTCTCGCGACATTTAAGTAATATCTCCTTCCAGAAATATCTAGCGGCTACTATGGCAACACCAGGATCTTTACATGTTGGCTTTAAGGTACTTGATTTTACGTCACGCCAGTTGGCAGAGCAACATTAACTACCCCACGCTCAACTACGTGATGACGGCACATGCTCAACCCTTACTTAATCAATGGTCACCAAGGGCGTCGTGGTTACTGTTAGGGTTTTATAAGCGGTTCCATTTTCAAGCCTCAGCCCGGAAATGGTAATTTCGCCTGATTCCGTTACTGTTGCTGTTCCTGTTTGTATTGGCTGTGCGCCATGTGCAGGAAGAGAGTAGTTAACTACCTTACCCAAAGGCAGACCAAAATCTCCTGTTCGACGAAGCGTAAGGTTAAAGGTAGCGCTAGTTGGCTGATCGGGTATCCAGTTAGCGCGGTTTGTATCTGGGCGAGGCACGCCATTTACATAAACAGAGCCAGTCCCAAATCCTGTATGTCGGCGATACCGGATAGGCAATGCCAGGGTGGTCGTAGTTTTTATGTTTCCGGTATCGCTATTCCATTCCAGGCCGAGATTGTAGTGGCCTCGAACTGGATTCCAATGGTTTGCTGTGCTGTGAGTAAACACGGGAAGTATTCTGTCAAGTCGTACATCAGAGTCTGGCCCGGAGAAGACTTCCCTATGGCCTGCTTCTGCCGATCTAAACCCCGGCAGTCCAACAGGGCTCGATGTATTAGGCCTATTGACTACACCCGGATCTGTATCGCCATGATCGCCGTTTATCCAGGTTCCCATACAGGCAATCTTTTTGTCCTCACAAAGGAGTTTGAAGAAATCTATGTCATAGCCAACTCCGATGTCCTTGCTATTCCCGTGGACGGAATAGTATTTTCCTTTGATCAGATAGGCGTGGGTAAGTATGTTTGCATTCAAAACATCGTTTGGGCGAGTCCAGGCCGCCTGTACGGCGGGAGCATTAAGATAGTAATACCCATTTTTGTCTACACCATCATTTGGATCAGTATCTCGTCTAACGACTAATGTTCCTGGAAGCGCGACGTTTACGATGGTTACTAACGCCTGTGCCCAGGGATCTTTTAACAGGAATGATTGCAATATAGCGGTGAAGGCCCCCCATGAAACGCCCTCAAGGCGAAACCCGGCATTCCAGTCAACGGATCTATCCATAAGTTCCTTGATTTTTGCGTAGCCAACACCATAGCGCCAACTGTTGCTGTCGCCTTTTGCAAAGGCGCCAATGTCAAAAGGCTCAATGCCATTAACTGCATAATCAGCAATACGGGGGTAGTGTCCTGGGTGCGTTTTTATCACAATAAATCCTGGCGCACCGAAATACCAATCAGGCATACCCGCACCCCCAGGATCAGCAGTATACCCGTCGAAGTGAGTGACTATTTTAAGGCTGGCATCTCCAGGGGGATTGGTTGGTAGGATGAAGGCCGTTTTAAAGGCAGTCGTTGCATCTGGTCTGTTATACTTATTACTGCCGGGAGCCCCCAAGGGGTGAATATAGGTCTTAAATCTGAGATTAGGGTTGCCATCTAAAGCCACATCACTCTCAAGTACCATCTTTTCAGGGTCGATAGGTTCAAAGGGATCCCAGACTGTGGCCGCCTGTATTATGCCAATCCACAGTACAGGCAGCAGTGCTAGCAGTAATAGAGCTCTCCGTTTCATACCTACGATTTCTTATCAGCATTATTTAGTGGGAGTATCTAGTATCTGCTATTACGAAACAAGCTGCGCACCACATTGAGAATGCATCACTTATGCAATGTCTTCCTCCGCTTTGACAGTGCATTATCTCAAATCAATTTTCGGAGATTTGACCTGGTTAACTTACGTCAACCCGGACGGGGTGGTAGCATTAGCGACCCTATAGCAGGTAATTGGGTTCACGTTGAAGATGCACGGTACTGGCGAAGATAGCCTGCCCCGCAGTAAATTCCGGCGCCATGGAATTCTTGGTTGGTACACACCTGTAGACAGCCTTATGCGCACTATGAATCGCATTGGCGCTATGCGAGATGCTCTCCAGACGCAATTGCCCATCAACACCGTCGTTGGACCCCTCTTTGAGATAGCCACTACGGGAAGCTCTCATCAGATATCCGAGGGGACTACCGTCATCATGGTCGGGCGACCCTACTTTCGCAGCAAGGACCTGATGGACTTAGCCGAGCAACAGGGAATCGCCGCTGCTCTGGCAAGTGGCTATGAAAAATATTCACAGGAAGTCTTAAAACTACTTTTTGGACCATTTTGCTGCGCCATCATCGATACGCCGGCCAACCGAGCTATCGTCGCCATTGACCGTCTCGGTCAGGAAGCCATGTACTACCGTGCCACTGATGAGGTGTTCTATTTTGGCAGTTCCGCCAGCACAGTTTTGGCCAGCGAAGAAGACGAGCCTGCTCTACTGAATCAGGGCATATACAACTATGTGTACTTTCATATGGTGCCTAGTCCGGGATCCGTTTATAACGGACTCAAGAAACTACCGGCCGCCCATTATGTTGATTATCAAAATGGTCATTGTCGGCTGGTCAATTACTGGCAGCCGGCGTTTTCAGACACAACCAAGGGTCAGTCACTTGAGCAACTGTCGAAGCAATTAAAGGAAACACTGCGGACTTCAGTCGAAAATTGCCTCTCGGATGCAGGAAAAGTTGGATCGTTTCTCAGCGGTGGACTCGACAGCTCCACTGTGACAGGACTACTGGCTGAAGTCCGCAGCCACGAGGTGGAGGCATACTCAATTGGTTTTTCCGCTGAGGGCTATGATGAAATGGCCTATGCGCGTATCACCGCGCGCCATTTTGACGTCAAATTGAATGAGTATTATGTCACCCCCCAGGATGTGGTTGATGCACTCCCCATGATCGCCAACAGTTATGATGAGCCTTTTGGTAATTCATCGGCACTGCCGGCCTACTTTTGCGCCAAAATGGCCGTCGAAAATGGGGTGACCACATTGCTCGCGGGAGACGGCGGGGACGAGATTTTTGGCGGTAATGAACGTTATGTTAAGCAGCGCGTTTTTGAACACTACACCAAAATTCCAGGAACTCTGCGCAGGGGTCTGCTTGAACCACTCATAAGTGCTATGCCTCGCAGTCTGCCGTTTGTATCAAAAGCCAGTAGTTATATCGCTCAGGCCAACATGCCACTGCCGGACCGGCTACAAAGCTATAATTTTCTACACCGGCATGCTGCTTCAGACATCTTCTCAGATGCTTTTTTAGCAGGGATCAATCAGGCATTGCCGTTGGAAATATTGCGAACTATCTATCGCCTACCCCAGCAGGCTTCGGAGTTGAACCGAATGCTGTATCTCGACTGGCAGATAACACTGGCAGACAACGATCTGCGCAAGGTGAGCCATATGTGCGCCCTTGCCGGGGTAGATGTCGCCTATCCCATGCTGGATGACGCGCTGGTCGAGTTTTCCTGTCAGGTACCCAGCGCATGGAAAATCAAGGGGACGGATCTGCGCCATTTTTTTAAACACGCGTTAAAAGGTTGGTTACCCGAGGAAACTATCAAGAAAAGAAAACAGGGCTTCGGACTGCCCTTTGGGGTTTGGATGCAAACCTACAAACCACTGCGTGAATTGGCCTACGACAATCTACTAAAATTGAAAAATAGGGATCTCATTCGCCCGCAATTTATTGATAAAACGATAAAAATGCACCAGAGCGAACACGCAGCATACTACGGCGAGCTGGTGTGGATTTTCACTGTGTTTGAATTATGGATGGATGGGCACTACGAGCGCAATTCACAAAAAATGGCTGGGCGATGAAGGCGTTGGTTGCTCTCTCACCGAATTATTTGGCTATTCAAGTTTGGATTTGACAAAAGCGGTCAGGCTGCCCACTGTGGCAAAGATATCGGCATCAATCTCATCGTCGTCAAACACGATTCCATACTGCTCCTCCAGACTGGCCAGAATACCAACGACAGACATAGAATCCATCTGTGGAATCGCGCCCAAAATCGGAGTGTCCGGATGTGGCGTGATGGCGTCGGCGGGCACACCCAGTCTCAATTGCAGGATTGCGATAACGTCTGACTGAATATCCATAAATTACGCCATTACCGCACCTTATCAGTGGCGTAGACTTTATTCACTTCATTCATCCAGTTAGCCACTGCTTCGCACATCTCCTTCCTGGCTAAAGCAGTTGAAAATGTTTGATCAGCGGATGGAAGCTCCAAACGCTTAACACCTGCTCTACTGTATGCCTTATGCCATGACTTTGAACTGTCTACCAAGTGATCGAACTCTTCACTGATGAGACTTAATCCACTCTTCAAAAAAAGAACAGGGCCGTTGAAATTCTGAAAGCCAGACAACATGCGCTCTTGAAACGGGGTTGCGGGTTCACTCATCTCGTCAAAGGAGTCCTTGCTGCGAGGAAAACGACTCACAATTTTATTCTTTGCGTATGAAAAAAATCCGGCAACATACTCCAATAGATTGTACTGAAAAGTTATAAGCTTTTTCCAGAACTGTGGTTCTCCCAAACGTCGGTAATAGTGCCGACTAGATACTACCGCTTGCATGGAATCATTGACCCACGGATTTGCCAGAATCAAACTCTTCACGCTAGCCAATTGATGAGCGCTTATCATTATTCCAGATGCTGCTTCGCAACCACCAAAAAGTACAATATGTCTCAGCTCAGCTACGTTTTCCCTGAATATATCTATAGCCCTTTGCAAATCTGCATCCATGTGCTGAAAACCAAGTAATTCTCCAACACTATCCCCCATGCCTCGGTGATCGAAGCGCATCACAGGCGTGCCTTGAGAGGCAAGGGCCCGGGCAAGAGACAGGAGTTGGCGGCCACAGCCCGCTCGATACTGTATGCCACCCGCTGCAACGGCCAAAATTCCTGCAGCCTGGGGGCGCTCAGGGATATGTATGATGCCTATCAGTTGCACACCTTCACACTCGAAAACAACCGGTTTCTCTATGACTTTCATAATCTATAGCAGTTGTAATGCATTTGTTTTTTCGAGAAGTTGGTGGCAATCAGCTCGTTCGCTCAGTTGCCATATTTGCGGTGATTGAAACAAGGTAAGCGCAACAGTGTTGCCTTGCGCAACCAATTGATCAACCACCTTTTGTACTGCAGCTGACGGCGAATCGTCTGGACGAGAAGATTGTTGAAGCCAGTGGATATCTGCTCCTGACAGCGATGCAAGAGATGTCACTGTCATATTGTCAATATCGCCGACGAGCTTGCCACCCAGAACGTATCCCGCTACCTCAATGTTTTCTCCGCGCTGCAGTGCCAACCGCATCTCTTCTGTAGTCTCTGGTGGAAGTGCATTTCCCGTAAGATAGGCAATACGCGCTCGCAGAATCTGGGTGAGGTAGGTCTTGCCATTTGTCACTGGCTGCCACAGCAACAGTTTTGTGAACTGACCGTCGTATGTAGCAGCCAGATCCAGCGCCAGTAGGGCACCCAAACGCAGGCCCCAGAGTACGGTTGGAATAGAATATTGTTGCTGGCACCATTGCACTCCTGTAAGTGCATCTGTACGCCAACCTTCCCAGCTCGCATCGGCCAACTCTCCTTCACTGTCTCCCGTACCAAAGGGATCAAGAATCAGACAGGAGTAACCGGCAGTCGCGAATCGATTTGCCTGGTCAGCAACAAGGTGCCTGCAACGGTTCATTTCCTCACAGAACGGGGGCAAAAAAATGAAATGCGCCCGGGGGGGAATTCTTGGACAGAAGTGCAGCGCAAAAATGCGGCCTCTTTCTCCATCTAGAAACACTGGATTGATTGAAACTGTCATACGTTCCGGAGATCACATTTGGCAAGACTGCTAAAAGCCGCTCACATACCCACCAATTCGGGAATGCGCACAACGCTGTCTGTAGTTGCATCTGGCTGAGAGCGGCTATGTATTCGGGTAGCCCAAAAGCGCTGGGGAATTATTCTCACAGCTCCTATCTTTGCTAGCAAGCAAATTTTGCAGCTAGCTCAATGAAACAGTCGGCTATGCAGCGCTTTAATACTTCTTCTGTGAGCTGCTTCACCAAGCAAATATAGCACTTCGCTGCAAAGTTTCTTTTCTGGCATACTATTACAATAGCCCCATCAGAAATTTACGACTGTCTGGCATTATCATGAAAAATCCACAGCATGCTCCAATGAACCAATTTCCAGTGGTGAATGACTGCCTGCAGATAGGGGGCCGCCCTGTCACGGAAATTGCAACTGAAGTGGGGGGTGCGCCATTTTATGTTTATGACCGACAGCTGATGACGCGGCGAATGGAGGAACTCCGCACCACGCTGCCTGACAACCTGATTATCAAGTATGCCATCAAAGCAAATCCAATGCCCGCAGTTGTTCACCATATGTCATCTCTTGTCGATGGCCTGGACGTTGCTTCCGCTGGCGAGCTACGCGTGGCACTGGATACCGGAATTGATCCCATTAACGTGAGTTTTGCCGGTCCTGGAAAAATGGATTGGGAACTCAGGCAGGCAATTGCTGCAGGTGCAACGCTCAATCTGGAATCAGAAAATGAGATGGAAAGAGCGGCAAGAATCGGCCAACAGCTGGGCACTCAGCCCCATGTGGCTGTCCGTGTAAATCCGGAATTCGAATTGAAATCGTCTGGCGTAAAAATGGGGGGCGGACCGAAGGCCTTTGGCGTCGATGCGGAGCGCGTCCCGGATATGTTGCGGCGGCTTGGTGAACTGAACCTCGATTTCCGCGGCTTTCACATTTACTGTGGCTCACAAAATTTGAGTTGCGACAGTATTATTGAAGCCCAGAACAAGACGATTGATCTGGGTTTTCGGCTTGCAGAGTTTGCGCCACAACCAGTCAGCGTCCTCAATATAGGTGGCGGGTTTGGGATACCTTTATTTCCAGGGGATAACTATCTCGATCTCGGACCGATTGCAGAAAACCTTGAAGACAGAATGAGAGACGTTGCCAGGAAAATGCCAATAGCGCGTGTCGCAATCGAACTGGGTCGATATCTTGTAGGTGAAGCCGGCTTATATGTCTGCGAAGTGGTGGATCGCAAAATATCCCGTGGTGAGGTCTTTATCATCACCAACGGCGGCCTGCATCAACATCTGGCCGCAAGTGGCAATTTTGGTCAGGTTCTCCGCAAGAATTTTCCGGTTGTTGTCGCCAATCGCGTGGTCGGTGCAGAGCGAGAAATAGCGAATGTCGTTGGG
>Ga0209254_10005428_pt1 | contig 11727 bp, 10 predicted proteins | sample FrelakmetDIP11DI_FD_187148 | JGI IMG/M metagenome (GOLD analysis project Ga0209254, IMG submission 187148) | Freshwater lake sediment microbial communities from the University of Notre Dame, USA, for methane emissions studies - DIP11 DI (SPAdes)... | ecosystem: Environmental > Aquatic >... | reverse complement strand
GTTAGCAAATAGTAATTGACGGTTACGAGAGCGAATTAATAATTACCGCAGAGTACACAAAGCACACTGAGTAATTTGTCTACCCAAAAAAAGTCTACTCAATGCTCTCCGTGTTATTGGTTGATCGATATAAATTATTGAGAAAACAATAATTGCCAGGCGGAACCTGGCAATTATGATCCTGTCATAAAGTGTAAATAAAGAGTAACTTTTTCGGATTATCCTCCCAGTTCGACTGCCAAAACATCGTAATACGTGCCAGCGCCAAATCCATCGAACAGCACATTGTCACCCGGCTTGAGGCTGGAGAGCTTGCGCAGGAAGGCGATCATGTTCGAGGCCGCGCTGACATTGCCAAATTCATTCAAGAGCCAGGGCATCGAAAGCGGTACGCCTTCCTTATGCAGGGTCTTCTCCACGAGTTGATTAATCTTCAGGTTGGCATGGTGGACGATGGTAACCGCGATCTCCTTGCCGGGCATGCCCATATCAGCCATTTTTTGCTGATAAGCCTGGTAGACCTCTTCCACCACCTTGACACCATTACGAACGAATAACTTCACCATGCCGACCATCCCCGCCATCTCGACTGAGAATTCACCGTCTGGTTCGTGCATCAGACCCGCTACGCGGATGAAGTTCTTTTTAGGATGGGTAACTTCGATCATGGATTGACCTTCCACTTTCTTTCCGGAATGGGGGTAATACATGTGAAATGCCAGCATTCCATCTTCATCATAGACTTCGAGAGTCTTGCCTACCAGGAACTTCATCGATCGGCCGGGAATCATCCCAATGATGCCTGCCCCATTGCCGAAAATTTGCACAGCGTTCTTATCACGGGCAGTCTTCAGGAAGCGGCTTAACCCCTCGATACCACCTAACAGCACCTTCTTTCCATTCAGCTCTTTGGCCAGGTTTTTTCCGATTTGTTTTTGTACCGGCAGGAAAGGGTTGAGCGCCAGGTTCAAACCAGCCACCGAACCATCGCAGGCTTTGTGGATGCTCACCTTGAGCGCTTCCTCCGGGATGCCAGCGGCCTCACAGATCCTCTCAACATAGTCGTCAACCACTGGTCCGCTGGAACCGACCAATACTGCCTCGACCTCAGCTGGTTCCCAGCCGCAGGCATGCGCAGCTGCAGTGAGGAAGCGCTTGCCCACCTGCACTTCGAGCTCGACATTCTCCGCCGGGCTCAGTGTTGGGGTAAATTGGCGATGCAGGAAACCAAGCTCAGCCAGGTTAAATTTCTCACCATCTGTCAGCGCTTCACCAAGCATCCTTTCAAGCATATTGGGCAATCCCGCATTATCCACGCTTTCACCCCACGTTCCATAGGCTCCCCCAATCCCTATCGTCGGGTTGGTCACGATTTCTATCCCAATCGGCACGCCCTCACCCACCGGGATGCGCTCGACCTGCACGCGCGGGCTCTCGTAAAATGAGGCAGTGGTACTCGCTGCTGAAAATTCTTCTGTTGTTGGTTCCGTAGTTTCCATTTACAAGTAATCCTTTTCAACCTGTAGGTTAATAAATTAATGATACTATTTTAACACTTAACAATGGAAAAGTTTCTAAAGAGATGTTAAGGGTTTTTTGCACCTCTTGCTAATTATAAAAGATATATCCAAGGGATTGATCATCTCAAAAGGTTTGGAAAGACTTTATGATTGATCAATTCTAATCCACCTGAAAATAAATCTTCATGCCATAAAAGTGATGTTCCTTGTTTATAATGGGAAGTATGATGCATGCGTGCAGGATTACCCGGAAGAGAATTATATCGATCCCCCAACTTTCACCCATACAGCCTGGGACGATCGCACCTGGCGCAAGATGGATGGATTGATCTGCGAATGAGGAGTTTCATCAATGCTCAACAAGATTTCTGATTGGATACACAGTGTATCAAAAGGCTGGGTCGCATTATCAGCCCTGGTGATCTTCGTGCTGTTCACTGCGCTGGTGCTGCCTGGTCAATCCACCAGAGCACAGGTGGAGACCCGCGCAGCCGGATCACCCGACATGTCGTTCTTTTATACCTCCGATGAGCTCTATCAAATGGCTGAGGCCTATGGGCAGGCGGGGCGGGAGGCATACATCCAGGCACGCTTTACATTCGACCTGGTCTGGCCTCTGGTCTACGCCATTTTCCTTGCCACAGCCATTAGCTGGTTGTTTCAAAAGGCATTCCCCCTTGAGAGCTTTTGGCAGCGAATGAACCTGGTGCCGGTTTTGGCTGCCTTGTGCGACGATCTCGAAAACATATTAACATCCCTGGTGATGCTGCAGTTTCCGAACCGCATGCCGCTGGTTGCTACGTTGGCGTCGGTTTTTACGATGGGAAAATGGCTCCTGATTGGGGCGAGTTTTGTGCTGTTGATTATGGGTGTGGTGGTCGGAGTATGGCGATGGCTAAAAAACAACCGATAGCGCAGGATGCATATAATGAGCTGGCCGAGGCATATGCTGCCAGCGTGGATACCAAACCTCACAACGCCTATTACGAAAGACCAGCGACCCTATCCCTGTTGCCGGACGTGAATGGGAAACATGTTTTGGATGCCGGCTGCGGACCGGGTGTTTATTCCGAATGGCTGGTTGCCCATGGCGGAATCGTGCTGGCACTTGATGCCAACGAAAAGATGGTCGCATTAGCCAGGCAGCGTCTGGGGGAGAAGGTTCAGGTGCTGCAAGCAAATCTCGAAGCCCCATTGGATTTCCTGGTGGATGCCTCGTTCGATATCATCGTCTGCCCACTGGTGATGGATTACATCAAGGAATGGGAGCCTACTTTCAAGGAATTCCAGCGCATCTTGAGAACACAAGGCTGTCTGGTATTTTCGATGGAACACCCATATATGAAGTATGCCACTCACCACCTGATGAGCAACTACTTCAAGGTGGAACGGGTGGAATACATATGGCGAGGGTTTGGCAAGCCTGTGAATGTGCCTTCCTATCGCCGCCCACTGAGCGGAGTGATCAATCCGTTACTGCAGGCGGGATTCGTCCTGGACAAGATCCTGGAACCTCTTCCGATCGAGGAATTCTATGAGAAGGATCCTGAGGACTATGACGAGTTGATGCGCAGCCCGGGTTTTATGTGTGTTAGGGCAACCAAAGCATAGCAGGATGGTAACCCCGCTCTTCTTACCTGATCTTCAATCATTCCCATGTTTACGCAGGCTATGGATCAGATATTAACCCCGCATCCTCCACAGCTTGATGCGCGTTGGAATGCTCCCATGGAGTCAGTTGGATGAGCATGCATTCAGTAAGGATGAGAATTAGATCCCATGCATGGGTGGTCATTGGAATTATCTTCAGCCTGTTCGGCTTATTGTTACTTTCTCACCTGGCAGATCCTTTACTCTTTCGCCTGATTTCTCTTGTCATCCAAAGGCAGCCAAAACCTACCTGGCCAGCTCACCTGACGACCGCCGGGATTGGATTCATTCTATGGGGTGGGGTGCTGATCACCACCGATCTATTCCTTGCCCCCCACGTGATCGAATTTTTCCAGCGCATCCGCAGGAAAATCAACCGCCTTGAAGCTCGCATAGAGTTGACACTCAGCCCTTACATCTCATTTGAGGCGCCCTCTCCATCCGTGTTGAAAAAGTCCCAGGCTGTTAATTGGGTGGATATTGGATTGGGAACGCTCTTCCTGGGTATGGCTGTATTCATGTTCCTGAGTAAAATCCAGGGCGATTATCCCCATATTGTCATGGGCGGGGATGCTGGTAATATCATCAGTTTTGCCGCCGCCCTGGATCACCCTGAATATTTTTCTGGGGATGCTTTGTTGAACGACCTGAATAACTTTCGAATTTACGCCACGGTTAACATTCCGTTCATCCGCTGGCTAAACCAATACACCGCTGACTATGGACTGGCTTTTAGTTATCTGTTGCTTCCCCAAATATTCATCCAATTGCTCGGTTTTTACCTGCTGGGGAGAGTCTTATTTAAAAGTCGGTTATGGGCTTTTTTATTCACCATGCTGGTGGCAATGCCGATTGAAATTAATTTGGAGGAAACATGGGGGATCACTTTCGACCCGGTTTCCCGGTTTAGCTACCAGGCTCTCATACCTTACCTGTTAACCCTGGCATATCTGTGGAGGGCTAAGCCAGGACGCTGGATTTGGATCATGCTGGGTGCCGGTGTCCTGGTGTTTGTCCATCCAGTCAGCACACCGGCCTGGGGGCTGGCGTTGTGGTTGGGTTTCATTCCATTTTTACCCATCGGATGGAGCCTGAGGAAGCGAATTGGCGTTATGTTCGCTTTAGCGCTGCTCTTTCTGGTTGCCACCTCCCCATTTGTGGTCAACTATTTGACCCATCATGTCCAGGGTAAGTCGGCTGATTATGAGTTGGTCTACTACATCATGGTTAACAATTTCACAAAAAACTTGTTAAACCAACCCGCCGCGATGTTGGTATTCCTCACCAGAATGTTCCATTCTGGCATTCTGCTTCCCTCATTGCTCGGGTTATTGACCCTTTGGCTGTTGCTGAGGCATGACCGCAGCACGTTGAAGCTGGTTTTATTGTGGGTGCTGGGGATCCTTCTGGCGTCCATGCTGCTGCCCTGGATGGAACAATCCATCGAGCGCTTTTACCGGATCATCCCGATCGAGACTGAGCTGGTACGCAGCATCCGCTATCTGGTATTCTTCATGCTCATCTTCTGTCTCTGGCCTTTGTCTGAGCTGAGCCGGCGACTGAAATCTCCCCCTGCCAGGGCAATCGTAATTGCCTGTGGGATCCTTATCACAGGATTGTGGATGACTGCACACCACCCCAACCTGAATGTTTTGAGCAAAACAGTAGATTGTCTTTCCCAAGGCTATCTGGTTTGCGTTTCTTTAAGTGATGATGCCACGCTGATCGAGGCGATCAAGGAAAAAACACCCCAGGATGCCCGCTTTTTTACCTCGGTTGCCAACCGATTTGAATTGACCTTTGGTCTGGCCATTCGGAGTGTAGGACTGCGCAGCCTGGTTTACACGTATAAAGATCGTGCGATGATGGTCTTTTCGAACAACCAGGCACTTGAGCAATGGCTTGAAACGTATAATAACATCGGTCATATTGATGATGTACATGTTGGTGATTATCCAGAACAATTCAGGCAGTACCTGGAGCTTGCCATCAGCCTGGGGGCTGACCATTTGGTTATCGATTTCCCGCCTCCACCAGATGTGCTTCAAAAATATCCCCTGGAGTTGATCTATCAAAATTCAAAATATACGTTATATAAAATTGATCCACCTCCGTAATATGCCCTTAAAATTTGGCGATGAGATAATCGATGTTATAACCCACCCAGCTGGCAATATCACCGAATGGAAGATGGATAGGGTGATGATACCCAGACCGGTGAAAGGAAGCGTATGTTGGATGTAAAAAATGCACCTATTAGCAGTGGATTAAGTTTACGGCCCTTTATGGGTGAGAGCGATTATGCTCAAATTGCAGCGGTCTTGATGGCCAGCGAAGCGGCAGATCAGAACAAGCGGGAAGTGAGTGCTGAGTTCATTGCAAGTGCGTATCAGCACATGAACAACTGTGACCCAGCTCAGGATATGATCATGGCTGAAGTGGCAGGGGTGATGGTCGGTTATTCACGCGGCTGGTGGTTGGATGAATCAGCCATGCAGCGGGTGTACAGCCATAATGGTTTCCTTGATCCCGAATGGCGACGCAAGGGAATTGGAAAGGCTATGCTGCTCTGGATGGAGAAACGCCTGGCTGAAATTGCAGCCACCCATCCAGCTGATCTTATAAAAACCTTGCAGGTTAATACCACCCAATTCCAAAAAGGAACTGCGATCATGCTGGAGCGGTCTGGCTATCAGCCTGCGCGCACCTTCTATGAAATGCTGCGACCAACCCTGGATGACATTCCTGAAATTCCATTACCCAACGGGCTGGAGATCCGCCCAGTCTTACCAGACCATTATCGGGCGATTTGGAAGGCGGTGGATGAAACCAGCCAGGACGAATGGGGTTATAAAACACCGACCGATGAGGATTATCAGGAATGGCTGGCCAGCCCTCGTTTCCAGCCCAGCCTGTGGCAGGTGGCCTGGGATATCACCACCAATCAGGTTGTTGGACATGTGCTGACCTTTATTGACCAGGATGAGAATGAACAATTCAAGCGCAAACGTGGTTACACCGAGGGCATTGGCGTGGATCGATCCTGGCGGCGGTGTGGACTGGGGCGGGCACTGATCGGCCGAAGCCTGCAGGCGCAAAAAACCGCCGGTATGACTGAGTCGGCACTGGTTGCCGATAGTGACAATTCAAGCAGAGCCACACATCTGTATGAGAGCTGTGGGTTCCAGGTGGTTAAACGCGATACGATCTACCGAAAGCCGATGGTATTGCATGGATAGCGATCTGAAAGAAGTATCTTTATTGACAATATTTTTTTGTCGATCATGGGTAAATATGTACGCAGGGTAAAATTGATAGCATGCCATCCAAAGTGATCCATGGAATTTCTGTAAATTATGATCCCAGCGAGCGGGAAACAGCTGAGCTGATCAGTGATGCGGTTGAGAGAGCATTGAATCTGATTCAAGACAAATGGGGATTGGGGAAGCCGGAGGATTGCCAAATGTACATCATGACAACCTGGCGTGGGTTTATCTTCCAATCTGCTCCCTGGATCTGGCGCATATCCCTGGTAATCTCTTATCCGTTCTGGTCCAAGCGTGCCCGCCGGATGTGGCCCTACAGCGCGGCCTGGACCCAGCGCTATGGCCGGCGGGTTGTGATCGGGATAAAGCCTCCCCGGTTGCTGGAGGTGAGTGATAAAAGCATTGGTTCGCTGATGTATGTAGAGGAGCAGGATATGAATATAAAAATCCAGCATCTCACCTGTCATGAATTGACGCATGCCTGCTCAGCCCATTTGAAATTGCCCGCCTGGTTGAATGAAGGATTGGCAGCAGTCACAGTGGATCGGTTTTTAGAGAAGCAGACCATTCGAACCGATACTCTGGATTTGCTTAGCAGATTCAAACCGCAAAGAAGACCGCCGACGTACCGCCAACTAGCACACATGGATGGAGAGACGATTGCATATTACAGCGTGCTTGGGTATTGGTTTGTGCGTTACCTGGAGGAAGAACACCCGGGCTTCCTCAATGATTTATTCTCGTCATCTTCAGACGCTCGAATTCTTGATCAAGCCATTGCAGCGCAGTTAGATGTTGTGGCAGCGGACTTATGGAGTAAGGCTCCGGGTTTGATCACCAATCATTTTAACAGGATATAGGCGGACAGATACAATTATTTCGATTTGGCTCCAGGAGGACAGGAAACATCTTGACTCTCCAGATCATTTGCGCCTGGATTTTACTGACAGAATATAATGGGAATATGGGATCATGATTTTTTAGACCCCGGTAAATGGTAGTATAGCAACGAAACTTATATCGAAGAACAGGAACCAATCATCATGCGGATTGTCATCATTGCTACGGGAAGCCGGGGGGACGTTGAACCATATATTGCCCTGGGGGTAGGGCTGAAAAAAGCGGGTCATCACGTCCGATTGGTCAGCCATACCAACTATGCCGATTTGATCCATCCCTATGGGCTGGAGTTTTGGCCGGTGGATGTAGATGTACAGGGCATTGCTGAATCGGCAGAAATGAGTGAACGGTTGGGAGGCGGGAACTTCCTCAAGGTGATGTCGCTGATGGCAAAAGAAGCTGAGCGAAGTGCGCATTTCCTGGCAAAGGTCGGTTTAGCTGCCTGCCCTGGCATGGACATCATATTAGCAGGGCTGGGTGGAATGTATGTTGGGACCGCACTGGCAGAGAAGCTTGGGCTGCCTTTGGTGCAAGCCTATTACATCCCCTTTACTCCCACCCGCCTGTTTCCAAGCTTTTTGATTCCTGAAATGCCTTTTCAGCTAGGTGGAAGCTTTAATCGATTTTCATACCACCTTGCCCGCCAGGCAATTTGGCAGGGATTCCGACGGGCGGATACACTGGCGCGCCGCAACGAGCTGGAATTACCCGCCGCCCCATTTTGGGGACCTTATAACGGGAAATTTGCCAAACAGAATCCAGTCCTCTATGGATTTAGCCCCTCTGTAATTCCTCAACCCCCTGATTGGGGGGATGAAAATCAGATTACCGGCTACTGGTTCCTGGATGCCAGTGAAGATTGGGCAGCTCCGCAATCTCTGGTGGAATTTCTCCAGGCTGGACCGCCTCCAGTCTATGTGGGTTTTGGGAGTATGAGTAATAAGAAACCACAAGAAGTAGCCAGGTTGGTCCTGGATGCCCTGGCAAAAACCCACCAGCGCGGCATCATCTTATCGGGGTGGGGAGGCATGCATGCGGATGATTTACCGGGCACAGTTTTCAGGCTGGAATCCGCCCCATTTTCATGGCTATTTCCGCGCATGGCAGCCGTGGTCCACCACGGTGGAGCGGGAACCACCGCGGCAGGTTTGAGGGCTGGTGTCCCTTCCATCGTGACCCCCGTCTTTGCGGATCAACCCTTTTGGGGGTACAGGGTGGCGCAACTCGGGGTCGGACCGTCCCCCATTCCATTGCGAAAGCTCACCGTGGATCTTCTTGCGCAGGCGATTGAAACCGCATTGAGTGATACTGCCATGCGTCAACGCGCCGCTGAACTGGGAGCGAAAATTCAGGCTGAAGATGGCATCGCCAATGCAGTTGCCATCCTGGAGAAGATTGGATAAGTTGACCTTACGAAATTAGTGATAAGGAGGGATCATATGATACCGAAAGCCAGTTTTGGACGCAGCGGACATAAAAGTACACGCCTGATTTTTGGCGCATATGCGCTGAGCCAGGCTACTCAAAAAGAAGCCGACCGGGTGCTGGAACTTTTACTGGAATATGGCATAAACCATATCGATGTTGCGCCAATGTACGGGAACGCCGAGAAATGCATCGGTCCATGGATGGAACAGCAGCGGGGTGACTTCTTCCTGGCTACCAAGACCCGTAAACGCCTCTACAAAGATGCCTGGGCAGACCTTCAACGCTCTTTGAACACGTTAAGGGTGGACTATCTTGACCTGTGGCAGCTGCATGCTCTGACCAATCCGCAAGGACAGCAAAGGACTTTGGGTGAGGGTGGAGCCCTGCAAGCACTGATTGAAGCGCGAGAAAAAGGTCTGGTACGCTATCTAGGTGTGACCGGGCACGGCAACCACGTTCCGGAAATGCACCTGCGCAGCCTGGAGCATTTTGATTTCGACACGGTCATGCTGCCATACAACTACTGCCAGATGCAGAATAATCGGTATGCGAACACCTTTGGATCGATGCTGGGTTGGTGTGGTGAGAAAAATATTCCCGTCCAGACCATCCTTAGCATTGCTCGCCGTCCATGGGGGGCACGACCCCGGGCATATAATACGTTCTTCTATGAACCACTCGAAACCCAGTCTGCCATCGAAAAATCAGTGCATTGGGCAATGGGTCTGCCGGATAGCTTCGTGATCAGCCCTGGCGATATCCATTTGTTACCCCAGGCTCTGCAAGCTGCCAGTTGTTTTGAAAACCGCCCAACGGATGCCGATATGGCCTCCCTGATGGCTGAGTATGATATCCAGCCGGTGTTCCCGGGGTGGTAGGGTAAATCGTTCTTCATAATCTTGCGTAAATAACTACCCAATTCAGTGTTGTTCTTGCAGTAAATTGATCTTGAATTACTGGCTAGGAAACCAAATGGAGGATCCCATGGAATTCAGCGGAAAACTAAAAAACAAGGTTGCCCTGGTGGCGGGTGCCACGCGTGGAGCAGGCAGGGGCATCGCCTGCATGCTGGGCGAGGCTGGAGCAACCGTATACTGTACGGGTCGCAGCCTGCGCGGCCAGCCTTCTGATAAACACCGCCCGGAGACGATCGAGGAGACGGCTGAGATGGTGACTGCGCGGGGTGGGATTGGGATATTTGTCCAGGTCGATCACACCGACCAGGAGCAGGTGAAGGGCTTATTCGAGCGGGTTAAGCAGGAGCAGGGAGGCAGGTTGGATATCCTGGTCAATGACCTGACCGGGGACGGGAATATGGAATTCAAACCATTTCTCGAACATTCTCTTGAAAAGGGATTGAAGGTTCTTGAGAATGGCTCGCTCTCTCACCTGATCACGAGTTATTTCGGCATCCCGCTGATGGTTGAGCGAGGAGGATTGGTGGTTGAGGTGACCGATGGGAACAGCAACGAGATTCGCGATTTCAACTTTTATTATGACCTGGAGAAAGCCACCAATATCCGCCTGGCGCAATCACTGGCACGCCAACTCCGCCCGCATAAGATTGCTGTCGTCTCACTTACCCCAGGATTCCTTCGCTCGGAGGAGATGCTGGACCATTTTGGGGTGACCGAAGAGAACTGGTGCGATGCCATCCGGCATGACCGATATTTTGCATATTCTGAGACGCCTTTTTATGTGGGAAAAGCTGTGGTGGCGCTCGCCTGTGACCGGAAGGTGATGCAGAAAACCGGGCAGGCTCTCGTTTCAGGGAGGCTCGCCCGAGAGTATGGTTTTACGGATGTGGATGGCACCCAGCCGGTGTGGTGTTATTGAATTTTTATCATTGCGAGGGTTAGGTTATTTTTCCAACTCGAAACTATCTTCGCCAATTATTAGAATATTCATATCCGAAAAGCATAATGCCAAACGGTTGAATGACCATGAAAGTAGAAGATTGAATCATTTAACCGAGCCTCGTAATAACACCGATGCGTGTCATCACGAGGGAGTGTTCGCTGAGAACGAAAAAAGCTTCAAGATAATTATGAGGTTGCAGGTTCGATGGATTCCATTATGAATTCTTTACATAAGCTATTCGAGTTAGGCAATTTCCGATGTTATTTTTCATCCATTGTGAGATGCACCTGGCAACTCCAAGTTGTCATTCTTTGGGGCAAAATGCTTGTGAAGGGTCTGGGAGGCATATAAAGTGGCGAAGTATTCCTGTACCTTCAAAAATGATCTTGCCGTCCACGACGACATCCAGTCCATCGGTGTTTGTATCGCGTAGAATATCGTTAATAAAAACCTTGCAGGTATAGGTTACATCATTCCCTTCAGAGTTAAAATCGCTTAGCTCGAAACGGTAATTCTGTGGGACAATCTCTTCTTCAACATATCTGCGTATAGCTTCTGAGCCTGTATATGTACCATGAGGATCGACCATGACGGCATCGGTAGAAAATAATTCCATGTAGCTATTTACATCGTCCTGATTTAAGAAGTCGTTAGCTTTCTGAACGACTGAGATAGGATCAGGAGGTTGTGAAGACGTGCAGGAAGTGAGAATGAGAGGTAAAAAGATTGATACCAGGATCAACCACAAGACAGCTTGATAAAGCAGTTTGTGGTTGTGTGAAGATGGTTGCGGGTGATCACTTTGGTGGGATAGGAAATTCTTTGTCATTTGAGTCCTCCATTATCGCGAGATGTTAATACAGCCAGATAAGATTGTCGAATGACAGGCAATTGAGACATAGGAAAAAAAAGACATACCCGCGGCGTAGGTCTTTTCGGCGATATAGTTTCGCTGTCTGGTTATTAATTATACTACAGCAGGTATATACGATACCTTCTTCATTACAAACAATGGTCCCATCAACCCTTGTCCCGAACACAGTGAGGCAGGAGCAATTTTCAGCATTTTTTTGAATATTCATATCCGAAAGGAATAACTACCT
>Ga0209254_10005427_pt1 | contig 11728 bp, 13 predicted proteins | sample FrelakmetDIP11DI_FD_187148 | JGI IMG/M metagenome (GOLD analysis project Ga0209254, IMG submission 187148) | Freshwater lake sediment microbial communities from the University of Notre Dame, USA, for methane emissions studies - DIP11 DI (SPAdes)... | ecosystem: Environmental > Aquatic >... | reverse complement strand
GTGCCAGCCGCTGCCTGCACGCCGCCTATCTGCTGTATGCCTGGGACGGCGAGCGCTTCAGCGACGTCTACGAGAAGACTGCATGAGCGCCACGACTGGCTGGCGCTTCGACCGCCTCGACGCGCTGCGCGGCGCGGCCATGGTGTGGATGGCGGTCTTCCACCTGGGCTTCGACCTCAATTTCTACGGCCTGCTGCAGCCGCGCCAGAATTTCTATCACGACCCGTTCTGGACCCAGCAGCGTACCGTCATCGTCAGCCTGTTCCTGCTCTGCGCCGGGCTCGGCCAGGCAGTGGCGCTGCAGGCCGGGCAGGGCTGGCCGCGCTTCTGGCGCCGCTGGGCGCAGGTGGCCGCTTGTGCCGTGCTGGTGAGCCTGGGTTCGGCCTGGATGTTTCCGAAGAGCTGGATCAGCTTCGGTGTGCTCCACGGCATGGCCGTGATGCTGGTGCTGGCGCGGCTGGCGGCGCCGTTGCGCGGCGGCCTGTGGCTGCTGGGCGCGGTGGCGCTGGTCTTGCCGTGGCTGGTGAAACACCCGTTCTTCGACACGCCATGGACGAACTGGGTGGGCCTGGTCACGCGCAAGCCCGTCACCGAAGACTATGTGCCGGTGCTGCCCTGGCTGGGCGTCATGCTGTGGGGCCTGGCTGCCGGGCAGTGGCTGCTGGCGCATCGGCGTGGCCTGCTGGCCGGCGCCGTGCCGGCCGTGCTGCGGCCGCTGGCGCTGCTGGGGCGCTGGCCACTGAGCTTTTACATGCTGCACCAGCCGGTGTTCATCGGCGCCATCCTGGGCGGCCGGGCGCTGGGCTGGTGGTGACCGGGCTCGTGCGGTTTAGCATGGCAGGCATGGCGCAAGAGCACACTCACGATGGTCGGCACGACCACGAGCATGGTCACGAGCATGACCACGAGCACAGCGAGATCGGCCCCATGGACCTGCGCGTGCGTGCGCTGGAAACCGTGCTTGCGGCCAAGGGCTATATCGACCCGGCCGCGCTGGACCTGTTGATCGACACCTACCAGACCCGCATCGGCCCGCGCAACGGCGCCCGCGTGGTGGCCAGGTCCTGGTGCGACCCCGCGTTCCGCCGCTGGCTGCTGGCCGATGCCACGGCGGCCATCGCCTCGCTGGGCTACAGCGGCCGCCAGGGCGAACAAATGCATGCGGTGGAAAACACGCCCACACGCCACAACATGGTGGTGTGCACGCTGTGCAGCTGCTACCCGTGGCCGGTGCTGGGCCTGCCGCCCACCTGGTACAAGAGCGCGCCCTACCGCTCGCGCGCGGTGCGCGACCCGCGCGGCGTGCTGGCCGATTTCGGGGTCGTGTTGCCCGCCGAGACCGAGATCCGTGTCTGGGACTCCACCGCCGAATTGCGCTATCTGGTCATTCCGCAGCGGCCGGCCGGCAGCGAGCAGCTGAACGAAGAGCAGCTGGCGGCGCTGGTCACGCGCGATTCGATGATCGGCACCGGCCTGGCACGCTCGCCCGGGGCGGCGGCATGACTTATGTGACCCAGGCCGACCTCGGCGGTCAGCCCGGCCACGGCCGCGTCGTGCCCGAGGCCGAAGGCGAACTCTTCCACGCCGGCTGGGAGCCGCGCGCGCTGGCGCTGACGCTGGCCATGGGCGCCACCGGCGCCTGGAATATCGACATGAGCCGCGCCGCGCGCGAGACGCTGCCCGACTATGCGCGACTGAGCTACTACGAGATCTGGACCCACGCGCTGGAAAAGCTGTTGCTCGAGCGCGGGCTGCTGCAGCCCGGCGAGGTCGAGGCCGGTGCCGCGATCGCCGGCCCGTGGCCCACGCTGCCACGCACACTGCAAGCCGCGGACGTGGCCACGGTGCTGGCCCGCGGCTCGCCCACTGCCAGGCCTGGGCCGGCGCCCGCCTTTGCGCTCGGCGACGCCGTGCGTCTGCGCAACGGCGCAGTGCCGCACCACACCCGGTTGCCGGGTTATGCGCGAGGCAAGTGCGGCACCATCACCGCCGTGCACGGCCCGCATGTCTTCGCCGACGCCCACGCCCAGGGCCTGGGCGAGCAGCCCTGCCCGCTGTACACCGTGGCCTTCAGCGGCCAAGAACTGTGGGGCAGCGAACCCGGCGCCGCGCGGCTCACGGTGTCGATCGACGCCTGGGAGCCTTATCTGGAGCGCGCTTCATGAATCCGGCCCAGCCCACCTGGCCCGGTGCCGCAGGCGACGAGCCCGTCTTCAGCGAACCCTGGCAGGCCCAGGCCTTTGCCATGACGCTGGCGTTGCACCGCCAGGGCCTCTTCACCTGGCCGGAATGGGCCGAGGCCCTGGCCGCCGAGATCGCTGCCGCGCAGGCCGCTGGCGACGCCGACCTGGGCGACACCTACTACCGCCACTGGCTGGCCGCGCTGGAGCGGCTGCTGGCTGCCAAGGGCCTGGCCTCGGGCGTGGAACTGGAAAGCCACCGCCAGGCCTGGGCCCGCGCCGCCGGGCGCACGCCGCACGGCCGGCCGATCGAATTGCGCAGCGACGATTTCCCTTCGCCCTGACTCATGCCCCGCACGCCCACCGAAGCCCCCGACGACACCGACACGGCAGCCACGCCAGACGCCGTCCACGAACCCCGCCTGTGGCGCGACCAGGGCTGGACCGCCCGCGTCGTCAAGAACAACGACGACGAAGGCTGGGCCGTCGAGATGGTGAAGCAGGGCGAAGCCGAGCCGGCGCTGGTGGGCCCCTGGACCATGGGCCGCGACAAGAAGAACCCCAAGCCGCTGGACGGCGCGGCCTTCAACACCCTGGTCAAGACGGCGCGCGAAGTGCTGCGCCGGCACGAGCAGCAACGCCACGCCTTGCTGCACCGGCAGCTGACGGTGAACACGGCGCAGGGCCGCGTCGAGGTCATGCTGGACATCGTGCCCGACGACGACGATCCGCATGCGCTGCTGGCGGCGCTGGACGCCGCCGGCGACATGCTGGCCCAGGTGCGCGTGGCGGCCGGCTACGGGCTCACGCTGGCCAGCGCCACGGCTTGGGTCGAGGGTGGCTTTGGTCGACCGATCCCGTCTGGCTGATCTCGTGACTCGGGCCGGCCCGGTCGGCGATGGGCTCCAGCACTTTCGGCGCCCCGCACGACCGACTCTTGCAGGAGCGCGGCACATGATCTCGGACAACCCGCGCGGTACCTGCGATGGACAGAATGGTCCCGGGCAGGCGGATGCGCCGCCATCGGGTCGTCGACCGCGACGGCGGGCCTTCCCGGCGCCCACGGGCCGAAGGAGCATAACGATGTCGAAGTCAGCTGTGGATGGCCGCCGACCGGCTTGGGCGCGATGCACGTCGAGGGTGCGGGGTCGGTTGTGCGTGGCCGTGGCCGCGGCCATGGTCGGGCTGGGCGGCTGTACCGTGCAGATCCAGAACCTGGAGCCGGCGCGCGAACTGGCGGCGGAGTCGGGGCCCTTCGGCTCGGTCTACACCGGCTGGCGCGTCTTCCAGGACCGCTGCGCCGGCTGCCACGGGCCCGATGCCGCGGGAACGACCAGCGGCCCGGACCTGCTGCCGAAAGTTCGTGTCATGGGCCCGCGCCGCTTCGTGAGCGTCGTGCTGACGCGCTACGACTGGGATCTTCCGGCGGCGCAGGCCGGCAGCACGGGTGCCGCGCGTGAAGCCCTCATCGACGACGTCCTGCAGCGCCGGTCGACCGCGCTGCCGATGCCGGCGTGGCAGGGCGAACCGAAAGTGGACGCGCATATCGTCGACCTCTACGCCTACCTGGCGGCCCGCGCCGAGGGTACGCAGGGCCCGGGCCGGCCCTCGCCGTAGCAGCCGCCCGGCGCCGCGCGCGGGTGCATGGCGCCCGCACGCGAGGCGCGGGATCAACCCCGCCGCGTGCGCACCGCCTGGGCCAGCCGCTCCAGCACCGGTGCCGTCTGCGCCCAGCCGATGCAGGCATCGGTGATCGAAATGCCGCGCTGCAGCGGCTGCCCGGGCACCAGGTCCTGCCGGCCTTCGTGCAGGTGGCTTTCGATCATCAAGCCGCTGATGGCACGCTCGCCGGCGGCGATGCGCGCGGCGATCTCCGCAGCGACTTCCACCTGCCGCCGGTGCTGCTTCTCGCTGTTGCCATGCGAGACGTCGACCATCACCTGTTCGCGCAGGCCGGCCCCGCGCAGCACGGCACAGGCGGCGGCCACGGCTTCGGCACCGTAGTTCGGCTGCCGGCCACCGCGCAGGATGACATGGCAGTCGCGGTTGCCGCGGGTCTCGAAGATCGCCGCCTGACCCATCTTGGTCATGCCCATGAAAGCGTGCGGCGCGCTGGCGGCCAGCATGGCGTCCACGGCCACGCGTACGCCGCCGTCGGTGCCGTTCTTGAAGCCCACCGGGCAGCTCAGCCCAGAAGCCAGTTGGCGGTGGCTCTGGCTCTCGGTGGTGCGCGCGCCGATGGCGCCCCAGGCGACGAGATCGCTGATGAACTGCGGGCTGAGCAGGTCCAGGAATTCCGTGCCCACCGGCAGGCCCATTTCCACGATCTCGATCAGCAGCCGGCGCGCCCGTTCCAGGCCTTCGTTGATGGCGAAGCTGCCGTCCAGGTGCGGGTCGTTGATATAGCCCTTCCAGCCGACGGTGGTGCGCGGCTTCTCGAAATAGGTGCGCATCACCACCAGCAGCGCATCGGTCAGCGGCTCGGCTGCCGCCTTCAGCCGCGCGGCATATTCCAGTGCCTGGTCGTGGTCGTGGATCGAGCACGGCCCCACCACCACCAGCAACCGGTCGTCGTACCCGCGCAGGATGCGCGCGATGGCCTCGCGGCTACGTTCCACCAACGCCAGCGTGGCCTCGGAGCCCGGCCATTTCTCCATCAGCAGCGCCGGCGTGATGAGCGGGCGCACGGCCTCGATACGCGTGTCGTCGATGCGCGTGGTGTCGCGTGTGGGGTGGCGCTGGCCGACTTCGCGGTCGTGGGCGCCGTCGTCGAGGGTCTGCATGCCGGTATTGTCGCGGCCTGCCGTCAACCCAAGGCCTCGAACAGCGCCACGAATTCCTGCGTCAGCTTGTGCCGGGGATCCAGATGGATCATGGGTCGCGCCTGTTCGTGCGACTCCTTGATCTTCACGCTGGCGCTCAAATACGGTTCCAGCACCGGCAGTCCTTCGTCGACGAGTTCCTGCACTGTGCGCTGCGGCAGGCTGGCGCGCGGCTGGAACTGGTTGACGACGATGCCTTCCACGCGCAGCTCGGCGTTGTGGTCGGCCTGGATCTCCTTCACCGTTTCCAGCAGGCCGTAGAGCGCGCGGCGCGAGAAATCGTCGCAATCGAAGGGGATCAGGCAGGCGTCGGCGGCGATCAGCGCCGAGCGGGTGTAGAAATTCAGCGCCGGCGGGGTGTCGATCCAGACCGCGTCGTAGTCGTCTGCCAATGCGGCCAGCGCCTCGCGCAGCTTGTAGATCTTGTAGCGGCTTTCCAGCTTGCCGTGCAGTTCGTCGAGCAGCGGGCTGGCCGGCATGAGATGTAGGTCCTCCCACGGCGTGGCCACGATGAAGTCGTGGGTAGCCTGCGGGCGCAGGCTGAATTTGAGCGTGGTCTCGAAGAATTCGGCGGCGCCGGGCATCTCGTCGCTGGCCGCGTCGCCCAGCAGGTAGCGGCTGGAGTTGCCCTGCGGGTCCAGGTCCACGACCAGCGTGCGCCAGCCCTCGTGGGCCGCGATGGCGGCCAGGTTGCAGGTAATGGTGGACTTGCCCACGCCGCCCTTCTGATTGAAAACGACCCGTCGCATGCCAGTCTTTCCCGTGCTGTGAAAGTCGCTATTGTGCGTCGCAACATCGGCGCTTCGACCGCGCCGCGGCGGGCAGCTAGCATCGGGTCGATGAGCACCAAGGTCCTGTTCGGCTTCCATGCCGTCACCGTGCGGCTGAAGACCGCGCCCGCCTCCATCGGCGAGATCCATGTCGACAGCAGCCGGCGCGACGCCCGCATGCGCCAGTTCGTGGAGCGCGCCCGCGAAGCCGGCGCGCGGCTGATCGAGAGCGACGACGCCCGGCTGGCCCAGCTGGCCGGCACCACGCGCCACCAGGGCGTGGTGGCGCGTGTCTCGGCGCTGAAGGCGCAGCATTCGCTGGACGAGGTGCTCGACGGCGTCAGCGGCGCGCCGCTGGTGCTGGTGCTCGACGGCGTCACCGACCCGCACAACCTGGGCGCCTGCCTGCGCGTGGCCGACGGTGCCGGCGCGCACGCCGTCGTCGCCCCCAAGGACCACGCCGTGGGGTTGAACGCCACCGTGGCCAAGGTGGCCAGCGGCGCCGCCGAGACGGTGCCCTACCTGATGGTGACCAACCTGGCGCGCACGCTGAAAGAACTGAAGGAGCGCGACCTCCGCGTCATCGGCACCAGCGACGACGCTGCAGCGACGATCTTCGAGGCCGACCTGCGCGGCCCGGTGGCGCTGGTGCTGGGCGCCGAAGGCGCGGGCCTGCGCCAGCTCACGCGCAGGACTTGCGACGAACTGGTGCGCATTCCCATGGCCGGCGCGGTGGAGAGCCTGAACGTCTCGGTCGCGGCCGGGGTGTGCCTGTACGAGGCGCTGCGGCAGCGGCGGGGTTGAGCCTGGCCCAGCGGCTCGCACTGAGGTTCGCTCACCGAGACTCGCGTCGAGCGCCCTCGCTACACTGGGGCGCATCGCCCTTGGACCCGATCCAATCCCCACCATGCCCGTCTTCCACGTCCGCCACCCTCTCGTGCGCCACAAGGTCGGCCTGCTGCGCGACAAGGACATCTCGACCAAGAAATTCCGCGAACTCACGGGTGAACTGGGCCGCCTGCTGGCCTACGAGGCGACGGCCGACTTTCCGCTGGAGACGACCACCATCGCCTGCTGGAGCGGGCCGACGTCCATCGAGCAGATCGCCGGCAAGAAAGTCACCGTGGTGCCCATCTTGCGCGCCGGCCTGGGCATGCTCGACGGCGTGCTGGACATGATTCCCAACGCGCGCGTCAGCGTGGTGGGCTTGAGCCGCAACCACGAGACGCTGCAACCGGAACACTATTTCGAACGCTTCGTCGGCCACCTGAGCGAACGCACGGCGCTCATCGTCGACCCCATGCTGGCCACCTCGGGATCGATGATCGCCACCGTGGACCTGCTCAAGCAGCGCGGCTGCAAGGACATCCGCGCGCTGGTGCTGGTGGCCGCGCCCGAGGGCATCCGCGCGCTGGATGCGGCCCACCCCGACGTGCGCTGCTGGACGGCGGCGGTGGACAGCCACCTCGACGAGATGGGTTACATCATTCCCGGCCTGGGCGACGCCGGCGACAAGATCTTCGGCACCAAGTAGGCGCCGCAGCGCGGCGCCGGCCCCCTTCAGGCGGGTGCCGTGCGTATGCGCCGCCCGACCCAGACGCTGACCGCGATGGCCAGCGCCATCCAGGCCAGCGCCGCCCACGACAAGGCGGCGTACCCGCCGGCGGTGAGCAGCACCCCGCCGCTGCCGGCGCCCACTGCCTGGCCCAGATAGATGGCCGAGGTATTGAGTGCCAGCAGCGCCGGCGCAAAGGCCCCGGTGCTGCCGGACAGCCGCGCCTGCTGCGCCGAGTTCGACGCGAAGCAGCCCAGCGCCCACGGCACCAGCACCAGCGTCATGACCGTCACGCTGGCGGCCAGCGGCCAGGCCGCCAGGCTCAGTGCCATCAGCGCCAGCGTGAAATTGACACAGCGCGCCGCACCCCAGCGGTCGATGCTGCGCGACAGCAGCAGGTTGCCCAGCAGGCCGAAGGCACCGAACCACAGGAAAAGGAAGCTCACGCTGCCGGCGCTGGCCCCCAGTTCCTGCCGGTAGTAGGGCGCGAAATAACTGAACAGCGTGAACTGCCCGGCGCCGCTGAGGGCCGTCACCGCCACCATGGCCATGAACAGCGGGTTGGACAGCGCACTGCCCCAATGGCGCAGCGACATCGGCGCCGGTCGCACGCCGCCGGGCAGCGCACGCCACACCCACGCGGCCGCGGCCAGGCTCAGCAGCGCCACCAGCGCGAAGGCCCAGCGCCAGCCCAGCGTCTCGGCCACATAGCTGTGCGCCGGCATGCCCAGCACCGAGGCCAGCGACCAGCCGAGGAAGATGAAGGTGATGGCGCGGCCGCGCCGCGCCGGCGGCGCCAGCACGCTGATCGCCGCCGCGGCCTGCGGCGTGAAGACGGCCGCTGCCAGCATGGTGATCACGCGCACCGGCAGCAGCGCGGCAAAGCTCGGCATCAGCGCCGAGAGGGCGTGCCCGGCGGCATACCACAGCAGCGCCAGCGCCAGCAGCCGGCGCCGGTCCCACCGGCCCATGGCCGCGGCCAGCAGCGGTGCGCCCACGCCCATCGCCACCGCCGCGGCGGTGATCAACTGGCCGCCCACGGCCGCCGTGACCTGCAGCGATTGCGACAGGTCGTTCAGCGCGCCAGCGGTGACCATGACGCCGCAGCCGATGGCGAAATTGCCGGCCAGCAGTGCGCGGCTGGCGCGGTCGACCTCGGCAGCCGCGGCGGTCAAGACGGGACCTTCACCGCTTTACCTTCAGCGTGGCACTTCACCGAAGCACCTTCAGTGCCTCGGGGTTGACCAGGTGGCTGGGTTCGTTGCGGATGAAGTTGATGACGTTGTCGAAGGCGACGCCGAAGAACAGCTCGTAGCTGTCCTGTTCCACAAAGCCGATGTGCGGCGTGCAGACGGCATTTTCCAACCGCAGCAGCGGGTGGCCTTGCAGGATGGGTTCGCTCTCGAACACATCCACCGCCGCCATGCCGGGGCGGCCGCGGTTGAGCGCGGCGACGAGCGCGTTTTCCTCCAGCAATTCGGCACGCGAGGTGTTGACGAGCAGCGCCGTGGGCTTCATGCGCGAAAGCGCGTCCAGCCGCACGATGCCGCGCGTACGTTCGCTCAAGCGCAAATGCAGCGACAGCACGTCGCAGGTCTCGAAGAAGGACTCGCAACTCTCGGCCGCCACGTGCCCGTCGGCCACCGCGCGCTCGCGGGCCTCTTCGCTGCCCCACACCTGCACCTTCATGCCGAACGCCACGCCGTAGCCGGCCACCAGGCGGCCGATCTTGCCGTAGCCCCAGATGCCCAGCGTCTTGCCGGACAGCACCATGCCGATGGCGAAATTCGGCGGCATCGACGCCGTCTTCAGCCCGCTTTGCTGCCAGGCGCCGTGCTTGAGGTTGCCGATGTACTGCGGCAGCCGCCGCATCGCGGCCATCACCAGCGCCCAGGTCAGCTCGGCCGGCGCCACTGGCGAACTCACGCCTTCGGCCACCGCGATGCCCAGCTTCGTGCAAGCCTCGATGTCGATGTGCGGGCCCACGCGCCCGGTCTGCGAGATGAGCTTGAGTTTGGGCAGCTTCTCCAGCAGCGCGCGCGGGAAGTGCGTGCGTTCGCGGATCAGTACCAGCACCTCGGCGTCACGCAGGCGCACCGAGAGCTGACCCGTGCCCTTGACCGTGTTGGTGAAGACCTTGGCGTTGTAGGGCTCCAGCCGCGCAGCGCATTTCAGCTTGCGCACGGCATCCTGGTAGTCGTCGAGGATGATGATGTTCATGGCGTCTCGAGGTGCATTCTGCGGTGTGCGGGGGCGCGGGTGTCGCGCCGGCGGCCGGGGGTGGGGCGGGGCCGCCAGTCCCGAGGCGCGGCCGGAGTCTGCAGCGTGCCGCGGGCCGCGACGGCGGCCGTGCGTTGACGCGGCGCCGCCGCGGTTACTTCGCCCGGGCCGGCTTGGCGCGGCTGCTTGGCGCCGGCTTGGCGCTGCGCGTGGGCACTGCCTTGCGCGACACCGTCTGGTTCGTCTTGGCCGGCAGCATGACGACGACGGGCTGTCCCGGCTTGAAGCCGGCGCGCACGCCGACCTTGTTCCATTGCGCCACCTGCGACACGCTGACACCCATGCGGCGTGCCACCGTGACCACGCTGTCGCCCTTGCGCGCCTTGATCACCACGCGGCGCTGCGGTCGGGCGTCCGGCGCCAGCGTGAGCGCTGCGGTGTGGGCGATATGCTCGGCCACGTCGGTGTCGCGGTGGTTGGCGCGCGGGACCAGCAGCGTCGAGCCCGCGCGCACCAGCATGCGCGGGGGAATGCGGTTGACTTCACGCAGACGGGCCTCGCTCATGCCGACCAGCATCGCGGCCTCGGCCGGTTTCAAGGTGGTCGGCGCCACCCAGGCCGTCCAGGTGGCGGTGGGGCCGGCATGCAAGGCCAGTCGACGCAGGAATCGGTTGGCGTTGTCGTACGGCAGCAGCAACTGCGGCGTACCGGCAGCCAGGATCACCGGCTTGTTGTGCTGCGGGTTGAGGTGAAGAAACTCCTCCAGCGGCAGGCCCGCCAATGCCGCAGCCAGCGCGACGTCGATGTCGCGTTCGATCTGCACCATCATGAAATAAGGATGGTTCTCCAGCCGCGGCAAGGCCAGGCCGTAGCTCTCGGGGCTGGCCACGAGATTCATCACCGCCTGCAGCTTGGGCACGTAGTTGCGCGTCTCCTCCGGCATCTTCAAGCTGTTGTAGTCGGTGGGCAGGCCGACCTTGCGGTTGCGGTCGACCGCGCGCTGCACGTTGCCCTGGCCCCAGTTGTAGGCCGCCAGCGCCAGATGCCAGTCGCCGAACTGCGCGTGCAGTTGCTGCAGGTAGTCCAGCGCGGCGCGGGTGGAGGCCAGCACGTCGCGGCGGTCGTCGCGAAACAGGTTCTGTTGCAGCTCGAAGTCCTTGCCGGTGGCGGGCATGAACTGCCACATGCCCGAGGCCCGCGCGCTGGAGACGGCCTGGGGATTGAAGGCGCTCTCGATGAAGGGCAGCAAGGCCAGTTCGCTGGGCAGGCCGCGCAATTCGACTTCCTCGACGATGTGGAACAGGTAGCGGCCACCGCGTTCCGTCATGCGCTGCACGTAGTCGGGACGGCTGGCGTACCACTGCTCCCACTTCTGCACCAGTTCGCCTTCCAGCGGCGGCATGGCATAACCGTCGCGCACGCGCTGCCAGAGGTTGGTGCGCTCGGCGTCCTGTTCGGGGTCGAGGCGGCTGCGCGGCTGCAGCGGGGCCAGCACGATCGGGGTCTCAAGCGCATGCAACGGCGCACTGACTTCCAGGGCGCCGAACTCGGGCTCGGAGGGCGCGGCCGTGGCGATGGAGACCTCGGTCGGAGTCGATTCGGCGGCCGGCAGGCCGGCGCAGCCGGCCGCCAGGCCGGCCACGGCCACGGCGGCCAACACGACAACACGCCGCAAGAACGGCAACGCGCAGGCCGGCAGGGGGACAGGGATCATCGGAATCGGTTCTTCCATTCGCGCAGCGCCGTGAATACGGCCACGGGATCGCTGCTGGTGGCGCCCTGCGTCCGCACCGCGGCCATGACCTCGGGTGCATCGCAGCGCAGAAATGGGTTGATCTGCCGTTCGCGGCCGATGGCAGACGGCAGCGTGGGCAACTCGGCGGCGCGCAACTCGCGGCAGCGCGCTTCGTACTTTTCGGCCGCGCCGATGACGATTACCGGCTCTGTGAAGCGGGCGGGCTGGCCGTCGATCAGGCGCTGGGTGCGGCTGGCCGGCGCGCCGCAGACCACACAGATGGCGTGCAGCTTGTCCAGCAGCTCGGCCTGGGCCATCAGCCGCGGCATGGGGCCGAAGGGTTCGCCGCGGAAGTCCAGGTCCAGCCCGGCGCAGATCACGCGCAGCCCACGCAGCGCCAGCTGGTTGCAGACCTCGGCTACACCCTGGTCGAAGAACTGCACCTC
>Ga0209254_10005426_pt1 | contig 11728 bp, 11 predicted proteins | sample FrelakmetDIP11DI_FD_187148 | JGI IMG/M metagenome (GOLD analysis project Ga0209254, IMG submission 187148) | Freshwater lake sediment microbial communities from the University of Notre Dame, USA, for methane emissions studies - DIP11 DI (SPAdes)... | ecosystem: Environmental > Aquatic >... | reverse complement strand
ACCCATGGTCATTTTCACCGGACAGGTGCCGACTGCGCTGATTGGCAATGATGCCTTTCAAGAGGTCGATATCGTCGGGATCACTCGACCCTGCACCAAGCACAACTATCTCGTGAAAAACGTTGAGGACTTGGCTCGAGTCATCAAGGAGGCCTTTTATCTGGCGCGGTCCGGGCGACCGGGACCGGTGCTGGTGGACTTGCCCAAGGATGTCACGCAGGCCAAGACGGAATTCAAATATCCCAAAAAAGTCAACCTCCCTGGCTATAAACCCACGGTGGAAGCGCACATGGGTCAGATCACGCGCGCTTTCGAGGCGCTGCGGAAAGCACGACGCCCGGTGATTTATGCCGGAGGCGGGGTGATCCTTTCGGATGCCTCGGAGCAGTTGACCCGGCTCGCTGAATTGCTGCAGATCCCGGTCACCACCACGCTCATGGGGCTGGGTGGTTTCCCGGCGGTGATTCAGGATGGCTCGGGGCAAAAGTCGCTACATCCGCTGTGGCTCGGCATGCTCGGCATGCATGGGACTTTCCGAGCCAACATGGCGGTTTCCGACTCCGATGTGCTGTTCGCTGTCGGGGCGCGTTTCGATGATCGGGTGACCGGAAAAATCAGTGGTTTTGCCACCAACGCCCACATCATCCATATTGACGTTGACCCCACCAGCATCAGCAAAAACGTCCCGGTGGACATCCCGATCGTTGGAGATTGCAAGGATGCGCTGCAGAAACTGATCCGTCTGGCGGAAGAAAAGCCCATCGAGAATCTGCAGGAAAAGCGCTTGGAATGGCTGGAGCAGATCCGCGAATGGCGGGAGAATTATCCTTTGTCGTACAAGACCGAAGGTGACATCATCAAACCCCAGTTCGTGGTTGAGAAGCTATATGAACTGTGTGACGGGGAAGCCATCATCACCACGGAAGTGGGGCAGAACCAGATGTGGGCCGCGCAATTTTTTCATTTTGCCCGGCCACGGACTTGGCTGAGTTCCGGCGGTCTGGGGACTATGGGATACGGACTGCCGGCGGCGATTGGGGCCCAGGTCGCCTTTCCCGGTCGTTTGGTTATCGACATTGCCGGGGATGGCAGTATCCAGATGAACATTCAGGAACTGATTACCGCGGTGAACAATTGCCTGCCGGTTAAAGTGGCGATACTCAACAATCAGTACCTCGGCATGGTGCGCCAGTGGCAGGAACTGTTTTACGGGCGGTGTTATTGTGAAACCGGCCTGCACGGCTCGCCGGATTTCGTCAAACTGGCCGAAGCCTACGGCGCCGTGGGATTGCGCGCCACAAAACCGGATGAGGTGGAAGCGGTCATTCGCCAGGCGTTCTCCGTAGATAGACCGGTCATCATGGATTTTGTTGTGGCGCCGGAAGAAGGGGTCTATCCCATGGTGCCGGCAGGGAAAACCATTTCAGAAATGTTGTTGGTGTAAAGATGAGCAATACGAGCGGTCCCAAGCAGACAATTGGCGTGCTGGTGGAAAACCAGCCTGGCGTGCTGTCGCGGGTGGCAGGGCTTTTCAGCGGTCGAGGCTTTAATATCGAGTCTCTGACGGTCGCTGAGACCATCGAACCGGGGTTATCGCGGATCACTCTGGTGACCAGCGGTGACCCGCCGATTCTGGAGCAGATCACCAAACAGCTCAACAAATTGATTAACGTTGTTAAAGTCATCGATTTTCGCGAGACCGAATTTGTCAATCGCGAAATGGCCCTTATCAAGGTGCGGGCCGAACCCGACACGAGAGCGGAAGTGCTTCGCATTGCCGATATCTTCCGGGCCCAGATCGTGGATGTCAGCCCGCATTTCTATACCATTGAAGTGACCGGCGAGGAGGGCAAGATCACCGCGATCCTGGAACTCCTTCAGCAATTCGGGATTACTGAACTGGCCCGCACCGGGAAGGCCGCCCTGGCCCGAAGCAAGAAACGCTGAAATGCAGAGAATAGCAGTGAATAAAGCTCTGCACTGCCAATACGCAATTTCCTGGCCGGGATAGCAAAAATTTACCACGAAGAACACGAAGGCCACGAAGGGTGATCAAAACCATTATTAATACTCCTTCGTGCTCTTCGTGTCCTTCGTGGTGAAACTGATTTTTGTTTGCGGGCAGTGGCTGTGCTGTGTTCTCTGCGATCTCGGCGCTGCACGGTTATCTAACGGCCCAGTTACTCTGAGCGGGAACAAACAGGAGATGTATTATGCGCAGTTTTTATGATGTTGATGCGGATTTGAACTTGCTCCAGCGCAAGAAAGTGGCGGTGATCGGTTACGGCAGTCAGGGACATGCTCAGGCGCAGAATCTCCGGGACAGTGGGGCGAAGGTGATCATTGGTCAGCGCCCCGGTTCCGCCAATTATGAAACCGCCATTAAAGATGGGTTCAACCCGGTTTCCGCTCGCGAAGCGGCCGAGGTTGCCGATATTATCCAGATGCTGGTCCCGGACCATGCCCAGTCCGGGCTGTATTCCGAAGAGATCGCGCCCTCCATGAAAGCCGGCAAGACCCTGCTCTTTTCCCACGGTTTCAATATCCACTTCGGTCAGATCCTGGCTCCAGCAGATGTGGACGTGGTCATGATTGCCCCCAAAGGTCCCGGCCATCTGGTCCGCAGCGAATATGTGCGCGGCGCCGGAGTACCGGCCCTGGTGGCCATTCATCAGGATGCCAGTGGCCAGGCCCTGCAAACCGCTCTCGCCTATGCCAAGGGCATCGGCTCAACGCGTGCCGGCGTCATCGAAACCACCTTCCGGGAAGAAACGGAAACGGATCTATTCGGGGAACAGAGTGTCCTGTGCGGCGGGGTGGCAGAGCTCATCAAAGCGGGATTTGACACCCTGGTGGAAGCCGGCTACCAGCCGGAGATCGCTTTTTTTGAGTGCATGCACGAGGTGAAATTGATTGTCGATCTGATCTATCAGGGTGGCCTGGCGTACATGCGCTATTCCATCAGCGACACCGCGGAGTATGGAGACTTAACCCGCGGTAAGCGGATCATCACGGCGGAAACACGCGCCACCATGAAGAAAATTCTAGAAGAAATTCAGACGGGCGCCTTTGCCCGCGAGTGGATACTGGAAAACCAAGCGGGTCGGCCGATGTTTCGAGCCCTGCGAGAACGGGAAAAGGGATTGCTGCTTGAGGAAGTCGGAACAAGGCTTCGTGCCATGATGCCTTTCCTGGAGGCTAAATAAACGGCCGTTTGCGCCAGAACCTGGACGGCAAAAGGATGGGCCTGATTTGAACTTCCGTGACAAGACCTTTCATATTCCATTTGCGCGGGAAGGCATTCCCTATATTCTCTACGCTGCTTTCGCCACGCTGGTGATGGCGACCCTGGGTCAGTTTCCGCTCACCGTGCTGTTGCTCATTGTCACCTTGCTGGTGGGTCATTTCTTTCGCGATCCCGAACGGATCATTGCAGCGGGCCCCGATGATGTGGTTTCTCCAGCCGACGGCAAGGTGATCGCCGTGGAACGCTTGGAAGAACCCTGTTTCACCCGCAAAACCTGCTGGAAAATCAGCATCTTCATGTCCGTCTGGGATGTGCATGTTAACCGCATTCCCTGTGCCGGAGCAGTTCAGGGGATTCATTATCAGATGGGCCAATTTGCTGCGGCGAATCGCTTGGAGGCCAGCAGAAAAAATGAGCAGAATTGGTTATGGTTGAGGACCCATGCCGGTCTTGACATCGTGCTGACCCAGGTGGCCGGATTGATTGCCCGGCGCATTGTCTGCTGGCCAACGCCGGGAGATCAGGTGGAGTGCGGAGAACGTTTTGGCTTGATCCGTTTTGGTTCGCGGGTCGATATCTATGTGCCGGAGGAAAACCGGGTGCTGGTGGCCAAGGGTGAGCGTGTCTGTGCCGGGGGGAGTATTCTATGTCGAATGAATTCAAGAAAAGGCGTTACAGCATGAGACGTCGGCGTCGGCGAGATAACGGAGAGATTCACCAAGGCACCTTTATTTTGCCTAATTTGTTGACGACCGCCAACATGTTCTGCGGTTTTTACGGCATCATCAGCGCCATCAACGGCAGATATCAAGCTGCGGCATTGGCCATCCTGGCATCGTGTCTTTTTGATATTCTGGATGGGAAAGTGGCGCGATTGGTCAGGGCAACCAGCCGGTTTGGCGTGGAGTATGATTCTCTGGCGGATCTGGTTGCCTTTGGCGTGGGTCCCGGACTCTTGATCTATCTATGGGCCTTGAAACCTTTTGGTCGGCTGGGATGGCTGGCAGCCTTCCTGTTCATGGCGTGCGGGGCTCTCAGATTGGCCCGCTTCAATGTGCAGGTGGATACGGTCAGCAAAAAACACTTTGTCGGGCTGCCCATCCCCGGGGCGGCGTGCATGCTGGCGACGACAGTCCTGTTTGCCTCCCACTGGAATATTGCCTATGCTCCCCAGCACAGCATTATGCTGGTGGTTTCCACTTATGTGCTGGGTTTTTTGATGGTCAGCAATGTCCCCTATAACAGTTTCAAGGAACTGGAGATGGTGAAGGACAGGCCGCTTCCCACTCTGTTTATCATCCTGGTGCTCCTGACGGTCGTTGCCACTAAACCACATCTGATGCTGTTCAGCCTGGGCTTGGCTTATGTTGTGTCCGGGCCGTTGGGCCTGCTGATGAAGAGCTACCGCCAATGGCGTGCTCCGAAAGCCGAGCTGAAACCCATTCCCCCATTGACCAATGAACCCGAACCGGTGACCAAGGGAGATCAAAAGAACTGAATCATGCCGGAACGGGCTTCCCCTGGTTTCGACTCTTCAGTGGTTTTGCATTTCCACTACTGAACCCCACACACTAAAAGGAATCAAAACCGGAACAAAGGTGAAACCATGTCCATGACGATTGCAGAGAGGATCCTGGCGGAGCACTGCGATAAAGACGAAGTTCGGCCTGGTGAACTGATCGAAGCGCAAATTGATTTTGCACTGGCAAATGACATTACGGCGCCTCTGGCCATTGAGGCGTTTCATCAGGTGGGCGCCAAACAGGTCTTTGATCCACAACGGGTGGCCCTGATACCGGATCATTTTGCGCCCAACAAGGACATCGCCTCGGCCATGCAGATCAAGGTGATGCGCGAGTTCGCCGCGGAGCACCAGCTCCCTTTCTTTTTTGAAGTGGGACGCATGGGCATTGAACATGTGCTGCTGCCGGAGCAGGGATTGGTGCTGCCGGGGGATGTGGTGGTTGGAGCGGACAGTCATACCTGCACCTATGGGGCACTCGGCGCCTTTGCCACCGGTGTCGGCAGTACCGACCTGGCGGCCGCCATGATCACGGGAAAAATCTGGTTTCGGGTGCCGGCTTCCATGAAGTTTATCTATCGCGGGAAACGGCGGCCCTGGTTTGGTGGCAAGGATCTCATCCTTTACACCATCGGGCAACTTGGAGTGGATGGGGCGCGCTACCGGGCGATGGAATTCACCGGGGAAGTGATTGCGGAACTCCCCATGGCGGACCGCTTCACCATGAGCAATATGGCTATTGAAGCGGGCGCTAAAGTGGGTATCATTGCCCCCGATGAAATCACCGAAGCTTACGTGAAGGATCGGGCCCGTAGATTTTATCATTTTTATCAGAGCGACCCCGAAGCGGAGTATGAGGAGATTTACCAATGGGATGTTTCCGGTTTGGAACCCATGGTTGCCCTGCCGCACTCCCCGGGTAATGTCCGGCCGGTCACCGAACTGCCGGAAATTGCCATCGATCAGGTGGTGGTGGGATCCTGCACCAATGGTCGTCTTGAGGATTTGCGGCAGGCCGCTACGGTGCTCCGTGGTAAAAAGGTCTGCTCCCGGGTGCGCTGCCTGATTATCCCGGCAACCCAGCAGATTTACCAGGAAGCTCTGCGGGAAGGGCTGATCGAGGTTTTTATTCAGGCGGAAGCGGCCGTGAGCACGCCGACCTGCGGCCCTTGCCTGGGGGGACACATGGGGATTTTGGCGGCCGGTGAGCGGGCCGTGGCCACCACGAATCGCAACTTCAGGGGTCGCATGGGGCACGTCGACAGTGAAGTGTATCTGGCCAATCCGGCTGTCGCGGCAGCATCGGCGGTACTGGGGCGCATCGCCCATCCGCAAGAGGTGGTGGGGTAACCAGGACGAGGTCAAGAAATGGACATGACAGGAAAAGCATGGAAGTTTGGGGCGGATGTGGATACCGATGCCATCATCCCGGCGCGCTACCTGAATACCACTGATCCGGCTGCCCTGGCGGCGCACTGCATGGAAGACGCCGATCCGAACTTTGCCGGCAATGTTAAACGTGGGGATTTGATTGTGGCGGGCAAGAATTTTGGCTGCGGGTCTTCCCGGGAACATGCCCCGATCGCCATCAAAGCGGCGGGAGTGAGCTGTGTGATCGCGCACAGCTTTGCCAGGATTTTCTACCGCAATGCGTTCAATATGGGTTTGCCCATTCTGGAATGTCCGGAAGCGGCTGAAAGCATTGCCCCGGGTGATGAGATTGCGGTGGACCTGGATGCGGGACGAATCATCAACAAGACGCGCGGTGAGACCTATCAGGCGCAGCCTGTGCCGCATTTCATGCAGACCCTGTTGCGGGCCGGCGGACTGATTCATTATGTCCGACAGCAACTTGCACACGGCCTGGACCTTTAATAATTCGGTGATCGCGGAAGAAAGAGAGCGCTTATGGAAGCTGTTGCACAAAACCGGACCTATCATGTGGCAGTCATCCCCGGTGACGGAACCGGACCCGAAGTGGTGCGCGAAGCCCTCAGGGCATTGGAGGCGGTAGCGGGCAGTGAACAGTTCAAAGTCGAACTGGTCCATTATGATCTGGGTGGGGATCGCTATTTGCGCACTGGAGAGGTACTGCCGCCCAGTGTTTTGGATGAGTTGCGAGGATGCGATGCGATTCTTTTGGGCGCCATAGGACATCCGGACGTTAAGCCGGGGATTCTGGAAAAAGGGCTTCTTCTGGAGCTTCGTTTCCAGTTGGACCAATATGTCAATCTGCGTCCGGTGATCCTGTATGAAGGAGTGGATACTCCTCTCAAGGGCAAGGGCCCGGATGACATCAATTTCGTGGTGGTCCGGGAAAACACCGAGGGCCTCTATGCCGGCGCCGGTGGCTTCCTGCGCAAGGGAACCCTCCAGGAAGTAGCGATCCAAGAGTCCATCAATACGCGCATGGGCGTGGAACGCTGCATCCGGTTTGCTTTTGATTATTGTCGTCGACGCAACCGCGGCAAGAAACTCACCCTGTGCGGAAAAACCAATGTGCTGACTTATGCCTTCGATCTCTGGGAGCGTGTTTTTTACGGTGTCGCTCCGGAATATCCGGATATTCAGACCGATTATGCCCATGTGGACGCAACCTGCATGTGGATGGTGAAAAATCCCGAGTGGTTCGATGTCATTGTGACCGATAATATGTTTGGTGACATCATTACTGATTTAGGGGCCATGATCCAAGGGGGCATGGGGATAGCATCCGGTGGCAATATCAATCCTCAAGGGGTTTCCATGTTCGAACCCATAGGCGGGTCCGCCCCCAAGTATACCGGGCAAAACGTAATCAATCCTCTGGCCGCCATAGCGGCTGTGCAGATGCTGCTGGATCACCTGCGCGAAGAGCGGGCTGCCGACAAATTGGAGCAGGCGATTAAACGGGTCGTGGCGCGGGACATCAAGAATCTTGCGGCCGGGAAAATGGGGTATTCCACCAGTGGAGTCGGAGATCTGGTGGTGAAATACGTGTCGGGGGGGTAAGTGACAGTATTGTAACGCAATGCAGGGAACGACCCCCCGTTCGCGCCTGATGCGGGACGGGGAGGTGCGGATTTCACAGGTTGCCATGAGAGTTTTGGCAAGCGAGGCGGGCAATGGGAGCAAAATCATTACGAGTGGCGGTGGTTGGGGCTACCGGTGCGGTAGGCAATATGATGATCCAGGTCCTTGAGGAGCGGGCGTTTCCGGTCGGTAGCATCCGGTTGCTGGCTTCTGCCCGATCGGTGGGAAAGCATCTGCCCTATAAAGGCAAGCCGATTGCCGTGGAAGAACTGCGTGAAGATTCCTTCACCGGCTTAGATCTGGCACTGTTCTCGGCCGGCGGCGGGGTGAGTCGGAAATTTGCGCCTTTGGCTGCGGAGGCAGGCTGCACCGTGGTGGATAATTCCAGTGCCTTTCGCATGGACCCGAAAATTCCCCTGGTGGTCCCGGAAGTCAATCCTCAGGCCCTGGAAAATCATCCCGGGATTATTGCCAACCCGAACTGTTCGACCATACAAATGGTCGTGGCACTCAAGCCGATCTACGATGCGGTCGGGATCAAACGCATTGTGGTGACCACCTTCCAGGCCGTTTCCGGGACCGGCAAACGCGCCATTGAAGAACTGCGGCAGCAGATATCCGATCTCCAGGAGGGAAAGGACATCGTCAAGAACGTTTACCCTTATCAGATCGCTTATAATTGCTTCCCGCACATCGGAGCTTTTCTCGACAGCGGCTATACCGAAGAAGAAATGAAAATGGTCAACGAAACACAAAAGATCTTCAGTGACCCCGCGATAAGGGTTTCCGCAACCACGGTGAGGATACCCGTGTACTACGGACATTCCGAGGCGGTGAACATTGAAACGCGGCTTCCCATCACCCCGCAGAAAGCGAGAGAGCTGCTGGCCGTGGCTCCTGGAATTCGCGTGGTCGATGATGTGGGGCGTTTCTTATATCCTATGCCCATTGATGCAGCGGGCAGGGATGAAACATTGGTGGGAAGGATTCGCCAGGATATGTCGGTGGAAAATGGCCTGGTCATGTGGGTTGTGGCCGATAATATTCGCAAGGGGGCAGCGACCAACGCGGTCCAGATTGCTGAATGTCTGGTGGATCGCGGACAGCTCTAGAGGCCTGAACGTGCGCGTTATTGCCGGAGAGTTCCGGGGCAGGCGGCTGGTTTCACCCCGGGGAAGGAGCATCCGGCCGACTGCCGACCGGGTGCGCGAGGCGATCTTCAACATCGTTTCCATGCATCTGGCCGGCGCCAGAGTATTGGATCTGTATGACGGCACTGGCGCTCTGGGTCTGGAAGCGCTCAGCCGGGGGGCCGCCCGCGCCGTCTTCGTCGACCAAAGTGCCACGGCGGTCAGGCTCATTCATGAAAATATCCGACTCTGCCGGGCCCAGGACCGAACCCGGGTGATCCACAAGCCGATCAGCCAGGCTTTGAAAATTCTGGCTGCCGGGCGTGGTGAGCCTGAATTTTTTGATGTGGTTTTCCTGGATCCTCCCTACGGCAAGGGACTTGTTCCGGCAGTCCTGATCGAACTGGCGGAACTGCAGATTGTTGCTCCTGATTGTCTGACCATTGCTGAGCACCATGAGTCGGAAAGCCTGTGCTTGGCGGGGGGTGGATGGCTGAAATTCAGGGAGCGCAAATATGGCGACACCGTGGTCTCGCTCCTCACCAATGCAGCAGAGGATGAACCTTGAGGCTGATGTTTCGTGCGGGAAATGGCAGCGGATAAGACGGCTGATGCGGTAATCGAAGAGGGAGTTGCTATGGTCAAACTTGCAATATATCCGGGTTCATTTGATCCGATCACCAATGGCCACCTGGATCTTCTGAACAGGGGACTGAAAATCTTTGATCGCATTATCATCGCGATAGCTGCCAATCCGGCCAAGCAACCATTGTTTAGCCTTGAGGAACGATTGGAATTGATTCGAGCTTCTCTCCAGGATCACCCCAAGAAAGAGTCCATCCTGGTGGATACTTTTCGTGGTTTGCTGGTGGATTATGTGCGGAAAGCGGAGGCCAACGCCATCATCCGCGGGTTGCGGGCGGTGAGCGATTTCGAATATGAATTTCAGATGGCTTTGATGAATCGAAAACTGAGCAGCGAGGTCGAGACGCTCTTTCTCATGACCGGTTTGCGCTGGATTTATATCAGTTCCCGCATCATCAAGGAAGTTGTCATGTCCGGTGGCTGCGTCGAGGGTTTGGTGCCCGAACCGGTAGAGAAGAAATTGATCGAACGGTTGAACCCGTTGCAGCAGTCGCCCCAATGAATTTCCGGGCGGTGCTCTAATGGCTTACTGGTTGCTCGCTGCGCAAGCGTGCCGCTATGTCCAGGACCGTCCGCACGTAAGGGCGGCTGTGATTATACTGATAAATGATCTCTTCCTGCTCGGCCGGGGTGCTCTTCGCTGACCATCCGAGGGACTGCAGATAGTGTGCGATGCTCGAAATGGCATCGGGGGTTTCAAATAGGTCGATCCTTCCATTTCGATTCCCATCAACGCCATAGCGTTCCACGTTGGAGGGAATGAACTGGGGCATTCCAACCGCCCCCATGATAGACCCCTGCAGATTCTTGAGTTTGACGGACTGCCCGTCACTCCAACGAATCAGGGCACACAATTCCTGATAAGCCCAGTTGGCCCGCCGTATCAATTTTTCGTCAAAAGCCTCTCGCCCCCAGCGTTCCCGATCCTGCAGCGGCAACAGCGCCCAAACCCGATCCCGATAGGACTTCTGATCCATGAGTGCGTAAGTGGAGAGGATAGCCAGTGTGGGTGTACGGCCGGTATATCTCCCAAACTGGGTTTCAACCAGAAGCAGAGCGGCGATAATGGTGCGATCCACCCCGAAGGTGCGCTCGGCTTGAGACAGGGTGCTGGCATGCTCCTTGAGAAATTGTGTCGCGCGTTGGATAGAGGGAGCTTCCAGAAACTGACCGTAATTCATACGGCTTTCCTGAAGCACAAACATGGTGGCGATCATTTTATATTGAGGCGTGGGAGGCTGTTCGCCATAAATCCTGGAAACCTGGTAGGTGGGGAAACCGTCCTGAATCAGTTTGTTCTGCAGCGGGCTGAAGGTGCTTTCCGCGGCGTGCAGCGGCTTCCCCAAAAGGACCAGAATACACAAGCACAGGCTGAAGAACCGGGCAAAATGGTGCAAACCGAACCACTGTTCGGTGTTCTCCATACCCCCACCCACAGGCTTCGACCGCCTCGTCATTTGCATCTCCTCTCCCGCGCAACGTTCTGCCCTGATGGTTCATTCAGGAAGGCAGGATACATGCAAATGCTCATGGATGCAACCGGTCTGGAGTCAGGGGTAATAACTGGGGTTTCCCATTTAGAAAACGCTTGTCAGTTTATTGCTAACCGAGTAGATAATTCCCGTCAAGGGGCCAAGGGCAAAGTCACCTGTCTCTGTTAACCAGGTTAGTTTCCATCCGGAAATCGAAACTTTTCGCATGACAGGTCATTTTCATGTCGCGGCGACGCGGAGGACAAGCGACATGCACGACGCGGAATCAGAGCAAAGCAGCGAATGTAGATAGCACGGAAACAGTCGGCAAACCAGGGAGCCTGCCTCATTGCAGCTGTGCATATCCCCGCATCCCCGTGTCTCCCTCTCTCCGGGTTCCCCCGGAGTCAAGGGTGTACACTTGTGAGTTGAAAAAGGGGACAGGGGGGATTTTCCAGGCAAGGGAGCGGTTTAGTGGTTAGGAGGTCTCACCGGCATTATTCCGGCACAAATCCAGGTGGGGAAGTATGTTTGAAACATTAACAGATAAATTCCAGCGCATATTTAAGCACCTGCGCGGCCAGGGGAAGCTCACCGAGGAGAACATCCGCGAAGCTTTGCGTGAGGTTCGCCTAGCTCTGCTGGAGGCGGATGTCCATTTCAAGGTGGCCAAGGACTTTGTCGCCGGCATCGCGTCGCG
>Ga0209254_10005425_pt1 | contig 11729 bp, 10 predicted proteins | sample FrelakmetDIP11DI_FD_187148 | JGI IMG/M metagenome (GOLD analysis project Ga0209254, IMG submission 187148) | Freshwater lake sediment microbial communities from the University of Notre Dame, USA, for methane emissions studies - DIP11 DI (SPAdes)... | ecosystem: Environmental > Aquatic >... | reverse complement strand
GTCCTCGGCGACGACATCGAGATACCGGGCAAGCGTCTCCCGCATCGCCGCGTCGTAGGAGTTGCGCTGGGCGGGGTTGTTCAGCGTGATCGTGGCGATGCGCCGGTCGGGGTCGACGTCGAAGAGGACGCGGTCGTCGGCAGTCATGGCATGGTCCTCGAAATCAGTTTGGCTTCAATGGTTTTATCCCGGCCGAAGGCCAGCGTGTTGCGGCGGGCTGCGGCCAGGTGATCCTGCGCCAGCCGCACCGCCCGGTCGGCGCTGCCCTCACGGATCGCGTCGAGCAACCGCTGGTGATCGCGCAGCGCCACCCGCATGGTCTTGTGCTGCATCGGGCCGCCCTCATCGCCCCACACCGACGACTCGTGGGCCGACCAGATCAGCTCCAGCGAGCCGATCAGCAGGATCATCGGCTCGTTACCGCACCGCGCAACCAGCGCTTCGTGGAAGCGGCGAGCGTTGCGCACATACTGCGCGGTGTCCTCGAACTGCTCTTCCTGGCGATCGATTTCGGCCTGCAGGTGGGGAACGACCTCGGTCATCCGGTCGGCGCGCGCGGCGCACAGGCCCGCACAGATCGGTTCCAGATGCATCAGCGCCCCGCTGACGTCGGCGGGCGTGGCGGCCCTGGACTGCAGGACCATGCTGATCATGTGTGCGGTGCGCTCGGCCGACGGCAGGTGCACCACCGCGCCGCCCATGTTGCCGCGGCGTACCGAGACAAGTCCGTCGACCTCCAGGATGTGGATCGCCTCGCGCAGCGCGGGCGGGCTGACGCCGAACTCGGTGAACAGGCTCTCCTGGGACGGCAGGATGTCGCCCTCCTTGAGCCGGCCGGACAGGATGTCGTCGCGCAGCCGGGAGGCCACGATCTCGGCGACGCGCGGCTGTCGGATCCGTGGGGCGGCCATGGTTCAGCCCTCCCGCCGGTGGCCGAACCGGTTGGGCGCCAGCCGCTCCGGAGGCAGCGCGACGGTACTGGCCTGTCCGGTGCACAGGACCTCGCCATCGAGAGTCAGCCGGGCGGTCGCGGTGATACCGCGCTCGTCGTGGGAGCGCGTGATGTCGAACCCAAGCTCGGTGTCCAGCGGTGTCGGCCTGCGGTAGCCGACCGTCAGCGAGCGCGTCTTGCCGGCCACCCCGGCGACACAGCTCTGGTGCTGGATCACGCAGTCGAAGAAGACCCCGAGGAAGCCGCCGTGGACCAGGCCCGGCGGTCCTTCGAAGACGACCGGGAAAGTGACGGTGCCCGAGGCGGTTTCGGAATCGATCGCGTCGAAGCGGTACTCGGGGAAAGAGGGATTGAACGCACCGATGTCCAGCGCGCGCTGCAGGTACACCCGCTTGTCGGGGGTGTCTCCGCTCATTCTGGGCCGGGGGTCGGCAGGCAGCGCGGGCGCGAGCTCGGACTCCCATCGGGCGAACTGGTCGAGCATCGCGTCCACCGTGGGGTGCGGATGCTCGAGCGAGAGCAGCATTCCGGTGAGCCGGCGGATGGCCGCGGCCGCGGCGACCGTCTGCGGCAGCGGCAGCTCGCCGAAGCGTCGATCCTCGCCGTCGGCCATGGGTCCCCTCACCGGGCTATCCTTGCTAACTTGTACAAGATAGCACTACTGTATGTCTATCCGTATCGCGGCGAAAGGGCGGATTCTGCGGTGGGTGACGAGGCCCGGTCGGCCGAAGGTGCCGTGACGACGTCGCGGGACGGCACCGTCCTGCACATCACCCTCGACCGGACATCCCATCGGAATGCGCTGAGCCCCAGCATGATCGACTCGCTGGTCGAGGCGCTGGTCGCCGCCGCGAGCGACGACGCCCTGCGGGCGGTGCACCTGCGCGGGGCGGGCAGCGACTTCTGCGCGGGCGTGGACTGGGTGGGCTCCAACAGCGGCGGCCGGCGGCCCCGCACCGGTGACCTGGTCCGCCGCATCCCGCACACCGCCCACCGGGTGATCGAACTGGTGCACACGCTGCACCTTCCCGTGGTGTGCACGGTTCGCGGCTGGGCAGCCGGGATGGGGTGCAACCTCGCGCTGGCCGCCGACTTCACCGTGGCCGCCGCTGACGCCGTCCTCTGGGAGCCGTTCGTCGATCGGGGGTTCAGCCCGGACTCCGGGTCGACGTGGCTGCTGCCCCGGCTGGTCGGGATGGCGCGCGCCAAGGAGATGCTGCTGCTGGGCGAGAAGGTCGACGGCGCGACCGCGGCGCAGTGGGGATTGATTCACCGCAGTGTCGAAGGCGCCGACCTGGACGCGGCGGCGGCCGGACTGCTCGACCGGGTGGCGTCGGGACCGACCGTGGCGATCGGTCTGGCCAAACAGGCCATCAACCACAGTCAGCACGCCACCCTCAACCAGGCCATGACGCAGGAGTTGTTCAACCTCGAACTGTCCTGCCGGACCGCTGATTTCAAGGAGGGTCTGGCCGCGTTCCGGGAGAGACGCGCGCCTGACTTCACCGGGCGATGAGACGAAGGGACCCCCACATGCCGACAGTCTCCTACGAGACCATCAAGTACGAGGTCGACGGCCACAAGGCCACGATCACCCTGAACCGTCCCGACGCGCTCAACGCGCTGAGCCCGTTCATGATCACCGAGCTGCGAGCGGCCTACGACGCCGCCGAGAGCGACGACGACATCTGGCTGCTGATCGTCACCGCCACCGGTCGCGCATTCTGCACCGGGGCCGACGTCAACGAGATTCCCGAAGACGGCAAGGTGGTCAACGAGCGGGCCTACCTGTCGAGCTACGACCAGTGGGAGGCGCCGCAGGAGGGCACCCCACCGTTCCGGCGAATGGCCAAACCGGTGATCGTCGCCGTCAACGGCATCTGTTGCGGTGCCGGGCTGGACTGGGTGACCACCGGCGACATCGTCATCGCCTCCGACCAGGCGACGTTCTTCGACCCGCACGTGTCCATCGGCCTGGTCGCCGGTCGGGAGATGGTGCGCCTGGCGCGGGTGCTGCCCCGATCGGTGGCCCTGCGGATGGCGATCATGGGCAAGCACGAGCGGATGAGCGCAGAGCGGGCCTACGAACTGGGACTCATCACCGAGATCGTGCCCCACGACCAGCTGCTCACCCGGGCCCACGAGATCGCCGACACCGTCAACCGCAACGCGCCGCTGGCCGTGCGCGGTACCCGGCTGGCCGTCATCAAGGGCCGGGAGATCCCGATGCACGAAGCCGAGATGCTGGCCGAGGCGTTCCGAGAGCGCAACCTGCACACTGAGGACTCCCTCGAGGGGCCGAAGGCATTCGTCGAGAAGCGCACCCCGAACTGGCAGTGCCGATGACCGCCGCGTTCGAGACCATCCTGCTCGACTTCGACCGGACCGACCACGTCGCGACCATCACACTCAACCGGCCGGACAAGCTCAACGCGTTCAACCGCACCATGTGTGAGGAGATGGCCGCGGCCTGGCGGATCGTCAAGCACGACACGGCCATCCATGCGGTGGTGCTGCGCGCAGCGGGCGAGCGGGCCTTCAGCGCCGGGCTGGACGTCAACACTCCGTACGGTCAGCCGCACAACGTGTGGAACCACGAGGACCCCGGCGAACTGCTCAGCCCGAAGTGGCAGAAGATGTGGAAGCCGGTGGTGTGCGCGGTGCACGGAATGTGCACGGCCGGAGCGCTTTACTTCGTCAACGAGGCCGACGTGGTGATCTGTTCCTCGGACGCCACGTTCTTCGACTCGCACGTCAGTGCCGGTCTGGTCAGCGCGCTGGAGCCGGTCGGGTTGATGCGCAAGATCGGGCTCGGCGAGACGCTGCGAATCGCGTTGATGGGCAATGACGAACGGGTCAGCGCGCAGACCGCCGTGCGCATCGGCCTGGTGTCGGAGGTCGTCGCGCCTGATGACTTGTGGAGCCGGGCGCACGAGATCGCGGCCACCATCGCCGCGAAGCCACCCTCGGCGACGCAGGGCACCGTCAAGGCGATCTGGGAATCGCTGGACAAGCCGTACCGCGCGGCCATGGAGCAGAACCTGATCTACACCCGGCTGGGGAACCCGTTGGGACAGGCCGAACTTGCCGAGCAGGAGCACACCGGGATCCGCGCGGCCCCGAAGGTGCGGTAATGAGCCATCCGCTGAGCCGGCGCATCGCCGCGGTGCTCGACCTCGACCCTGAGGGCCGGGCCGTCGAATACGAGGGCCGCTGGTTCTCCTGGGGCCAACTCGGGACAGCCAGCCGCGGCATCGCCGACGCCATGGGGCCGGGCGCGCAGGTGGGTATCCTGTTGCGCAACAGCCCCGCCCACGTGGCCGCGCTGCTGGGCGTGCTGCTGGCCGGCGGGTGTGTCGTGGTGATCAACCCATCGCGCGGCGAGGACCGCGTCAAGTCCGACATCGCCGCACTCGACCTGCCCGCGATCGTCGGCACCGATGAGGACCTCGAGCAACACGCGCAATCCGCGGACATGCGGGTCACGATCGCGGACCTCGACACCGCACCGGCGGTCCGGGGCGCACCGCCGAACTCGGTTGTCCCGAGCGACGTCGCGGTGCGGATGCTGACCAGCGGCACCACCGGACCACCCAAGCGCGTCGACCTGACCTACGACATGCTGGCGGTGTCGGTGCTGGGCGCCGACTTCGCGACCGCGAGCGCACCGTCGACGGTCGCCCGCGCGGTCGCGATCGTCAACGCGCCACTGGTACACATCGGCGGGGTATACCGGGTGTTGCAATGCGTCGTCGAGGCGCGGCCGTTCGTGTTGCTACCTCGTTTCGAACTGGCGACCTGGGCCGCCGCGGTCCGCCGGCACCGCCCCAAGGCGGTCTCGCTGGTGCCGGCCGCGCTGCGCGCGGTTCTGCACTCCGACCTCGACGCCGAGGACCTGGCCGGCATTCGTGTCGTCACCTCCGGTACCGCGCCGCTGTCGGCTGACGACGCCGACGCCTTCACCGCGAAGTTCGGCATCCCGGTGCTGACCTCCTACGCGGCAACCGAATTCGGCGGCGGCGTTGCGGGCTGGACGCTTGCCGATCATCAGAAGTACTGGCAGTCCAAGCGCGGCAGCGTGGGCCGGGCCAGCCTCGGTGCCCAGCTGCGCGTGGTGTCCGAGGACGGCGCGACCCTCGGACCGGACGAGACCGGTCTGCTCGAGGTCAAGCCCGGCCAGTTGGGTCCCGACGCCGAGTGGGTCCGGACCACGGATCTGGCCCGCATCGATGCCGACGGTTTCCTGTGGATTCTGGGCCGGGCCGACCAGGCGATCATCCGCGGCGGGTTCAAGGTGCTGCCCGACGACGTCCGCGTCGCGTTGGAGTCCCATCCCGCCGTCCTGGGTGCGGCCGTGGTGGGTCGGAGCGACCCGCGTTTGGGTGAAGTGCCCGTCGCGATGGTCGAACTGCGCGCGGCAGCCTTGGTGCCGGAGTTGACGGACTTCCTCCGAGACCGGCTGGCGCCCTACGAGATTCCGGCTGAGATCGTGGTCGTCAGCACGATCCCCCGGACGCCCTCGGGCAAGGCCGATCTGGCCGCGGTTCGCGCCCACTTCTCCGAGCCGGTGAGCGGCCGTGCGCACTGATCACCCCGACACCGTCGACCGCCTGCTCGCCCGTCAGGCGGCTGGGCGGCGTGATCATCCGCTGCTTATCTGCGACCACGAACAGCTGAGCTACCGCGCGGCCGAGGAACAGGCGGCGCACCTGGCGCGCGGGCTCGTCGCGCTGGGGGCGGGCAAGGGCACCCACGTCGGCGTGCTGCAGCCGAACGGCGCGGCGTTCGTCGTCGCCATGTTGGCGGCGGCCCGGATCGGGGCCGTCGTCGTACCGTTCTCGACGTTCGCCACGGCTCCGGAGTTGCGGGATCAGCTGATTCACAGCGACACGGAGATCCTGTTGTCCGCCAGTGGGTTCCGCGGACACGATTACGCCGCACGGTTGGCGGACGTCTCCGCACCGTGGCTGCGGCACGTCGTCTTCGACAATCGGATCACCAGTGAGTCGGCGATGTTGCCGGCTCTGGAGTATGACGTCGACGGCTGCGATCCGCTGGCTATCATCTACACCTCGGGGTCGACCGGCGTGCCGAAGGGAGCAGTACACACCCACGAGTCGCTGCTGGGCCATCAGCGCAACCTCAACGGGATTCGCGGCTTGGCGGCGGACGACCGGTTGTTCTGCAACTCACCGTTCTTCTGGATCGGCGGGTTCGCATTCGGTCTGCTGGCAACCCTGCTCGCCGGTTCGACGCTGGTGTGCTCCAACGCCACCGACCCGGCCGAGACCCTCGATCTCCTCGAGAGGGTGCGGCCCACCGTGACGAACGGCTTCGCCGCCGGCGTCGCTCATCTCGCGCGACATCCCAGCTTCCCGGACCGCGATCTTTCGTCGGTGCGCCGCGGCAACCTATACCCGATCATGGCGCCCGACGTCCGGCCCCGCGATCCCGAACTACGGCACGGCATGCTGGGCATGACCGAAGGCGGCAGCGTGGTGCTGCTCAGCGGCGACGAGACCGACCAGCCCGAGCATCGGCGCGGATCGTTCGGCAAGCCCGCACCTGGATTCGAGACCCGCGTGGTCGACCCGGACACCGGCGAAACGGCGGCCACCGGTGAACTGTATCTGCGCGGGCCTTATCTCATGCAGCACTACCACAAGCGCAGCCGCGAAGAGTGTTTCGACGCCGACGGCTGGTTCCACACCGGTGATCTGGTCCGGGTCGACGACGACGGCTTCTTCTACTTCCTCGGACGGCGAGGGTCGATGATCAAGACCGCCGGAGCCAACGTCTCCCCCGTCGAGGTCGAACGGGTGATCGCCAGCGTGAGCGGCATGGCGGCGTACGTGCTCGGCCTTCCCGATTCCGAACGCGGGCAGATCGTCGCGGCGGTCGTCGTCACCCCCGACGGCGCGAGCCTGGATGTCGCGAGGCTGCGCGAGGAACTCGAGGCCGAACTGTCGTCGTACAAGGTCCCACGGCGCTTTCTCGCGGTTGCGGCTGCCGACATCCCGTTGATGTCCAGCGGCAAGGTCGACATCCGCCGGCTCGCGGAGCTCTTCGATGCCTGACACCATCGATGCTCTGGTGCGCGGCCGGGCAGATCTGGGCGACAAGCCATTCCTGATCGACACCACCTCGCGGATCGACTACGCCGAATTGGCCGACACCACCTCGGAGTTGGCGGCCGGGTTCGTGGCAGCCGGGGTGACGAAGGGCAGCCGAGTCGGGTTGATCATGCCGAACGGTGTGCGGTGGGCGCAGATCGCACTCGCGCTCACCAGGATCGGGGCCGTGCTGGTGCCGTTGAGCACGCTGCTGACCGGCCCGGAACTCGTCGCGCAACTCGAGGTGGCGTCGGTGCGCTATCTGATCTCGGTGGAAGAGTTCCGCGGTCACCGGTACCTGGACGCGGTGCATCCCGAGCGCGCGAATCTGCCTGCTCTCCGGGATATCTGGCATGCCGACGACCTGCCGACGAGCGGCGCAGATGTCGACATCGACGCGCTGGCCGACACCGTCGTACCGGCCGACCCGATGGTGGTGATGTTCACCTCGGGCAGCAGCGGCCCGCCGAAGGGCGTGCTCCACTCGCACGGCAACGCGCTGACGGCGGTGCGCGCGGGCTTGTCGGGTCGCCGCATCGACGCCGACACCCGGCTGTATGTGCCGATGCCGTTCTTCTGGGTCGGCGGGTTCGGCACCGGCCTGCTGACCGTGCTCCTCGCCGGCGCGACGCTGGTGACCGAGGCGATACCGGAGCCGCGGGCCACGCTGCGGCTGATGGAGCGCGAGCGCGTCACGTCGTTTCGCGGCTGGCCTGCCCAGGCCGAAGCCCTGGCCCGCCATGCCGCAGAACTCGGCGCCGATCTCTCGGCGTTACGGCCCGGCAGTCTCGAGGCCCTGCTGCCGCCGGATCAGCGCTCGGCACCCGGCGCGCGGGCGAACCTGCTCGGGATGACGGAGTCGTTCGGGCCGTACTGCGGCTATGCCATGGACACCGACATGCCGCGCTCGGCGTGGGGTTCGTGCGGAAAACCGTTCGACGGCATGGACGTTCGCATTGTCGACCGATCGACGGGCGCTGCGGTGGCGGCGGGCACGGTCGGGGAGATTCAGATCCGCGGGCCGCAGATGCTGCGGGGCATGTGCCGACGCAGCCGCGAGGATCTGTTCACCGTCGACGGGTTCTACCCGACCGGCGACCTCGGACTGCTCGACGCCGACGGGTTCCTGTTCTACCACGGCCGCTGCGACGACATGTTCAAGGTCAGCGGCGCCTCGGTGTATCCCAGCGAAGTGGTGGCGGCGCTGCGCGAGATCGACGGTGTGCGTGCGGCGTTCGTGACCGAGGTGAACGGACAGGTCGGTGCTGCGGTGGTGGGCGACGGGCTCACCGCGGAGCGGTTACGATCGCAGGCGCGGGAGGTGCTGAGTTCGTTCAAGGTGCCGACGGTGTGGCTGTTGCTCGACGCCGACGACGACGTGCCGCGCGGCAGCACCGGCAAGGTCGACGTGCGACGGCTGCGGGAGCTGCTGGCGTCCGCCGTCGACATCCGGTGAAATCGCAACCATGACCACGCACCGCACGCCTCTCGACGAGCAGGTCGACCTCTATCGCCGGGCAGGTGAGCGCGTGATGTCGTTGATCTCCGGCGTATCAGGTGACCAATGGAACTCCCCCGCGCTCGGACCCTGGACAGTCCGGACGCTGGTCGGTCATATCGGCCGCGCGTTCACCACGGTGACCGAGTTTCTGGCCAAGCCCGCCGCCAATCACGATGTCCACACCGCCGCGGACTACTACCTCGTGGCGCTGAGACTCACCGACTCAGCCTCGATTAAGGCCAGCGCCGAGCAGGCGGCACACGCGCTCGGCGAGGATCCGCCCGCTGCGATCCGGAAGTTCCGGGATGCAGCAGTCGAGGCACTGATGAACGCGGGTGATCCGCTGATCTCCACCGCGGCCGGAGGCATGCGGCTGCCGGCCGATATCTGCCGCAGCGCACTCACAGTGGCCATCGAGGTCGCCATTGGACGCGGCGACGGACAGCCAGTGCTCCTGGCTCTCACCGGGCGTGCATCACTCTTCGGCGGATTCTCGGTGGTGTGACCGGTGCTGGCTGGCACCATCGGTTGAGATCCGCTATCACTGGCGATACCTGGTATCACCAGCGATAGCACATTTCGACCAGCACTCAATGGTCATCGTCGGCCGCATAACCACCTGTTAGCAACAGTATTGCTCAGAGCTTGCAGAATGCTAGCATTGCCCCGTGAAGACTCTGTACCTGCGCAACGTTCCTGACGATGTAGTGGAACGACTAGAACGCCTAGCTCGACGGGAGAGCACTTCGGTGTCGGCCGTAGCGGTAAGGGAACTCACTGAGTCGTCTCTGCGAGTGGACAATCCTGCACTACTCGGCGCGCTGCCTGATCTACATGTCGAGCCGGCGATCCTCGTCGACGACATCGATGTGGAGCGCGCCGGCCGGTGATCGTGGTGGACGCTTCAGCCGCGCTGACCGGCCTGCTCAATGACGGGCCCGCCCGCCGGCTCCTGGCCTCCGAGCGTCTGCACGCGCCGTACCTCGTCGACAGTGAGGTGGCGAACGCGGTGCGGAGGCGAGTTCGCGCGGGCCAGTTGACCTCAGATCAAGGTTGGACGGCTCTCGACACGTGGCGTCGTCTTGCGTTAACGCGATACCCAGCCCACGGAATGTTGGACCGCATCTGGGGACTTCGTGACAATGTGTCGGCTTACGACGCGACCTACGTTGCGTTGGCGGAAAACTTGAACTGCGCGCTGGTGACAGCAGATGAACGGCTCAGCCGCACGGGTCGCGCCGCCGATTTCCAGTGTTCCGTGACAATCGTTCCCAGATGAAGGGACAGGACTGCTCGACTACGTCGCCTTCTGCGCCACACCCTGTTTCACCAGGTGCTCGATCAGCGGGGTGGCGCCGGCTGCCAAGTGCTCGGACATCGCGGCGCGGGCGCCATCGCCGTCGTGTGCCCGCAGCGCGGCCAGGATGCGCTCGTGGTCGGCCACCGACTGCGCGGGCCATCCGTCGATCGTGGGGAACACCGACTCCGGTGCATAGCGGGTGATCTGCGACATCAGCTGGGCCAGCTTCGGGGAGTCCGCGGCCACGTTGATGGCACGGTGGAACTCGTGGTTGAGCCGCACGGCCCGGTCGCCGTCATCGGCGTCGTAGGCGTCGGTCAGCTGGGCGTGGACATCCGAAAGTACCTGCAACTGTTCGGACGTGATGTTCAGCGCGGCGCGGGCGGCCAGTTCACCGCCGACGTAGGCCTGCAGGTTGGAGACATCGGTGATGTCGCGGTCGGTGAACGGCAGCACGACGAATCCGCGCCGCGGCAGCTGGTCCAGCAGTCCTTCGCCGCGCAGCTCGAAGAGCGCCTCGCGCACCGGCGTCACGCTGATGCCGAGCTCGGCCGCCAGCTGCTCGAGCCGGATGTACTCACCGGCGGGATAGGTGCCGTTGAAGATCCGCCTGCGCACGAAGCGCGCGACATCCTCGGCCAGCTGAGGCCGGGGAGCGAAATCCGGTGCGCTCATATCAGATCCGGTAGTCGGCGAGCAGCCGCTTGCTGATGATGTTCTTCTGGATCTCGCTGGTGCCTTCCCCGATCAGCAGGAACGGGGCGTCGCGCATCAGCCGTTCAATCTCGTACTCCTTGGAGTAGCCGTAGCCGCCGTGGATGCGGAAGCTCTGTTGAGTGACCTCCGAGCAGAACTCGCTGGCCAGGTACTTGGCCATGCCGGCGGCGACGTCGTTGCGTTCACCGGAATCCTTGAGCCGGGCGGCGTTGACCATCATCAGATGTGCCGCTTCGACTTTGGTGGCCATCTCGGCGAGCTGGAAGGCAATGGCCTGGTGCTCGGCGATCGGCTTGCCGAAGGTGCTGCGCTGCTGGGCATAGCGGACCGCGAGTTCGAACGCGCGGATGCCGACACCGCAGGCGCGGGCGGCGACGTTGACGCGGCCGACCTCGACGCCGTCCATCATCTGGAAGAAGCCCTGGCCCGGCTTGGCGCCGAGGACGTTGTCGGCGCCGGTGACGTAGCCGTCGAAGATCATCTCGGTGGTGTCGATACCTTTGTAGCCTAGTTTGTCGATCTTGCCGGGGATGGTCAGGCCGGATGCGACTTCGCCGAAGCCCGAGGGCTTTTCGACGAGGAACGCCGTCAGGTTGCGATGCGGCTTGTCGGCGCCCTCGTCGGTGCGCACCAGCGCGGCCACCAGCGTGGAGCTGCCGCCATTGGTCAGCCACATCTTCTGGCCGTCGATGGTGTAGGTGCCGTCACCGTTGTCGCGGGCCCGGGTGCGGATCGCGGCGACGTCGGAGCCGAGCTCGGGTTCGGACATCGAGAACGCGCCGCGGGTTTCGCCGGTGGCCATCCGAGGCAGGAAGCGTTGCTTCTGCTCGTCGGTGCCGTGCTGGCGGATCATGTAGGCGACGATGAAGTGGGTGTTGATCACCCCCGAGATGCTCATCCAGCCGCGCGCCAACTCCTCGACGCACAGGGCGTAGGTCAGCAGCGACTCACCGAGGCCGCCGTACTCCTCCGGGACCATCAGACCGAACAGGCCCATCTCACGCATCTGGTCGACGATGGCCTGCGGGTAGGTATCGGAGTGTTCGAGCTCCTGGGCGTTGGGGATGATCTCCTTGTCGACGAATTGTCTTACGGTGGAGATGATCTCGGTCTGGACCTCGGTGAGCCCGAGCGTCTGCGCGAGTT
>Ga0209254_10005424_pt1 | contig 11731 bp, 13 predicted proteins | sample FrelakmetDIP11DI_FD_187148 | JGI IMG/M metagenome (GOLD analysis project Ga0209254, IMG submission 187148) | Freshwater lake sediment microbial communities from the University of Notre Dame, USA, for methane emissions studies - DIP11 DI (SPAdes)... | ecosystem: Environmental > Aquatic >... | reverse complement strand
CTCCCTCGAGAAACGCCGGGACGGCGGCGACTCTGCGGATGCCGAGTTCACGGTACTGAAGGCGAAGGCTTCGTCCACGTCGTCCACGGCTGGACGTAGTCGCTGACGCGCGGGCACGCTCTTCCGTCCTCGCCGTTGTGTATCGTCTCGACTCTCGGGATCGCCGAGATGTTGCGCGACACCTGTCAGCACGTGGGCGCCGATGTGGACATGAGCGAGGAGACTCCGACGCAGCGGATGAACGATGCTATTCGTATGCAGAAGAGGCTCTACAACATCCTCCGCTGAAGGGAGGCAGCATGATCTTCTTTCTCTTCTTCATCGCGGCCATCGTGATCGGCTTCTTGATGCTCAAATCGCCGGACTTCGCGACCGCTGTCCAGGGCGTCATCGCCGTGCTCGTCGTCATTTTCATCATCTCTGCAATCGCGGCAAGTTGCTCTTGACGGACTCTGCGTGACTGTGGGGGCTCAGAGAAAGGAGGGGTAGTCATGGGTGAAGTGAATTTCGTCGCCTTCGACAGTGAAAGCGGGAGGCCGACGGCGTCCATCTCCGGATCACCGGTGGACGTCGCCGATTTCATCGCCATGTGGATGAAGAACGACAAGGAGGGCATCTCCCTCGCGCGACAGCTGGGCGTGGATTTCCAGCGGGCGAGCGGGGACGCTGAGGAGGAGTGACCGTCATCCGCGAGCGATGAGGACGGCAGGCGGTAGCCACCGACACGCGCCGCTCCAGCCACCAACTCGGCCTCTTCGTCTGCGCGTCACCGTCGCCGTCCGCTGGGCGAGGCTCTGCGACCCGAGCGCGTGGGTCTGTGCCCCCTCGCCCGCCAATGTGACCCCGCGAACGGCGCCAACGTCAACGCGACCCGCCTATCGTGAGCCTCGTCAGGCTGTCGGCGTGCCGCTACTCTGGGGGGCATGTCGTTTCCAACTGAGAGTCCGCGTGCCTACACGGTGCTCGAGGAGAAGGGCATCGACGTACGCATCGCTTTCGACAGCCCGACGTGCGCCCTCCGTTGATGGCTGTGGGGGGAAAGGGTATAAGGGGATGCAGGTTCGCTACCACATTGACCCAAGCACTGATCGGCCTCACATGTGGAATCACGGGGTTGACGAAGCCGAGGTGGAGCAGGTTCTGCGCCATCCGGGTGAAGACCGGCCTGGGCCAAGAGGCGCACGCGTGGCACTCGGCCAGACCGAAGCGGGCCGCTACCTCCGCGTGATCTACGTGCAGGAGGTCGGAGCGGAGAGGGTATTCGTGATAACGGCCTGCGAGTTGACCGGAAAACCATTGATTGCGTATCGGAAGCGACGCCGTCGGAGATGACACAAATGAAGCAGGGCAACTTTCCATCAGGCTGGGACGAGGATCGCGTACGCGAGGTGCTGGCGCACTACGAGGCTCAAACGGAGGACGAGGCCGTGGCCGAAGACGAGGCCGCCTTCGAGGATCAGAGCCAGACCTTCATGGAGATCCCCAATGCTCTCGTGCCCAAAGTGCGCGCACTGATCGCCGCACAAACGCGCTGAGCGGTCCGGGACTCGGAAGTCGACTACTTCACGATCCACTGCGGCGAGCAGGACGCTGCGGCGGAGCTCGGCAGGTCCTCCACCGACGATCTCGCCGTCAAGCCAGTTGACCACAAGGGCAACGACATACTGAGGGTGGATGCGGTGTCACCATCCACCGCGACGTCGTGGCTGCAGTTATGATGGGCGGCATGGATGATCCGGTGCAGCTCCTGGAAGAAGTCGTCGGCCGTCTTTGCGCGGCCTCCTCGCCGGCGCGCGTGATCGTCTTCGGGTCCAGGGCGACCGGCACAGCCACTCTGGACAGCGACCTCGACCTTCTGGTGCTGCTCGACGATGTCGCGGACTCGCGCCAAGAGAGCATCCGTCTACGTGACGCGCTCGGCGACATCGAGATGCCGATCGACGTGATCGTGATGAGCACCGCGCGTTTTGAGGAGACGAAGCATGTGATCGGCGGCATCGCCTACCCCGCCCACAAGTACGGCAGGGTCATCTATGAAGCCGCCTGAAGAAGCCGCTCGTGAGATGGCCGGCGAGTGGTTGGCAAAGGCCGACGCCGATCTGAGGGCCACGACATCAAGCGGCTGCTCGCGCTGTGCCGGTCTGTCGACTCGGGCTTGGCAGAGTCACTCGGCGACGCCGCACAGCTGACGCCTTTCGGGGTTGAGTATCGCTATCCCGGGGGGTATCCGACGGTTTCGACCGCGGCGGCCAAGGAGAGCGTGGCGCTGGCCTGAAAGGTGCGCGCGGGAGTCCTTCTGAGCCTGCCGGACGAGCTCCGGAGGTAATGGAGGCGCGGACCGTCGGCTCTGACGCCGTCCGCGCGCGTCATTCTGAGTGGTCAACGGCCGGGCCGCGCTACGAGAGGGTCGTGTGGCCGTTGGTATGGCGCGCTATGTCGGCAGTGCCATCACCTACGTCAAACGTCACCCGTGCGCATCGATTGTCACTCTGGGCAGAGCTCGGCTCACGCCATAGGGTCTCCACAATGACGCCGCGACGTTTCATAACATCGGCACTCGAAGCCGGCACAGATCGGGCTCTTGAGCAGAATGTCGGCGATGGCGTGGTTTAGAACTTGCATCAATATGACGATTGGCTAAACTAGAGACCATCGTTACTGGAGGGCCGAGATGATCAGCGAAAGGCTCAAGGCCGCGCGTCGTGTGGCGGGCTTGACCCAAGCCGAAGTGGGGCACCTGATCGGCGTCACCAACGTCGCTGTGTCCAAGTACGAGCGCGGGCTCGTGACTCCAGACGGGGAGCGGCTGGTCGGCCTCTCGCAGGCGTTGGGCGTTCCCGTTGCTCAGCTGCTGCGTCAAGAAGCGGACCTTGGGCTCTCGGTCCCGTCCTATCGCTGGCACCCGCTGAAACGCCACAGCCGCAGAGCTGCGGACGCGGTCGAGGCCAAAGCTCACGACTGGCTGGAGCGGTATGTCGTGATCGAACAGCTGCTCGACGAGCGGCCTCGCACCACCGTCGCCGGACTGCGAGCGGCGGTCGACGTCACTCGCGATCCCGAAGACGCGGCAGAGCGCCTCCGTGGTCACTGGCAGATCGGCAGCGATGCTATCGAGAGCATGGTCGAGGTGCTCGAGGACAATGGGGTGAAGGTGCTGGTGCTGCCCGAGGCCGGCCCCATGAATGCGTGTTCATATGAGCTCAACGAGGGGCACCCGGCAATCGTCGTCAGCCGGACTCTCCCGGACAGCGGTGGCGACTGCCCGGGGGATCGCCAGCGGTTCTCTCTCGCTCATGAGCTTGGGCACTTCGTTCTCGACGATGACTCGAGCGCGGAAGACAGAGAGGCAGCCGCCCACCGCTTTGCCGCCGCCTTCCTCGTCCCCGCCGAGGCTGCGCGCAGAGAGCTGGGGGAGTCCCGCAGTAATGTGACCACTGCCGAGTTGGCCCTGCTGAAGCGCAAGTACGGCTTCAGCATGCAGGCCTGGATCCGCAGATCCGAGGAGCTCGGCATCCTCCGGCCTGCCGCCGCCAAGGCCGCCCTGGCAGCGGCTAGGAGCGCCGGCTGGGAGGACACGGAGCCAGTGGATGTGCCGTTCGAGGAACCGCAGCGGATGATGCGGCTGGCCCTTCGCGCCTGGGCCGAAGGTGTTGTCTCCGAGAGCCGTGCCGCCGAGCTCTCGGGCTGCCCGCGCGAGCATTTCCGGCGCCTGAGGAGTGATGCCTGGGAGGCGTTGGATGCCCGGGCATGTGCTTGACGCATGCTTCGTCGAGGACTTGCAGGCGGCGGGATTGCTCGGGGCCAGCTGCACGAATCTCGAGCAGTCGGTGGTGGGCGGGTTCGCCGCCAGCGTGGACACCGAGCTGGCTTGGCGCATGGCCGATCTCGCGCGCTACGGAGTACAAGTGCGGCATCTGACGAGCCTGGAGTTGCGGCAGCACGAGACGATGCAAATGCGCTATCGCGCGCTGTCTGTCGCAGACGCTGAGGCACTCGTGATCGCGCGAGCAGACAACGCCGTCCTGCTGACGGGAGACGGGTCTTTGCGCAAGGCAGCCCTCGATTCCGGGGTCCGCGTCCGCGGTGTGTTGGGCGAGCTCAAGCGGCTCGTCGCCGCGGTGATCATCGACCCGCCGGGGGCCCTGACCGCCCTGGACGCCATCGTCGCCTCCGGATCACGCCTACCGCGGGGCGAGGTCGAGGTGGCGCGACGGCAGTGGTCTCAGATGATCAGCAAGGGACGCGGTGTCGGGTAGCTCTGCGCGGCTACGAATCATCGAACGTCGAGGCTCCGCTTGCCACCGCGTATCCCATCGCGCGGTACCCCGCGAGCCGCTTCTGGTGCATGCGTGCCAGCACGGCAACGCCACCATCCACGTAGTCGTTAATGATCACGTCCGCCTTGCCTGCATGTTCGCGGTGCAGCCGGCCGGCGTACTGCTGTAGCGTCCCGCGCCAGGCGACCGGCATGGCCAGGAACAACGTATCCAAGCGCGCATCGTCGAACCCCTCACCGATGCAGCGGCCGGTGGCGACGATCACTCGCGGGGCGTCGGGCGGCGTCGCCGCCAACGCCTCCGCGATCGCCCGCCGTCGCTTGGCGCCCATCCCGCCCGACATCACGAACACGTTGGCCACCGACTCGCTGAGCGCCTCGGCGAGGCCGTCCCGATGCTCGGTGCGCTCGGTGAGCACGATTGGGGAGCGCCCCGCGGCGACGGCGGCGAGCACGTCGGCTACGATGAGCGCGTTGCGCTCGGGGTCGGCGGCGAGTGCGGAGTAGATCGTTTGAATGCCCGGCTCGACGTCGGCCGCTGGCATTGTGAAGGCAGTGCGTCTCACAACGACCCTGTGGTCGAACGGGCGCGCTTCGGCTTGGCTTCTGGCGTCCGTGCGGAACCGTATCGGACCGCACTGCATGGTGATGATCGGCTGGTGCCCGTCTCTGCGCACGGGGGTCGCCGTAAGGCCCATGACGTACTTCGCCCGCACCTGCTTCAGCACCTGTTCGAAGCTGAAGGCCGAGAGATGGTGGCACTCGTCGACGATCACGTGCCCATAGTCGGCCACGAGGTCGGCGACCACGCCCTTCTTGTTCAGGGACTGGATGACGGCGACGTCGAGGGCTCCGGTCGGCCGTGTGCGGCCTCCGCCGATCACACCGATCGCGGCAGGCGCCAGGTCGAGGAAGGCTGCGAGCCGCTCGCGCCACTGGTCCATCAGCTGGCGGCGGTGCACCAGCACCAGAGTGTTGACCTGTCGGGCGGTGATGAGCCAGGCGCCGACCACCGTCTTGCCGAACGCGGTGGCGGCGCACAGCACGCCGTTGTCGTGCGCCAGGATCGCCTCGGCGGCATCGAGCTGCTGCGGCGTCAGCTCGCCGTGAAAGGTCACGTCGAGCGGCTGCCCATCCGTCCTTTCGTCGCGGAGCCGCGGCTCGATGCCATGGGCCTGGAGAAGGTCGAGGGCGCTGTCTAGGCAGCCGCGCGGCAAAGCGATGTAACTGCCCATCTCCTCCGCGCAGCAGATGAGCCGCGGCTTCGCGAACGTGGGCAGCCGCATCGCCTGGGCACGGTAGAACTCCGGGTTTTCGAACGCGGCCAGACGGATGATCCTGTCCTGCAGGCCCTGTGGAAGGCCGTCTTTGCTCACGTACACGAGGTTGCCCGACACGACGTCGATCACGTCGGGAAAGGGTCCCGAGATGAGGGACTCCGGCCGCCGTCCCGAGGGCGGAAGGGTCCACGGCTTCTCCGCGCCGTCATCCAGGGCGATGCGCTCGCCGAGGGCGTCGGCCCCGCCCATCGCCTTCTCGAGAGATCGCCCAACGTCGGCAGCGGACATCCGCATCACGCCGGAGAGCATTCGCCACTGATCGGGCGCGGGCTGAAAGTCGGCTTCGACGAACACGCTCTTGCCTTCGTCCCGTGGCTGGCGCTGCAGGGGCAGGGCGATGAGATTACCGAACCCGCCCTTGGGGAGCGAATCCTGGCCGGGGAAAAGGCGGTCGTACGAGTCGAGGCCCACCTCGTGGCGCTGTGCGGTCGTTCGCGTCAGCAGGGCCGAGCCGAGCCGTCGCGCCCGTGCAGCGTCGATCGCCTCGGCGAAGAACACCCACACGTGCGCGCCGTCGCCGGACCGCGAGACTTCCACGTAGGCTGGAACAGCGAACTGCCGACACACCTCGGTGAAGGCCGAGACGTCGTACCGCCACTCGGCCTTGTCGAAGTCGAGCGCGAGAAAGCGGCAGGTCTCGTCGGTCAGGAGCGGGTAGACACCGATGGTGTGCCGGCCCGTGAGGTGGTCGCGGATCACCTCGTCGGTGAGGGGAAGCATTGCCCTGTCGGGGCAGTCGGCACATTTGACCTGGGGTTTGCCGCACACGGCGCGATCCCATTCGTGCGCGCATGCCGGGGCATAGCCAGACCGGCCCGCTTTGCTCTCCCAGCGCACAGCGTAGACATCCTCGCGGCCGCGGAAAAGGGTGCGAAAGAGCGCAAGCTTGGCGGCGACGGGGGAGTCGGAGGCCACCGGAGCGCCGGGGTCGGGTGAGTTGGGCGCAGCCGCCGCGAGCGCCGCCGAAGGGGACGCGAGCGTCGCCGGAGATGGCTCGGTCTCGCTCAGTCCGAGCAGTGACCTAAGGTGGGCGTTCTCCGCACGCAGCTGCTCGCGCTCGGCGCGCAGAGCGGTGAGGTCATCCATCTCGCCATCGGCGTTCCTCATTCCGACATTGTCTCAGTCCGAAGGGCGTATCGGAACTTCCTTCACGGCGATCCGCCACGTCAACTACAGCGAGGAACTCACGTGCGAACAGATCGTCATCGTGTACAACCCACCGCCCGCGCGAGTTCCTGCCCGCGGGCCGCCAGGTCACTGACCACCAAGTGTGACGCCGCCTGGACCTGCTCGGGCTGCGGCGAGAAGCGACCACAGAGCATTCCTCGGTAGTTGAGAAGGGCATCGCCATGGGAGTGTCACCCGCGTGCGGCCGCCAACGTCGACCACGTTGGCCATTCGTGATCCTGGAGCTCGCGCGGTCTCGTGGCTACACTCGCAGACACGATGTCGGAACTCCGATCACGCCTGCCCCAGACAGCGGACTCGCTCCGAGGCGCGGGCCGCATGGTCGACATCGACCGGCGTAGCGTTGACGAAGTGTAGCCTCATGGCTACAATCTCTCATGATTGAACTACGCAAGACCGAGACGTTCGCCCGCTGGCTCGACGAACTGCGTGATCTCCGCGCAAGAGCGCGCGTCCAGGTCAGGATCGAGCGTCTGGCTGCCGGGAATGCCGGAGACGTGAGAGCTGTGGGGAAGGGCATCTCCGAGTTGCGGATCGACTATGGTCCCGGGTACAGAGTGTATTTTGCCAAGCGGGGGCGTACGATGGTCGTGCTACTGGCAGGAGGCGTCAAGAACACCCAAGCGGCTGATGTCAGAACTGCCCAGCGCCTTGCAGATGGCCTGTAGGAGAGTCGTCGATGAGGAGAACCATCACCACCAAGTACGATGTTGCCGAGCATCTCCGCACTCCGGAGGAGAGGGCCGCCTATCTCGAAGCCTGCCTTGAGCAGGCGGAAGGTGACGCTGCTTTCATCGCCAAGGCTCTGGGCGATATTGCTCGAGCGACGGGGATGACCCAGGTGGCGCGTGATGCCGGCCTGTCACGGGAAAGCCTCTACAAGGCTCTCTCCGGGGAGCGCAGCCCGGGCTTCGATACGATCCTCAAAGTGGTCGGCGCTCTGGGGCTCCAGTTGCACGCCGTCGCTGCACAAGACTCCCTGGCCCAAGCAGGCGCTCCAGCGGACCCGCGGGAGTCATCGGGCCACTGAGCCTGCTCAGCCCTGGCTGATGGGCTCAGGAGCCGCGAGTCCGGTCGCGCGTTCGATCTGATCGTCCGCGTCACCGATCGCCCAGCGAGCGTCACCCAGCTCGGCCGAGCACCCCCCCTTTTTTTTGAAAGGGAACCGGGTATGACGTATCATCATACCCGGAGGTGCATCATGGGCCGCTCGAAGATCGCCATCACCATCGACCAACAAACGCTCGGCGAGATCGACAGGCTGGTGTCCGAGCACCGCTTCCCCAATCGCAGCCAAGCCATCCAGGAAGCCGTGGACGAGAAGCTCTCGCGACTGGCTCACAGCCGCCTCGCGCAGGAGTGCGCTAAGCTCGACGCGGGCCTCGAGCAGGCTCTCGCCGAAGAAGGCATGGGTGGGGAGCTGGCCGAGTGGCCCGAATACTGAGGGGAGGTGTCCATTGGGCCGATCTGAACCCGACTCGCGGACACGAGCAGTCGGGCCGGCGGCCTGTCCTCATCCTGAGCGCCGACGTCTTCAACGAGCGCTCGGGCACGGTGATCGCGGTCGCGCTCACGACTCAGCCTCCGCGAGCCGGCTTCCCTCTGACCCTGGAGGTAGGTTCCGCGCAGCTCCCCAAGCCGGCGTGGATCAAGATCAGCCAGATCCGCACGCTCTCGGTGCAACGCATCGGCCGCAAGCTCGGAGCCGCCTCAGCGGAGGAAGTCGCGCGGGTGATCGAGGGCTTGAATGAGATCTTGGGAGCCTGACCGTGATCTGACTCAGCCGACGAACACCAAGAAGTGCTCGTCGGTCAGATAGACGCGGAAGCGATTCACGAGCTTGTGGCCGGTGCGCAAGCGGCCCTCGCGCTCACGGCAGCGTCCGGACGAAACGCTTCCATCCCCGGTACAGCTCGCTCCACGGGACTCCGAGACTCTGGCTGGCTGCCTCTTCGATGCCCGCCGGCGTCATGTCGGAAGCGGCCACGGCATCCGCGAATGCCCACGCGCCCATCATCCCCCAGCGTTTCTCCAGGTAGAGCACGAGCGCGCCGCCCTCCAGATAGGCAAGGTCGATCTGGTGGTCGCTGAGGCCCTTCCACACGCTTCCGTGCCTCAGGGCCTTCTTGAGCGGGAGGACGCGGTTGCCCCTCGCGACCTCGGTGCGCAATGCGCTGAAGTCGTAGTTGCCCTCCACTGCCACCGCAAGGCCCTCGACCAGAAGGCCGACGAAATGCCTGCCGTCGCCGAAGTCGTCGGCATAGACGTGCGCCAGTTCGTGCCGCACCGTGTCGCGCGTGTACCACTTCCAGTACTCGGGGCGCTCGCCGATGATGTAGATCTGCTGGTCGACGACGCCGGCGGCCATGCGCTTGTCAGGGCGGGAGTCCGAGGCCTTCCACGCCTGCTCTCTCGAGGCGCACACGTAGACCAGCGTCCTGCTCTCGAGCTGCGCCGCATTCGCGTCGAGGCGCAGTCGGGTGGCTACGCGACGTGCCTGCCGGTCGCAGGCGGCGATGCGGCGCATGAGACGCTTCTTCCAGCGCTCGCCGACGACCACCAGGTGAGGGCGCACTGTCACGATGGGGTTGATGAAGGCAAGGTAGTACGTGTCGCGGCTCCATTCCTCCGTACGATCGGCGACCATCTTGAGGCGACCCTGCCGCCAGGCGAAGTCGAGGATGCGCTCGCAGACCAGCGGAGACGTGTCGGAGCCCTTGAGTCGCCCGTAGAAGCGCACGCGGTAGCGCCCCTGCACGTCGCCGACGGGAGCGGCCTTGGCGCTGACCTGCGCCCAGGGGAAGCGCGACAGACCGGAGTAGGTCAGCCACGAGGCGTGCTCCGCCGGCTTCCCTTCAGTGGGCAGCGCGAGAAACCACGCCACCGCGTCGTGGCTGACCAGCGCCGCCGAGGCGGCCGCAAGCGCGTCGCGGACGTCAGCTTGCTGCGCCGCGCTCTTCGAGCCACACCCGGCGCCGGTCGCGGCCGTCGCCACGAGCAGCGCGAGAAGCGCGGCCAAGACGACAGCGCGCGATCCGATCTGTGTGGCATGAATCCTCATGTTCCCTCTCTGCATCGGCACGCGCGCCCCTGCCCGACAGGTCAACGACGCCACATACCCGCGACTACGACAAGTATCGGCGGCGGCAGGACGGAAAGCCGGGCGGGGAGGGTGAAGCGGTCAGTCACGGTGCGAAGAGGGCGCGTGCTGGAGCGGAAGGCGCGGCGCCGCAGGTACTCAGCGACGCGCCGCCGAACAGGGACGCACCATGCAGCTGATCCCGCCGACCATCCCGCGCGACACGCCGAGCGACGGCGAGAAGCTCGTTTTCGAGCTGCTCGCCGCGGACTCGGCGGGGGGCACGGCCGACGGCTGGGCCGCTCTGCACTCCCAGGACATCGCCCACCACGTCAGGCAGATGGAGGGCGAGGCCGACTTCGTCGTCGTCGCGCCCGGGCTGGGCGTGCTGGTGCTCGAGGTCAAGGGGTGCCACAGGCTGCGGCGCGAGCACGGGCTGTGGTACTACGGCGCGGACGCCGCAGGCGATCCGCGCGGTCCGTTCAAGCAGGCCTCAGAGGCGATGTACAGCATCCGCGAACGCGTCACCAAGCACCGCCCGCATCTCAGAGGCGTGCTCTTCCGCTCCGCCGTCTGCTTCCCGTTCATCGAGTTCACCGACGAGGACGAGGAGTGGCACTCCTGGCAGGTCCTCGACAAGGGCAGGCTGGGGCAGCGCTCCATCGTCGACTGCGTGGCCTCGGCCCTGCGCCAGGCGCGCGAGCGCGCCGCCGGGCTGCGCAAGGGCTGGTTCGACCCCTCCGGCGGGGAGCCGACCAAGGAGCAATGCGACGAGATCGTGCGCATCCTGCGCCCGGACTTCGAGTACTTCGAGAGCCCCAAGGACCGCGCCAGGCGCATCGATGCGGAGATCCTCCACTACACGGAGCTGCAGTTCGACGCCTTGGACGCGATGCGGCGCATGCCGCGCGTCGTCTTCGACGGCCCGGCCGGCACCGGCAAGTCGCTGCTCACCATCGAGGCGGCGCGGCGCGCCCACGCCGCCGGGCGCCGCGCCCTCGTGCTCTGCTTCAACCGTGCGCTGGCCGAGTGGCTGCGCGAGCAGACTGCCGGCCTCGCGGAGGCCACGACGATCTCCGACCACATGGTGCACGCCGCCGGCATCCCGGCGGGCTCGCCGCAGTTCGCCGCCGGCGGGTTCTGGGACGACCTGCCGCGGCTCGCCTGCGAGGGCCTCATCGAGCGTCCGCCCGGCTACGACGAGCTCATCGTCGACGAGGCCCAGGACGTGCTCCGCAGGCAGTTTCTCGATGTCCTCGATTTCAGCGTGGCAGGTGGTCTGCGCGACGGCTTCTGGCGCATCTTCGGCGACTTCCGCCATCAGGCGATCTACGACGACTCGGTGGACCTCGACGGATTCTGCGACGGTCAGGGCCGCACGTGCACCGTCTTCGAGCTCGACGAGAACTGCCGCAACTCGCCGGCCGTGGCCGCGCTGGCCTGCGCCGGCGCCGGCATAAGTGGGGGCTATGTGAGAGTGATGCGCACGGATGACGGCGACCTGCCGGAGGTGCGCTTCTGGCAGAGCGCCGCGCAGCAGCAGAAACTGCTCTGCGCGGCCCTCGGCGACCTCCGCGCCGCCGGCTTCAGGGGTCCCAAAGTCGCCGTGCTCAGCCCGCGCAACGACGCCGCCTGCGTCGCCGCCACGCTCACCGAGCAGCCGTGGCGCGACCTCCTCACGCCGCTCGCCCACTCGGGCCCGCACGGCCCGGTCTTCGACCTCCACTCCGCCAAGACCCGCTACACGACCGTCCACCGCTTCAAGGGCCTCGAGTCACGCGCCGTGGTGCTCACCGACATCGAGCGCCTGAGCACTCCCCGCGAGCGCGACCTCTTCTACGTCGGCGC
>Ga0209254_10005423_pt1 | contig 11733 bp, 8 predicted proteins | sample FrelakmetDIP11DI_FD_187148 | JGI IMG/M metagenome (GOLD analysis project Ga0209254, IMG submission 187148) | Freshwater lake sediment microbial communities from the University of Notre Dame, USA, for methane emissions studies - DIP11 DI (SPAdes)... | ecosystem: Environmental > Aquatic >... | reverse complement strand
CCGCGTCCGCGGGATGCTTCAAGTACGTGATCGCAGAAGTCACGTCGCCGAAATCTGCACCCTGCCGCTCGAGCAGGGCCGCGATGTTCACGAGCATGCGGTCCGCCTGGGCCTCGAAGTCACCGGGGTGCGCCGTCCTGCCGTGCTCGTCGATGCTCGCGGTGCCCGAGATGTGGAGCGCGACCTTGTTCGTCTCGACGACTTTCATTCCACGAACGAAATCGGCGCCGTACTCCACGGCTTCGTTGAGCGTGGGGGACGTCATCACGGTGCGCAGGGGGGGACGTCCCGCCTTCACCGCGTACACGCCCAGGCAGAGATCGTGCACCTCGGAGACCGGCCCGCCGCCGATGCCGGTGCTGGCCGGGACCGGATCGATCCCCCGCGCCGCGAAGAACGCGCGCCGCGCCCGATTCAGATCCGCGTAGTCGCGGTCGATGTGGCGCAGATGGATCCAGGTGCGCACCACGTCGCGAAACTCCATCCCGGCCTGCTGCAGCAGGTCTTCGGCAAGCCCGAACATGCCGAGCGTCTGTTCGTAGGCAGTTACGCCCGCCCCGCACAGCCCGGCCGCATGGAACCGGACCTCCTCGCCCACATGGATCCGCAGGCCGTGTGCACGGGCGCACTCGGCACAGCCGCAGGCGGGCTTGGCCTCGATCGGTTCGAACCGCACCGGAGAATGGTTCGGCAGGACAGCCTGCGCCGAGACCTCCAGGCAGGCGCGCTCGTTTAAAGCGGGTTGCTCGATCTCGGTCGTGGCGGGCCGGTGAGTCGCCCCCCCGTGCGCGGCAACAACGCGGTGACGCGCCTCTCGGACAGCCTCGAAGCTCGCCCGCAGGTTCCGCAGGAACACCGTCTCGGAGACGACTGACCTGAAGCTGCCTCCCTCGGCTTCGAGGACGCGGAGAATCGCGCGATAGATCGCATCGGCCTGCCGGCGCGGCTCCGCAATCTCAGCGGGAGGCTGGCAGTGAACGTAGAGTTCCCTGGCCTCGGGACCTTCGACGCGACGAAGGACGATCGAGCACCCATGCGTCTCGATCGTCTCGGCAATGGGCTGGGGAGACACTCAGCGTCGCGTCACCGATGCCTACTTCCAGGGACCGCCCTTTCAGCACCCGTCGCTGGGCAACTGCCCGTCGGGCTGCGAGGAGACGAATGTGAAGCCCCTCTGCTTGTTCAACTCGAAGCAGTTGCCGGACGACCCCTCGAACTCGAAATAGGTGATGTCTGCAGCGAGGAAAGCGATGGGGATCGGCGGCGCATTCAGGCCATTGCCGCTCACCACGTTCAGCGAAATCAGGTTGTTGTTTACGGCGGGATCCGCGATCGGCGGGTTGAGTGCGCAGTCGTTCGGGGTACCGCTGTTGGCGGTACACCAGCCGAGGACCGCGATTCCGACAAAGTCATTGTCCCTAACGGTGTTCTTCGAGATCACGTGGTCGGAGACACCCGCCAGCAGGATCCCGATGCCCGGCGGCAAGACGCTCTGGAAGGTCCCGGGCACCGCCGCGTTCGGACGGTTGTTGTCGCGAACGTCGTTGAACTCGATCACCCAGTTGGCCATGACCGGCAACGGCGGGTTCCCGGCACCGTTCGGATGGAACAGGCCGATGCCCACGGTATTGTCGTAGATCCTGTTGCGCGTCACCCAGACGTTGTTGGAGACCGTGATCTCGAAGCCGATCACGCTCCCAAAGAGCTCATTGCCCATGACGCGAACGTTCTCGGACCCCGCCACCCACATCGCGGTATCGAGCGAGCCGTAGGAGACGTTGTTCTGCATCAGTCCGTTCGCCGAGAGGGTCGGATAGATGCCGTTGTTGAGATTGTTCACGGATTCGTTCTGGACGAACTCGAAACCATCCACCCAGCGGGTCTGGATCCCGTTGACCGGGAACCCCTCGACCGTGAAGCCACGAATGTAGAAGCCCTTGACCTTTTTCTTGCTGCATTCCTTCCCAAGGTCAGAAGCAGCAGAGACGTTGAAATCGCAACCCTCAGGCGCCGCATAGACGCCCGCGCCAAAATTTCCATCTTTCGGGGCGCCGTCGTACAGCAGGCGGACCTTGCCAGCATTCCGGAGGCCCGGCTTCACCCGGCCGATCAGGCGGAGGTTGTCCTTGGCGATGCGAAGGCCGTATTTCTTGCCGCCGGCGGATGAATACGACTCCTTGTACGTCCCCGGCTCCACGAGGATGGTGTCACCCGGCTTCGCGGCATCAATCGCGTCCTGGATAGACTGACCCGGAAAAACACGGTGCACGGCTGCATCGGCAGCCGTCGAGATCGCAAAGAGTGCGATTCCGAGCGCCGCACAGAACGGACGCAGATTCACTCTGGCTTTCATTCTAAGAATTCTCCCCAAGTGGTCCGGACTCTTCTTCTTCCCGGATTCTTCCCCTGTGGACCTGGCCTGTCAATTTTTGCTGCACCGAGGCTCCGCACCTCGTTTGACGCCGCCTCAACCGGTCACCCACAATCGCCCGCGAATGAAGGCGCAGCAATGAACCCGCGATACAGAGCTCGAGCACGCGCCCGAGCTGAGACCCCCTTCGGTGGGATCTGTCTTCTGCTCACGGCCGTCCTGGCCCTCGGCGCCTGCGGGAAGCGGTCCGAACCGGCTCCGCTCGCGTTCCCAACCGAGGCCACCGGTGGCCTCGAGATCAAGTATCCCCTCGACGAGACGCTGTTCCCGCCCGAGATCGTCGCCCCGACCTTTGTGTGGAGCGACGAGACCGCGGGCGTCAAAGCGTGGACGGTCCTGCTTCGGTTCGACAGCACGGGCGAGGTCCTCCGGTTCCCGACGACGGAATCCCGCTGGCGCCCCTTGGAGGCCGATTGGGCCGAGATCAAGCAGCGCAGCATGGAGCGAGACGCCGAAGTGGCGATCGTCGGCACCGGCCCGGACGCACAGGCCGTCTCGTCCGCGAGCGTCCGCATCCGGACCTCCAAAGACCCGGTGGGCGATTCGATCTTCTATCGCGAGGTCCCGCTGCCGTTCATCACGGCCGTCCAGGATCCCTCGCGCATCCGCTGGCGCTTCGGTGCGATCGACTCCGAGACCGCGCCGCCCATCGTCCTCGAGGACCTGCCGGTCTGCGGGAATTGCCACTCCTTCTCGGGCGACGGCAGCGTGCTCGGCCTCGATGTGGATTACGGCAACGACAAGGGAGCCTACGCGATCCTCCCCGTGTCCGAGCAGATGGTGCTGAACGACGAGAAGATCATCACGTGGAGCGACTACAAGAAAGGCGACGGCGAGACCACCTTCGGGCTCCTCTCGCAGGTCTCGCCCGACGGCCGCTACGTGATCAGCACGGTCAAGGACCGCGCGGTGTTCGTGGCGACGCCCGACATCTGGTACTCGCAGCTCTTCTTCCCGATCAAGGGCATTCTCGTCGTCTACGACACCGAGACCGGCACCTTCAAGGCGTTGCCGGGGGCGAACGACCCCGAGTACGTCCAGAGCAACCCGACCTGGAGCCCGGATGGCAAGTCGATCGTCTTCGCACGAACGAAGGCGTACCGGAAGGACTCGATCGCGAACGCCACGAACGTGCTGCTGAACGAGAAAGACGTCCCCGAGTTCGTCAACGACAAGGAGCCGTTCAAGTTCGACCTGTACCGGGTTCCGTTCAACGACGGCCGAGGCGGAAAGGCCGAGCCGATCGAGGGCGCCTCGCACAACGGCAAGAGCAACTACTTTGCAAAGTTCTCGCCGGACGGGAAATGGCTCGTCTTCTGCAAGGCCGAGAATTACATGCTGCTGATGCCGGACAGCGAGCTCTACATCATCCCGGCCGCAGGCGGCGAGGCTCGGCGCCTGCGAGCGAACACGCCCCGCATGAACTCCTGGCACAGCTGGTCGTCGAACGGCCGCTGGCTCGTGTTCTCATCGAAGGCCAACACGGCCTACACCCAGCTCTTCCTGACCCACATCGATGAGAACGGCGAGTCCACGCCCCCGGTGGTGCTCGAGCGCTTCACCGGGAGCGACCGCGCCGCCAACATCCCGGAGTTCGTTCCGCTGCCCGCGGAGGCGATCGCAAAGATCAAGGAGCAGTTCCTCGACGCCTACTCGTTTCTTCGGGCGGGCATGGCCAACGAACGTACCGGCAACTACCCCGCGGCCGTGAAGGCCTACGAGCGGGGACTCGCCGTCGAGCCCGAGAACGTGGAACTGCTGAACTCCCTCGGGTTCGCGTTGTTCCAGCAGGGCAAGAGCAAGGAAGCGGTCGTCGCGCTTGAGAAGGCGATCGCCGTAGATCCGAAGCACTGGAAGTCGCACAACAACCTGGCCCTCGCCGCCATCGATATCGGCGAGCTCGAGGTGGCCGAAGCGCACTACCGGGAATCACTGGCGATCAGGCCGCAGCCCGCCATCTACAACGATCTCGGTTTCGTACTGGAACGCCAGGGCTTGGCCGAGGAAGCGACCCGGGCGTACCGCAAGGCGATCGAGCTGGACCCCAAGTCGGCCACGGCGCAATACAACCTCGGGGCATCGCTCGCTCGGAGCGGGAACTTTGCCGAGGCGGAGAGGCACCTGCGGGCTGCGACCGAGGCGGACCCGACCAATGCGGCTGCCCGCCAAGCGCTGGCCCAGGTCCTCGAGAGCCTCGGGCGCAAGGGCGGCGACTGACGGAACCGGCTGCGGGCCGGGCAGTCCACGCCTGTCAGGCGCAGACTGCCCCCCGCTCGTCGCGAACTACTTCTTGTCGTAGACCATGACGTTGTCGTACGGCACACCCGTTGCGCTGGTGCCTTTGCTGGTCAACGTGAGCACCTTGCCGTCCTTGGAAACGGTCCGAGTGGTCGTACCGATCACTTTGCCGCCCTTCTTCTGCGTGCTCTGGACCGTGTGGTCATCGACCTGCTTCAACGACAGGCTGTCAAAGTTGTCTGCGCCGGTCAGGGCGTAATCCTTTCCGTCCGCCTTGAACGTCGACTTGGCGACGGTCTCCTTGCCGTCCGCCCCGACACTCGTCCAGGTCATGACGGTGCCCTGCTCGGATGCCGCGTAGATCCGGGTATCGCTCTTCGGCGCAGGGCCAGGGTTGAACTTGGATTTCGCGATATTGAGCTGCCAGGTCCCGATCACGGGATCGGCGGCCGGCGCTGCGGCGACGGCGGCGCTTCCGACAGTCAGCAGTACCGCCATGAGTGCGGTCTTCACAAACGTTTTCATCTTGATGCCCTCGGGAGGTTTCGTACTTGTGGATTCAACGCGAGTCGAGCAGCATCCGGGATCGTTTGGGGCTTGTCCGTGCGGTAGGGAACACAACGCCGGCTGCCGGGCCGGTGGCCGCGCCGCCAACGAGAGGTCTCCGGCTCGTCCTCTCACTCGAACACGCTGAGGATGCTCTGGTACTTTTCGATGTACCAACGGTTCTCATTGTTGTACTTGGGGATCGCCACTGGACGGACGCCCGTCGCTTCCGCCTTCCACAGACACGGGCAGTTCACCTGCTTTCCCTGAGGCTGCTCTCCGGGGGGACGCAGGTCTTCAAGTCTCACCCCCATCCTTTTCATGACACCGTAGAGCTTCGAGACATTCCTGGGTCCACCGTTGTATGCGGCGACCGGGAAGATGCCAAGCACCTCCTTGTTGTCACGATATGCCCCGCGAATATCCGAACGCATCTGAAACAGCTCAATGTCAAAGAGGCAGATCGCCGCCTTCATGGCGTTCAGAAGATCCGTCGCGCCGCGCTCGAAGTTCGGGTCAAGCTTCGCCTCAGGGCATCGCCTGACCACCAGCGCATAGGTGCCATTTCCCCTCCGGTTCGTGAACTGCATGGGGCCGATGGCAGCTGCGCTCGAGACACTGTACCGATACGCCTCCTCCCGTTTCAGGCCGTATTGGCTCAGCACCTCATTGAACGCACTCGCCTTCTTTTTCAAGAAGTCGGCGTCATCCGTCTGTTCGATCACCGCAAGGGTCGCGAGGACTTCAGCGGGCACGACATCTGCGAGCAGCCCTCCCGGAAATGCCCGTCCAGGCGCTTTCGCGAGACGCAATTCCTCGATCGCCCTTCGCGCCGTGTCGAGAAGGAATTCCTTCCCGCCACTGACAAACAGCGGATCGAGGGTGTCTTCGTTGGCCGGAAGATAGACAATTGGCTTCGCGGTCGCGACGACGGCCCTCCATTTCTTCTTCGCAATTAGAGCACTGTCGAAGACGGGGAATTTCCTCCCGTAGACCTTCAGTTGCTCTCCGTCTTTGGAGAAGGCGAACATCAGCCGTTCGGCACCCGTGCCTTTCACGTGTCTTGCCTCGACTCCTGGTGTGCGCACGATGAAAGGAAAGGGCTTCCTTCCGGGCTGCCATTTGACCGGAGGGCGGGGGATCTCGATGCGCGCGATGGACCATTCCTTCTTCGTCTCGCTCCACAGAGCAAAGACGACAGGACGTCCGCGCAGCACTTCTCTTCTTCCTTTCCCCGTGAACACATACTCGAGTTCGACATCACGAAGAATGGACTTCGCTTCGGACACGAGATCGAGGATCACCTCGTGACGGTCGCGGTGAGCCTCAACGACCACCTCCTCGATCTCTATGCCGGCAGAGACATCGTCGGAATGCCCTGACTTGGCAACGGCAAGCGGAATCGCCCGCCTTTCCGCCTCTTTCGCCCTCGGGGACCCGGGCGCTTCCCGAGGAGCAGTTTGTTCCTCGACGAAGACGGGCTCTCCTTCGTCGGAGACGCTTCCTGTCGTCTCACATGCCGCAGCGCAAACCAAAGCAGCAAGGACAAGGAGGGCCTGTACTGCTCTGCGTGTGACGAGCGCATTCATAGGGTCTTCTGTGAGCGTCGGGTGATGAGTGGCCTCGCCGGGCAAGGACCGCAGAAGCACCTTACTCCACTTCTGACGGCCTACAGCCTGCCGCTCTGTACGGTAGGAAACAGACGGGCCGGCCGTGGACGCCTAATGTGTAGCTTGCCTGCGCTGTCGCGCGAGCAACGCCGAGATCGGCAACCCGATAGGAAACGCACATGAAAACCGGAATTCTGAAACTTACCGCAATCCTGGGAGTGCTGGCCGTGGCCGGCGCCTGCTCCTCCACACGCACCCAGCAGTCGGCTGGAGAGGTCATCGACGACAGCGTGCTCACCTCCAAGGTGAAGGTCGCCCTGATCGACGATCCGATCACCAAGGCCGGCCAGATCAACGTCGAAACGTATCGCGGCGTGGTGCAACTCGGCGGCTTCGTGGACAACTCCGCACAGAAAAGCCAGGCCACGAAGGTTGCCAGCTCGGTCACGGGCGTCAAGGAGGTCCGCAACGACCTGCGCGTCAGCACCAAGCCGCATGCGACGACCGGCCAGGACTACGATGACAGCATGCTGACGGCCTCGGTCAAGACCAAGCTCACGGAGAATGCGGAGACCAAGGCCCACCAGATCAACGTGGGAACGGAAAAGGGCGTGGTGCAGCTGACCGGTTTCGTCGACTCGACGGCGATGAAGGCCAAGGCTGGCGAAATAGCGCGCTCCGTTGACGGCGTCAAAGACGTGCGCAACGACCTCGAGATCAGGCAGAAGTAACGCCATAGAGGCCGCGGGCGGTGTATCGCCCGCGGCTCGCTCATGCCGGGGCCTCGCTCTCCGCGGAGAGCGATGGCCCGACGTCGGGCACCGTTACTTCTTTATCGCGGCCCGCTTCGTCGCGGCCTTCTTCGTCGCGACCTTCTTTGTCGCGGCCCTCTTCCTCGTGGCCTTCTTCTTCGTGACCTTCAGCTTCTGCTTGATGTCGCCAAACTTCGCCTGCGCCTTCCCGCGAGTTTTCTGAGCCTTGCCTTTTGCCTGAAGCTCCTTGTTGCCCACGAGCTTGCCGGCGGCTTCCTTGAGCTTGCCCTGCACTTCTTTCATGCGGCCTTGGATCTGGTCTTTGTACGCGGTCACGACTTGCTCCTTATCATCGAGTGCCTTTGGATGGTCGGACCGACACCGGCACTTCGTCAATACGTCCAGATACCGTATGCGATCCCTCTAGAACAGGGTCCCCGACGACAGTCGACTGGGCTCGGACGCCGGAATGAACGCCTGAACAGACACTGTGCGTGCATCCGCATCGATCAATGTCCAGCCTGGGCAGGTAGACCCTGTGCACGCTGTCTTGCCATCCCATCTCCAGATGTTCCCGCCGACATGCAGCTGGAACAGCGTGTCACCACCCGCAGCAATCTGCGTGGAGCGCGTGTTTGCGTCGATCAGCGACCAGCCGGTGCAGGCGCCACCACTACAGGCCGTGTGCCCGTCCCACACCCACAGCTGCCCCGTGCCTTGGCGGGCAAACAGCTTGGTTCCTGTCGCAGCGATCGTCTTGATGCGCGGGTCGTTGTCGACAAGCAACCAACCCGGACAGGCTGCTGGCGTGCAAACGCTGCTACCGTCCCACTGCCACAGTCGGCCATCGAGCTGGAGTTGAAAGAGCCTTTCGTCGGCGACCGCGATCTGAACCGACCGCGTACTCGAGTCGATCAACGACCACCCGGGGCAGCCGGTCTTGCTGCATGGCGTGTGGCCATTCCAGGCCCATATCTGTCCGGTCTTCTGCCGGGCGAACAGTCTGCTTCCACTTGCCACGATTCCCCCGATGCGTGGGTCGTTGTCGATGAGTGTCCAACCCGCGCAGGCAGACGACGTGCAGACGGTCCTCCCGTCCCATTGCCATATTTTCCCGTCGCCGTGCAGCTGGAAGACGCTATCGCCTGCAGCCGCGATCTGAACAGACCGGGTGTTGGAGTCGATCAACGACCAACCTGAGCACGCGCCTTCACTGCACGCCGTGTGCCCATCCCAGACCCAGATCTGACCGGTGGTTTGACGAATGAACAACCTGCTATCGCTCGCGGCGATGTTCGCAATCCGAGTGTCGCTGTTGATCAGCTGCCAGCCCGGGCAACTGTTTCCACTGCAGGCGCGCCCGGTGAATCGCCAGACCTCGCCATTTCCGAGCAGGATGACCGCCGACGGCGAGAAGTGCGTTCTGGTTCCATAGATCGATCGAACCCCCAGTATGTCGACATCGGTCAATCGACCCTGGTTGTTGCCGTCCGCATTGCAGTAGTTCATGACCGAATTGCGGTCAAAGGCCGTGACCAGTTCCGCGTCATCGTCGATGCCGATCGTGTCGCAATGGGCGGGACCTTCGACATTGCCGGGCAGATCCTGTTCATGCACGAAGCCCAGCACGTGACCGAATTCGTGCACACCCACGTACTCAACCCGTTGCACGTCTGCCGTTCCGTCGGGGTTGAAGCTCAAGTTCACGTTCGGGGCATCGCCCGAAGCCGTGAGGGCGTCCATGCCCAGCGCGGCGGCACCGCCCGCACCCGAGTTCTTGGCACCTTGAGCGTCAATACCGACTCGGACCAGTTTCTCCTCTCCCTCAGTCGGGCAATCACCCCAGCCGACAAAATCTACAGCCGCATAGTATTGCCAGGTGTCGGCGACGCTTTGCTGAACGATCTGCTTTTCCCGCGCGAACCCGGCGGTGGCCCAGCACACTGGCACCGTATTGTCGTTGTTGGTCCACAGGTCTACCGTCGTGTCCACGCCCAGTGGTTGCTGACTCGTGCCAACGGATTCCTGTTCATCCTGCGCACGAGCGATGTCGTACATCAGTGTCGACGACACAAGCGTCGCAACGCACACACTCAACGCACCCAGCGCTGCGCCGATGATTGAGCGGACTCGGGTCCCTACGTGCTGTCCTTCTGCGTCGTCGCGCGGCCGACCGGATTCAATTCCCCTCTCGTGTGGCATCTTGATCTCCCAGGCTTGCGGGGGTCCTGGCGGACCCTGCCTTATGTAAAGCAAGTTCCGTGCCTCGCCATTTTTCTCCAACGTTATCAGCGCCTGCTTTTCCCGCGTGGATCGATGGCGCGGTTACTGCATCGCGTTATGTAAAGAATGCCGTCGGTTCTTGGCGCCTGTTCGAGCTGCGGTTCATGACCCACATGAGGGTTCGGACCAGACCATTCGTCAACCGCTTACGGCGGCGCGCCGCCGCCACGCCCATAATTCACACTTGAGGACAGGATTTTCGTGCACGGAGCGCCGCCCATTGGGCCGCGTTCGAGGCCTCGTGCCGCGCCCGCGCGCGTTCCCGACGCCGCCGGCCAAGCTGCCGGCAAGTGAGTTGCACATGACCATCACGCGACAGTACCCGGACTGGAGACGCGCGGTTCGGTGCGCGCTGCTCATGGGTCTCACGATCACCTCGACCAACGCGCTCTTTGCACAATCCATCACGCCGCTGCAAGCCCGTGCTCAACTGACGGAGACCGAACGCGACCTGGCGGCAACGCAGTCGGAAATCGACTTCTGGGAAAAAGTCACGCTGGATCGCGACCTCTTCGTTGTTCCCGTGCAGACCAATGTCGGAACGATCGTCATTCCGGCGAGGCGGGCCGACGTCGTGGCCTACCTGGCGCGCGAGATCGCCACCGACCTGCTGACCGGCAATCGGCACAATTTCGCGCCGTCCACCGAGCGCCTGTTCGAGCTTCAGCAACTCAGCAACGCCAACAAGGACGCGATTCGCAGTGACCTTCTCGCTGGCCTGTACTCGAGTCGCTATACGCTGCTTGAACAACGCAACGCGCTCGAGGCCGCACTGGCCGCGGGCCCGGTGCCGTGGCCGGGGCAGGCGCCGGTGACTCAACCGGGGACACCGTCTCCAACGATGCAGGGCATGGGGCAGGGCTGGGTGTTTGATCGCGTCATCGTCGATCCGAACAGGCTGGGACGCAGAGGCGAGCAGATGCTCAACCACGAGGCCAACGCGTCGGGCGGTTCGGTCACCATGCGCTGGAGCCCGCGGGCCAACTGCAGTGAAGACTGGGTCATGTCCTGGCATTTCGATGACCCGGTCGACTTCGTGCGTGCAGGCATGCACATCCCGGTCCGCATGCACATCGAGCTGGCTGGCCCCGGCTGCAACTATCCTCAGGGAAGCTATCTCGAACTCGGGCAACAGAACTGGGAGCCCTACCTTCAGGCGGAGCTTGCCGTCGACCGCATCGCCGGAGGTACCTTCGAGTGGACCGGCAATCGTGTGGTCGCCGACTCGGCTATGCCGGTGCCCGCTAACGACGGCACCGCCGAGCTCGTCGTCAGGCAGCAGCCCCCCGACGTCGGCCAGTCGTGGGCGATCTTCCGCATCTTCAGTTACGTGCCGGGGTTCAACTTCACGACGATCTACGTGTTTCGCGGCAACTGAGGTCGCAGCGGCGACACACGGGCAGCGAGGCGGCGTGAGGCCCCGCAACGTCAAATCGTCCCGGCGATTTCGTCGATGACCCGCGCCCTCGCCTGCCGTCTCGGGCGTTCGCCGTGTGCATCGGCCTTGGTTCCGGGTATCTTTCCGTGGATGCACTGCCTTACGTCCCTGCTGCCGCGCGCCGCGCTCCTGGCGCTGGCCATGCTCGCCGCCACTGGCCATGCGGCCGAGCCACGCATCACCTCCGCCACGCCGACGGCAACGGGTTGGCAGGTTGCGATCCACGGCATCGCATCGCCCGGTAGGCACGGCGTCTCCAGTCATGACTGAATCTGCAGCCCGCCCCAGCAACGTCCGCTGGCGCATTCTTGCCATCCTGATTTTTGTCAGTTTTGGGTCTTACCTGCTGCGCGGCAACCTGTCCATTGCCGGTCCGGCCATGGTGGAAGACCTGCAACTGACGGAAATCCAGTGGGGCTGGATCATGGCAGCCTT
>Ga0209254_10005422_pt1 | contig 11736 bp, 10 predicted proteins | sample FrelakmetDIP11DI_FD_187148 | JGI IMG/M metagenome (GOLD analysis project Ga0209254, IMG submission 187148) | Freshwater lake sediment microbial communities from the University of Notre Dame, USA, for methane emissions studies - DIP11 DI (SPAdes)... | ecosystem: Environmental > Aquatic >... | reverse complement strand
CGCGCCGCGCCCGGAGGCCACGCCAGTGGCCGAGGAGCCCGACGTCGAGCTGCAGCGCGGCACCGCCGTGTACTACGCCAGCAAGTTCCAGGGCAGACGCACCGCGAGCGGGGCACCCCTGGACAACGCGGAGATGGTTGCGGCGCACCCCTTCCTGCCGTTCGGATGCGTCGTCCGCGTGACGAGCCCAGGCAGCGGCAAGGCCGTCAACGTGCGGATCATCGATCGGGGGCCCAGCGTCAGGGACCAGCGCAACGGGATCGTCATCGACGTCTCCCAGGCCGCAGCGCGCGAGCTGGGGTTTATCGGGCGGGGTAAGGCCTCGGTCGAGGTGGCGATCCCCAAGCGATGCATCGGCGCGGGTAGCAGTTAGAATGTTTCGAGAAAACTTTCTTATTAGGCTGTTTTATATTATTTTTTTACCCTAGTCTCGTCCGGACGCGCCGTGGCGCTGCTGCTCGGTGAGCAGCCGATCCAGGGCGTTGGCAAAGGCCTGGCGATCGCCCAGGCCGAGCGGCGCTGGCCCCCCCGTCACCTGGCCCGTGCTGCGCATGGTCTCCATGAAGTCCCGCATGACCAGCCGCTCGCGGATGGTGTCCGGCCGGTAGCGCTCGCCGCGCGGGTTGATGGCGTGCGCGCCCTTCGCCAGCGCCTCGGCCGCCAGCGGAATGTCGGCGGTGATCACCAGGTCACCCGCCTGCAGGGCCTGCACGATGTGGTTGTCGGCCACGTCGAAGCCCTTCGGCACCTGCACGGCCGAGATGAAGGGGGACGGTGGGACGCGCAGCGGCTGGTTGGCGACCAGCACCAGCGGCAGGCCGCGCCGCTCGGCCGCGCGGAACAGGATCTCCCGGATCACCCCGGGACAGGCGTCGGCATCGACCCAGATCCGCACGACCTGGCGCCCTGGTCACCCCGGTCGGCGCGGGCCCGTGCCGCGGCCACTCCCGCCAGCCGCCCTGCCGCCCGCGGCGTGCTGACTACCCTTCGCCTGGGGCCGCGGGGTCGCGTGGCCGGTGCGGCCGGGCCGAGCGGTGCCCTGGGAAGGCGGCGAGCGGCGGCCGTGCCCCTGGCCGCCGGGCCCCGGCCGGCCCCGGCCGTTGAGGATGGGCTCCGCGCGGATCGACGGGTCGGGCTCGAAGCCCGCCACCGGGATGCGCGGAATCTCGCGCTTGAGCAGCCGCTCGATGTCCCGCAGCAGGCCGTGCTCGTCCACGCACACCAGTGACAGCGCCGCCCCGTCGTTCCCGGCACGCCCGGTGCGCCCGATGCGGTGGACGTAGTCCTCCGGCACGTGCGGCAGCTCGAAGTTGACCACGTGCGGTAGCTGATCGATGTCGATGCCCCGCGCGGCGATGTCGGTGGCGACCAGCACCCGGACCTCGCCCTGCTTGAAATCGCTCAGCGCCCGCGTGCGCGCGCCCTGGCTCTTGTTGCCATGGATCGCGGCCGCGCCGATGCCGTCGCGCGCGAGCTGCTCGGCCAGCCGGTTCGCGCCATGTTTGGTGCGCGTGAACACCAGCACCTGCCGCCAGTTCTGCGAGCCGATCAGGTGGGACAGCAGCTCGCGTTTGCGCTCGCGATCGACCGGGTGGATCACCTGGGCGACGCGCTCGGCCGGCGCATTGCGCCGCGCCACCTCGATCAGGGCCGGCGAGTCGAGCAGGCTGTCGGCGAGCCGCTTGATCTCGTCGGGGAAGGTCGCCGAGAAGAGCAGGTTCTGCCGCGCCTTGGGCAGCAGCGCGAGGATCTTGCGGATGTCGTGGATGAAGCCCATGTCCAGCATGCGGTCGGCCTCGTCCAGAACCAGGATCTCGACCTTCGACAGGTCGAGGGTGCGCTGCCCGACGTGGTCCAGCAGACGGCCGGGCGTTGCCACCAGGACGTCGACGCCCCGCCGCAGCGCATCGATCTGGGGGTTGATCTTGACGCCGCCGAACACCACGGCGCTGCGCAGCGGCAGGTGCTTGCCGTAGGTGCGCACGCTCTCAGCGACCTGGGCGGCGAGCTCGCGCGTCGGCGTCAGGACGAGGGCGCGGATGGTGCGGCCGCGCGCCGGCACGGGCGAGGCGTGCAGGCGCTGCAGCATCGGCAGCGTGAAGCCCGCCGTCTTGCCAGTGCCCGTCTGGGCGCCGGCCATGATGTCCCGGCCGGCGAGGATGGCGGGGATCGCCTGCGTCTGCACGGGGGTGGGCTCGGTATAGCCCTGCTCGGCGACGGCACGGCGCAGTTCGGCCAGCAGGCCGAGAGAATCGAATGACATGGATTTTGATGCTCGTGTGATGGCCTGGCGAGGGCGAACTGCCCCGCACCGGTCTCAGGCGGGAATGAGTTGTTCGAACGGGAGGTAAAGCCGGAAGGAGTTACCGCGATCGGCCCGCGCGCAGACCGGACAAGGGCGCGGGGAAGGCGCAGTCTACGGCATTCGCGCCTCAAACCCTACAGCCGTCGTTCCCCGGGCCCCGTTTTTCGGTAGCCTAGTCGCCAGGCCCCGGCAACAGCCGCGACACGCGATCGGCTCAAACGATGGGTTCCACCCCAGTGACAGACCAAGGCGATCGATTCGACACCCTCGTCATCGGCAGCGGCCCTGCCGGCGAGGGCGCGTCCATGAAGCTCGCAAAGTCGGGGCGGCGCGTGGCGGTGATCGAACGCCACAGCCAGGTCGGCGGCGGCTGCACGCATTGGGGCACCATCCCCAGCAAGGCGTTGCGCCAGTCCGTGCAACTGCTGGCGGACTATCGCCGGCACCCGATGTTCCATACGACCGGCGGGCATCTGTCGGTCTCCTATCCGGACCTGCTGCGCGGCGCCCAGTCGGTCATCCACGACCAGGTCGGGACACGGCACCGGCATTACGGGCGAAACGGCGTGCCGATCATCCATGGCAGCGCGCGCTTCGTCGGCGAGCACAGCATCGAGGTCAGCCGGGCCGAAGGCGGTGCAAAGGTGCTGGAGGCGGACACCTTCATCGTCGCCACCGGTTCGCACCCCTATCACCCGGCCGATATCGACTTCCGCCACCCGCGCATTCACGACAGCGACAGCATCCTGAGCCTTGACCACACCCCGCGCTCGATCACCGTGTACGGTGCCGGCGTCGTCGGCTGCGAGTACGCCTCGGTGTTCGCGCACCTCGATCTGAAGGTCAATCTCGTCAATACGCGGGACCGGCTACTGAGCTTCCTCGACGACGAGATCACCGATGCGCTCAGCTACCACCTGCGCCACCTCGGCGTGCTGATCCGGCACGGCGAGAGCTGCCAGCGCGTCGAGGCGCTCGACGACGGTGTCGTTCTGCATTGCCGTTCCGGCAAGAAGTTCAAGTCCGATGTCCTGCTCTGGGCGAACGGCCGCACCGGCACCACCGCCGGCCTGGGCCTCGAGGATCTCGGCGTCGCAGTGAACGCTCGCGGGCAGATCGAGGTCGACGACCGGTTCCGCACTGCCCTGCCCCACATCTATGCGGTAGGCGACGTCGTCGGTCCGCCGGCGCTCGCCAGCGCAAGCTACGACCAGGGCCGTTTCGCCGCCACCCTCATCGCCGACGGCGACGCCGACTGGCGGCTGGTCGAGGCCGTTCCAACGGGGATCTACACGAGCCCCGAGATCAGCTCCCTGGGCAAGACCGAGCGCGAGCTCACCGCGGAGAAGGTGCCCTACGAGGTCGGCCGCGCCACCTTTCGGAGCCTGGCCCGCGCCCAGATCACCGGCCACACGGTGGGCGTGCTGAAGCTGCTGTTCCACCGGGAAACCCTCGCGCTGCTGGGCATCCACTGCTTCGGCGAGGACGCCGCCGAGATCATCCACATCGGCCAGGTCGTCATGGCACGCGAGCCGCCGGGCAATTCGATCGCCTACTTCGCCGACACGACGTTCAATTACCCGACGATGGCGGAGGCCTACCGCGTCGCCGCGCTGAACGGCCTGAACCGCCTGTTCTGAGGCCGGGTCACTGTCCCAGCCAGAACGGACACTCCGGGGTCTTCGCGGACTCTGTCAGCACTCGCGTGTGCATGCCGCCGAGCGACAGGTAGCGGCAGACCAACATGGCCTGGGTCGCGTGAATCTCGCCGTGCTGTGGCGCGGCATAGGTTTCCCCTGCCTTCACGCGGTGATAGCCGGTGATGAACCCCTTGTTCAGCCCGAACCACAGCATGCCGGCAAGGACGACGATCACCAGCACGACCATGAACTTGTTGAAGTCGATCACGGCGAAACCTCCGGACCTCCCCGGCCGGGGCGCGCCATCACGCCGCCAGGGCGGTCGCCTTCCCGACAATGACCTCGGCGAAGGCACTGACCCGGACGCCGCGCCGGGTGAAGAAGTCCACCAAGCGTGCGCTGTCCATCCCGCAGTACCTTTCCAGGAGGTCAATGTAGACCCCCATGAATTCCTCGCCGTGACCGGGTACGCGGTTGTGGTCGACAAAGGTGTGGGCGACCTCGTGGGCGACCACCCAGGCCTTGCGGTAGTAACGCGGCAGCGAGATCACGTGCTGCGGCCGCGAGTAGCCCGCCCGGCGCCGGCCACGGCCGTCCTTCAGGATTGGTGCCCCCGACTTCGCCTTCTCCATGTTCCGATACCGCGTGTCGCGATACATGCGGTGCAGCAATTGCTCGCACTCCCACAGGTTCAGTTCGGGAGGAAACTGCTCGACCGGGAAAAGTTCTCTCTCCGCGTCATAGACGCGCTTGCGCTGAAAGTCACGAGGCCCCGCCATTTTATTGTCTCTTGTCGCTTATTTGGCACAGTAAATCGCGGATTGTAGCGGCGTTCCGCCTGATCTGCTCGATTTCCTCGACCTGCCGCGACCGCAGACCGCTGCCGAAGTGGCGCCCGCGGATGACGTCCATGCGGACGTCGAACCGGCAGACCAACGCCGATCAGGCCTGGCGTGTCGCCACGTGGCCCCGGAGGGAACAGAAACTTTCTGAAATATTCTAAAAATCTACCGTTCTATGGACCGACATCAACGAAGGTTCCACCGCTTGAGCTAATTCTTTCCGTACGCGCGATAACACAACGGTGCCCCAGGTTCTGTCGGCTTGCCGGCGGTGCGGACCGGGGTGCCAGACGAGGAGAGGATCAACCGTGATAGAAATCCGACACAAGGAAACTGGTGAAGTACTGGCACAGGTCGAGGGCGACACGCTCGTCGGAGCCGACCTGCGGGAACTGGAATTGACGGGCGCCGACCTGCGCGGCCGTGATCTCTCCCGCGCACGGCTCGACAATACGGAGCTCTGCAACTCAGACCTGACGGGAGCAAAGCTCCAGCGGACCACGTTCCGGGGCGCTCACCTCTGCGATGCGACCCTGACCGGGGCCGATCTCCGTGGCGCAAGCTTCAGCGACGGCACCCAAGCCGGCGGCGCGATACTGCTGCACTGCGATCTGTCCGGAGCGGACCTGAGCGGCGCGGACCTGCGGCAGATCGACATGCGCGAGTCCAATCTCTTCTCCGCGAACCTGTCGCACGCCGACTTCAGCGAGGCCCGCGGCGTCCGGTCGAACTTTTCGCGCGTGACGGCGGCAGGCGCCCTGCTGGTGCACACCAACCTGCGCGAATCGCGTTTCGTCGGCGCCGACCTGCGCGGCTGTCACCTCAATGGAGCCAACCTGATCAAGGCCGATCTGTCGGACGCCATCATGGGAGGGTCGCGGGACAAGATCGCGGTCCTCAACATGGCCAATCTGGAGATGGCCACGCTGGATCGGGCAAACCTGCAGTACGCGGTGATGATGGACGCCAGCCTGCGGCACGCGAGCCTGCAGGAATGCAATCTCAGCCACGCCAACATCGGCGGCACCATCATGCGCAGCGCCAATGTCCGTGGCGCGAATTTCGAGGGGGTGGAGTTGGCAACGGTGACCATGGACTTCGCCAACTTCTCGCAGGCTCAGAACGCGGTGATTCCTTCTTATAAGGAAAACCTCCGCTAGTCGGGCGGCAGGCGGATCTCGCGCCAGGCTTCCGGCCTGGACGGCCCTGGCCCGGAGGGACAGTTGGGCAGCGGGTCCGCCAGCGTTGCCGGGCGACGTCTTCTGCACGACCGCCCACCCCGGACGGCGCGGCGCTCGCCGCCCGCTTCCAGCAAGGGCGGGGGTCGGTCGGCCGGCCGGGACGCGCGGGTCACCGGTAGATCGGCTCGCGCTTGGTGTAGCCGTCGCGGCAGCGCAGCACTTCTGGGCCAATCTCGTTGTCTGGCCCCATGCACTCGGCCAGTGGCCGGCCAGGAACCCGCACGTCACGGTAGCCGACGATCTCCGGCGGCTTCGCCGCAACCTTCGGCGGCTCTTCGGCTGCCGGTGCCGGCTTGGCAACCGGCGGTGCGACGGGCTTCGCCGGCTTTGCGGGGGCCGCTTTCGCTGTCGACTGGGCCTTCAGCGTCCGTGGGGCCGGCTCGACGAACCACGACAGCACGGCCCCGAGGATTAGCAGCACGGCGGCGATGGCGAGCACGCCACGGGTCGGCAGCCATCCGGAGGTGGAATTGCCGTCATCGTCCCTGGCCAGGCGCTCGAAGGGGGCCCGGACACGCTGCAGGAGGCCGGCGCCGCGCCCGGCTGGTCTCGCCGCCACGGCGGGACCGCCGGAACCTGAGCCTGAGGCCGCGGTGGGCGGTTTCGGCACCGCGCCCTCGACCGGATGCAGGCCGGCCAGCACCCGGGTGCGCAACTCGCCGGCCGTGTAAGCCGACTGGACGGGGACGTGCAGCAGCGGAATCTGCGCGGCCGCCAGAGCGGCATCGATAAATCGATCGGATCCGCGGTGGCCGACCCGAGCGGCAGCCTCGCCCTCGAGCTCAATCACGCCCCGGATCTCGCGGCTCGCACGGTCGCAGACCACGAAGCCGGCGTGCCGTCCCCCGATCCTGGCGAGCGCCTCTGCCCGCTGCTTCGGCGTCAAGCCCTTGCGGACGTCGATCAGGTCGGCCAAGGCGACCTTGGGAAAGACCTCGTAGCGGTCACCCAGGGCCTGTCGGAGCGCATCGAGCAGTTCGCCCTCCGCGGCCGACAGCAGGGTCCCGACCCGCTGGTACGGGTGGGAACCGGCACGGCGCATCAGCGTGACCAGCAGCACCACGGCGACGATCACCGCCACCGCAATGACCGCCACCATGTCGAACAACGAAGCTGCGGACGACATCGGGCCCTCGAATCCAGCAGGTTGCGCCCAGCTTAATGCCGCACCCGGGCCACTGGCGAACGCAACCAGCAGCCATTGGACTGCACGGCGTCAACAACCGCCGATCCCGGCGGCGGTTCGCGGTCGCGGAACGGCCCCCCATCCACGATACTCGATCACATGGGGGCCGGCGGCCAGGCCGGCGACGCGAGGTCAGGGAGGCGTCCTCGCCGTGCCGGGCAGCCCCGCCCTCGTCCGAGGCGAGGCGCGCGGATGTCGACGGGTACCTATCGGATCCGGTTCCATGGCCGGGGCGGCCAGGGGATCAAGACGGCCAGCCGCATCCTCGGCTCGGCCTTCTTCGCCGAAGGCTTCGAGGTACAGGATGCGCCGCGTTATGGTGCCGAGCGGCGGGGAGCGCCGATCTTTGCCTACGTGCGGGCCTCTCGCACCCCGATCCACGAGCGCGGCGTGATCCGCTGCCCTGACCTCGTGATCGTGGCCGACGACACCCTGATCCCGCTCCCGGCCGCCGGCGTCCTGGCCGGCGTCGAGCCTCGCACCGTCCTGCTCATCGTCAGCCACGACAGCGCCGACATCTGGCGGCATCGGCTCAATCTCGAGTCGCCGGTCCTGCAGCTGCCGGGACTCGCGGAGGGCGAGGATCGCGCGGCGCAACCCCTCGTCGGCGCGGTCTGCGCCGGCGCGGCCGCTCGGCTGGTTGGCGTGATCGGCCCCGCCGCCCTCGAGGAGGCCATCGCCGCCGAGGTCGGTCACCTGGGCGCCGCCGTCGTGCGGGAGAACCGCGAGTGCGCCATCTCCGCCTATGGGTCGATGGCCGCCCACGCAGGCCTCGTGACACCCGAAGCGCCGGCTGCGGCCGGACGGTGGGCGCCGCCCGCCTGGGTCGACCTGCCGCTCGAGAACGCCACGGTCTCGGCACCGGTCATCCACGCCGCGCTCACCAGCGAGGCGGTGAAGACGGGCTCCTGGCGTACCCTGCGGCCGGTCGTCGACTACGCGCTCTGCCATCGTTGCTGGTGGGTCTGCAGCACGTTCTGCCCGGACGGTGCCATCGCCGTGGACGCGACGGGTACGCCCCGCATCGACTACGAGCACTGCAAGGGCTGCCTGATCTGCGTCGCCCAGTGCCCGCCGCATGCCATCGCGGCGGTGCCGGAGCATCAGGCGGCCGCCGCGCGGGCGGAGGCCGGAGGGCCGACGTGAGCCGGCAGCTGCTCACCGGCAATGGCGCAGCGGCCTGGGGCGCCCGCCTGGCCGAGGTCGACTACGTCCCCGCCTTCCCGATCACGCCGCAGACCGAGATCATCGAGGCCCTGGGTGGCTGGATCGACCGCGGCGAGATGGCGGGCCGCATGGTCACCCTGGAGTCCGAGCACTCGATGATCACGGCGGCGGGAGCCGCGGCGGCGACCGGTGTCCGGGTGTTCAGCGCGACCTCGAGCCAGGGCCTGCTGTACGGCATGGAGATGCTCTACACCGTCGCCGGCTGGCGCGCGCCCTTCGTGCTGGTCAATGTCTCGCGCGGACTGGCCTCTCCCATAACGCTCGAGGCCGACCACAATGACATTCTCGCGGCGCGCGACGCCGGCTGGCTGCAGATCCACTGCTCCACCTGCCAGGAGGTCCTGGACAGCGTGCTGATGGCCTACCGGCTCGCCGAGCATCCACGGGTGCGCCTCCCGGCCATCGTCAACCTCGACGGGTTCCATCTGTCGTTCACGCGCGAGCCGGTCGAGATCCCGGACGCCGGGCAGGTGCGCGACTTCCTGCCCCGGTTCGATGCCGGGAACATCCGCTTCCGCGCGAGCGTGCCCGAGAGCCAGGCGGTGGCGGTCCTGTCGGGCGCGACCTACTCCTATTTCCGCTACGAGACCCATCTGGCCGCGCTCGAGGCGTTGCAGGCCCACGACGCGATCGCGGACGAGTTCGCGGACCGCTTCGGTCGCCACCATCCCGCGGTCGACGCCTACCGGTGCGAGGATGCCGAGTACGCGTTCGTGATGATCGGCTCGTTCGCCACCAAGGCGCGCGACGCGGTCGACCGCCTGCGCGAGGCCGGCTGGCGCATCGGGCTGCTGCGGCCGCGTCTGCTGCGGCCGTTCCCCGAATCGGCGATCCGGGCCGCGCTCGCCGGGCGGCGCGCAGTCGCTGTGATCGACCAGAACCTGTCGATCGGCAAGGGCGGGATCCTGCACGCCGAGCTGGCCTCCGCCCTCTATGGCGTCGCCGGTGCACCGCCGATCCTTGCGAGCTTCATCGGCGGCCTGGGCGGCCGCGACATCGCCGCCGAGGAATTCTTCGAGATCGCCCGGATCCTGCGCGACGCCGGCGACAGCGGCGCGACACCGCCGCCCCGGCTGCTCTTCACGATCGACGAGCTGCGCGAGACGCGCAAGCTGCAGGCGATCGCACAGGTCGAGCGTCATGAGCTGGGCGAGCAACCATGAGCGAGACGCGCTTTCGCAACCTGAAGAACATGCCGTCGACCCACCTCCTCGGCACGGGCACGCCGATGTGCGCCGGCTGCGGTGGTCTGGAGGCGCTGCACGAGTTCTACGACGTGCTCGGCGCCCGGAGCGTGTTCGTCAATGCGGCGGGCTGCATGACGCTCCTGGCCGCCTACCCCTTCACGCCATTCCGCGGCTCCTGGCTCTACACCGCGATGGCGAGCGCGCCGGCGGGCGCTCAGGGCGTGCGTGACGCGCTGGACATCCTCAAGGCATCGGGCCGCATGCCGGCCGAGGACGATCTCGACGTCGTGGTGCTGACCGGCGACGGCGCAGCCTACGGCATGGGACTGTCGGCGACGTCCGGCGCCATCGAGCGCGGCCTCGACTTCATCTATCTCTGCTACGACAACGAAGGCTACGGCAACACCGGCCAGCAGTACTCGGGCGCCACGCCGCACGGTGCCCGAACCGCCACCAGCCTGGGGCCACAGGGCTACGCCGGGGACAAGAAGCCCCTGTTCGACATCTGGGTCGCGCACCGGCCCAGCTACGTCGCGACGGTGATCGGCGCCGAGCCGCTCGACCTCGCGCGCAAGGTCGAGACGGCGAAGCGGCTGAAGGGCCCGCGCCTCTTCATCGCGTTGTCCCCCTGCCCTACCGGCTGGGGCTACGATCCGCGCGAGACGGTGCAGATCGGCCAGCTGGCGGTGAAGACCGGCGTGTGGCCGCTGAAGGAATACGTCGACGGCAGGGTGACCCACACCAAGGTGCCGCGCGAGCGTCTGCCGGTCGAAGAGTACCTGGAACGTCAGGGACGCTACGCCCATCTGTTCGCCCCGCAACGGGACGACGTGGCGATTGCCGCGATCCAGGCGACGGTCGATGCCTATTGGGCGAACGTCGACCGCGACGAGGCTCACTCGCCGCAGTCGCGCCGCCCGCGGTGATGCAGCAAGCGCACACCGCCCCACAGCGCCAGGGCGAGAGCGAACAGCGCGGCCTGACCCAGGGCGAAATACCCGATCCGACCCACCACCAGCGGCACGAGGGCGCCGCTGACGACTGCCATGGTCACCATCTGCATGAAACCCTGTGCGGCCGACGCCATGCCGCGCTGGCGCGGGAAGCAGTCCAGCGCCATCACGGTGATGCCGGGCATCGCCAGCGACGCGCCGAAGGCGTAGAGCACCAACGGCCCGATCACGTTCCAGGGCGCCGGTGACAGCCAGTGCGCCTGCAGGAGATTCGCCGCCACCGAAGCGCCCATCGCGGCGAAGGCGAGGCTCACGGTCGCGTCGGATGCCAGGCGGTGCGCAAGTCGCCCGGCGACGAAGGAGCCCAGCATCAGGCCCGCCACCATCGGCACGAACAGGACCGCAAAGTCTCCTGCCTCGAAGCCGAGGTGATCGAACACGACCGCCGGGGAACCCGCGACGTAGACGAAAATGCCGCCGAACGCACTCGCGATGCCGAGCACGAGGGCGACGAAGCGGGGCTGCGCAAGGGCGCGGCCGTAGGAACGCAGAACCCGCAGCGGATGTATCGATTGCCTCGCCCCGTGGTCCAGCGTCTCGGGCAGCGCGAAGCGCACCAGAGCCAGCGCCGCAACCCCGTAGACCGCGAGAAACACGAACACCGAGCGCCAGCCCCACCACTCGTGCAGCACGCCGCCGACGATCGGCGCAATGGCGGGCGCGAGCGCAAACACCAGCATCACCGAGGACATCGCGCGCTGCGCGCCCGGACCCGCGTGCACGTCCCGGATGACGGCACGACCGATCGTCATGCCGCCACTGGCCGCGAGGCCCTGCAGGACGCGGAACAGCAGCAGGGCGGTGAAGCTGGAGGCGACCGCACAGCCGAGGCAGGTCACCACGTAGACCAGCAGGGAGATGGTCACCATGCGGCGGCGCCCGAAGCTGTCCGACAGGGGACCCCAGATCAGGGCCGTGCCGGCAAAGGCGAGCAGATAGACGCTCAGGGTCTGGGCCATCGCGGCCTGGCTCACCCCGAACTCGGCCTGGATGTCGGGGAACGACGGCAGGTAGGTGTCGATGGTGAAGGGCCCCAGCATCGACAGCAGGGCCACGATGAGCACGATGCCGCGCGGGCCGTCACGTGGCGCGGGA
>Ga0209254_10005421_pt1 | contig 11738 bp, 12 predicted proteins | sample FrelakmetDIP11DI_FD_187148 | JGI IMG/M metagenome (GOLD analysis project Ga0209254, IMG submission 187148) | Freshwater lake sediment microbial communities from the University of Notre Dame, USA, for methane emissions studies - DIP11 DI (SPAdes)... | ecosystem: Environmental > Aquatic >... | reverse complement strand
GGCACACCAACCGAAGGGGCAGGCATGGCCACCGACCGCATTCTCGATCTCCTCCGCCGGCCCGTCGATCCCGACGAGGTCGCCGAGATTCGCGAGCTCTGGAAGGTGCACTCGATCGCAGAGGACAACCGCGACCTGCCCGGTCTCATGTCGACGCTCACCGCGGACTGCGTCTACACGGATCTCGTGCTTCCGCGCTGACCACCCCGGTAGACTCGCCTCGTGGATCTCGACGTCGTGTTCCTCGGGACGTCGGGCTCGGCTCCCACCGCCCAGCGGGCAACGTCGGCAACGCTCGTCCGCCGCGGCGGCGACCGGCTCCTCGTCGACTGCGGGGAGGGCACGCAGCGGCAGCTTCTCCGCTCGGACGTCGGGCTGATCGACCTCGAGGACGTCTTCCTGACGCACTTCCATGCCGACCACTACCTCGGCCTGCCCGGGATGCTGAAGACGTTCGCCCTCCGCGGCCGCGAGGTGCCGTTGACCCTGTACGGCCCCGCAGGTCTCCGGGAGCTGCTCACCGTCCTCCGGAGGGTGTTCGGCAACCTGACCTTCCCGGTCGAGGCGGTCGAGCTGCGACCGGGTGACGTGATCGACCGCGGGGACTACGAGATCCGGGCGTTCGCCGTCGATCACGGCCCCCAGGCGGTCGGCTACCTGATCGCCGAGGCCAGACGGCCAGGCCGCTTCGACGTCGAGGTCTCCGACGCACTCGGGGTGCCTCCGCGGGAGCGCGGGGCTCTGCAGCGTGGCGAGGCGATCACGCTCGCGAATGGTGAGACCGTCCTGCCGGAACAGGTGCTCGGGCCGGCCCGTCCCGGTCGCTCGGTCGCGCTCACGGGCGACACGGCACCGGCGGCGTCGGTCGTGGACGCAGCAGCCGGCGTCGACCTGCTCGTGCACGAGGCGACGTTCTGCGCCGACGAGAGGCAGCGCGCCCGCGAGACCCGCCATTCGACCGCGGCCGAGGCAGCGCTTGCCGCACAGGAGGCAGGCGCGCGCATGCTGGCCCTGACACACATCTCGAGCCGCTACTTCGGAGGCGAGGCGGCCGACGAGGCGCGACAGCTCTTCCCCGCCACCGTGGTGCCTCGCGACTTCGACGTGATCGAGATCCCGTTTGCCGAGCGGGGCGATCCCGTCCTCGTCCCCCGGGGGGCACGCCGGGGGCGTGGCCCCACCCCCGAGCAGTGACGGCGGGCAACGTCCCCGACTTCGGCGCGCGCGCCAGGGTCTACGACACCCTGCGGCCACCCGACGCAGCCTGGTGGGATGCATTCGCGGCGCTCGTCGACCTCGGCGATCTCCGCGGCCGACGGGTGCTCGACGTCGGGTGCGGCACGGGCCGGCTGGCGGCCGCCCTGGCCGACGAGGCCCGCGCCAAGGTGTGGGGCATCGACGCGAGCGGCGAGATGGTCGCGGTTGCGCGGGAGACGGTGCCGGCCGGGGTCGGCGTTCGTCGCGGCGACGCAGAGCGGCTGCCCTTCCGCGACGGGTGGTTCGATCGGGTCGTGATGTCGCTCGTGATCCATCTCCTCGATCGTCCGTCCGCGCTCGCCGAGGCGCGCCGGGTCGTGCCGGACGACGGGCGGGTCGCGATCAGCACCTTCCATCCGGCCCATTTCGAGTCGTACTGGCTCAACCCGTACTTCCCCTCGATCAGGGCGATCGACGAGGTCAGGTTCCCGACCCCGGAGGCGCTGCGGCTCGAGCTGAGCGAGGCAGGCTTTCCGCGCTACGAGGAGCGGCGGCTCACGGCCGACATCGCACTCGAGCGCGACGACGCCCTCGCGCGCATCCGCGGCCGTCATATCTCCACCTTCGACCTGCTGCCAGAGGACGAGCTCGAGGAGGGCACCGCGCGGGCCGAGCGCGAGCTGCCCGAGCTCGTCGTGGCCCGGCTCGAGCGGCTCGTCGTCGTCGGCAGCACCGCCTGACACGTCCGTCAGGCCCATCCTCTAGACTCCTCTGACACCCTTTAAACCGGCACAGCGAGGCCGGAAAGGAGCACGGTGACAACGCATCTTCCCGGCCGCGAGGCGGCCAAGATCCTGCTCGACGCGGCCGCGGTGGAGCGGACGCTCTCCCGGATCGCGCACGAGCTGATCGAGCGCAACGCCGATCTCGACGCGCTCGCACTCGTCGGCATCCACACCCGTGGCGTCCCGCTCGCCAACCGCCTGCGGGCGCTCGTCGCCGAGCGCTCGGGCGTGCTCGTCGACATCGGCGCCGTCGACATCACCTTCCACCGCGACGACGTGCTCGTGCGCGGAGGCGGTCCGCCGCTGCATCCGCAGCCGATCGTGCGGGGCACGGAGCTCGACTTCCCGCTCGAGGGAAAGACGGTCGTGCTCGTCGACGACGTGCTCTTCACCGGGCGCACGATCCGTGCCGCGATCGACGCCCTGCTCGAGTACGGCCGGCCCGCCCGTGTGCAGCTCGCCGTTCTCGTCGACCGAGGGCACCGCGAGCTCCCGATCCGCCCCGACTACGTCGGCAAGAACGTGCCCACCTCGCTCGCGGAGCGTGTCCGCGTGGAGCTCGGCGAGACGGACGACGGTGACCGCGTCGTGCTCGTCGGGGAGGCCCCGCATGACTGAGACCGCTCGACTCCACGTCGCCCCCGACCACGGCGAGCCGCCGCTGTTGCCGCCCCGCCGGCACCTGCTCGGCATCTCCGACCTCGACCGCGACGGCGTCGAACGCCTCCTCGGCACCGCCGCCACGATCGCGCGGTCGCTCGACCGCGAGGTGAAGAAGCTTCCCGCGCTCCGCGGCCGCCTCGTCGTCAACCTCTTCTACGAGTCCTCCACGCGCACGCTGTCCAGCTTCGACCTCGCCGCCAAGCGGCTCTCGGCCGACACGATGGCGCTGCGCTCCTCGGGCTCGTCCGTCGACAAGGGCGAGTCCCTGAAGGACACGGCGCTGACGCTGGCGGAGTACGACCCGGACGTGATCGTGATCCGGCACCCGCACATCGGCGCTCCGCAGCTCGTTGCCGACGTGACCCATGCTCACGTGGTCAACGCCGGCGACGGAAAGCACCAGCACCCGACCCAGGCGCTGCTCGACCTCTACACCATGCGCGAGGCCCTCGGGCGCCTCGAGGGCCTTCATGTCGCGATCGTCGGCGACGTCCTGCACTCGCGAGTGGCCCGCTCGCTGGTCGAGGCGCTCGCGCTCGTGGGGGCCCGCACGACGCTCGTCGGCCCGCCGACGCTGATGCCACGCGGTATCGAGGCGCTGGGCTGCGAAGTCACCCCGGAGATCGGCGCAATCGGCGCCGCGGACGTCGTCTACGTACTGCGGATGCAGCGGGAGCGCATGCTTGCGGGTGCCGCGTACGTACCCTCACTGCGCGAGTACGCAATGGAGTGGGGCGTCACGCCCGCCAGGCTGCGGCCCGGCCAGATCGTGATGCACCCCGGGCCGATGAACCGCGGGGTCGAGATCGACCCGCGGGTCGCCGACTCGGACGTGTCGCTGATCACGGAGCAGGTCCGCTCCGGGCTCGTCGTCCGCATGGCCGTGCTCTACGACCTGCTCGCGGGCGGCCCCGTCGACCTCGGCCCGGCACTGGAGGTGGCATGACCCTCTTCTGGCCCGACGGTCCCGGCGACAACCTCGCAATCCGCGGTGCGCGCGTGATCGATCCGGTGCGCGGGCTCGACGGCGCCTACGACGTCATGATCGAGGACGGCATCATCACCGCGCTCGAGCCCGCGGTCGAATCGGCACGGGGTCTCGTGCTCGCGCCCGCGTTCGTCGACCCGCATGTCCACCTGCGCGTGCCCGGCCGTGAGGACGAGGAGACGATCGCCTCCGGCACGGCAGCGGCTGCCGCAGGAGGCTACTGCGCGATCCTCGCGATGCCGAACACCGATCCCGTCGTCGACTCGGCCGCAGTTCTCGGGGCGCTGATCGAGCTGGCGCGCGAGGAGGCGGCGATCCCGACCGGCTTCATGGCGACGATCTCGAAGGGACTCGGCGGCGAGGAGCTGACCGAGATGGTCGAGCTCGCCCGGCTCGGGGCGGCGGGGTTCACGGACGACGGGCACCCGGTCGTCTCCGCCGGCCTGATGCGGCGCGCGCTCCAGTACAGCGGTGTGACGGGGCGGATGCTCGCGCTCCACGAGGAGGAGCCCACGCTCTCGCGGGACGGCCAGATGCACGAGGGCGCCGTCTCGGCGGAGCTCGGCCTCGCCGGCTGGCCGTCGGTGGCGGAGTCGGTGATGATCGGCCGCGACTGCGCTCTTGCTGCATACGAGCAACGCAGTGTGCATATAATGCATGTCTCGGCCCGGGAGTCCGTGGCAACGGTACGGGTCGCGCAGGCAGCCGGCACCGCCGTCACCGCGGAGGTCTCGCCCCACCACCTCTGCCTGACCGACGACACCGTGCGCACCCTCGACACCAACCGGAAGATGAACCCGCCGCTGCGCAGCGAGGACGACCGGCAGGCGCTGCTCGAGGGGCTGCGTGACGGCACGATCGCGTGCATCGCGACCGACCACGCACCGCACGCGCGCCACGAGAAGGAGACGCCGTTCGAGGAGGCACCGTTCGGGGTCACCGGTCTCGAGACGGCATTCGCGGCGCTCTACACCTCCCTCGTCGAGCCCGGTGAGCTCGAGCTCGGCCTCGTCCTGGAACGGATGTCTGCGGGGCCCGCCCGGATCTTCGGGCTACCCGTGCCCCGGATCGAGGAGGGTGAGCGCGCAAATCTGGTCCTGCTCGACCTGGACGCGACCTGGAAGGTGACCGAGAGCGGCTTCAGGTCGAAGTCGGCGAACTCGTGGCTCCTCGGCCAGATGCTGCGCGGCGCGATCGTGAAGACGATCGCCGACGGCCGGGTGGTGCACGCAGCATGAGCCAGGGCTACCTCGCGCTCGAGGACGGCACCGTCTTCCCGGCCCGCTCGGTCGCCGCGCCGGGCGTGGCGTTCGGCGAGGCGGTCTTCACGACTGCGATGACCGGCTACCAGGAGACGGTCACGGACCCGAGCTTCGCCGGCCAGCTCGTCACGTTCACCGCACCGATGATCGGCAACTACGGCGTCGACGACGCCCGTCTCGAGTCTTCCCACCCATGGGCGAAGGCAGTGGTGATGCGCCGCTGCGGCGGTCTTGCCTGGGCGCAGTGGCTTTCCTCGCACGGCGTCGTGGCGCTCGAGGACGTCGACACCCGGAAGCTCGTGCTGAGGATCCGGGCGGCAGGCGCGATGCGTGCGGCGGCCGTCGCCGACGCGTCGGAGCTGGACCACGTCGCCGCCCTGGAGCTGATCGGGCAGCAGCCTGCGATGGAGGGTCAGGCGCTCGTCTCGGCCGTCTCGTCCGTCGCGCCTGCGGTCTTCAACGAGGACGGGCGCGTCCGCGTGGCCGTCGTCGACTACGGGGCCAAGACGTCGATCATGCGACGCCTCCGGCAGGCCGGCGCAGCCGTGACGGTGTTTCCGCACGCCGCCGATCCCGACGATCTCGCCGGCTTCGACGGGGTGCTGCTGTCGAACGGCCCTGGCGACCCGGAGCCGCTCCAGGCCGAGGTCGAGGCGATCCGCAGCTTGCTCGGCCGGACGAGCGTCCTCGGGATCTGCCTCGGGCATCAGCTGCTCGGGCTCGCCACCGGGCACACCACCTACAAGCTGCCGTTCGGTCACCGGGGCGCCAACCACCCGGTGCTCGAGCGGGCGACGGGGCGCGTGCTCGTGACGAGCCAGAACCACGGTTTCGCCGTCGCACCGAGCGATGCCCGCGAGGCGACCTACGTCTCGCTCTACGACGGCACCGTCGAGGGGTTCGACTACCCGGAGCTGAATGCGCGCTCGGTGCAGTTCCATCCCGAGGCCGGCCCTGGCACCCACGATGCCTGGCCGATCCTCGAGGGCTGGGTCGAGAGCCTCGAGGCCGCCTGATGCCGCGCCGCACCGACATCTCGTCCGTCTGCCTGATCGGGTCCGGTCCGATCGTGATCGGCCAGGCCTGCGAGTTCGACTACTCCGGCTGCCAGGCGCTCAAGGTGCTGCGCGAGGACGGATTCCGCACGATCGTCGTGAACTCGAATCCCGCCACGATCATGACCGATCCCGGGTTCGCCGATCGCACGTACATCGAGCCGCTCGACGTCGAGGGAGTGACCGACGTGCTCCGGCGGGAGCGGCCGGACGCGCTCCTGCCGACGCTCGGTGGCCAGACGGCGCTGAACCTCGCGATCGAGCTCTCGGAGACGGGCATTCTCGAGGAGCTCGGCGTCGAGCTGATCGGGGCGCGCGTCGACGTGATCCGCCGCGCCGAGGACCGTTCCCTGTTCCGCGACGCGGTCGAGAGCTGCGGCCTGCGGACGCCGCGCTCTCAGATCGTCACCTCGCTCGACCAGCTGGGCGAGATCCCGGCGCCCGCCGTCGTCCGGCCCGCGTTCACGCTCGGCGGCCACGGCGGCGGCTTCGCCGAGACGGAAGCGGAGCTGCGCGCGATCGTCGAGCGGGGCCTGCGCGAGAGCCCGATCACGCAGGTGCTCGTGGAGGAGTCCGTCCGCGGCTGGGACGAGTTCGAGCTCGAGGTGATCCGCGACCTGAACGACAACGTCGTGATCGTCTGCTCGATCGAGAACCTCGACCCGATGGGCGTGCACACCGGCGACTCGGTCACGGTCGCACCCCAGATGACCCTTTCCGACGAGGCCTACCAGGAGCTGCGCGACGCCTCGGTGGCGATCATCCGTGCGGTCGGCGTCGAGACGGGCGGCTCGAACATCCAGTTCGCCCGCAGCCGCGAGACGGGCGAGATCCGGGTGATCGAGATGAACCCGCGCGTGTCGCGGTCGTCGGCGCTCGCGTCCAAGGCGACCGGCTATCCGATCGCGAAGGTGGCCGCGAAGCTCGCCGTCGGCTACACGCTGGACGAGATCCCGAACGACCTCACCAAGACGACACCAGCGAGCTTCGAGCCGACGCTCGACTACGTCGTCGTCAAGTTCCCACGGTTCGCCTTCGAGAAGTTCCCGGGAGCCGACGCCACGCTCGGCACGCAGATGAAGTCGGTCGGCGAGGCGATGGGCATCGGGCGCACGTTCACGGAGGCGTTCCTGAAGGGCTTCGGATCGCGCGAGCTCGACCCCGGTTCGGCGACCCCCTGGGCGACGTTCGACGACATCCCGGAGGGCGTGCATCCGTGGTTCAAGGAGCAGCTCGCCCACGCGCGCCGCGAGCTCGCCTCGCTCGACATCCTGCGTGCCAAGCGGGCGGGCTGGGGCGACGACTCGATCGGCGCCGCCTGGGGCACGAGCGGCGACGACGTGCGCCGCACGCGCTATGCGAAGGGAATCAGGCCCACCTACCGGCGCGTCGACTCGTGCGCCGGTGAGGTCGAGGCGGGCTCGAACTACTACTACTCGACGTGGGGTGAGGAGGACGAGGCGCTCCCGCCGGCGACGAAGCCGCGCGTCGTGATCATCGGCTCCGGCCCGAACCGCATCGGCCAGGGGATCGAGTTCGACTACTGCTGCGTCCACGCGGTGCAGACGTTTCGTGGCCTCGGGTACGAGGCCGTGATGATCAACTGCAACCCGGAGACGGTCTCGACCGACTACGACACCTCGGACCGGCTCTACTTCGAGCCGCTGTCCCCCGAGGAGGTGCTCGCCGTGCTCGATCGCGAGCAGCCCGAGGGCGTCGTGACCCAGTTCGGCGGCCAGACACCCCTCCGGCTCGCCCGCCACATCGAGGCTGCCGGCTACGAGATCATGGGCACGCCGCTCGCCGCGATCGACCTCGCCGAGGACAGGGAGCTGTTCGGCGCCCTCGCCGACGAGCTCGGGATCCGCTGCCCACCCTGGGCCACCGTCGAGGGAGCCGACCAGGCGCTCGCCGCGGCGGCCGAGATCGGCTACCCGGTGCTCGTCCGGCCGTCCTACGTGCTCGGTGGCCGGGCGATGCGGGTCTGCTACGACGACGTGCAGCTGCGCCAGGCGATGAGCGCCGTCTCGGGATCGGTGCTCGTCGACCGGTTCGTCGAGAACGCGGTCGAGATCGACGTCGACGCCCTCTGCGACGGAGAGGACGTGTTCATCGCCGCCGTGATGCAGCATGTCGAGGAGGCGGGAGTCCACTCCGGCGACTCCTCGTGCGTCCTGCCGGCCCAGTCCCTGACCCTCGCGAACGCGCTCGAGGTCGAGCACATCGTCAAGCGCCTGGCGCCGGCCCTCGGCGTCGTCGGGCTCGTGAACATCCAGCTGGCGATCGCCGACTCGACGGTGTACGTCCTCGAGGCGAACCCACGGGCTTCCCGCACCGTCCCCTTCGCCTCGAAGGCGATCGGCATCAACCTGGTGGAGGCCGCCTGCAAGCTCGCGGCGGGGCAGACGCTCCGCGACCTCGCGCTCCCGACGCCACGGCCGTTGCAGGTGAGCGTGAAGGCCGCGGTGCTGCCGTTCGCCCGCTTCCCCGGCGCCGATCCGGTGCTCGGGCCGGAGATGCGCTCCACGGGCGAGGTGATGGCGAGCGCGACCGACCTGCCGACCGCCTTCGCGAAGGCCGAGCGCGCGGCCGGCCGCCCGCTACCGGCTTCCGGCACCGTCTTCATCTCGGTGAACGACAGCGACAAGCCGAGCGTCGTCCCGATCGCCGCCGCGCTGGCGGGACTCGGGTTCGAGCTCGTGGCCACCGACGGGACGGCCCGCACGCTGCGCGCGGCCGGGCTCGAGGTGGGACAGGTGGCGAAAGTCGCCGACGTCGACACCGACGAGCAGACCGTCGTCGACCTCGTCCGGGAAGGCCGCTGCGACCTCATCGTCAACACGCCCCAGGGCTCCGGCGCCCGTGCGGACGGGTACCGGATCCGCGAGGCCGCTCTCGGCGGCCGGGTGCCGTGCATCACCACGATCGCAGGCGCCGCTGCCGCAGTCCACGCGATCGCGAACGCGCGCTCCGAAACGGCGCTCTCGCTCCAGGAGCGCATCGGGCTCGGGGCATGACCGGGACCGCGCTGCGCGACAGGAGCGCACTGCTGCGGGTCACGGGGAAGGAGCCGGTCGGGCCGTACACGCTGCTCAGGGTTGCGGCCGGTGTGCTCGAGCCCGGTGCACCCGGCCAGTTCTTCATGCTCCACCCGCCCGGCCACGTGCTGCCGCGCCCGATGTCGCTCTGCCTCGCCCGGGCGGGCGAGCTCGGCTTCCTGATCGACCCGATCGGCCCCGGCACGCGAGCGCTCTGCGGACTGGAGGTGGGGGAGAGCCTGCACGTGCTCGGCCCGCTCGGAAACGGCTTCGACCTGACGGTACCGCGCCCGCTGCTCGTCGGTGGCGGGATCGGCGTGGCGCCGTTCCCCTACACGTCGCAGGTGCTCGGGACGCCGCCTGCGATCCTCGGCTTTCGCTCGGAGCATCACGCCGAGGCGGCCGCGCTCGTGCCGGGAGCCGACGTCGTGATCGAGCCCACGTTCGTCACGGCGCTCCTTCCGGACGACCCGGGCGACGTGCTCGCCTGCGGCCCGGAGCCGATGCTCGAGGCCGTTCGCCGTCTCGTCCCGCGGGCTCAGCTCGCATGGGAGGCACCGATGGCCTGCGGCTACGGCGCGTGTTACGGCTGCGTCGTCGAGGTGGACGGCCGCCTGCAGCGGCTCTGCGTCGCCGGCCCCGTCCTGCGGGCGGCGTGACAGTCTCTCTCGTCAACGCGAGCGGCTGCCTCGACGCCCTCACGGCCCCTGACGTCGCGGCGGCGCTCGACGCATTCGTCACCAAGACGATCACCCCCGAGCCGCGCGAGGGCAACCCGCCGGTCCGGATCGCCGAGACGGAATCCGGCATGCTCAACTCGATCGGCCTCCAGGGGCCCGGTATCGAGGGGCTGCTCGCCGACACGCTGCCGGCACTCGCCGCGCAGGGGCTGCGGGTCTGGGTCTCCGTCGGCGGCTTTTCGATTGGTGACTACGCCGGGATCTGCGAGCGCCTGGACGAGCGGGCCGACGTCGCGCTGATCGAGCTCAATCTCTCCTGCCCGAACGTGGAGGAGGCGCCCGAGTCGTCGGCCCAGATCGTGGCGGACTGCCGCTCGCGCACGTCGAAGCCGCTCTACGCGAAGCTGTCTCCGGCGACCTGGGACATCGCCGAGTCGGCGAGGGCCGTTGTCGCGGCCGGGGCGGACGGGCTCTCGCTCGTCAACACGATGCGCGGCATGGCACTCGATCCGGTCACCCTCCGACCCCGGCTCGCCCGCGGCACCGGTGGCTACTCGGGCCCGGCGCTCAAGCCCATAGCCCTCGCCTGCGTCTCGGCCTGTGCCCGCGCCGTCGACGTTCCCATCGTCGGGATGGGGGGCGTTCGGTCGGGGCTCGATGCTCTCGAGCTCGTCGCCGCGGGCGCCAGCGTTGTCTCGCTCGGCACCGTTCTGTTCGCCGACCCGGCCGCTCCGGCACGGATCCGGGCGGAGCTCCTGGAGGAGGCCACGGCGCGCGGTTTCGCCGATCCGGCCGCCGCACAAGGTCTTGCCAACAGTTAGCGGTGCAAAAACCCTGCAAAATCGGGGTAACGGTTCAGCTTGACCACGCCTGCCGGATTGCTAGACTCGTGCATCCATGGTCGCCTCCAAGATTCAGGCCCAAGCACCCGCTCGGTCCCTCGACCAGCGGATGGAGGCGCTGAAGCGGGCCAACGACATTCGCGTCCGGCGTGCTCGGCTGAAGAAGGACCTGAAGGACGGCACGGTCCAGATCGAGGGGATCCTCCTCGACCCACCCGAGTACGTCTCGACCGCCAAGGTGTTCGACATGCTGATGGCCGTGCCGAAGTTCGGCCGCGTCAAGGCCGCCCGGCTGCTGAACCAGTGCCGGATCAGCCAGTCGAAGACGGTCGGCGGCCTCTCCGAGCGGCAGCGCGCGGAGCTCGTGTCGCTGTTCAACCGCTAGAACACCCGGCCCGCGTGCCCGACGCTCCCGTGTTCGTGATCACCGGCCCGTCCGGGGCCGGCAAGGGGACGCTGATCAAGGCACTCGTGGAGCGCGTGCCCGTCCTGGAGGTCGCGATCTCGGCGACGACGCGGCCCCGGCGACCGGGTGAGACCGACGGCGTCGAGTACCACTTCCTCGCTGAGGCCGAATTCGTGGCGCAGATCGAAGCGGGCGCCTTCCTCGAGCACGTGCAATACGTCTCCGGGAAGCGCTACGGGACACTCCGCTCGGAGATCCAGCGTGTCGCCGACGAGGGGCGCGTCTGCGTGCTCGAGCTCGAGCTCGACGGCGCGCTCCACGTCCAGGAGGAGGTCTCCGGCAGCGTCACCCTCTTCATCGCGGCGCCGGTCGAGGAGCTGGAGCGGCGTCTGCGCGAGCGCGCCACCGAGTCCACGGGCGAGATCGGCGACCGGATCGAGCTCGCCCGCAACCAGCTCGAGCAGGCGCACCGGTTCCGCTACATGGTGCGCAACGACGACGTGGCGCGGGCGACGGGGTCGCTCTGCGCGATCGTCGAGCAGGAGCTCGAGTTCGCAGCTACCATGACGCCCTCATGATCGAACCTCGCATCGATGACCTGCTGGAGCACGTCGACTCGCGCTACGCGCTCGTCATCGTCGCCGCCAAGCGGGCGCGCCAGATCAACAGCTATCACCATCAGCTCGGTGAGGGCATGGGCTTCGACGTGGCACCGCCGCCGCTGATCGAGTCACGGTCGAAGAACTACCTGACGATGGCGATGGAAGAGATCGCGCAGGCCAAGATCGCCTACGCGTATCCCGCGTAGCGGGATCCGCTAGA
>Ga0209254_10005420_pt1 | contig 11739 bp, 10 predicted proteins | sample FrelakmetDIP11DI_FD_187148 | JGI IMG/M metagenome (GOLD analysis project Ga0209254, IMG submission 187148) | Freshwater lake sediment microbial communities from the University of Notre Dame, USA, for methane emissions studies - DIP11 DI (SPAdes)... | ecosystem: Environmental > Aquatic >... | reverse complement strand
AAGCAGCCAGTACCAAAGTCAGTGTCGAGTAGCTTCTGGAGTCTGTGTGTGCGTTCCGGAGGGGGAAGTGTTTTTTCTTTTGACAACCCCTTTAATGGGAGACCCTTAATATCTGAGCGACCTGTACAATGGCCTTGAGATTATGTTACGCATAAGGCTCGTCAAGGTGGGTCATATGCAGCATGAACCAGGCGCTCGATGCGTTCCAGCTCGTGGGCAAACCGGTGGCTTCTTCTGACGTTCCCGTGAAGCAGGTCGATGTATTCCTGATCGCCGCTCAGATGGGGGGTTCGAACAAACTCCGCCGCCGCCTGCACCCGTCGGATTCTTCCATGCCAGGGCCAATTGGAAAGGTGTCGATCAGCGGCACCCGCTGGATTCAATCTGAACAAGGAGGGAAAATATGAAACCGCTGCCAATGAACCGGCTTGGCGCGCACGAGCGCAGCCAGGCGCGCGTTGACTTCGGCCTGCTGCTGCCCTGGGTCTCGGCGGGCGACGGCAACCGGATCTGGGTCAAGATCATCCATGAGGGCGACCAATTCCTGCAGGACATCCAGCCGCTGTGGTTCGAACTCACGCATTCGGTCGATCCGGTATATGGCGACTATTGGTCGACGACGGTGGACATCGCCAATACACCCAAGCCTGCGCCAGGTTCGGTGTGGGGCGAACCGGGTCGCTACATCTACCGCTACCTGCTGCGCAATCCGAACGTCGGCGACCTGGACTGGGTCGTCGATCCCTTCGCGCGCGAATTCGGGGTGGGCAAGCTTTCCGCTTTCACGCTCGGCTACCAGCCCCACGTGTGGAGCGCGCAGGAGGCGGCCTGGCGGACGCCGGAGCTTGAGGATCTGGTCGTCTATGAGCTGATGCTGGCCGAGTTTGCAGCCGACATCGACGGCGCCATCGATCGCCTGGGCTATCTCGCCGATCTGGGCGTCAATTGCCTCGAAATCATGCCGGTGTCGAATGTGGCCATGACGGTGGACTGGGGCTTCCTGCCGGTTGGCTACTTCGGCGTGGACGAGCGATTCGGCAAACGCCGCGACCTGCAGCGCTTTGTCGACGCCGCGCACCGGCACGGGCTCGCGGTGATCCTCGACGCGGTGTATGGCCACACCGCAGAGGAGTTTCCCTACTGCGACGTTTACCGCCGCCTGCAGTACCGGGAGAACCCGTTCATGGGCGCGTTCGCGAAGGACTACTTCGGGCAGAGCACCGACTTCGCGCGCGAATTCACCCGCGACTTCTTCTTCACGGTGAACCTGCACTGGCTGGAGGTGTATCACGTCGACGGTTTCCGTTACGACTGCGTGCCGAACTATTGGGACGGACCGGTCGGGAACGGCTACGCCAATCTGCTGTATCACTCGTATCGGGCGGTCCAGTCGCGCCTGGGGCAGGGCGGCGGCTGGCAACGCTTCGACGCCGGCCCCGGCCGGCCGCTGCGCCTGATCCAATGCGCCGAGCAGCTCGAGGCGCCGCGGCAGGTGCTCGAAGAGAGCTACAGCAACACCACCTGGCAGAACCTGACCCTCGACGCCGCGAAGTCGGCCGCTGCGGGCCGAAGCAACGCCCTCACCGAACTGGGCTTTCGCTTCGGCCTCGATGGCCTTCCTTCGATGGTCGCGCACAACGCGGACAGCCTGCCGAAGAGCGCGCTGCAGTACATCGAAAATCACGACCACTCCCGCTTTGTTGCCCACTTCGGCACCCTCACGCGGGACAACGAGCTGTTCCGCGAAGGCGACCGCGGGTTGTGGTACCGCCTCCAGCCCTATCTCATCGGGATGCTGCTGGCGAAGGGCCAGCCGATGCTCTGGCAGGGCCAGGAGTTCGGTGAAAACTACTTCGTCCCGGACTCCGGGCTCGGCCGCGTCATGATGCTGCGGCCGGTGCGCTGGGACTACTTCTACGATGAAATCGGCCGCCGCGTGGTGAGCCTGGTACGGCGCCTGCTCGCGCTGCGCCGCAATAGCCGGGAGTTCCGCAGCGGCGCCTACTTTTTCTACAACGAATCCGAACGTTATCAAGCGCAAAGCGTGCTGCTTTTCTCGCGCTACGAAAATGAGCGCTTCAGCCTGGTCGCGCTCAACTTCGGCGACGTCGAGCGCACCGTGCCGTTCTGGTTTCCGATGTCCGGCGACTACATCGAACAGCTGCACGACAACCCGGACGACCGCCGGCTCGCGGTCGCAGCCTTGGCCGAGCAGCAGCTCACGATTCCAAGCAACTACGGCCGAGTCTGGTCGAGGCGCTGAGTTGCGATCCATCCTAAGCATAGAGCTCGATAACCCGCCACTGTCCATTTTCAACTTGTTTTTCGATGGTTGCAAACCCTCCATCGATATGAATCCGGTCCACGATGGCAACCGGAGCATCGGAGGTGTTGGCGACGCTGATCTTCACAACGTCCCCCGGCGTGTACACAGTCCTGTCGGTAGCATAGATCAGCGGTCCTCCGCTGGCTAATGCCTCAGCGCATGCGTTACCATGAAATACCACGGGCAGGATCAAACCAAGCATTGCTTCGGCAGGTCAGCCTCACCCGCTTCGAGCAACACATTTCCCGGCGCCGCGGCGCGCTGCAGATTGGAGGTCAGCGCACAGACCACGACGGTATTGATGCGGCTGCGATTGAAAACGTTGTTCTGAATGACCACGTGGGGGTGGCGATAGCCGGGGCTGGAACCGGTTGGCTCGTGCAGTTCAACTTGGGACTTTTCCGGCGGACTCCATCCCATGTGTTCAATCAGACAGTTGCGAATATCTATTGACAATTTTATTTTAATAGCGAGATATATTTTGTTTCAACCTCTAAAATGCGATAAATCACAACACCGGGATAGGGTATCAAGTCGGTTGCTGCTGCTCGACGCCTCTTGGTCAGATTGCTCGCCAGATGGACACATCCGATAATTCAGCCCGCGACCCGGTGAGAGACCCCGGTGCTCTGCTGGACGTCAGGGACCTTCGCATCCACTTCCGCTCCGAGGAAGGCCTCGTCAGGGCGGTCGATGGGGTTTCCTTCCAGCTCCGGCCGGGCGAGACCCTGGGGCTGGTCGGCGAGAGCGGCTGCGGCAAGACCGTCTCCTCGCTGGCGATCCTGAAGCTGCTGGAAGTCCCGCCCGCCGAGTACCGGGGAGGCGAGATCGTTTTCGAGGGCCGGGACCTGCTCAAAACCGGCGAAAAGGAAATGCGCCGCCTCAGGGGCAAGGTCATCTCCATGATCTTCCAAGAGCCCATGACCTCCCTGAACCCGATCCTTTCCGTCGGCTCCCAGGTCGCGGAGGTACTGACCGGGCACCAGAAAATGAAGCCGGCGGAAGCGCGCGAACGGACCATCGAGCTGCTCGGCATGGTGGGGATCCACTCTCCCCGGCAGCGCATCGACGATTACCCCCACCAGCTCTCCGGCGGCATGCGGCAGCGCGTGATGATCGCGCTCGCGCTCGCCTGCAACCCCAAGATCCTCATCGCGGACGAGCCGACCACGGCCCTGGACGTGACCATTCAGGCCCAGATCCTGGACCTGATGATGGAGCTGCAATCCGGCCTGGGCACCAGCATCCTGCTGATCACCCACGACATGGGGATCATCGCCGAGACCGCCAACCAGGTGGCCGTCATGTACGCCGGCCGGATCGTGGAAAAAGCCGCCGTGGATGCCATCTTCGAAAACCCGCGGCATCCGTACACCCAGAGCCTGCTGCGGTGCATCCCGCGCATCGATGAGGAAAACCGCCCGCGGCGGCTGGCGGAGATTCCGGGTCGCGTCCCCGATCTCTGCCGCCTGCCGCCGGGCTGCCTGTTCCGCGAACGCTGCCCGGTCGCGGAAGGCGCCTGCCGGGAACACCGCCCGGAGCTGCTGCCGGTCGAGCCGGGTCACATGGTCGCCTGCCGTATCGCCCAGAGGGAGGGGTGAGGCATGGCCCAGGTCCTGCTGGACGTGACCGGCCTGGTCAAGCATTTCCCCATTAACCGCGGATTCTTTTCGCGGGTGGTCGGCCACGTGCACGCGGTGGACGGGATCGATCTGCAGGTGAGGAAGGGGGAGACCCTGGGGCTGGTCGGCGAGAGCGGCTGCGGCAAGACCACCGCCGGTAAAACCATCCTCAAGCTGGTCGAACCGACCGCCGGCGGCATCCGCTATGCCAGCGAGGATATCACCCGCTACACCCGCCGGCAGATGAAGCCCCTGCGCCGCGAGATGCAGATCATATTCCAGGACCCGTTCTCTTCCCTGAACCCGCGCCATACCGTCGGCACCATCATCGGCGCGGCGCTGGAGATCCACGACCTGGCGGCGCCGGACTACCGGGAGAGCCGCATCGCCGACCTGCTCTACAAGGTGGGGCTGCCGGCGGACGCCATGCGGCGCTATCCGCACGAGTTCTCCGGCGGGCAGCGGCAGCGGATCGGGATCGCCCGGGCGCTGGCGGTCAAGCCCAAGCTGATCATCGCCGACGAGCCGGTGTCGGCCCTGGATGTCTCCATCCAGGCCCAGATCGTCAATCTCCTGGAAGACCTCCAGGACGAGTTCGACCTCACCTACGTGATCATCGCGCACGACCTGGCCGTCATCCGCCACATCTCGGACGTGATCGCCGTGATGTATCTGGGCAAGATCGTCGAAACCGCCTCCAGCAAGGCGCTGTACACGAACCCGCTGCATCCGTACACGGAGGCGCTGCTTTCGGCCGTACCGGTGGCCGACCCGAAGCGCAAGCGCAGCCGCATCATTCTGACGGGCGATGTGCCCTCGCCGGCCCGGCCGCCGCCGGGCTGCCGCTTCCATCCGCGCTGCCCCCGGCGATTCGGGCCGTGCGACCACATCGAACCGGTATTCAGGGACGCAGGCGACAATCACTTCGTGGCCTGCCACCTCAGGTGACTCTGGAGAGGGGCCACCGGAAGGCAAACCCGCATGCTGCAATACATCGTCAAGAGGCTCCTGCAGGCCGTGCCGCTCCTGATCGGAGTTTCGATCATCGGCTTCGCCATGATGCACCTGGCCCCCGGCGGGCCTCTGGCCATCTACACCCTGAACCCGACCATCACCGCCCAGGACATCGAGCGCATCAAGCACGTCTTCGGCCTGGACCAGCCGCTCTACATCCAGTACCTGAAATGGGCGGCCGGGATGTTCACGGGCAACTGGGGCAACACCTTCTTCGGCGGCCGGCCGGTCCTGGACGTGATCATGGAGCGCGTCCCGGCGACGCTGCTGCTGATGGGCTCGGGCATGTCCGTCGCGATGGTCATCGGAATGCTGATCGGCATCCTGGGGGCCGTCAAACGCTATTCGGTCTTCGACTACCTGGCCACCACCGGCGCCATGGTGACCCTGTCCTTTCCGACCTTCTGGTTCGGGCTGATGATGATCTTCGTGTTCTCGCTGCAGCTCGGCTGGCTGCCTTCGGGCGGGATGTTCACCCTGGGGGGCGACGAAGACCTGCTCGACCTGCTTGAGCATCTGATCCTGCCGACCGTCGTGCTGGCGCTGGTGCTGGTCGCCCAGTGGAGCCGGTACACGCGTTCGAGCTTCCTGGAAGTCATCCACCAGGACTACATCCGCACCGCCAGGGCCAAGGGCATTTCCGGCAGCCGCATCCTGTTCCGGCACGCCTTCCCCAACGCGGTGGCGCCGCTGATCGCCCTGGCCGGCATTCAGCTGCCCTGGCTTTTTTCCGGCGCCCTGGTGACCGAGACCATTTTCGGCTGGCCGGGTATGGGCCGGCTGTTCGTCGACTCGCTGACGATGAAGGAATACCCCGTGCTGATGGGGATGATCATGCTGACCGCCATGACGGTCGTCGTCGGCAACCTTCTGGCCGACGTGCTGAACGCCCTCATCGATCCACGGATAAGGCTGAACTGATGCCCGCATCCACGCCATTGCAAGAGAATGCATACAATTCCGGGCAGCCCGTGCCGGGGGGCGGCGGAAGCACCCCGGCGGCCCCTGTTTACGAGAGCCAGGCCAGGCGCGTATGGCGCCGGTTTCTGCACCACCGTCTGGCCGTCGCCGGCGGCGGCGTGGTCATCCTGCTGCTCCTGATGGCCTTTCTGGCCGATTTCATCACCCCGCACGATCCGCTGGCGCTGGAGACGGCGCGGCGCTTCATCGCGCCCGGCACGAATTCAAGCTTCCTCCTGGGCACGGACGAGATGGGCCGGGACCTCCTGAGCCGGCTCATCTACGGCGGCCGGATCAGCCTGGTGGTGGGAGTGGCCGCCATGTTCGCGACCGTCGTCACCGGCCTGATCATCGGGCTGGTCTCGGGCTTCTACGGCGGCCGGGTCGACAATCTCCTGATGCGCTTCACCGACACCATGCTGTCTTTCCCGCAGGTCTTTCTCCTCCTGGTTCTGGCCGCCTTCATCACCCCGACGGTCATCTCGATTGCGCTCATCATTGGCCTGACGTCCTGGATGGAGGTGGCCCGCATCATCCGGGCGCAGATCAAGTACATCAAGGAACAGGACTTCGTGCAGGCGGCCTTTGCCCTGGGCGCCTCGGAGGCGCGCATCATGTTCAAGGAGCTGCTGCCCAACGCCATCGCGCCGGTGCTGGTCTCCGCGACCCTGAACGTCGCCAACGCGGTCCTCATGGAATCCTACATCAGCTTCCTGGGCTACGGCATCCAGCCGCCGCTGGCGAGCTGGGGCAACATGCTCACCAACGCCCAGGCCTATTTCGACACGGCCACCTATCTGGCGATCCTGCCGGGGGTGATGATTACGTTAACGGTCATGAGCTTCAACTTTCTGGGCGACGGTCTGCGCGACGCGCTCGATCCGAAGTTGAGGATGTAGAAGTGGCAGTGAGGGATCGCGGACAGCGATCCGTTTCGGGGGTCAACAACCAACACGCAGAAGGAGGCAGCCTTATGAAGCAGAAACGAGTGTCCCGCAGGCAGTTCATCAAGACCACCGGCATTGCGGCGGCCGGCGTGGCTCTGGCCGGAAGCGCCGGCTGGCTGACGCCGAACCCGGCCTGGGCCAAGAAGAACAGCGTCATCATCGGGATGACCCAGGAGCCGGTCAACTTCAACCCCCTGCTCTACGTCAACTCCGGCACCGAGGAAGTCCCGGAGGCCTGCATGTTCGACGCCCTCTGGGACGTGAACGAAAAAGGCCAGTTCGCGCCCAATCTGGCGGTGCGCGTGCCCACCCTCGAGAACGGGGGCATCTCCGCGGACGGCAAGCTCTGGAAGATCGAACTGAAAAAGGGTGTCAAGTGGCAGGACGGCACCCCCTTCACCGCCAAGGACGTCGAGTTCACCTACAAGACCATCGTCAATCCCAACGTGGCCATCCGCTCGCGCTCCGGATTCGACCTGATCTCGGATTTCAAGATCGTCAATGACCAAACCATCGAGATCACGCTATCCAAGCCCTTCGTCCCCTTCGCCTGGGCCTGGCAGAAGATGCACATCGTGCCGGCGCACGTCCTTTCCAAGGCGGCGGACATCAACACCGCCCCGTTCAACACCAACCCCATCGGCACCGGCCCCTACAAGCTGGTCAAACGCGTCGCCGGCAGCCACATGGAGTACAAGCGCAACCCCAACTACCATCGCGGCGCTCCGGCCATCGAGTCCGTGATCCATAAGTTCGTCCCCGACCAGACCGTCCTTTACACCCAGTTCAAGACCGGCGAGGTGGACGTCCTGGGCCTGCATGGCGTTCCGCCCGACCGGTTTGCGGAGTCCCGCCAGCTCAAGGGCCGCGATGCCCTGGAGACGCCGGCGCCGTGGGTCGAGTTCATCTACTTCAACTGCGGCAAGCCCCAGTTCAAGGAGAAAGCCGTCCGCCAGGCGCTCTATCTGGCCATCGACAAGGAGAAATGGATCAAGGACATCCAGTACGGCCTGCCCAAGCGCACCCTTTCTTATCTGCACCCGACCCATTGGGCGTACAATGCGAACCTTAAGGATCCGGGATTCGATCTCAAGAAAGCGGCGGCCATGCTCGAAGAGGCCGGCTGGAAGCCGGGAAGCGACGGGGTCCGGGAGAAAGGCGGCGTTAAGCTGAGCTTCAGCATGTCCACGACCGCCGGCTCCAAGGCCCGGGAGCAGGCTCAGGCGATGCTCCAGGCCACCTGGAAGGAGATCGGCGTGGCGATGGAGATCAAGAACATGCCGGCCTCGGTGGTCTGGGGCGAATACACCACCAAGAGCCAGTTCGATACGCTGATGGTCGGCTGGGAGCCCACGGTGGGGATGGACCCGGACTATACGGCGCGCTGCCATTCCAAGCAGATCCCGGTCAAGGACGGGGTCGGCTCCAACTACGTGCAGTACGAAAACCCGGAGCTGGACAAGCTCCTGGATGAGGGCGTCCTCATTTCGGACCTCCAGAAGCGCAAGGCGGTTTACGCCAAGATTCAGGAGATCCTGCATGAGGATCTGCCGTTCGCGCCGATTTTTGCCTACATGTTCATGTACGGCAAAAAAAGCGAGCTCGATGGCTACAAGACCAATCCTTACGTAACCGACATCACCTGGAACATCCAGGAGTGGGCCTGGAAGTAAAACGCCACGGGGATGCCGGAATTCACTTTCGGTGGGGGCCGTCCCGCTGGGGGGTGGCCCCTCTCCGATTGACATGCCGGCCGGCGCGCAGGCCCGGTAACGCCGAGGCTGGCTGCACCCAACCATAAGGAGATCAACATGATCCAGACGAACACGGCTGAAAGGCGCGCGCCCTATTTCAGGATGCTGGGCGAGGACCAGGTGCAGGAGTTGATCCGGGCCACGTTCGACGTAATGGCGAAGGTGGGCTTCAAGGTCCTGCACGCGGGGGCCCGGGAAATGCTCAAACGCGCCGGAGCAACGGTCAAGGGGGAATGGGTAGGAGTGCCCGAGCATATCGTCCGGGCCTGCCTGGCGACCGCGCCGCATGGCTGGACCCTTTACAACCGCCGCGGCGAGCGGGCCCTGGAAGTGGAAGGCCGCAAGAGCTATTACGGGACCTCCACGGCCAGCCCCAATACCAAGGATGCCCTGAGCGGCGAAATCCATCCGACCACGGTGGCGGACCTGGCGCTGGCGGCCAAGGTGGCCGACGCGCTGGAGCACATCGAATGGGTCATGCCCATGGGGTCCTGCCAGGACGTTCCGGCCAAGGCGGCGGATCTGCACGAGTTTTTTGCGACCGTGTCCAACACCGTGAAGCCGATCGTCTTTCTGACCTACTCCGCCCGGGGGGCCGAGCTGGTCTACCAGATGGCGGCGGAGGTGGCCGGCGGCCTCGAAACCCTGCAGCAGAAGCCTTTTCTGGTGCTCTATCCCGAGTCGATTTCACCGCTGACCTTCCCCGAGGAAGTCGTCGACCGGATGTTCGTAGCCGCCGGCCTCGACATGCCCCAGATGATGGGCCCCTCCATCCAGCCCGGAGCGACCGGGCCGGTTACCATGGCGGGCGCCGTGGTGCAGGGGATGGCCGAGTCCCTGATGGGGCTGGTCCTGGCCCAGCTGCGCCGGCCGGGATGCCCCGTGGGAGCCGGCTGCAACATTGCCGTCTTCGATATGAGCCTGGGGCTGGTCGCCATCGGGTCGGTGGAGATGAGCGTGGGGCTGGCGGCCCAGGCCGAGATCGCCCAGCATCTCGGATTGCCGACCTGGGGTCTGGCCGGCGCCACGGACGCCAAGGTGGTGGATGCCCAGGCCGGGGCCGACAGCGCCTTCAGTATCCTGGCCCAGGGCCTGGCCGGTCTGAACCTGATCCACGACGTCGGCTACATGGACGGCGGCATGGTCTGTTCGGTGGAGCAGCTCGTCCTGGGCAACGAGATCATCTCCGCCGCCAAGCATTTCCTGCGCGGGTTGGAGATCAACCGCGAGAGCATCGCGCGCGACGTCATCGCCCGGGTGGGGCCGGGCGGCAACTACCTTGCCGACGATCACACCTTCACCCATTTCCGCCGCGAGCTGTGGCGGCCTGGGCTCTTCACCCGCCAGCATTACACGGCGTGGAAGGAGGCGGGAGGGAAGGACACGGCCCGGCGCATTCAGGAAAAGATCCGGCGGCTGGTTGAGACCCACCGTCCCGAACCTCTGCCGGACAGGGTCCTTGCCGCCCTGGAGGCGATCCGGACCCGGGGAGAAAAAGAACTGGCGTAGCCCGGGCAAGCTTGGACGAATCGATCCATAAATTAAGGAAAGGAAAAATGAATAGAAAATACGATGCCATCGTCATCGGGGCCGGAATCATCGGCTGTTGCATCAGCTTCGAGCTGGCCAAAAAGGGCTACAAGACGCTGAACGTCGACAAACTGCCGTCGGCCGGCTACGGCTCGACCTCCGGCTCCTGCGCCATCATACGCTTTCACTACTCGACTCCCGACGGCGTGGCCCTGGCGCGCGAGGGTTATTTCTACTGGCTCGACTGGCCCAACTACCTCGGGGCGGTCGACGAAGCCGGGTTCGCGAAGTACGTCAACACCGGCTGCCTGGTGATCAAGACGGCCCTCAACAAGAACCTCGTCAACGTGATGCGCAGCCTGGACGAGCTGGGCGTCGCCTACGAAGAGCTGGATCTGGAGGGGATGAAGAAGAAGATGCCCCTGCTGGACCTCCACAGCTATTTTCCGGCCAAACTCTCGAACGATCCCGGATTCGGGCAGCCCACCGCACCGACTATCGCCGGCGCCATCTTCATTCCCGAATCCGGCTACATGAGCGACCCGCAGCTGTCGACCCACAACGTGCAGCGCGCGGTCGAGGCGCGCGGCGGCGAGTTCCTGTTCAATTCGGAAGTGGTCGCGGTCCGCAAACACCAGGGCCGGGCCGCCGGAGTCACGTTGAAGGACGGGCAGGAGATCGACGCTCCCGTCATCGTCAATGTGGCCGGGCCGCACTCCTACATCATCAACCGCATGGCCGGCGTCGAGGAAGGCATGAACATCAAGACCCGGGCCCTGCGGCAGGAGGTCGCCCATGTTCCCGCCCCCGAGGGTTTCGACTACCAGAAGGACGGCATGATCATCTCCGACGGCGACGTCGGAACCTATTCGCGCCCCGAAGTGGGCAATCACGTCCTGGTCGGATCCGAGGACCCCGAATGCGACGAGCGCGAATGGGTGGACCCGGACCACTATAACAAGGACTTCACCCAGCAGGCCGCCACCCAGGCCATGCGCGCGGCCCAGCGCATCCAGGGCCTGCCCATCCCCAACATGATGCAGGGCGTGGTGGACCTGTACGATGTCTCGGACGACTGGATTCCCATCTACGACAAGTCCGACCTGCCCGGTTTCTACATGGCCGTGGGGACCTCGGGCAATCAATACAAGAATGCCCCCATAGCAGGTATTTTGATGGCGGAGCTGATCGAGAAGGTGGAAGCCGGACACGACCATGACAAGGACCCGGTCACCTTCACGATGAAATACACCCGGCGACCGTGCAACATCGGCTTTTTCAGCCGGCTCAGGACGATCAACCGCGACTCGAGCTTCTCGGTGATTGGTTAAGCGCATCTGGCGGTTCCAGGCGGTCGATGATGCAAGCCGGCTGATGAGGTTGTCCGTCGTCGGATAAAACCGGTTCGATCCGCCGGGCGCTTTCACAGCGCTGCTTGATTTTTTTTGCGCCCCTTTTTCCAAAGCATCAAGGAATGCTGTTGCTATATCGCAAATTGAAAGCTTTACTTTCAAAATGCAAGAATATCCGAAGCGCAGTCTTCACACCCGGGTAGGGGAAGCGATGCGCAACTTCCCGGCGGTCGC